>Ga0207867_1000237_pt1 | contig 65829 bp, 60 predicted proteins | sample HigsolmetaAR206D_FD_184838 | JGI IMG/M metagenome (GOLD analysis project Ga0207867, IMG submission 184838) | Ionic liquid and high solid enriched microbial communities from the Joint BioEnergy Institute, USA - AR20-6-D (SPAdes) (version 2) ...
GGCGCTGGTAGAGCGGAGGATCGGGGATTTGAACCCCGGAGAGGCGGTAAGCCTCAACCGCATTAGCAGTGCGGCGCCATAGACCTGACTAGGCGAATCCTCCTTGGACCATGGCCTCCTTGGACCATGTGGGTCGGAAACAGGCTACCCGGCAAAGGTCCGAGCGGCAAAGTGCGGCACGGCAGTTGGGCCCGGACAAGGTCGTCCGAATACGGTCACGTCCCGCCCCCGCCGGGCGGGACGTGACCGAAGACCGCAGGTCAGGCGTTGCAGGCGTCGCGGAGCTTGGCGCCGCTGCTGATCAGCTTGCTGGTGTCGGGCATGCGCAGGTTGCCGGAACCGGCGTCCCGCAGCACCTGGGCCAGCTCCTCCAGGTCGGCGGCGACCTGCTCGGCGGCCTCCTGGACGTCGCCGCCGGCCTTGCGGCCCTCGGCGCGGACCTTGGCGGCGGCGTCGGAGTAGACCTGGGCCGCGGCGCCGGGGTTGCTCAGGTGCTGGCTGGCCTTGGACGGCACGGCGCCGATCTCTTCCACCATGGCCTGGCAGGCCGCGGTCTTCTCCGAGTCGCCGCCGGGGAGGCAGGCCGTCGCCGCCAGCATCGCGCCACCGATGGCGAGGACGCCAAGGAGCCTGGTGGTCTGCGTACGCATGGAGATGTACTCGCTTTCTGTGGGGGGCTGTTGACGGGAACGCGGGTGTGCCGCGTTCCCGTCGCTCTACCTCCTTTTGTCGTCAGGGAAAGGCAATTGGTTGGGATCGATCGCTCATGAGCCGAACACGGCCGTGCGCGCGCCGACCCCGGCCGACGGGTCGTCGCAGAAGACCCCGTCCACGCCCAGCCTGTAGAGCTTGGACAGCCATCCCCCGACATCGCCGGTGGCCGCCCGGTAGCCGGGAGCGGCGGCGTTGCCCTGGCGGAAGTCGGCGGGCAGGAACTCGTTCTCGTTGCGCACCGTCCAGGTGTGGACGGCCAGGCCGTGCCGGTGCGCGTCCCGCACCAAGGTGGTGGGCTTGCCGAGCCGGCCGGAGGAGTCCACCGGGACGATCCAGCCGGTCGCCGGGCCGATCCCGTCGGCGTAGGAGGAGATCCACTTCAGGCCCGCGGGTTTGACCAGGTCGGCGTAGGTGCGCCGGTCGCCCTTGCGGACCAGGTCGTACGGCGCGCCTGAGCCGTCGATCAACTGGATGAGCCGGACCTTGGTGAGCTTGCGCAGGTCCCGCAGGTTGGAGGTCTCGAACGACTGGATGAAGACCTTGTCGCGGCGGCTGTCGAACCCGTACTTGTGCAGGGCGGCCACCAGCGGCTCCTCCATCGACAGCCCGAGACTGTCGAAATAGCTGGGGTGCTTGGTCTCCGGGTACACCCCGACGCCGTGCTTGCGGGCCAGATCGAGCACCTCCTCCAGGGTGGGGATCGGCTCCAGGCCGTTGAAGACCGTGTTGCCGGGACGCAGCCCCGGTATCCGCTCCTCGGCGCGCAGCGTCCGCAGCTCGGCCAGGGTGAAGTCCTCGGTGAACCAGTCGGTGCGGGTGACGCCGTCCACGGTCTTGGTCCGTTTGCGGTCGGCGAACTCCGGGTGCTCCTCGACGTCGGTGGAGTCGGCCAGCCAGTTGTCATGACGGGCCACCAGCCGGCGGTCCTTGGTCATCACCAGGTCCGGCTCGATGTAGTCGGCGCCCTGCGCGATGGCCATCCGGTAGGCGGCCAGGGTGTGCTCCGGCCGCAGCCCGCTGGCTCCCCGGTGGCCGATGACGATGGGACGGCCGGCCCGCTCGGCCGCGGCGGGCGCGGGCTCGTCCAGCACCACTGTGCAGAACCCGGCGACGGCCGCTGCGACCAGCCCTCCGGCGAGTATCCGTGTGATCCGAGACATGACGCACCTCCGTTCTGGTGCGTCCGAAACGTAGGGCTGGAATCTTGCCGCTGCCGGACACTGAGGCGACGTGCGGAGAAACACCGCCTGACCGTCGGGGAGCCCTCGGTTGTTTTGCTTGACAGGACGGGTTTGAGTGGATTGCGTATGGTCGGTGTGATGGTCGCTTTATCAGTGGAGTCGGCTGGATGCCGTTTGAAGCTTGCTACCGGGGCGGGAACCAGGTGGGTCATGGATGTCCGGGATTCTGGTGTGACGGCGAATGGCGGCGGAAGGAGCTCATCTCCACAGTGGGCCGATGGCTGAATTCAGCCATCGGATTGCAGGGGATATCACTTGACTCCTCTAGGGGAGTTGATTGTTTCGGCTGGGCCGCGAAGGCAATGAACGTATCGGCGGAAGACTTCCCCGCGTTCGCCTGTTGGAGCGACCAGATCGGGCTCTGAACTGGAAACACGACGACCAGAGGAAGCGGTGGACGGACCTCCGGGGGCCTTGCTCAAGCCCTGTATTCGAGGTTCGCCTCACCGCTTTCGTGTGCCTCTGCCGGCGGGTGACTAATCCGCCGCTTCAAGGAGAAGCTTGCGTGGGCGGTTGGTTCAGCCGAAATTGTCGGGACACTGTCGGTTGTGGATCTACGAATAAGGGTCGTCGGCTCCTTGTTGTGTTCTTGCCTGGTCGGCAGAGACAACGTGCTGAGAAGGTTCACGGAGAGGAACTTGCGAGCAGCGGCTGACCACCGGTTGATGTCGGCCCCGGTCGGCGGCGCGCAGGCACCGCCTTCTGGCGGTTCACTGAGAGGTATGGCATGACGCTCGTCGAGTTCGAGGCCAAGCTCCTCGATATCGATCCCGAAGAGATGGCCTGCCGAATCGAGTCCGCCGGCGGGCGCCGCACGTCCGAAGACCGCCTGCAGCGGCGGTACGTGTTCGACATCGACACTCCGCCCGACCCGGCGCGGTGGATGCGGCTGCGAGACGACGGCGTCAGGGCGACCCTCGCCGTCAAGCACATCGTCCATGACGGAATCGACGGCACCAAAGAGGTCGAGGTCTCCGTGGACGACTTCGACCAGACGCTCCTGCTTCTGCAGGAGCTGGGATACAAGCCGAAGTCCTACCAGGAGAACCGCCGCACGAGCTTCCAGCTCGGCGAGGTGCACCTGGAGGTGGACGAGTGGCCGCTCATCCCGCCCTACCTGGAGCTCGAAGGCCCGTCCAAGGAAGCCGTCCTCGCGGCGGCCGACAGGCTGGGCATCGAACACGGCAGGCTGACGGGCATCAACACGGTCGAGGTCTACCGCCGATATGGCATGGACATCACCGACTACCCCGAGCTGAGGTTCGACCTCGAGGGCGGAAGCCACCGCTGACGCGAGCCCACGAGAGCGGTTCAGCCGGGAAGCCGCAGGCCCGGTGGTGAGTCACCGGGCCTGTCCTCACCCCGGCCTCATCGGCTGGAGCACAGGCCTGGGCCACCTGCCGCCTCGTCACGTCCCACGACCGCCCCGGGCATCCGGACAGGGCCCTCTCCCGTGGCGCGAGCGCCTTGAAGCCACCGAACGAGAGCTTCGAATCGATTGGACCACGACGCAGGCTGTCTTAGACTTGAGAGCACCGTGGTGCACAGGAGCAACGGGTCTAGGCAAGGGCAGAGACCTGCTAGACTCTTCACCAGCACCACGCACCTGGCAGACAGACCAGGAGCCAAGCAGCCGTAGCTCAATGGATAGAGCATCTGACTACGGATCAGAAGGTTAGGGGTTCGAATCCTCTCGGCTGCGCAGCAGGTCAAAGGCCCCTCGCGATCACCGCGAGGGGCCTTTTGCTAACAGGTTTGCTAACAGCGGACTCCGCTCGGGCCACGGATTCCCCGACCGCCGCGGCGAAGATCCCAACGGCTTCCACGAGCTGCTCGTTGATCACGTGTGCGTAGACCCGCAGCGTGACCGCCCGGATCGGCGTGGCCGGCCCGGGCGGTCACCCGACGGAGACGCCCGCCAGGAGCAGCGTGCGTGGATGTGGCGAAGGTCATGCAGCCGGGTATGCGGCGGCGGTTCGGCCGGGGGAGGCCCCGTCCTTCGGGGCGTTGTGGGCTTTCATCAGGTTGGCCACCAGCGAGGAGACCGTGTCGGGGTGAGCGGGGCCACCCTGGGCGGGGCGGAACACGTGATCATCGGTGGAGTGCCAAGACTCCCCCGGTTTCGGGTTTCTCGGCGGTCTGACGCCCGCGGTGAGCCTTTGGAACCTTGACCGTATCCGGCAGTGATGCCGACGACGCGGGATCGGCCGCTCTCGGTCGTCCCCTCGACACGTCGGCCACCCATGAAGGCCGCCGAGCCGGTGATGTGGATGGTCGCACCGTCGAGGTCGATATCCCGCCGGCGCAGGTTCAGCAGCCCGCCGCGCCGGAGAGGAGCCGATGTCGTCATCAGGAGAGACGTCCCCCGAGGTTGAGCAGGCCGCGCCTCGGTGGACGATGCGACGTGTCCTGCCCGTTTTGTCGATGAAACCCGAATGATCGGGGAGCCGGTCATCGCCGTCCGAATACCGTGCCCCGGTGATTCGGCCGGTTCGTGTCACCCGCCACAGAAGATCGGCGGTACCCCTGCCAGGCTGGACGATACTTACGTCAAGGGCGCCCCAAGTGGGAGGCGTAACGGAGTCGGCGGGACCACGCGGAGCGGCAGTGAGCGACAACGGCGCGGCGCCCCTGGGCCGGGACGAGATCGACCGCGCTCTGGCGTCGCTGCGCGACGAACGCGACCGCATCTCCACCGCCCTGTACGACCTGGAGAACCACCCCGGCTACCGGCTGCTCGAAGGCAGCCGGCTGACCGGGCTGACCCGTCGCCGCTGGCAGGAGGCCACCGACCGGCTGACCACGCTGTGGCGGCTGTTCGACGCCTACCAGCGGGTCCTGGAGGAGGCCGAGGCGCTGCGCGAACGGCACCCGCGGCCCGCTGCGGCGGTGCTGCGGGAGCTGACCGGCCTGCTGTCCGGGCCGTCGGTGAAGCTCCTGCCGCAGGAGGTCTCGCTGCGGCGGCGCTCTCTCCTCGACCCCACCGGCGAACGCTGCACGCTGGCAGAGAGCGTCCGCCGGATGAGCGAGGCCTACCGCGAGGTCACCGAACTGGTCGCCACGGTCGACGCGGCCTGGGAGGCGCTGCTGGGCCCGCTGGGCGAACTCGAGGAGCAGTGGCGGCAGGCGACCCGGCTGGCCCGGTCGCTGGGACGCGGCCGGGACGCCGAACTGGACCGCATCGGCCGGGAGCTGGCCGCCGTCGGGCAGACCGTGCGGACCGACCCGCTGGCGCTCGCCCGTGACGGCAAGGCCGACACCGCCCGCCTGGAGGCGTTGCGCTCGGACCTGGCGGCGGCGCGCCGCGCCCTGGCCGAGGCCGTCCGGCTGCGGGAGGACTACGACCGGCGAATCGGCGAGCTCACCTCGTCCCTGGAAAAGCTGGAGGAGGTGGTGCGCCGGGCGCGGCGGGACTACCGCACCGTCCAGGTCAAGATCGCCTCCCCGGGGGTGAGCGAGCCCGCCGACCCCGCCCCGCGGCTGCGCGAGCGGCTGGCCTCCTTGGACGGGCTGCGGCGGGCCGGCCGCTGGGCGGAACTGGCGGGCGAGGTCGCCGAGCTGGAAGAGGCCGTCGCCGGTGCGCTGCGCCAGGCCGAACGCAGCCGCCACCTGATCGTCGGGCTGCTGGAGCGCCGCGACGAGCTGCGGGGACGCCTGGAGGCCTACCAGGTCAAGGCGGCCCGGCTGGGCCTGGCCGAGCACGGCGAGCTGGTGCGCCTGCAGGAACGGGCCCGCTCGCTGCTGTGGACGGCCCCTTGCGATCTGCAACGATCCACCGTCGTGCTGGCTGAGTACCAGCGTGTGCTCAGATCCCTCGAAACGGGGACGGACTGATGGAAAAGTGCACCCGGCCGGGTTGCCCCGGCTACATCGAGGACGGCTTCTGCAACGTCGATGGCCTGGCCCCCGAACCCGTTCCCGCCCAGCCCACGGCCGTCAGCGGGGCGCCCGGGGGGCAACCCGCCCCGCCCACTCGCCCCAGCGTTCCCGCCCCCTCCCAGCCGTCCGGCGCATCCGGGGCGACCGGCTCGGGCCGCACCGCCTCCGGGCGCAGCGCGCGCACCGGCGGTACCGCCTCCACCGGCTCCTCCCGCCGGGGCATGCTCGGCGCCGGCCTGGTGGAGGTGCCGCCGGTGCCCTACCGGGACCCGGCCACCGCCATCATGCGCAACCCCGAGGTGCCCGAGAACCGGCGCTTTTGCAGCGTGGACGGCGAGCCGGTGGGCCGCAGCCGGGACGGCCGCCCAGGACGCACCGAGGGTTACTGCCGCAAATGCGGGCACCCGTTCTCCTTCACCCCCAAGCTGCGGCCCGGCGACCTGGTCGGCGGCCAGTACGAGGTGCTCGGCTGCCTGGCCTTCGGCGGGATGGGCTGGATCTACCTGGCCCGCGACAAGAACGTCAGCGACAGCTGGCGGGTGCTCAAGGGCCTGCTGGACTCCGGCGACGCCGACGCCATGCGGGCCGCCACGGCCGAGCGCGCCTTCCTGGCGCAGGTGGACCACCCCAACATCGTCAAGATCTACAACTTCGTGCAGCACCCGGACCCGCACACCAAGCAGCCCGTCGGCTACATCGTCATGGAGTACGTCGGCGGCAAGTCGCTCAAGGAGATCGTGACGCAGCTGCGCCGCGAGCACGGCGAGGAGGCGTCGCTGCCGCTGCCCCAGGTGATCGCCTACGGGCTGGAAGTGCTGCGCGCCATGGGCTACCTGCACAGCCGCGGCCTGCTGTACTGCGACTTCAAACCCGACAACGCCATCCAGTCCGAAGAGCAGCTCAAGCTGATCGACCTGGGCGGGGTGCGGCGGATCGACGACGAGGACAGCCCGATCTTCGGCACCATCGGCTACCAGGCCCCCGAGGTCCCCACCGACGGCCCGTCGATCTCCTCCGACCTGTACACGGTGGGCCGGACGCTGGCGGTGCTGAGCTTCCCGTTCCGCGGCTACACCGGCCGCTACGCCCACAGCCTGCCGCCGCGCGAAGAGGTGCCGCTGCTGATGCGGCACGAGTCGTTCTACCGGTTCCTGTGCCGGGCCACCCACCCCGATCCGCGGGCCCGTTTCCAGGACGCCGCCGAGATGGCCGAGCAGCTCACCGGGGTGCTGCGGGAGGTGCTGGCCGCCGAGGACGGCCGGCCGCGCCCGGCCCCCTCCACCCTGTTCGGCACCGAGCAGCAGGCCGCGGGCGCCACCCTGCTCGAGCCGGCGGACGAAGCGGGCAGCGGGCAGAGCGCGGTGCTGCCCGCGCTGGATGTGCGCGCCGCCACCGCGGCGCTGCCGGTGCCGCAGGTCAGCCCCGCCGACCCGGCCGCCGGGTTCCTGTCCGGCCTGACCGCCCGCGACCCGGCCGACCTGGAGGCGGCGCTGGCCTACTCGCCGGTCTCCTCGCCCGAGGTGTCCTTGATGCTGGTGCGGGCCCGCATCGGGCAGGGCAAGCTGGGCGAGGCCGTGGAGCTGCTGGACCGGCTGGCGGCCGAGCGGCCCGAGGACTGGCGGCTGGACTGGTACCGGGGGCTGGCGGCGCTGGCGGCCGACGACCGCGCCACGGCCGTGGCGATCTTCGACGACCTGTGCAACCTGATGCCGGGGGAGAAGCCGCCCAAGCTGGCGCTGGCGTTCGCCCACGAGCGCAACGGCAACCTGCCGGCGGCGGTGCTCTACTACGACCTGGTGGCACGCACCGACCCCGGCTATGTCAGCGCCGCGTTCGGGGCGGCGCGGGTGCGGCTGGCGCTGGGGGACCGGGCCGGGGCCGTCGCCGTGCTGGACTCGGTGCCGCGGGTGTCCAGCCACCATGCGGCCGCCCAGCTGGCCGCGGTGGCCGCCGTCGTGCGCGGCCGCCCGCCCGCCGAGCTCAACCCGGCCGAGCTGGTGGCGGTCGGGCGGCGGCTGGAGGCGCTGCAGCTGGACGCCGAACGCTACCAGCGGGCCGCCGCCGAGGTGCTGGAGGCCGCGTTGAGCTGGACGCTGGCCCACCGCTCCTCCGCCGGGCAGGGCGCGCCGCAGGTGCTGGGCGTCCCGTTGCAGGAGGGCCCGCTGCGGCGCCGGCTGGAGAAGCTCTACCGCGGCCTGGCCCGCCTGTCCGACGATGTGGAGACCAGGCACCGGCTGGTGAACCGGGCCAATCGCGTGCGGCCGCGGACGCTGCTGTGAACGAGTGCTCAGGCGACCGGATCGAGGCAGGGATCATGGAACCCACGGCGGCCACCCGCTGCCCCGGCTGCACCGAGGCCGTCTCGGCGGACGACCAGTTCTGCGAAGCGTGCGGCCGGTTCCTGCGCGGAGCGAGCTCCACTGCCCGCCCTTCGGCGCCCCATCCCGGGCCCGGGGACGGCGGCGGGTCTGCCGCGGCGTCACCGGGCCCGGAAAAAGAGGAGAAGGCCGCGTCCGCGCCGCCTCTCCCGGCCGACTCCACGGCGTGGGAATGGGACCTTCCGTCGACGGTCGCATACGGCCCTCCGTCCGCGGCGGGGGGCGCCGTGCCGGAGCCCGAGCCGAAGCGGGCCGGAGCGCCGTGCGTGGAGTGCGGTGCGGCCGAGATCAGCGAGGACGGCTACTGCGAGCGGTGCGGGGTGCGCCAGCCCAGCGGACGCGAGCATCTGGAGATCGAGATCGCCGGTGCCGCCGGGGTCAGCGACCGGGGGTTGCGCTACCGCCGCAATGAGGACGCCATGGCGGTGGCCACGGCCGCCGGCAAGGTGATCGCGGTGGTGTGCGACGGGGTCTCCTCCGCGCCGCGTCCCGAGGAGGCCTCCAAGGTCGCCGCCGACACCGGCGCGGCCATGCTCGTCGCCCAGCTCACCGCGGGAGCCGACCCGCAGACCGCCACCCGGGCGGCGCTGGCGCGGGCGGCCAGGGCGGTCACCGCGCTGGCCGACTCCCCCTACGACGCGCCCGCCTGCACGTACGTGTCGGTCGTGGTGGGCGACGGCACCGTCACCGTGGGCTGGGCCGGTGACAGCCGCGCCTACTGGATCTCCGGCGGCGGCGGCGCCCGCCCGTCCACCGCGCTGACCGTCGACGACTCCTGGGCGGCGCAGATGGTGCAGCGGGGCCTGATGACCCGGGCCCAGGCGTACGCCGACCACCGCGCCCACACCGTCACCGCCTGGCTGGGCGCCGACGCCGGGGAGGTGACGCCGCGCGCCGAGACCTTCCGGCCCGGTGGGTCCGGCGTGGTGGTGGTGTGCAGCGACGGCCTGTGGAACTACCTGCCGGAGGCCGCCGAGCTGGCCGAGGCCGTGCACGGCGCGCGCAGCCGCTGCGCGAGCGGGTCGCCGCTGGAGATCGCCAGGTCGCTGGTGCGGACGGCGCTGGAGGCGGGCGGCCATGACAACGTGACGGTGGTGCTGATCCCCTTCCCGCCGGGGGACGCCGAAACCCCTCCCGCAAGGGCGGAGGCTCTGGTGCGGGGCGAGACCGGGAGGTGACCGGGATGCCGGAGTTCACCATCAAAGTCGACCAGAACCGCTACCTGCCGGTGAGCGGCGGCGAGGTGCACGCCATCGTGACCGTCGAGGCCACCGGCTCGTCCGCGCCGCCCGGCGGGGGCGCCGCCGAAGCCGCCGAGGTGATCATCATCGACACCTCCGGCTCCATGGCGTCCGATGGCAAGCTGGCCGAGGCCAAGCGGGCGGCCCGCACGGCGGTGGACACGCTGCGCGACGGCGTGCACTTCGCCGTGATCGCCGGTTTCCACCGCGCCGAGCCGGTTTACCCCGGTGGGGAGAGGCTGGCGGTGGCCTCCGCGAGCACCAAGAAGGAGGCCAAGAAGGCGATCGGCCGGCTGACGTCCGGCGGCGGCACCGCCATCGGCTCATGGCTGCGGATGGCCCACGGACTGATGTCCCGGCAGGGCGCCGGCGGGGTGCGGCATGCGATCTTGCTGACCGACGGCCAGAACCAGCACGAGACCGCCGAGGAGCTGGACGCCGCGCTGCGGGCGGTGTCCGGGAGTTTCGTGTGCGACTGCCGGGGAGTCGGCACCGACTGGAGGGTGGCCGAGCTCCGCAAGATCGCTTCTGCGCTGCTGGGCAGCGTGGACATCGTGGCCGACCCGCGCGACCTGGCGGCCGACTTCCGGGCCATGACCGAAAACGCCATGGGCAAGACGGTGGCGGATGTGACGCTGCGGATCTGGACGCCCCTGCACGGGACGCTGAAGTTCATCAAGCAGGTCTCGCCCGCCCTGGAGGACCTGACCGGCAAACGCACCGACTCGGGCCCGCAGACCGGGGACTACCCGACCGGGGCGTGGGGCGAGGAGATCCGCGACTACCACCTGTGCGTGCAGGTCCCGCCGGGCGAGGTGGGCCGGCAGATGCGGGCGGCCTGGGTGAAGCTGGTCGTCCCCGACGGCGCCGGCGGCGAACGGGTGGCGGCCACCGGTAATGTGCTGGCCGAGTGGACCGATGATGAGGCCAGATCCACTCGGATCAACCCCCGCGTGGCCCACTACACCGGGCAGGAGGAGCTGGCCGAGGCCATTCAGGAGGGCCTGGACGCGCGGCGGGAGGGCGATCTGGACACGGCGACCGCGCGGCTGGGCCGTGCGGTGCAGCTGGCCCGGCGGGCCGGCAACCGGCAGATGGAGGAGCTGCTGGGCAACGTGGTGGACGTCATCGACCCGGTCACCGGAACCGTCCGGCTGAAGAAGAAGGTCGAAAAGGCCGACGAGATGTCGCTGGAGACCCGCTCCACCAAGACGGTGCGCACCCGCAAGGACGGAGGCTGAGGCCATGCCGCACTGCCCGAACGGCCATTCCTCCGCCGCCGAGGACTACTGCGACGTCTGCGGTGAGCTGATGGCCGGTGCGGCGTCCACCGCCTCCGGGCCGGCCGAGCCGCCGCCGGAGCCGTGCCCGGTCGACGGCACGCCGCGCAGCGGGCGGTTCTGCGAGACCTGCGGATACGACTTCGAGACCGGCAACCGGGGCGGCGGGCCGCCGCCCCAGCCGGCCCGGCCGGCGGTTTCCGGAGGCTGGTCGGCGGTGGTGTCGGCCGACCGGGAGTACTTTGCGACCGTGGTGGCCGAGATGGGACCGGACGCCGCCGCGCTGACCTTTCCGCCCTATGCGCCGGACCGGCGGTACCTGCTGGTCGGCCCGCAGGTGCGGATCGGCCGCCGCAGCCTCTCGCGCGGCTTCGTCCCCGAGATCGATTTGAGCATCCCGCCGGCGGACCCGGGGGTCTCGCACATCCACGCGGTGCTGCTGGCCCGCCCGGACGGCGGCTGGGCGCTGGTGGACCCGGGCTCCACCAACGGCACCACCATCAACGGATCGACCGAGCCGATCGCCTGCAACGTCGAGGTGCCGCTGAAGAACGGCGACCGCATCCACGTCGGCGCATGGACCACCATCACCCTGCGGAAGGAATGACGAAGGCGTGAGTAGCACGGTGCGGCGGCCGGCATCGCCCCATCCGTCCGCCGCGACCCGCCGCCCGGGGGCGCCGGCGCGGCCGCGGCGCCGGCTGCATCTGCGGACCGTCCCGGCCCGCATCCGCGCGCTGACCGCGGTGGTGCTGGTGGCGGTGGCGGCGCTGTTCGGCACGGCGAGCTGGGCGATCGGCAACGCCCGCACCGGGCTGGAGGTCATCGGGCACGACGCCGGGCCGCAGGTGATGGTCACCGGCGACCTGTTCTTTGCGCTCAGCGACATGGACGCCCAGGTCGCCACCGTGCTGCTGCTGGGCCGCGATCACCGGCTCGGCCGCGGCCGGGCGGCCGCGCTGGAGCGCTATGAGCAGCGCCGCAGCGAGGCCAACCGGGCGCTGCTGCAGGCCGCCCAGCTCGCCGGGGACGACCCCATCGAGCGGCGCACGGTGCAGGCCGTGCTGGACGGCCTGGGCCGCTATGAGCGGCTGGCCGGCCAGGCCATGCAACTGGACCAGGAGCCGCAGTACGCGCACCCGGCGGGCCGGCCGTCCCCGCGGGTGCTGGAGCTGTACCGGCAGGCCGGCGAGCTGATGAAGCTGGAGCTGCTGCCGCAGGCCTACAACCTGACGTTGGAGAGCGGCTCGATCGTCCGCAAAACCTACGAGAGCAAGCACTGGTCGGTGCGGGCCGGCCGGGTGGGGGTGCTGGCGGCCGGGCTGGCGGTGGTGGCCGCGCTGCTGGTCCTCCAGTGGTATCTGGCGCGGCGGTTCCGGCGGCTGCTCAACCCGGCGCTGGTGCTGGCCACGCTGGGGGTGCTGGCGGTGACGCTGCCGGCGGCCGGGCTGCTGGACTCGCTGGCCGGCCGGCTGCAGAGCGCCAAACGGGACGGGTTCGACTCGGTGCTGGCGCTGTCGCGGGCCCGGGCCATCAGCAACAGCGCCTACGCCGATGAGAGCCGCTACCTGCTGGATCCCGCCCGTGCCGACACCTACGAGCAGGTCTACTTCGACAAATCGCAGGCGATCTTGTACTTGGACGCCGAGCGCACCAAGAGCCTGACCGACTATCACGCCGGGGTGGGCCCGGCCGTGGAGCGCTTTGTGACCGGTGGCCGGGCGCAGGTGGACTTCCTGGGCTTTTTCGGCGACCAGGCCCGGCGGGCCGAGCCCGGCACCTCCCGGGCGCGGGCCTTGGCCGAGGTGCTCACCGGGTACCGCGCGTTTCAGGAGGGCGACCGGCGCCTGCGGGAGCTGGTGGCCGCCGGCCGGCCGGCGGAGGCGCTCGCCCAGCATCTGCAGGCCGACGCGTTCGAACGCTACGACGCGGCGCTGGTGCGGCTGGCCGAGCAGCACCGCACCGCGTTCACCGGCGCCATCGCCGACGGCGACCGCAGGCTGCGGGGCTGGCATGTGGCGCTGCCCGGTGCGTGCGCCGTCATCGCCGTCTTGGTTCTCCTCGGCGTCCGGCCCCGCCTGGCCGAGTACCGCTGAAGCCGCATCGGAGGTTTGCGATCATGCGTTCGTCCCGCATCGCCGGCCGTAGGGCGGCCGCCGCGGCATCGGCCGTCCTGGCGGCCGTCGCGCTCGCCGGCTGCGACGCCGGCGGGGCCGGCTCGATCCTGGACAAGTCCACCTTGCGGATCGGGGTGAAGGCCGACCAGCCCGGGCTGGGCCTCAAACGGCCGGACGGCACGTTCGAGGGCTTCGATGTGGACGTGGCCAGGTACGTGGCCGGCAGGCTGGGGTTCGCCGAAGAGGACATCACCTTCGTCGAGACGCCCTCCAGCGTCCGGGAGCAGGCCCTGCAGGAGCGGCGGGTGGACATGATCGTGGCGACCTACTCGATCACCGCCGGCCGCAAGACCAAGGTGACCTTCGCCGGGCCGTACTACGTCGCCCACCAGGACACCTTGGTGCGGGCCGGCGACGGCGCCGTCAGGAACGTGCGCGACCTGAGCGGCCGCAGGCTGTGCAAGGTCACCGGCTCCAACTCCTGGCGGCGGGTGACCGAGGAGCGCAAGGTCCCGGCACGGCTGGTGGAGACCTCCTCCTACAGCGACTGCGTGAACCGGCTGCTGTCGGGCGAGCTGGACGCGGTCTCGACCGACGATCTGATCCTGGCCGGGTTCGCCGCCCGGTACGGGGACAGGGTCAAGATCATCAATGCCCCGATCTCGGACGAAAAGTACGGGATCGGGCTGCATAAGAGCGATATCGACGGGTGTGAGGCGATCAACACCGCGTTGACCCAGATGTACCAGGATGGCACCGCCCGAAGGCTGCTGGACAAGTGGTTCGGCCGCACCAGCCTGCGGACCAACCCGTATGTGCCGCAGTTCGAAGGGTGCGGCTGAGCGCGCGGAATTCTTACCGGCCAGTAGGGATTACTGGCCAGTAGGAATTGGTGAGGACTGGACTTACCGTCCAGTACCGAAGAGGATTTCCCCCGGCGTTCCCGGAGCGCCCGCCAATGTGTGTGAAATCACCCCCATCGGGCCTTTGACCTGTGCAGAGCCGACAACGGCGATGCGGTTCGGGGCCGGTTGGCCGGGCACGTTACAGTGGCGGTGCGGAATTCGGGAGGCTGGGTGTTTTACACGTTCATGTCGCGCGTAGTGGCTCCGATCCTTCGCCTGCTATTTCGCCCAAAGGTCGAAGGACTGGAGAACGTCCCCGCCTACGGGCCACTGATCATCGCCAGCAACCACCTGTCGTTCATCGACAGCTTCATCATCCCGCTGTCGATCCCCCGGCCGGTGACCTACATCGCCAAGGCCGAATACTTCGAGCAGCCCGGGCTCAAAGGCCGCTTCATCCGCTGGTTCCTGACCACGCTGGGGCACATGCCGATCCAGCGGGGCGCCCGGCGGGCCGCCATGGGGGCGCTGGAGCAGGCCCTGAAGGTGCTGGAGAACGGCGGCGCCTTCGCGATCTACCCCGAGGGCACCCGCTCCCGGGACGGCCGGCTGTACCGGGGCCGCACCGGCACCGGCTGGCTGGTGCTGGCCTCCGGCGCCCGGGTGCTGCCGATCGGGCTGCAGAACACCGAGATCCTGCAGCCCATCGGGCGCCGCCTGCCGCGCATCTGCTGGCCCGGCCGCCCCCGCCCGATCGTGCGGATCGGCCCGGTGATGGACTTCTCCCACTACCGCGACCTGCCCCCGGCCAAGGCCCGGCGCGTGATCACCGACGAGATCGTCGAGACCATCCAGAAGCTGTCCGGCCAGGACTACGCCGGGGTCTACAACGAGAACGCCGACGTCTCCTGACCGCCACCAAAACGTCGTCACCGGCGTGTCTCGCCAGAGGTATCAGTAAGGTCGCGGGCATGGCTTCGTCACGTAGCGTCAATGCCCTCTTCCTCAGTGTGCTCACCTGCGCCGCCCTGGCCACCGCGTGCGGCGGCCAGAGCGGCGACGGCAAGGCCGGCGCCGATCAGGAAAGCGAACGCGCCGCCCCCGCGGGAACCGGCTACACCTCCGACCAGCTTCGCCAGGCGCTGCCCACCGAACTGTCCGGATACCGGCGCACCGGCGAGCCGGAGGCCGGCGAGTACGCCTCGCTGAAGAGCATCGCCAACTTCCTGCAACTGCAGCGCCAGGTCACCTACGACAAACCCCGCTGCGCCAAGGTCACCGGCGCCTCCGTCGCCCTCGACGAGGAGCTGCGCACGGTGCCGGCCGCCGTCGCCATCTTCTCCAAGGGCGGCGGCCACTCGGTGTCCACCACCTTGATGGCGGTGCCCAACTCCACCGCCGAACGGCATGTGCAGGTGCGGATGCCCGAGCAGTGCAAGCAGTTCCGCACCAAGATCAACGGCAAGTGGGCCGAGCACGAGGTGGTGGAGGCCGGCTCCGGCGACACCGGGCTGGGCTCGCGCATCGTCGGGGTGGCCAGCACCCTCAACGAGACCGCGGTCAAGACCTGGTACGTGGTGCTGCGCGGCCGGGGCTACCTGGCCACGATCGCCCTGTACGGGCCGACGGCCACCCGCGCCGAGGCCGAGCAGCTGGCCCGCCAGACCTACGACCACGCCGAACGCATCCTGCCCTGACAAGCGCTCACCGCGCACCGGCCCGCCGGCGTGGCGCCGGGAGGACGCCCCGGCGCCACGCCGTTCTCCCCGGCTGCGGCCGGAAAAGGTTCGGTGAAAAGGAGCGATGGGACCAGGGGACCCGCCGGGGCCGATAACGTTCAAGCATGACCGTCCCCCGGCTGGCAGTCTCCGTGGACCTCGTGGTGCTGACCGTCCGTGAACAGCGGCTGTGCGCACTGACCTGGCGGCGTGACCGGCCGCCTTATGAGGGATGCTGGTCGCTGCCGGGCGGGTTCATCCAGCTGGATGAGGACCTGCCGGTGGCCGCCGCCCGGCTGATGGCCGAACGGGCGGGGCTGGCCGACGTCCGCATCCACCTGGAACAACTGGCGACCTACGGCTACCCCGACCGCGACCCCCGCCAGCGGGTGGTCAGCGTCGCCTACCTGGGACTGGCGCCCGACCTGCCGGCCTCCTCCCGCGCCCAGGTGCTGTGGCGGAGCGTGGACGAGCTCGACAACGAGCGCGCCGCCTTCGACCACCGCAGGATCCTGCGGGACGGGGTGGAACGGGCCCGCGCCAAGCTGGAGTACACCTCGCTGGCCGCCGCGTTCTGCCCGCCGGAGTTCACCGTGGCCGAGCTGCGCCGGGTCTATGAGATCGTCTGGGGCACCCATCTGGACCCGCGCAACTTCCACCGCAAGGTCACCGGCGCCGACCGGTTCCTCATCCCCACCGGCCGCACCACCACCCGCGACGGCGGCCGTCCCGCCCAGCTGTACCGGCGGGGCGACGCCGAGCAGCTGCGCCCGCCCATGCTGCGCCCGCGTCCATGACGCCGCCGGCGGCGTAGTCTTGGGACGTCACCCGTCACCTTTGGAGGGCAACGGTGCCTGAGGTCGCCACTCCTCGTTTCCGCTCCGTGCTGGACCGGTTCGCCGCCTACAAGCCCGGCAAGACCGCGGTCTCCCCGGACGGCCGGTCCTACAAGCTGTCGTCGAACGAGTCCCCGTTCGGGCCGCTGCCGTCGGTGCTGGAGGCGATCGGTGAGGCGGCGCGGCGGGTGAACCGCTACCCCGACAACAACGCCACCGCGCTGATCGAGGCGATCTCCGAGCGCTTTGCGGTGCCCGCCGACCACATCGCGGTGGGCTGCGGCTCGGTGGGCGTCACCCAGATGCTGCTGGAGGCGGTGGCCGAGCCCGGCGCCGAAGTGCTGTACGCCTGGCGGTCGTTCGAGGCCTACCCGGTGCTGGTGGCGCTGTCGGGGGCGCAGGCGGTGCAGGTGCCGCTGCGGGAGGAGACCCACGACCTGGCCGCGATGGCCGAGGCGATCACCGAGCGGACCCGCCTGATCTTCGTGTGCAACCCCAACAACCCCACCGGCACGGCGGTGCGCCGCGCCGAGCTGGAGTCCTTCCTGGACCGGGTGCCCGCCGACTGCCTGGTCGTCCTGGATGAGGCCTACCGCGAGTACATCCGCGACGAGCAGGTCCCCGACGGCCTCACCCTGTACGGCGACCGCCCCAACCTGGCCGTGCTGCGCACCTTCTCCAAGGCCTACGGGCTGGCCGGGCTGCGCGTGGGCTTCCTGGTGGCGCACCCGGTGGTGGCCGGCGCGGTCCGCAAGACCATGCTGCCCTTCAGCGTCAACTCCCTGGCCCAGGCCGCCGCCATCGCCTCCCTGGCCGCCGAGGACGAGCTGCTGGAACGGGTGGAGGGCACCGTCAAGGAACGCCACCGGGTCGTCAGCGCCCTGCGCGACCAGGGCTGGTCGGTGCCCCCCACCGAGGCCAACTTCGTCTGGCTCCGCCTGGGCGAGCAGACCTTGGACTTCGCGGCCGCCTGCGAGGCCCAGGGCGTCAGCGTCCGTCCCTTCGCCGGGGAGGGCGCGCGGGTCTCCATCGGCTCGCCCGAGGAGAACGACGCGTTCCTGGCCGTGGCCGCCGCCTACCCGCACCGCAACCGCTGAGCTTGCGCCCGTTAGGCGCACTCCCCTTCGGCCGCCAGGCGGTGGGAGGGGGCACTGCCGGGGGACGCACTGGCCTGGCCCGCGTAAACAGCAGGGCACGCGTCGTAGGAGTGCGTGACCTCCACAGTGGTGCTCCCAGTGGCCGGCACCGTCACGGTCACGGTCTCGGGAGCGCCATGGGCGACGTCATCGGCGTAGAACTGGACGGTGAGGGTGACCGTGCCGGCACCGGAGGCGGTGACCTTCACCTGCGCGGTGGCGGTGGTGCCCGTCTCGTCCAAGGAGAGCCCGACGATCTCCACGGCGGTGGCCTCGAAGGAAGCGGACGGGGACGGGCTCGGCGTGGGCGGGGGGCTCGGCGGGCTCGACGGCCTGCCGGGCGGAACGGCCGGGCCGCTGGATGGGCTGCTGCCGGTGGGGGCGCCGGCGCTCGGCCGGTCGATGCCGATGCTCGCCGCCCCGCCGGTGGCGGAGCGGCCGCCCTTGACGGCCGGGCTTTCGCCGGCGTCGAAGCCGGGCAGTGCAGAAGACTCCACGGGAGGCGCCGGTCCCGTCTCGGAGACGCCGGGCAGCGCCTCACCGGTGCCCCGGGCGTTCTTGCCGGAGGCGTAGACCACCGCGCCCGTGCCGACCACCAGCAGCAGGGCGGCGGCCAGTGCGATCAGCAACCTGCCGCGGGAGCGCCGGCGGCGCCCGTTGAGCATGGCCCGGGCCTGCTCGTCGCTGACCAGTTTGCGCGACAGCGGGAACAGCAGCTTCAGCACCGACGCCCGCTCACTGAGCTGCTCCCGTCCGCGTTGCTCCCAGGCGGGCCCGTAGGCGGCCAGCGCGACGGATTCCAGGCGGCTCACGAAGACCGGTGCGGTGACGGGACGCTCGTTGGGATCGGCGGCCAGTCCGGTGGTGACCAGGGAGACGAGGGGCTGGGGGAGCTGCGGCCCGATCGGGCCGGCGCACCGTCCGCCGGTGAAGACCGGCGGCTCCCCGGTCAGACACTCATAGAGGATCGCGGTGGCCGAGTACAGGTCGGCGGCGGTCGTCACCGGGCCGCCGGCGGCCAGCTCGGGCGCCCGGTAGCGCTCCGCCCCCGCCGAGGCCGCCGTGCCGCCGCCGGCGATGACGCCCAGCCCGGCCAGTTTGCAGGTGCCTTCGTCGTCCACCAGGACGTTCCCGGGGCTGACGGACCCGTGGGTCAGCCCGCTGCGGTGCGCGGCGGCCAGCGCCAGCAGGACCGCCTTGCACACCAGCAGGGACGCCTCCGGCGCCAGGCGCCCCTCGGCCTTGATGATCCGCTCCAGGCTGATCCCGTCGACCAGCTCGCTGATCAGCGCGGTGCCGTGCGGGGACGTGACGTACTCGTGCAGCCGGACCAGCCCCGGGTCATCCAGCCCGGCGATCAGCCGTGCCTCGTCGTGGAACGCCTGCCGGCCGGGCGGCTGCGGCGGCAGGTACCTGATCGCGACGGGGGTGCCGGTGGACTTGCGGACGGCGAGCATCACCCGTCCGACGCTGCCCTCTCCGAGCTCACGGATATGGCGATACCCCGCAACCGCCCATTCTCCGCTCACATCACACCCTTCGCTCCGAGCAGCTTCGACCGTCCCGTTCCTCGGGGCCACCGTCGCGTCGGGCAGTGGCACGACAGAGACGGTACGGTGCGCTTGACCGTATCGCCGCTACTTTGCGTCCGTTTTTCGGAGGCGACCGCTATAGGTCAGACGTTCCGCCCGTCTCTCTGGTTGTCACGACATGATCGGCTTCCTGTGCGATCCGCGGCCCGTGCCCGCATGAAGCAGGCGGACCGCCATCAACGTAGCCGATCGGGCTGACGGTCGCGGAGGCGAAGCTTGGGGTGCGGGTTGCAGGCGGGACGTCTGGTGCGATCGCCTGCGTATTCGGCGAGCCGGGGGGTGAAGCGAACGAACTCGCTCTATCGGCGGGCTCTGCCTGCCGCAGGAGGCGGAAACCGTTTGAACGGCCCTAGAAAGGACGAAGCCGACCGGGGGCGGGGTCCCCGGACGGCGATCGGCCGGTGGACGGGCCGTCAGGTGGTGGCCTTGGGGCCGAGTTTCTCCACGATCAGCCGGTAGAGCTGGCGGGGACGGCCCGGCTGCGGGGTCCGGTTGGGAGGCAGCGGCCAGGCCAGGCCCTCCTCCACCAGGGTGCGCAGCAGCCGGCGGGCGGTGCGGGGGGTGACCCCCAGCATCCGGCCGGCGTTCTCGGCGTCCACGATGAGGGGCTGGCTGTCGCCGTTGCGCCCGCCGTTCTCGGCGTCGATCTTGTCGGCCAGGCGGGCGAGGATCTCCAGCCCCTTCGGCTTGGGCTGCGGCTGCGTGCGCGGCGGGGTGCGCGGCGCGGGGACCAGGGCCCGGCCGTCGCGGTCGAGGGCGAAGCCCTGGGCCCGCTGGGAGGTCTGCGAGCGGGCCAGTGCCGCACGGGCGTGGGTCTCGGCCTCGTGCGCGGTGCGGCCCATGCCGATGCCGACCTCGATGGCCACCCCGAGCTCCTCGCGGACCCGGTCCACGAACGGGGGAGTGCGGAAGCCCTCGGTGACGGCGGAGACCGAGCCCCGGGTGGCGGTGACCAGGTAGCTGTGGTCGTCCACCGGCCAGACCGAGGCGTTCATCCGGTGCGCCTCCTGCACCAGGGTGCGGTGCAACGCCAGCTTCAGCTCCTCCCGCCAGTAGCGCGGGGTGACCCGCCGCGGCGTCTCGCGCAGCGTGGGGACGTCCACCACGATCACCACCAGCTGGGACTCCTCCAGCCGGTGGTGGGCGCCCAGCAGCGCGGCGGTCTGCAGGGAGCTGCGGATCGCCGCGCCCGTGGGGCGCACCCGGATCGTCGGCACGCCCGCCATCTCCATCCGCTCGGCGGTGGCGTGCACGCAGGTCATCGCCACGGTGGTGATGCCGCGCCGCCACAGCCGCTCGTGGAAGGCGGCCAGCGTGCCGGGGCCGGCGGCCTCCTCGCGCAGGTGGACGTTCTCTATGCCCAGGTTGATCTCGCTATAGGCCTCCTCGACGTCGGAACGGGTGAGCACGTCGATGCTGACCTTGGCGGGGTCGTAGCGGTCGTCCAGGGCCGCCTGCAGCAGCGCGCCCTGCAGCGCCGCCCCGTTCAGCGGCACGTAGGTGGCCGGCATGGTCAGCACCCCGGCCTTGCGCGCGAAGTCGTAGGGCACCGGACTGGCGAACAGGCACACGTCCACGGCCGACCCCAGCCGCAGGACCTTGTCGGCGGCCTCCTGCTCGTCCCGGTAGGCCGCGGCGACCAGCCTGCTGGGGATCGGCGTGGAGCTGTGGTTGCCCATGAGCATGACGCGTTCCACCAAGTCATGCGGGCCGACCACACCGATGGTCAAGTCCGGTGTCGAACCGGTCGATCTCGACGCGCTCATAGGCGACCTCCCCCGTGGGGTGGTGGCCCCTTGCGGTCGTGCGCGTTCGCGCATGCTCCGCCCAACCGTTGACTCATGGCTTGCCGCCCCTGCCTTCTGACCCAGCACCGCAGTTCCCGCGATTCATTCCTCATTGGGCAGATCGGGTCAGGGCGACGAAGTGTGACGCCCAGACGCGAAATCGAATCAAGAGTGCGGCGAAAAAGTAACCTATGGGACCCCTTGGTCAGTAACTTGTTACCATACGGACAGACACAATCCGGTATCTTCGGATGTCCGAAGTTCGGCGGTCAAGTTTCGCTGTCCGGAAAGATCCCTGCCCTGAGGGCTGATCGCGACGGGAGGTCCGGAGAGGGGCTGTCAGGGCTTTGTCAACGTTCTGGTCAGGTTTCGGGAAGGCTGCCTAGATTGTTGTCGAGTGCCCGAAATGTCGGAACTGTTGAGGCGGTGACCGCGCTCGGCGCCTGTTGATGACCGAGGGGTCACTTTTTGCGGTCGCCCGAAACCACCGCTTGAGCGGGAAACCTTCGGAAGCCGGACCGGGACGGCACAGCCGCCCGTCCGAAGCGGCGCCCGGCCGGGCCGGGCGCCGAGACTGCGGGACCATCATGCCCCGCCGGCGGCGTCCGGGGCCGGCGGCCCCGGACGCCTTCAGAGCACTTCGCGGACGATGTCGGCGCCGACCTGCGACAGCCGCTCGGCCACATGGGCGTGACCGCGGTCCAGGTAGTAGGCCTGGGTGATGACGGTCTCGCCCTCGGCGCTCAGCCCGGCCAGCACCAGCGCGCTGCCGGTGCGCAGGTCGTGCGCCACCACCTCGGCGCCGTGCAGCGGGGTGGGACCGAACACCTTGGCGCGGTTGCCGTTCACCTCGATGTTGGCGCCCATCTTGGTCAGCTCCCCGGCCAGCTTGAAACGGCCGTCGAAGATCCGCTCATAGATGTAGCTGGGGCCGTCGGCCAGGCAGGACACCGCCATGATCGGCGACTGCAGGTCGGTGGCGAAACCGGGGTACTCGTCGGTGATCACGTTGATCGGGCGCAGCGGCCGCTCCCGGCGCACCTGCAGCACCGCGCCCTCCTGGTGGAACTCCACCCCCATCTGCTCCAGCTTGTCGGCGGCCACCCCCAAATGCTCCAGGGATGCCCCGACCAGGCTGAGCTCGCTGCCGGTGATGGCCGCGGCCATGATGAACACCCCGGCGTCGATGCGGTCGGGCATCACCGTGTGCTCGACGGCGGCCAGCTCCTCCACGCCCTCCACGGTGATGAACCCGGTGCCGCCGCCGGAGATCCGCGCCCCCATCCGCTGCAGGAACTCGATGTTGTCCAGCACCTCCGGCTCCAGGGCGCAGTTTTTGATCAGCGTGGTGCCCTTGGCCAGCGCCCCGGCCATCACCAGGTTCTCGGTGCCGGTGTGGGAGGGGGTGTCGCAGTACAGGGTGGCGCCGCGCAGGTCACCGGCCTTGATGTAGATCACGCCGTTGCCGTCGCCGTCCACCTGCTCGGTGACGGTGGCCCCCATCCGCTTGAAGCCGTTGTAGTGGAAGTCCAGGTTCCGGCTGCCCAGGTTGCAGCCGCCGACGCCCTCGATCACGGCCTCGCCCAGCCGGTGCAGCAGCGCCGGGACGAACAGGAACGAGCCGCGGAACCGAGAGGCGATCTCGGCGGGCAGCACCGGGCTGCTCAGCGTGGAGGCGTCGATCACCAGGGTGCGCTCGGCCTCGTGCAGCTCTGCCTTGGCGCCCACGGCCTGGGCCAGTTCCACCGCGCGGCGCACGTCCTCGATGATCGGAACGTTCCGCAGCACCGTGCGGCCCTTGGTGGCCATCAGGGCCGCGCCGATCATCGGCAGCACGGCGTTCTTCGCGCCCTGGATGAAGACGGTGCCCTGCAGCTTGCGGCCGCCTCGCACACGGTACCGAACCTCGTGGCCCATGCTCATTGCGCCTAGCTCCTTATGGGATGCGGGTGTTGGGTTACCGGCCACCCGCTCGTCCACGGCGGGTCACGAGTGCCAGGCACGCCGCCGCCTGTGCGCTCTTGTAGTAAACCACCGTGCGGACGGTCCGGATGCCCGTTGCGCCCCCCTTTTGGAGGGCCGTCCTTCAGCTGTTTAGATCGCGGAACGTTTCGGAAGGTTCGTACCCTCCGGCGTTCCGAATGTGACCCATGTCGCAGGTGTGCAAACCAGGTCTCAGGTAAACCGATCCACCCAAGTTACCGCTGTTCGGCCGGTGGGATTCAGTGAATCCGTCACCCTCCCGTGGCCCGTGCGGCCACGCGGCGGGCGGCCGTGGCCCGGATGCGCGGATGGGACCGGTACCGAGACCGGCGTCGGAGGGCTTCTCACCGCCGAAAGCTCCGTTCCCTGCGAAGTTCCTGCCAAGAGGCGGTTCCCGTCAAGACACGCCGGGCCGCCGCCGCGGGCTCAGCCGAAGGCCCGCCCGGTCAGCCGTTCGTAGGCCTCGATGTACTTGGCCCGGGTGCGTTCGACGATGTGCGGCGGCAGCGGCGGGGGCGGATCCCCCGAGGCCCGGTCCCAGCCGGCCTCCGCCGAGGTCAGCCAGTCGCGCACGAACTGCTTGTCGAACGACGGCTGCGGGCCTCCCGGCGCCCACCGGTCGGCCGGCCAGAACCGGGAGGAGTCGGGGGTCAGCACCTCGTCGGCCAGCACCAGCTCGCCCTCCGGCGACCAGCCCAGCTCGATCTTGGTGTCGGCCACGATGATCCCGCGCTCGGCGGCCAGCCGCGCGCCCCGCCGGTAGATCTCCACGGTCACCTCGCGCAGCCGCTCGGCCACCTCGGCCCCGACCGCGCTCACCACCTCGGCGAACGTCATGGGCTCATCGTGCGCCCCCAGCGCCGCCTTGGTGGTCGGGGTGAAGATCGGCTCGGGCAGTTTGGAACCGTCCACCAGCCCCTCCGGCAGCGGCACCCCGCACACCGAGCCGCTGCGCCGATATTCCTTCAGCCCCGAGCCGGTCAGATAGCCGCGGGCCACGCACTCCACCGGCACCATCTCCAGCCGGCGCACCACCACCGCCCGGCCCGCCCACTCGGCCGGGGCGCCGTCCGGCAGCTCGGTGGAGATCACATGGTTGGGCACCACGTCCGCCAGCTGCTCGAACCACCACAGCGACAGCTGAGTGAGGATCTTCCCCTTGTCCGGGATGACGGGCTCCAGGACGAAGTCGTAGGCGGAGATGGTGTCCCGGGCCACCATGAGCAGTTCCCCGCCCGGCAGCTCATACAGGTCGCGGACCTTGCCGCTGTGCAGATGCTTCATGCCGCCTTCACCGTGTCCTCAAAGCTCGCCATGGTGGGCGCCGGATGCCGTCGGCCGGGTGCGCCCTCAAGCCGGCCGCCGTTCCAGGACCTCCACCGCGTCACCGACCCGGAGGGTGCCCACGGTGCGGGGCACCCCGTTCTGCCCGAACCGGATGCCGCGGCCGATGGCCCGGTAGGAGCCCAGCGTGCGCAGCGGCTCGCGGCCCCGCTCCCCGGTCTCCTGGTCGGTGGTGATGACCACGCACCGCGCGCACGCCTTGACCAGCTCGATCACCGTCTCGCCGATGCGCAGCAGCCGCACCCGGTCCTCGCCGAACGCCCCGAGCCCGCGCACCACCAGATTGGGCCGGAACCGGTTCATCGGCACCGGCCGCTCCAGCCGCCCGTTCAGGTCCTCCAGCGACTCCTGCGAGATCAGCAGCAGCGGGTAGGCGTCGGCGAACGCCACCCGGCCGTCGGCCCGGCGCGTCGCCCGGTGGCCGGTGAAGCGGACCAGCCGGCAGTCGGTCCCCAGCAGCGCCGAGAACCAGCCGGCCGCCTCATCGCCCTGGTCGATGCCCAGGCACTGGGAGCGGTGCACGTACACCTCGCGCACCGGCCCCGCGTCGGTCGCCTTGTGGACCAGCGGGGCGTCGGCCAGGGACGGGTCGGCGACCTTCACCGTCAGGACCTCCCCGTCGTAGGACGGCCGCAGCAGCGCCATGCGGGCCAGGTCCCGCTGCGACAGGAACCGTCCCTCGGGGGTGACGAGCATGAACTCGCGGTCGTGCCGCAACCCCGTGGGCACCAGCTCGGCGGTGGTCAGGGGCGTCCCGCCACCTCCCTTGAGCGGGTACACGGTCAGGCCGGTCAACACGGCGGTCATACGGGCTCCTGGCTGCGGACGGCGTCAAGCCGGACGGTCACGAGGGGGCGTCGGCACGGGCATCTGGCCTGCTTTCTGCGCGCTGGGGGTCAGGAGAGGGCGGCCAGGCGGTCGAAGACCGGGCCGAGCCGCTCGACGAACCGCTCCGGCCGGCACACCTCGTCCAGCCGCGCCTCATCCAGCGTCAGCCCCGCCGCGGCGGCGTGCTTGCGCAGCGTCTCGCGGAACGGGGTGCCGGTCTCCCAGGTCTCCATCGCGGCCTTCTGGACCAGCGGGTAGGCCTCGTCGTCGCGGGACATGCCCATCTCCACCAGCTCCAGCAGCACCGTGGAGGTGTAGATCAGCCCGCCGGTGGACTCCAGGTTGGCCCGCATCCGCTCGGCGTCCACCACCAGGCCCGACATCAGCTTGATGGTCAGGTTCAGCATGTAGTCCAGCGCGATCGAGGCGTCCGGCAGCGCGATCCGCTCGGTGGAGGAGTGGGAGATGTCCCGCTCGTGCCACAGCGGGATGCCCTCCAGCACCGGCACGATCTGCGCCCGCACGATCCGCGCCAGGCCCGCCAGCCGCTCGGACATGATCGGGTTCTTCTTGTGCGGCATCGCCGAGGAGCCCTTTTGACCCTTGCCGAACGGCTCCCACAGCTCCCGCACCTCGGTGCGCTGCCCGTGCCGCACCTCCAGCGCGATCGCCTCGCACACCGTCGCCATGATCGCCAGCGCCGAGATCCACTCGCTGATGCCGTCCCGCATCACCACCTGGGTGGACACGTCGGCGGGCTTGAGGCCCAGCCGCTCGGCCACATAGCGCTCCACGGCCGGGTCGATGTTGGAGTAGGTGCCGACCGCGCCGGAGATCGCCATCACGCCCACCGCCTCGCGGGCCCGCCGCAGCCGGTCCCGGGAGCGGGCCATCGCGAACGCGAAGTCGGCCACCCGGTGCCCCCACACGTCCGGCTCGCCGTGAATGCCGTGGGTGCGGCCCACCCGCAGGGTGTTGCGGTGCTCCAGGGCGTGGTCGCGCAGCACCGCCACCAGCCGGTCCGCCTTCTCCAGCAGGATGTCGGTGGCCTCCACCAGCTGCACCGCCAGCGCGGTGTCCAGCAGGTCCGAGGAGGTCATGCCGAAGTGGACGTAGGCGGCGGCCTCCCGCGGCTCGGTGTTGTCCGCCCACGCCGTCAAGAACGCGATCACATCGTGCTGGGTGACCGCCTCGATCTCACGCACCCGCTCCGGGGTGGGCGGCGGCGCCTTGCGGATCGGCTCCACCACCTCGGCCGGGATCGTCCCCGCCTGGGCGTGCGCCTCCACCACCAGGGTCTCCACCCGGCACCACAGCTCGTACTTGTGCGCGTCGCTCCAGACGCGCCCCATCTCCGGAAGGGTGTACCGCTCGATCACGACTTGAGTCTATGGCCGACCTGGTCATGGCTTTGCGGCCGCGCGGTCACGGCGGCCTGCGAGCCGGGTCAGGCCTGGGAGGCCTTGAGGGCGATGTCGGTGCGGTGGTGGGAGCCGCGGATGGTGATCTTGGAGACGGCCTGGTAGGCGGTGGTGCGGGCGGCGGTCAGGTCGGGGCCGGTGCCGACCACGTTGAGGACCCGGCCGCCGGCGGTGACCAGGGTGCCCTCGTCGGTCAGGCGGGTGCCGGCGTGCAGCACGTACGCGCCGGGGACGGCGGCGGCCTCCTCCAGGCCGGTGATCACGTCGCCCTTGACCGGGGAGGCCGGGTAGTTCTCGGCGGCGATCACCACGGTGACCGCGGCGCCGGGGCGCCACTGCAGGGCGGTCTTGGGGTCCAACGCGCCGGTGGCGCAGGCGTGCAGCAGGCCGGCCGGCGGGGTTTCCAGGCGGTCCAGCACCACCTGGGTCTCCGGGTCGCCGAAGCGGGCGTTGAACTCCACCACGCGCACGCCCTTGGAGGTCAGGGCCAGCCCGGCGTACAGCAGGCCCGCGTAGGGGGTGCCGCGGCGGCGTAGCTCGTCGACGGTGGGCTGGACGATGGTGGTCATCACCTCGTCCACCAGGTCGGGCGGCGCCCAGGGCAGCGGGGCGTAGGCGCCCATGCCGCCGGTGTTGGGGCCCTGGTCGCCGTCGTGGGCGCGTTTGAAGTCCTGGGCGGGCAGCAGCGGCACGGCGTTGGTGCCGTCGCTGAGGGCGAACAGCGAGACCTCCGGGCCGTCCAGGAACTCCTCGATGACCACCCGGCCACAGGCGGCGGCGTGCCGGGCGGCCTGCTCGCGGTCCTCGGTGACCACCACGCCCTTGCCGGCGGCCAGGCCGTCGTCCTTGACCACGTATGGGGGGCCGAACAGCTCCAGCGCCGCGGCGACCTCCTCGGGGGTTTGACACACCCGGGAGTCGGCGGTGGGCACGCCGGCGGCGCGCATCACCTCCTTGGCGAACGCCTTGGAGCCCTCGATGCGGGCGGCGGCCGCATCGGGGCCGAACACCGCGATGCCCGCCCGGCGCAGCGCGTCGCCCACCCCGGCGATCAGCGGGGCCTCCGGGCCGACCACCACCAGGTCCGGGCGCAGCCGGCCGGCCAGTTCGGTCACCGCGGCCACGTCGGTGGGGTCGAGGGCGTGGTTTTCGGCGATCTGCAGGGTTCCGGGGTTGCCGGGGGCCGCGTGCAGGTCGGTGACGGCGGGGTCACGGTGCAGGGCGCGAGTGATGGCGTGCTCGCGGCCGCCGGAGCCGAGGACGAGGATACGCACGTCACCTGACCCTATCGGGCCGCACGGGCGGGCGGTGACGGTGACCGCGGCGACAAAAGCACCGAAAGCGCCGGTCCCGCGGCACTTGATCGTGTATGACTGGGGTTGAGAGGGACGCCACAGCCCCGCGGGTGAACCTTGCCGCGCGGCTGGGGCGTCTTCATTGTCGGTTGGTACCCTTTTGCAGGTTGTGCCCTGACGCCGAGGAACGAAGGGGGGTGGTCGTGATGAGTTCTGGTGATCCTTGCAGTACGGCAGCAGAGGTCCCGCACAGTCCGAACGTGACTGTTCATCCGTCCGCCTCTATCCGGCGTCCGGTCGTGGCACGCGTGCGCTCCCTTCGCTGACACGGCGTTGGTCGAGCGCGCCATTGCGTGCTCGCGGCCGGCGGGAAGGGAACCCCGATGGCAATGACCCGCGTTCGTCCACGCAGGGCGACCATGGCGCTTTTCCGGCCGCTGGCCCGCCCGCTGCGCGGCTCGGCGGCCCCTGCCGTTCCCCCGCCCCGCAGCTCGGCCGTCACCGACTGGGCCGCCTACATCGACGGGCAGCGCGTCGACACCGAGACCGTCGCCGATGCGGTACGGCTGGTCCGCGACGGGGAGCTGACCGACAACGACGGCGGCATGGGCTTTGTGTGGGTGGGGCTGCACGAGCCGGACGCCGCCGAGCTGGAGCGGCTGGCACCGGTCTTCGGGCTGCACCCGCTGGCGGTGGAGGACGCCGTGCACGCCCACCAGCGGCCCAAGCTCGAACGCTACGACGACGTCCAGTTCCTGGTCATGAAGACGGTCGGGTACGCCGAGCGCGGCGGCGACGACGGCGACCTGGTCGAGACCGGGGAGATCATGATCTTCTGCGGCCACGACTTCGTGGTCACCGTCCGGCACGGCCCGCACGGCGATCTGGACGCGGTCCGCAGGCGCCTGGAGGCCGACCCGGCCCGGCTGGCGCTGGGCCCCACCGCCGTGCTGCACGCCATCGCCGACCATGTGGTGGACGCCTACATGTCGGTGGCCGAGGCCGTCGCCGACGACATCGACCGGGTGGAGGAGGCGGTCTTCTCCCCCGAGCGCAGCGACGAGGCCCGCCGCATCTACCGGCTCAAGCGCGAGGTCATCCAGCTCAAGCGGGCGGTCGGCCCGCTGGCCGGGCCGCTGCGCTCGCTGGCCGGGCGGCGTTTCGTCCCGCCGGAGATCAAGGAGTACCTGCGCGACGTGGAAGACCACCTCACCCGCGTCCGCGAGCAGGTGGAGTCCTACGACGAGCTGCTCAACCCGATCCTGCACGCGCACATGACGCAGGTGACGGTGGCCGACAACCGGGACATGCGCCGCATCTCCGCCTGGGGCGCCATCCTCATGCTCCCCACCGCCGTCACCGGCATCTACGGCATGAACTTCGACAACATGCCCGCCCTGCACACCGAGTGGGGCTATATGGCGGTGCTGGCCGTCATCGCCGTCATGTGCCTGACCCTCTACCGCGGCTTCCGCCGCAACGGCTGGCTGTAGGGCCCCGGCCCGGCGCATCCCCTCCCGGGGAGCGGTGCGTCCGCAGCGGGCCGGGCGCGTCAGGGCAGCCGGACGGGCGTGCGCGGCTGCGGCCGGGGGATGTCGTAGGTGGCCAGCACCTGGTGGAGCCGGTCGGGGTAGTCGGTGACGATGGCGTCGACGCCGTATTCGATGAAACGTGCCATATCGACCGGGTCGTTGACCGTCCAGACCGACACCCGCAGCCCCCTGCCGTGGGCGTCGTGCACCAGCCGGGAGGTCACCAGGTCGTGCTCGGGCGACAGCACGTTGGCGCCGGCGTCCGCGGCGGCCGCGGCGGGGTCGGCGGCGGACAGGCCGGCCAGCCAGGCGGTGCCGTCGGCCAGTGTCTTGCGCTCCACCAGGGCGACCCGGGCGGCCTGCGGCACGTGAATGCGGGCCTCGGCCAGCACCCGCCAGTCGAAGGCCAGCAGCCGGGCCCGTGACAGCAGGCCGAAAGAATCCAGGACCTCGGCGACGGCGAGCACGAACCGGCGGACCTCGTCGTCGGGCCAGCCGGGGTCGGTCTTCAGCTCCACGGCCGGGTCCACCTCCTCCAGCCCCTGCAGCAGGTCGCACACCTCGGCCAGGGTGGGCAGCCGGGTGCCCGGCAGGGGCAGCTGAGTGAGGAGGAACGGGTCGCAGTCCTGCCCCGGACCCAGCCGGCGCACGCCCGCGTCCACCGTCTTGATCTGGGCGAGTGTCAGGTCGCGCAGCTCGCGGCCCACATAGGGGAACAGCGGGTCGCCGGGGACGACCGGCGCGGTGTCGGCGGTGGTGACCGGAGACAGCGACTGATCGTGGTTGACGACCACCACGCCGTCGGCGGTCAGCCCCACGTCCAGCTCGATGACGTCCACGCCGAGCTCGAGAGCGTGTGCGAAACCCGGAAGCGTGTTCTCCGGCCGCAACCCGCGTGCGCCTCGATGCCCATGGACCTCGATACGTCCGTTCGGCAAGGTCACGCCGGGAACGTTACGAGGAGTGACCAAACGTCCCCCGATCCAACGGTTACGGCCCCACCAACGGTCGCTGGCGTCAGCGTAGCGGCATCGCTGGGGTGACCACGGGTGATTCGCGTCATAAGGTGATAAAGTGGTGCACACCACACCTCGATCGTTGATTACTTTCCGTAGCCGGTTCTGGCGGGCGGCAGCGCCCGCACCAGAGCGTCCACCGCCGCCGCGAACCCGTGCTCGGGCGGCGTGCCGTACCCCACCACCAGCCCGTCCCGGGGCGGCATGACGCCCGCCGGATGCCGGTAGTCGCCGAGCCCGTCGACGGCCACGCCGTGCCGCCGGGCGGCCCGCACGGTGTCCTCCTCGGTGCCGGGCGGCAGGGCGAGCACGGCGTGCAGGCCCGCGGCGATACCGCTGACGGTGATGTGCGGGGCGCGTTCGGCGAGGGCGGCCACCAGCCGGTCGCGGCGGCGCCGGTAGACCTGCCGCATCCGGCGCACGTGCCGGTCGTAGCCGCCGCAGGCGATGAAGTCCGCCAGGGTGAGCTGGTCCACCACCCCCGACCACAGCTCGCGCTCCCCCTTGACCCGCAGCAGCTCGTCCGTCAGATGGGCGGGCACGACCATCCAGCCCAGACGCAGCGAGGGCGACAGGCTCTTGCTGACCGAGCCCAGATAGACCACCCGGTCCGGATCCAGGCCCTGCACGGCGCCGACCGGCTGGCGGTCGTAGCGGAACTCGCCGTCGTAGTCGTCCTCCAGCACCAGCCCGCCGGTGGCGGACGCCCAGTCGATGACGGCGGCACGGCGCTCGGGATGCAGCGGCCCGCCGGTCGGGTACTGGTGCGCCGGGGTGAGCAGCACGGCCCGCGCCCCCGTGCCGGGCAGCTCGTCGATCCGGGCGCCGCCCTCGTCGATCCGCAGCGGCGGCGTGTCCAGTCCCGCCCCGGTCAGCAGCGAGCGGTGAAAGCCCAGCCCGTAGGCCTCCACCGCCACCGGGCCCTCCAGCACCTCGCCCAGCAGGCGCAGCGCGTGCGCGAACCCGGCGCAGACGATGATCCGGTCCGGCGTGGTGCGGACCCCGCGGGCCCGGGCCAGGTACTCGGCGAGGGCGGTCCGCAGCTCGATCCGCCCGCGCGGGTCCCCGACCCCGAACGCCTCGGCGGGTGCGGCGTTCAGCGCCCGGCGCGCCGAGCGCAGCCACTCGGTGCGGGGGAACGCCGAGGCGTCCGGGGAGCTCGGCCGCAGGTCGTGGACGGGGCGCCGCCGGGCGGGCACGGTGCGGCGCGGACGCCGGGCCGGCGGCGGCAGGGCGCGCGGGGCGACCCGGGTGCCCGAGCCCTGCCGGGCGACCAGCCAGCCCTCGGCGACCAGCTCGGCATAGGCGGCGCCGACGGTGTTGGGCGCGACGCCCAGGTCGCCGGCCAGGCTCCGGTACGGCGGCAGCCGGGTGCCGGGGGCGAGCCGGCCGGAGCGGATCGCCTCGCGCAGCGCCCGCATCAGCCGTTCCCGCACGGTGCCGTCCCCGGTCAGCTCCAGGTGGAGGTCGCTCCCGGAATTGACCCAATGATCTTGCATGAAAATGCACCATAGCCGGGGGTCAATCAGGGGATAGCGTCATCGGCATGCAAGCAGTGCAGATCCCCCAGCGGATGAACCTCCCCAAGGTCGCCCCCAAGGTCTTCTCGGCGATGCTCGCCCTGGACGCCGCCGCCCGGCAGGGGCTGGACCAGACCCTGATCGACCTGGTGCAGATCCGCGCCTCCCAGATCAACAAGTGCGCCTACTGCCTCGACTACCACATCGCCGACGCCCGCAAGGCCGGCGAGACCGAGGACCGGATCTACCAGCTCAGCGCCTGGGAGGACGCCGGCCTGTACACCGCGCGGGAGCGCGCCGCCCTCGCGCTCACCGAGGCGATGACCCTGCTGCCGGGCGGCGTGCCCGACGAGGTCTACGACGAGGCCGCCCGGCACTTTGCGGAGGCCGAGCTGGCCCAGCTCATCGCCCTGATCGCCACGATCAACGCCTGGAACCGGCTGAACGTCACCACCCGCAAGACCCCCGGAACCGCCTGATCCCCCGCCGCACGATCCTTCGCCGCACGGGCGGCGGCCCGCGCCCGAGGGCCGCCGCCCGTGGCGTGTCCCGACACGTGGAGAGGACCCGCCTCGATGACCACGGCACCGCTCGCCGACGCGCCGCCCTCCCCGCTCCGCGGCTGGTGCGCCGCCTCGGCCGTCGCGCTGGGCATCTTCGCCCTGATGACCTCGGAACTGCTGCCCGTGGGCCTGCTCAGCCCCATCGGGCGCGAGCTGGGCGTGTCCGAGGGGACCGCCGGGCTGATGGTGACGGTGCCCGGCCTGGTCGCCGTCGTCTCCGCTCCGCTGCTGACCGTGGCCGCCGGCCGGCTGGATCGGCGGATCGTGCTGGCGGCCCTGGTCGGCACGGTCGGCACCGCCAACCTGCTCTCGGCCCTGGCCGAGGCATTCGCCTTGATCCTCCTCGCCCGGGTGCTGATCGGCGTGGCGGTCGGCGGCTTTTGGGCGCTGGCCGGCGGCATCGCGACCCGCCTGGTGCGGCCCGAGGACGTGCCGCGCGCCACCGCCGTGATCTTCGGCGGGGTGGAGGCCGCCTCCGTGCTCGGCGTCCCCGCCGGAACGCTGCTGGGCGACCTGGGCGGCTGGCGCACGGCGTTCGCCGCCGTGGGCGCGCTGGGCCTGGCGGCGCTGGCCGGGCTGGTCCTGCTCCTGCCCCCGCTGCCGCCGCAACGTTCCATCACCTTCGCCGACCTGCCCCGGGCCTTCCGGGCGAACGCCGGGCTGCGCGTCGGGCTGGCGCTGACCTTCCTGATCGTCACCGGGCACTTCCTCGCCTACACCTTCGTGCGGCCGGTGCTCTCCGGCCACGACGTGCCCGACGAGACGGTCGGCGTGCTGCTGCTGGTGTTCGGGATCGCCGGGCTGTGCGGCAACTTCCTGGCGGGCGCGCTCATCGGCCGGCGCCTGGCGGCCACCGTCGTCGCCATCTGCCTGACCCTGGCGGCGGCGACGGCGCTGGTCGCGCTGAGCGGCGACGGCGTCGCCGCCGTCGCTGGGCCGCTGGTGCTGTGGGGCCTGGGCTACGGGGCCGTCCCGGTGACCCTGCAGACCTGGATCATGAGATCCTCGCCCACCGCCACCGAGGCTTCGACCTCGCTGTACACCTCGATGTTCAACCTGTCCATCGCGCTCGGCGCGCTGGCGGGCGGGCTGGTCGTCGACACCCTCGCGCTGACCGCCGTGCTGTGGGCGGGCGGCGCGATGGCCCTGGCGGCGCTGCCGTTCGCAATCCGCGGTGCCCGGTGACCGGCGCGGTCAGACCAGCGGGCGGATGGAAAGGGTCTGGTCGCGGCCCGGGCCGACGCCGATCGCCGAGATCGGGGCGCCGGACATCTCCTCGATGGCGCGGACGTAGGCCTGGGCGTTCGGCGGCAGGTCCTCGAAGGTCTTGGCGTCGGAGATGTCCTCCTGCCAGCCGTCGAAGTACTCCAGGATCGGCTTGGCGTGGTGGAACTCGGTCTGCGACATCGGCATCTCCTCATGCCGCACCCCGTCCACGTCGTAGGCGACGCACACCGGGATCCGCTCCAGCCCCGACAGGACGTCCAGCTTGGTCAGGAAGTAGTCGGTGATGCCGTTGACCCGGGTGGCGTAGCGGGCGATCACCGCGTCGAACCAGCCGCAGCGGCGGTCGCGCCCGGTGGTCACCCCGTACTCGCCGCCGGTCTTGCGCAGGTACTCGCCCATCTCGTCGCGCAGCTCGGTGGGGAACGGCCCGGAGCCGACCCGGGTGGTGTAGGCCTTGAGGATCCCGATCACCCGGCTGATCTTGGTGGGGCCGATGCCGGACCCGGCGCAGGCGCCGCCGGCGGTGGGGCTGGAGGAGGTCACGAACGGGTAGGTGCCGTGGTCGATGTCCAGCAACGTGCCCTGGGCGCCCTCCAGCAGCACGACCTTGCCCTCGTCCAAGGCCCGGTTGAGCACCAAGGTGGTGTCGGCGACGTAGGGGCGCAGCCGCTCGCCGTAGGCCAGGTACTCCTCCACGATCGGGGCGGTCTCGATCCGCCGCCGGTTGTAGACCTTGGTGAGGACCTGGTTCTTCTCGCGCAGCGCCAGGTCGAGCTTTTGGGTCAGGATGTTGGGGTCGAACAGGTCCTGCACCCGGATGCCGGTCCGGGTGATCTTGTCGGCGTAGGCCGGGCCGATGCCGCGGCCGGTGGTGCCGATCCGCGCCCGCCCCAGGTACCGCTCGGTGACCTTGTCCAGCGCCCGGTGGTGGGGCATGATCAGGTGCGCGTCCGCCGAGATCAGCAGCCGCTCGCAGGAGACGCCCCGCTCGGCCAGCCCGTCGATCTCGCTGAGCAGCACGCCCGGGTCGATCACCACGCCGTTGCCGATCACCGGCACCACGCCCGGGGACAGCACCCCCGAGGGCAGCAGGTGCAGGGCGTAGCTGTTGTCTCCGATGACGACGGTGTGCCCGGCGTTGTTGCCGCCCTGGTAGCGGACGACGTAGTCGACCTGTCCGCCGAGCAGGTCGGTGGCCTTGCCCTTGCCCTCGTCCCCCCACTGGGCTCCGACAAGCACGATGGCAGGCATCAGCTATCTCCTTCTACGGCAATCGGTGGGGGAGCCGCCCTCGGCTCCGGCCGCCGTCACGGCCGGGGGGTCCGACGAGCACGATGGCGGGCATCAGGTCATCCCCTTCCGCGGCGCACCGGCCGGCGCGGCGTCGGCCACATCCCCTCTCATGACGAAGGCCCCTTGGGCGCAAGCGCGAAGGGGCCTCTTGCGTGCAAATCGTACCCGCCCGCGGGTCGCCGGGAAACAGCGGCGGGGTTACGAAGGTGTTGTGATCAGGCCGTTCGGCGCGTTCAGCCGCCCAGCACCTCGGCGGCGGTGGCGCTGCTGTCGCGCAGGAAGGTGCGGCAGCGCTCGGCCTCCTCGTCCTCGCCGATGGCGGCGGCGGCGCGGCCCAGCGCGTGCAGGGAGCGCAGGAAGCCCCGGTTGGGCGCGTGCTCCCAGGGGATGGGGCCGTGGCCCTTCCAGCCGGCCCGCCGCAGCTGGTCGAGCCCGCGGTGGTAGCCGGTGCGGGCGTAGGCGTAGGACTCGATCACCTTGCCCGCTTCGAACGCCCGGTCGGCCAGGGCGGCCCATGCGGCCGAGAACGCGGGGTATTTGGCGGCCACCTCGGCCGGATCCATGCCCTTCTCCAGCGCGGCTTCGGCTTCGGCGTTCTCTGGCAGTTCGGTGGGCGGCGGTCCGCCGAGCAGGTTCTGGCTCATGGCCGCCATGGTAGTTGGGGCGCACGGGACGCCCGGAGGGGTCAGGCGGCCAGGGGCAGCCGGAAGCGCGCCGAGCCGTCCTCGTAGCGGGGGCGGGCCTGCGGCCACAGGGATCTGATGGCCGCCAGCGCCGGGTCGTTGCCGGGCAGCACCCCGGCGTCGAAGGCGGTGATCCCGCGCCGGACGGCGGTGTGGGCCAGCGCGCCGATCAGCAGCCGTCCCACCCCGCGGTGCTGCCAGGGGTCGGCGACCAGCACGGCCAGCTCGGCGCGGGTGCGGTCGGCGGGGTCGCGGATGTACTCGGCGACGCCCACCATGTCGTAGTCGGCCAGCGCCACCAGGGCCTCGTGGTCCCAGTGGTCGAGCCGGTCCAGGTGCCGCACGTAGATCTCGGGGATGCGCGGGGTGCCGATGAAGAACCGGAAGTACAGGCTGCGCTCGGACAGGCGGTCGGACATGCGGCGCAGCCGGGGCGCGTCGGTGATGCCGTAGGGGCGCACGCGGAGGTCGCTCAGCTCCAGGGTCCGGCTCTCACTGATGAGTTGTGTCATGAAACCCATTGGACCTCGTTGAGTTTCATGAAGCAACTCAAGATGCGTCACACAGCGCCGCGGCGTTGCCGTTAAGCGGATGTCCGGGCGCCCGGGCCGGGCCTGGCCTCCACGTCGGTGGGGCCCAGCGGCGCGCCGCAGGAGTCGCAGGTCAGGCGGTCGGTCAGGGTGCCGCCGCAGCCGCGGTGCACCACCAGCACCGGCGGGCCGTCGGTGGCGTAGTAGCGGTCGCCCCACTTCAGCAGCATCATCATCGCCGGCCACAGCCCCACGCCCTTGCGGGTCAGCCGGTACTCATAGCGGTCGGGGCGCTCCTGGTAGCGCTGCTTGCGCATGATGCCCTCGGCGCACAACCGGTTCAGCCGGTCGGCCAGCACGTTGCGCGCCACGCCCAGATGCTCGGCGAAATCGTCGAAGCGCCGCACCCCCTCGAACGCGGCGCGGATCACCAGCAGCGTCCACCGGTCGCCCACCACCTCCAGCGACCGGGCGATCGAGCAGTTCTGGTTCTCGTAGGTACGGGGCAGCGCCACGCCTTTCAGACTACCCGCGTTGCGTCACACAACGTGGCCGTGCGCAACCGGCTCCGAAAGGCGCGCCGGCCGCGGCGCCCCCGAGGGCGGGGGCGGCCACGGCCGGCGAACAGGGAAAGGTGTACGGGGAAAGGGGTGTTACTTCAGCTTCTTGCCCGCCGACATCAGGTCCTGGCAGGCCTGCACCACGCGGGCGGCCATGCCGGCCTCGGCGGCCTTGCCGTAGGAGCGCGGGTCGTAGGTCTTCTTGTTGCCGACCTCGCCGTCCACCTTCAGCACGCCGTCGTAGTTGCGGAACATGTGGTCGGCGATCGGGCGGGTGAAGGCGTACTGGGTGTCGGTGTCGATGTTCATCTTGATCACGCCGTAGGACACCGCCTCGCGGATCTCCTCCAGCGTGGACCCCGAGCCGCCGTGGAAGACCAGGTCGAACGGCTTGTCCTTGCCGTACTTGGCGCCGACGGCCTCCTGGATCTCCTTGAGCACCTGCGGGCGCAGCTTCACGTGGCCCGGCTTGTAGACGCCGTGCACGTTGCCGAAGGTGGCGGCCAGGATGTAGCGGCCCTTCTCGCCCACGCCCACGGCCTCGGCGGTGGCCAGGGCGTCCTCGGTGGTGGTGTAGAGCTTCTCGTTGATCTCGCCGACGATGCCGTCCTCCTCACCGCCGACGACGCCGATCTCCATCTCCATGATGGTGCGGGCCTTGACGCACTCCTCCAGCAGCTCCGCGGCGATCTGCAGGTTCTCCCGCAGCTCCACCGCCGAGCCGTCCCACATGTGGGACTGGAACAGCGGCTCCTGGCCCTTGGCCACCCGCTCCTGGGAGATCTTCACCAGCGGACGCATGAAGCCGTCCAGCTTCTCCTTGGGGCAGTGGTCGGTGTGCAGGGCGATGTTGACCGGGTACTTGGCGGCCACCACCCGGGCGTACTCGGCGAAGGCGACCGCGCCCGTCACCATGTCCTTGACGGCGGTGCCGGACAGGTACTCGGCGCCGCCGGTGGAGATCTGGATGATGCCGTCGCTCTCGGCCTCGGCGAAACCGCGCAGGGCGGCGTTCAGGGTCTGGCTCGAGGTCACGTTGATCGCGGGGTAGGCGAAACCCTCCGCCTTGGCGCGGTCGAGCATCTCCGCGTAGACCTCAGGGGTCGCGATGGGCATTGCGCAAGTCCTCTCTCTTCACGCCTGTCCGCAGCGAGGTGCCATGACCAGCCCTGTGACTGGGGCCCGCCCCTCGGGGCTACGCCACCGGCCAGCCTAGGGCCAAGTATCCCGGAGTGTCGCAGGTGAAACACAGCCGGGGCGCGCTGGAGCGGTCCCAAGGCCGCGGGAGGGGACCGCCGGGACGGCGGAGCAGGCTGGGGCGAATGAGAGTGGGCGGTCTGCCGCTTCGGGGGGAAAGGCGAGCTCCAGCCGGTTAAGCTCGCCGTGTGGATCTCGCGTTGAACTTCCTTGACCCGCAGTCCCTGATCGTCGCCTTCGGCGTGGTCGGCGTGCTGGCCATCATCTTCGCCGAGACGGGGCTGCTGTTCGGCTGCATCCTGCCCGGTGACTCGCTGCTGTTCGCGGCCGGCATCTTCACCGTGGGGTCGGCGGCCGCCGGCATCGGACTGGACCAGCCGCTGTCGCTGCCGGTGCTGCTGGTCGGGGGGCCGATCTGCGCCATCGCGGGAGCCCAGCTGGGGCACTGGCTCGGCGCCAAGTACGGGCGCAAGCTGTTCGACCGTCCCGACTCCAGGATCTTCCGCCAGGAGTGGGTGGAGCGCGCCGAGTACTACTTCGACAAGTTCGGCCCGGCCAAGGCCGTGGTGCTGGCCCGGTTCATCCCGATCGTGCGGACCTTCCTCAACCCCCTGGCCGGGATCTTGGGCATGGACGCCCGCAAGTTCTTCGTCTGGAACGTGATCGGCGGGATCATCTGGACCGACGGGCTCTTCATCGCCGGGCACTTCCTCGGTTCGAAGATCCCGAACATCGAGACCTACATCCTGCCCGGAATCATCGTGATTGTCCTGCTTTCGGTGATTCCGATCGTCCGTGAGGTGATGAAAGGACGCCGCGAGGCGCGCAACGGCGGCCCCGAAGAGCCCCGACCGTCGCTGAGCGGTGAAAGTTCTCGCTAATCTCCCCATGTGGGACGTCATCGGTCGGACCCTAGAGGTCTAGCGCGCATATTCGTTGCGGCCCTGGCGGTGCTGGCAGCAGTGGCTCTGGTCGTGATCGGCGGTTACGCGCTGATCAATGCGCTCACCTCACCGGCACCGGGCCCCGCCCCGAGCGACACGGTCTCCAGGGAGCTGGACGCCGGTGACTCCGGCCAGTCGGCCGGCTCTTCGCAGATCCCGTTGCAGATCACCGTCACCGGCCCGCCCACCAACGTCTTCGTCCAGGTGGCCGGCGGCGGCGAGGTCCTGCAGAAGGGGATACTCGCCACCGGCGAGACCCGCATGTACACCCAGACGCCGCTGAACGTCGTCGTGGAGGACTCCAGCGCGGTCGTGGTGCGGATCTACGGCAAGGTCGTCGAGGACGGAAACGGCCGCGGCCGTGGCGAGTGGATCGTGGAGGCTCCGGAGGATTGACAGGCGCCCCCGCCGGTTCCGCGGCCGGGAGACCGGATCGCCGGAACCGGCGGCGGGCACGATGCGTTCCCGGCGGCCGTCAGCCGACGCCCAGATCGGCGACCCGGTAGGCGGAGCGGTACTCCAGCCCTTCGGCGCGGATGCGGTCGGCGGCTCCCCGCTCCACGATGGTCGCCACCGCCACCACTTCGGCCCCCGCCTCGCGCAGCGCCTGCACGGCGGTCAGCACCGAACCACCGGTGGTCGAGGTGTCCTCCACCGCCAGCACACGCCGGCCCGCCACGTCCGGGCCCTCGATGCGGCGCTGCAGGCCGTGCGTCTTGCCCGCCTTGCGAACGACGAACGCGTCGAGCCTGCGGCCCCGGGCGTGGGCGGCGTGCAACATGGCCGTGGCCACCGGGTCGGCGCCCAACGTCAGCCCGCCCACCGCCTCGTAGTCCAGGTCGGCGGTCAGGTCGAGCATCACCCGCCCCACCAGGGGGGCGGCCGTCCCGTCCAGCGTCACCCGGCGCAGGTCCACATACCAGGTGGCGCGCTGCCCGGAGGAAAGCACGAAATCGCCGTGCACCACGGCCTTTTTCTTGATCTCTTGCAGCAGCTCTTCGCGGTCGTTCACGCCAAGAACCCTAGTCGCGGCGTATCGTGGCGAAGCGCAGGCGGTGCGCCTTCCGCCTGATGCCGCGCCGTTTCCACAGCATGGGGTAGCGCCTTGACGCCCGGTTCGATGATCCTGTTGCACCCTCCCCGCACCACCGCCGGCCTGTGGGGGGAGCTTCCGGAGGCGCTGCGCTCCCACGGGCTGGATGTGATCGCCCCCGATATCCGGGAGGAGGAGGGGATGCGGTACGTGGCGCGGGCCTCGCTGGTGATCTCCGCGGCCGCCCCGAACCCGCCGCTGGTGCTGGTGGGCGGCGGTGATGCGGGGCCGCTGCTGCCGGCCGTGGCCGCCGCCCAGCGCGCCGCCCACCGCACGGTGGGCGGTTATGTGTTCCTGGACGCCGAACTGCCCGTCCCCCGCCGGTTCACCGACCATGATCACCACGGCCACGGCGCACCTCCCGTCCCGGCGGACTGGCCGGACGCCCCGTGCGGGTACCTGAGCACGCGCGGGGAGCGGACGCCGCCGGTGCGCCTGGCCCGGCTGCGCGGCTGGCAGGTCGCCGCCCTGCCCGCCGGCGGGGACCTGGCCCGGGCGCTGAGCGACCTGGTGCGCGCGCTCTAAGACGCCCCCTGGGCGCGCCCGTCCGGCCGGGGCGGCGGGCCACCGGCCGGACGGGAAGCGAGATCAGGAGGTCTTGAGCAGGTCGTCCAGCATGGCGTCGTAGTCGTCCTCGGGACGGCCGAGGTCGACCCGGGTCCGGTAACGCAGCCTCAGCAGCCCTTCCAGGCTGTCTTCGGCGATCTCCACGTCCTCCTCGCCGCGCTCGCGCAACGCCAGCACCAGCTCGACGCCCGCCGTCGCCCAGTCGTGGGCGCCCTCGGGGTCGCCGTGCGCGTACAGCACCTCCGCGACGGTCCGGTAGACCTCGGGGTCGCGGGGCTCGTCCGCGCGGATCTGCTCGATCAGGTCCCGGGCCTCGTCGGCGCGGTCCAGCTCGAACAGGGCGTCGGCGAGGTAGGCGCGCGGGTCGCCGTAGGTCTCGCCGCCGTCCTCGATGGCCTGGCGGTACAGCTCGGCCGCCTTGGCGTGGTCGCCCGCGTGCTGCCACTGCTCGCCGGCGCGCAGCAGCACCTTGGCGCGGGAGACCCCTCCGGACACCGACGCGGCCAGCTCCGACAGGCGCCGCGCCGCCGACGCGTGATCGCCAGTGCGCAGGGTGTCGAACTCCAGATCGTCGAGGTCGTCTTCCGTCACGTGCGTCACACTTCAACGCTACCCGCCGGCCGGGGCTCGAAGCGGAGTATTTGCGGATGTGAGCGAATCGGATTCGGCTCGCCCGGCGTCCGGAGCCCGCCGCGACCCGGACGGCCCCCGTCCTCATCGAGAGCGTCCTGTTGCGGAAGGGTGGCCTTTCCTCGCAACGCCGGATGGGGCTAGTTGAGGGCTCCCTGCCGTTGTTTCAGGAAGTTCTCATACAGGTCGTGCAGCTCGTGGACGCGGCTGAGCCGGATCCCCCGCTCGCCGTGGAAGGCGACCGTCAAAGTGGACTCCACCAGCAGCTCGCGCCCGTGCTTGCGCAAGATGCGCTGGTAGAACCGGCAGCGCACGCTCTGCACCTCTATGCGGGTGCAGACGATCAGCTCGTCGCGGTACAAGGCGGGCGAGTGGTAGCGCACGTTCATCTCGGTGACCACCAGGGGCCAGTCCCGGCGGTCGATGCCTATCTGATCGGCCAGGTCCTCCCGGCCGGCCTCCAGGAAGTTCAGGTAGCTGGCGAAGTACACGTGCCCCTGCATGTCGCAGTCGTTCCAGCCGACCTTGACCGGGGTCTGGATCCAGTGGCTCATGCGCGCTCCTAGCGGATTCGGTACGGACAACTGGGCTGGTCACCGGGCGGTGAGCCCGCCGTCCACGACGAGGTTCGTCCCGGTGATGTACGAGGCGGCGTCAGAGAGCAGAAAGTGCACCGCGGCGGCGATCTCGGCCGGGGCGCCCGGCCGGCCCAGCGGGGTGTCCGCCGCGATGCGGTCGACGAACCCGGCGGGCAGGCCGTCGGTGAGCGGGGTCCGCACGATCCCGGGCGAGACGGCGTTGACCCTGATGCGCTGCGGGGCGAACTCCAGCGCCGCGGTCCGCGTCATCGACACGATCGCGCCCTTGGCCGCGTGGTAGGCCACCGCGGCGCCCGTCCCGATCAACGCGAACACCGAGGAGAGGTTCACGATGGAGCCGCCCCCCGCCAGCCGCATCAGCGGTGCCAGCGCGCGCATGCCCAGCCATGTCCCGCGCTGGCACACGTCCACGACGGTGGACCACTCCTCCTCGCCGAGGGACTCCACCCCGTGCAGGCCGTGCACGCCGGCGTTGTTGACCAGCAGTTGCGGACGCCCGAACGCCCGGCAGGCGGTCCGGCAGACCGCCTGCCAGTCCGCCGGCGAGGTGACGTCCAGCCGCGCCGCCAGCGCCCGGCCGGGATGACCCTCCTCCCGCAGCCGCCGTGCCACCTTCTCGGCCCCGGCCACGTCCACGTCGGCGAGCACCACGCCGGCGCCGTCGGCGACCAGCGTCCGCGCCACCGCCGCGCCGATGCCGCCGGCGGCTCCCGTCACCACGGCGACCCTGCCGCTCAGCCCGGGACGCCCCATCACCGGCTCCCCAGCCAGGCGATGGCGGCGGCCCGGCCCGCCGCATGGGTCAGTGACACGCGGGGGACACCGAGCCCGGCCCGCTGCGCCCGTTCCAGCAGCTCGCCGTGGAGCCGGACGCGGACCGGCCCGGTGTCCTCGCGGATCAGCTCGATCTGGTGCCGGCAGTGCCGGAGGTCGCCGCCCAGCAGCCGGCTCACCGCCCGCTTGGCCGCCACCCGCGCGCCCATGTGCTCCTCGGCCCGCAGGAAGCCCAGGCAGTAGGCCAGCTCGGCGGCGGACAGCAGGTCGTCGGCCTCGGCGCGCAACTGCGCGCCGAGGGAGACGACCTCCAGCTGGATCGAACCGTGCGGCATCTCACCCGTCCCAGGCGGTGAGCACCGCCGAGGCGTAGGTCCCGCCCCAGCCGATGGCGTTGACCAGATAGGCGTCCCGCCGTGCCGCGCCGGCGGGGACGGACGTGCGCAGGGCCGGCACGGGCAGCGGTTCACAGAGCCCCCGGATCGGCGGCAGCCAGCCCGAACGGCAGCTCTCCAGCGCGCTGACCAGCGACAGCAGCGGAGTGGTGGCGTTGATGTGCCCGCTCTGCCCGCTCAGGCAGGCCACCTGCGCCCAGGGCAGCACCCGGCCGATGGCCCTGGCCTCCAGCAGATCGATGGAGCGGACGCCGCGGGCGTCGCCGTACACGCCGCCGACCCGCTCGGGGGGAATGCCGGCGTCGGCCAGCGCCCGCGTCATGCATTCCGCCAGCGCCGCCCCGGTGGGATCGTTGCCGGCCACCCGGTGGGCGTCGGCGGTGATGGCGTGTCCGCCGAACTCGGCCGCGATCGCCGCCTTGCGCCGCTCCGCGTGCTCGGCGGACTCCAGCACCACGGCGACCGCGCCGGCGCCCAGCGCCATCCCCGAGCGCCGCCGGTCATACGGCCGCACCTGGGTCTCGGTGAGCAGGCCGAGCCGGTCGAAGCCCAGGTGCAGCAGCGGGGTCAGCTCGTCGGCGGCGACGGCGATCATCACGTCCGCCCGGCCCTGGCGGATGAGGTCGGCGGCGTACCCGACGGCCGTCAGCCCCGCCGCGCAGCCGGTCGCCACGGTCGACAGCGGGCCCTTGATCTGGAAGGCCAGGCAGGCGTGCCCGGCGGCGGCGTTCATCACCGAGTTGGGGAACAGCCGCGGGTTGACCCGGTGCGGCCCCTCCTTGATGATCGTCTCGCTGAGCGCGGCCACCGTCTCCATCGGCCCGGTCCCGGTGCCGAAGATCATGCCGACGCGTTCGCTTTCGGCCCGGGAGACCTGGTAGCCGGCGTCCTGCAGCGCCAGCCGGGTGGCGGCCAGCGTCAGCAGGCCGAGCTGGTCGAGCCGGCGGGCATAAGAACGGTCCACCAGCCGCCGGTGCCGCTCGTCGGGCAGCTCGGCCGCCAGCCGGCTGCGGGCCCCGCCGATGTCCAGCCGTTCCGCGGGACGGACGGCCACCGCCCCCTCCCGGAGCGCGCGCAGGAACTCGGCCCTGCCGGTGCCCAGCGGGGAGACCACGCCGGCACCGGTCACCACGACCCGGCGCGGGGCCGGGCGGCGTCGGGGGCCGGGGCGGCGGCCGAGCAGGATCGAGCAGTTGTTGCCGCCGAAGGCGAAGGAGTTCGACAGCACCGTCTCGATGCGGTGCGGGCGGCCCCGGCCGGGGACGATGTCGCGGGCGGGGGTGCGGTCGGGCGCGACGTTGACCGTCGGGGGCAGCACCTGGTCGCGCAGCGCCAGCACGCACATCGCCGCCTCGATCGCCCCGGCCGCGCCGAGCGTGTGCCCCACCTGCGACTTGGTGCTGCTGACCGGGGGACGCTGCGGGTCGGGGAACAGGTTGCCGAAGGCCCGCAGCTCCGCGCTGTCGTTGGCGGGGGTTCCGGTGCCGTGCCCGCTGACGTAGTCCACCTCCTCCGGCCCGCACGCCGCCTCGGCCAGCGCCCCCGCCATGGCGCGGCGGGCCCCCTCGCCGCCCGGGTCGGGGGCGGTGGCGTGGTGGGCGTCGCTGGTCAGCGCGTACGACAGCACGTGCCCGAGCACGGTGGCGCCGCGCGCCGCGGCGTGCGACTCGGTCTCCAGCACCAGGATCGCCGCGCCCTCCCCCAGGCTGAGCCCGCCGCTGCGGGAGTAGGGGGCGCACGGCTGGGAGTCCAGGGCCTTGAGGCTGTCGAACCCGGCCAGCGACAGGATGTCGATGGGGTCCACGCCGCCGGCGAGCATGACGTCGGCCCGGCCCAGCCGCAGCGCGTCGGCCGCGTAACCGATGGCGTTCGCGCCCGCCGCGCAGGCGTTGGAGATGACGACCTTCGGTCCTTTGGCGCCGAAGGCGGTGCTCAGCTCGTCCGCCGAGGTGTACAGCGGATAGGACAGCAGGTGGGTGCGGTCGGTCTCCTCCAGGCCGCGGTGGATGAGCTCGGCGTGGAACCGCTCGCCGGACTCCAGCCCGCCGACCGAGGTGCCGATGGCCACGCCGAAGCGGTAGGGGTCCAGCTGCCGGGGGTGCAGTCCGGCCGACTCGATCGCGGCCTGCCCGACCTGCAGCGTCATCGTGGTGGCCCGGTCCCGCCGCTGCGGCCCCGATCTTGGCAGTTGCACCATCTCGGCCGAGTAGCGGCAGGTCAGGGTGGACACGTCGATGTGCCGGGTGGGGCGCACGCCGCACTCTCCGTCGCGGACCGCGCGCCACACCTGCTCGGTCTGGGAACCCAGCGCGCACACCACCGCCAGGCCCGTGATGACGACGCCTTCGGGGGCGTGTTCCCGAGTGTTCGCCGATGCCATCGGGATCACTCCGGCTTGACGTTGAAGCTCGCCGGGATCAGGAACGGGGCCGACACCGTCCGCACCGCGGGCGAGGCGGCGCCCGCCAAGGTGAGCTCCACGTCGACGGCGGCCACCGTCTCATCCAGCCGTGCCGTGCCGATCACCCGGCCCAGGCCGGGGGAGCGCACGGCGTGCGTGACCTCGCCGACCGGCTGGCCCTCGATGGACAGCGCGGTGCCGGGGGCGGGCGGGGCGGCCAGCTCCGGATCGGCCGTCCAGCACACCGGGCGGCGCGGGAAGCCCTCGTCGATCCGGCGGGCCAGGGCCTCCTTGCCGCGGAAGTCGTGGTGCATGTCCACCATCCACTGCAGGCCGACCTCGAAGGGGAAGCACTCCCGGCCGCCTTCGGCGTCCAGGTCGACGAAGCGCATCTCGGTGCGGCAGATGTCCAGTGCGGCCGACCCCACGGGCAGCGCTCCCAGCGAGCGCAGCTCCTGCCGCAGTTCCTCGGCGCCGGCCGCATCGATGTGGAACTTGTAGCCGTACTCGCCGGTCACGCCGGTCCGGCTGAGGAGCAGCTCATGGTCGCGCCAGCGCACCGTGGTGAAGCCCCGGTAGGCCAGCGAGCTGACCGGGAAGGACAGGAAGTGCTGGGCGATGCGGAAGGAGGCCGGCCCCTCGACCCCGAACACCCGCCGGGCCGGGCTGACGTCGGTGAGCTCCACGTAGTCCAGCGACTCGGCCACCGCCCGCAGGTGCTCCCAGGTGCGGGCGCGCCGCGCGGGCTCGACCTCGACCAGGAACTCCGTCCCCTGGCAGTGGACGAGCACGTCGGAGATGACGTGCCCGGCGTCGTCGAGCACCAGGGCGGTGGAGGACTGCTCCTCCAGCAGGAACTCGATGTTGCGGGTGGTGACCTCGTTCAGGAACCTGATCGCGCCCGGTCCCTGAACCTGGAACAGCCCGATCCCCTGGTAGTCGATGAGGCCGCAGCCGTTGCGCAGCGCCGTGTACTCGTCCTCGATCGAGGTGTGCACTTCGTTCATGTCGGACGCCTGTCTCCTCTTCGCGGTCGGACGGAGGGAGTTGTGCGGCCGCGGCGTGCGGGCGGGGGTGGACGGGCACCGCCGCCCGTCGCCGAACGCCGGCCGGAACGGAAAGGGGGCTTCGGTGAGCCGTTTGCAACGCGCCGCTGCCGCGGGCCGCAGCCGATGCCGTGACCTGCGGCGTCACGACCTCGGGCACGTGCGTGAAAAGGCTCAGTGGTCGGTGCGTTCGGTGACGCCCAGCCGGGCGGTCATGACCAGGTCACGGCCCACCGAGATCTGGCCTTGGACGGACATCAGGGAGCCGACGCGGGTGGTGGTCTTCGCTTTGATCAGCAGCTGGTCGCCCGGGCGCACCGGCTGCAGGAACTTCACCCGGCTGATCTCCGCGAGGTAGCCGACCCGGCCGGCCGCCGCCGACAGGTCCGCCGAGCCGGCCGCGCTGAGCGCGCCCGAGCCGTAGACGACGGCGGCGAGCTGGGCGATGCACTCCACCAGCAGCACGCCCGGGTAGATCATCCGGCCGGGGAAGTGACCGGCCAGCACCGGATCGCTGACGGAGATGTTCTTGATGGCCGTGCCCGCCACCCCCGGCTCCAGCTCGATCACCCGGTCCAGCAGCAGGAAGGGGTGACGGTGCGGGAGCATCCGGGCGATGTCGTCGGCGTCGAGCGCGGCGAACGCAGGCGCGACGGTCACGGCAGGTTCGCCTCCAGGTGGTCCACCAGGCGGTTGATGGACATCAGGCTCTCCCGGTCGTCGTCGTCGATCACGACGTCGAACTCCTCCTGGATGGAGACGGCCAGCTCCAGGGTGTCGATGGAGTCCAGTTCCAGCCCCCGGCCGAACAGGGGCTGGTCGTCGCCGATCAGCGCCGGGTCCACGTCCAGGTCGAGCCGGTCGACGATCAGTTTCTTGACGGCGCTGCACAGCTCCTGGCGGCGGGCCGCCCGGCTGCGGGCCTCGGCGAGGGTCATGGGCATGAGCTGTCTCCTTTCTGGACGGGATGGGGGATGGGGCGGCGGCCGGCGATCAGCTGGTCAGCCCGCCGTCGACGACCATCACCGCGCCGGTCACGTAGGAGGCCTCCTCCGACAGCAGGAAGCGGACCAGCGGGGCGACCTCCTCGGGGCGTCCCACCCGGCCGAGCGGGACGTGCTGCAGGTGCTCCTTGAGCCGGCCGGGGGGCATCGCCCGGGTCATCGCGGTGTCGATGAAGCCGGGGGCGACGGCGTTGACCCGCACGCCGTACTGGCCCAGTTCGTTGGCCAGGACCCGGACGAGGCTGAAGAGCCCCGCCTTGGAGGCGGCGTAGTTGACCTGCCCGGCCGGCGGGACGAGCCCGCTGGTGGAGCCGACCGCCACGATCGCCCCGCGGCGCCGGGCCAGCATCATCCGCCCGGCCGCCTGGCAGCACAGGAAGGCGCCGGTGAGGTTGGTGTCGATCACCGACTGCCACTTGCGCCGGCTCATCATCAGCGCGTATCCGTCGTCGGTGATGCCGGCGTTGCTGACGAACAGGTCCAGCCCGCCGTAGTCGGCCTTGACGGTGCGGAACATCCGGCTGATCGCCTCCGGGTCGCCGACGTCGGCCCGGATCAGCGCCGAGTCCGGCGACAGGGCCCGTATCTCGGCCAGCGCCCGCTGCGCGGCCTCCTCGTCCCTGCGGTAGTTCAGCAGGACCCGCGCGCCGCCCTCGGCGAGGCTGCGGGCGATCGCCAGCCCGATGCCCTTGGACGCGCCCGTCACCAGGGCCACCTTGCCCTCAACGTTCATCGCCGGGCCTCCATGGTCGAAAAGGGGGTGGTTTCGGGGCGGCCGCCGCCAAGGGGCGGCGCGGTGCCCTGCCGTGCGGGCCGCCACAGGTCCGGCATCCGGAGGGCCTGCTGTGCGCTGTGGTGCTTGGCCTGGCGGGCCAGCTCCCGGCCCAGCCCGGTGAGCACCCGGCCCGGCCCGGTCTCGATGAAGGTCCGCGCGCCGTGCTCCAGCAGGGCGGCCACGCACCGGTCCCAGCGCACCGGGGCGGTGATCTGGCCGCGCAGGACGTCCCGGTAGGCGTCGATGTCGGTGACCTGCCGTCCGGTCACGCTGGACACCAGCGGCAGGCGCGGCGGTCGCAGTCTCACCCGGTCCAGGGCGGAGGCCATCTCCCGTTCGGCGGGCTCCATCAGCGGGCTGTGGTAGGCGCCGCCGACGGGGAGCCGGCGGGCGCGCAGCGCCCCGGCGTCGCGGGCCTGGGCGATCAGTAGCTCGACCGCCTCGGCGTGCCCGGACACCACCAGTTGCCGGTGGGTGTTGTGATTGGCGATGACCACCGTCTGCCCGGAGCGGTCGGCCACCTGCCGGCACATCTGCTCGAGCCGTTCGGCGGGGATCCCGACGATCGCCGCCATGGCGCCCGGTGTGCGGCGCGCGGCCCGGGCCATCGCCTTGCCCCTGGTGTGGACGAGGGAGAGCGCCTGTTCCCAGTCCAGGCAGCCGGCGGCCAGCAGCGCGGTGTACTCGCCCAGGCTGTGCCCGGCCACGGCGGCGGGACGGCACCCCCGCTCGGTGAACGCCCGCCAGTGGGCCGCGCCGGCCACGAACACCAGGACTTGCGCGACCTCCGGGTCGGCGAGGGCGGCGGCGTCGGCGCGGTGCATCAGCTCCCAGACCGCCAGCCCGGTGGCGGTCTCGGCCCGGGCGGCCAGTTCCCTGGCCACCGGTCCGCAGGCGGCCAGGTCGCGTCCCATTCCCGGGTACTGGCTGCCCTGGCCGGGGAAGACGAAGACCGGCGCGGCCGGTGACGCGGTCGTCTCCATCATGACCGTCCCGTGGTTCCGATCGCCCAGCCCAGGACCAGTCCCGGAGCCCACTCGGCGGCGCCCGCGCGCAGCTCCTCCCCGGACCGGGCCGCCGCGCGCTCCCGGACGGGGCCGTGCAGGCGGACCCGGCGGTGCAGCGCGTCCCCGGCGGCCGGGCCCACCTCGATGTCGCGCAGCCGTCCTCCCGGCGGCAGCCCGCCGAGCGCCTTGACGACGCTTTCTTTGATGGAGAACCGGATGGCCGCCTCGGTGATGAACCGGTCGCCCGCCAGCCGGCACTCGCAAAGCTCCCGCTCGGTCAGGGCGCGCGCCAGCACCGCGGGCCCGGTGCGTTCCGCGGCGCGGCCCAGCCGCAGCGCGTCGGCCAGGTCGACCCCTCCCGAGTCGGTGAAGCGGGCGCCGTCCGCGGCGGACAACGACCATCCCCCGCATCCGCCGAGGCCGGTCGCCGGCCCGGCGGGAGTGATCCTCCAGTGGCCGTGCGAGGTGTTCATATCGTGCTCATTTCTCGATCGTCGGATCGGTGGTGGTCTTGGGTTCCGCCGCGCGGCTCCAGCAGCATGCACAGCTGATGCGCCTGGGCCAGCAGCGTTCCGGGAGCGCTCCATATGTCGATGTGCTGGTCGCACAGTCCGGAATGCGCCAGCCGGGAATGCGCGACGACCAGCAGATGTTCCCGGCCTGGTTCCCGCAGGCCGCCGGGAGCGTTCCGAAAGTGGATGTTCATGCTGAGCGTGGCCATTGTTTTCGGCTCCGGGAGCCGGGTGAACATGGCCGGCATCCAGCAGTCGCTCAGCACGGTGAGCAGTGCTTCTTCGTTTTTGTAGACCAGGTCCCTGGGGCGGACCCAGGAGGCGGTTTGCGAGTCGGTCGCCCCGCTGAACGGAAGTGCGCCCAGACAGGGTCTATGTTCGAATTGAGTAAAGAATTCTGGAAGCAGGTCGGGGATTTCGGGAAGTACTTGGCAAAGGTCGGCTTCGGGGACGTTCGGCATGGCCGCCTCGGTGAACTCCGGGCCGGACAGGCCGGGGGTGAAGGTCGCCGTCGCGGTCAGCGCAAGGCGCTCTCCCTGGCTCACCCGTGCCTGCGCGATGCCCGTCCGTCTCCCGGTGTGCTCGACATTCGTGCTGATCAGAACGGGTCCCGGGGTGACGGGGGAGGCGAAGTGGACGCTGAGCGAGCGGGCCCGCCACCCGTCGCCGAATGCGCCGGCCAGCGCCTGCAACGCGGTGGCGGCCAGGTACCCGCCGTTTGCTCCGACCTGCGACTTCCAGCCTTGCGGAATCTCTTCAAGGCGTGTTTCGGGGATTCTTGAACTGCTTTCAGCAGACGTATGTGAATCCACGAGTTCGGCCCCAGTCAAATTTGTGTGATGTGTTGTGTTGATATGACGTTAAAATGCGGAGTGAGGGGCGTCAATGTGAGGTGAATCACTGTTTCAAATCTGCGGCGGAGGTTTGGGGCGGCATGCCGGAGCAGATTTATCGGGTGTCCCAAAATGTGGTGGCAGAAATGCCGTATCGAGGGTCGGTGGCGGTGTCGCCGGCCCGTGCCGCCGGTTCGGCTCATTCAAATGTCCGGCGCCTGGAGCGGGCCGCCGGCGGGCCGGTGAGGAGCGGCGGTTTTCGGGGCGGCCTGGATGCGGCGAGATGGTGACCACGCTCCTAGGCATAACGGTCTGGGAAATGTGGTCGCAGGGCGGCGTGAGCTTAAGAAGCGCTAATCGCCGCCATCGCCCAGCAGCCATAGCGGCCGCCGGGGGACCAGCAGCATGGCCAGGAACGCCGTGCCCGCTCCCAGCGCCCCCAGCAACGGGAGCACCTGGGCGGCCGCCTCGGCCGCGGCCTGCTGCGGACCGACCGCCGGGGCGTGGTCGGTCATGGTCTCCATGTAGATCGACCCGGCGAAGGTGAGCGCGACCGCTCCCCCGATCTGCCGGAAGAAGGTGACCTTGCCGGTGGCGGTCCCGATGTGCTCGATCGGGACGCTGTTTTGCACGGTGATGGTCAGTCCGGACAGCATCGGCCCGATCCCCAGGCCCAGGGTCGCCATCCACACCGACAGCACCGGCAGGGGGGTGTCCGCCTCCAGCCACAGGAAGCACACCGCGCCGATGCCCGTCAGCAGTTGCACGGAGGCCAGCAGGAGTTTGTAGCGCCGGGTGGCCCCGATGATCGCACCGGCGGCGAAGCTGCCCACCACGATGCCGATCAGCAGCGGGTAGATGAGCACCCCGGAGGCCACGGCGCTGTAGTCACGGGCGTCCCGCAGGTAGCGGGGCAGGAAGATGATGGCCGAGTACATCGCGAAGGCGGTGGCGAAGGATGCCACGTTGGTCGCGGTGTAGACGGGGTTGCGGAACAGGCCCAGGGGGATCAGCGGCTCGCTGACCCGAAGCTCGATGAGCAGGAAGACCGCCAGCAGCGCGAGGGCGGCCAGCAGGTACCCCAGCACCGGCCAGTCGGTCCAGTGGTGCAGGCGGCCGTCGGCTCCGGTGAGCCCCTTTTGGGTGAGCCCCACCATCAGCAGGCTGACCGCCGCGGAGAAGACCGCGATCCCCAGGTAGTCGGGCCGGGCCCGCTCGGCCGTGCCCGGGCGGTGGGGCAGCCGGATCACCACCACGGCGGCCAGCACCACCCCGATGGGCACGTTGACCAGGAAGATCCAGGGCCAGCCGGCATGGTCGTTGAGCAGGCCGCCCAGCATGGGGCCGGTCACGTAGCTCACCCCCATGACGGCGCCGATCCAGCCCTGCACCTTGCCCATCGCCCTGCCCGGGAACAGGTCGAACAGCAGGGCCAGCGACAGCGGGATCAGCGCGCCGGCGCCCAGTCCCTGCAGCGCGCGCGCGGCGATGAGCTGCCAGGAGGTCTGCGCCAGGGCGCACAGCGCCGAACCGGCGATGAAGATCCCCAGTCCGGTGAGCAGCAGCGGCTTGCGCCCGTACACATCCGACAGCCGTCCATACAGCGGGACGCTGACCGTGGTGGTGAGCAGGTAGGCGGAGACGAACCAGGAGTAGAGGTTCTCGCCGCCGATGTCGGCGGTGATGTCCGGCAGCGCCGGGCCCACGATCGTCTGGTCCAGCATGGACAGGAACATCCCGCCCAGCACTGCGACCATCAGCCAGCGCGAGGGACCGGACTCCAACTCCCGGCCCTCGGTCGCGGGGGCCTGCGTTGCGGACATGACTGGCTCCCCTCCTGCCGGAGACGATGCCCATAAGATGACATGTAAGGCGATACATGTCAAAGGGTTCATGTAAGCACTGAGTGGTAGCATGGCCGAAGGAGGTGATCTATGTCGCTGCGCATGGCCGTGCTCGGCTTGTTGGCAGGGCTCGGTCCCGCCAGCGGATACGACCTGACCCAGCGCTTCGACGCCTCGCTCGCGTTCGTGTGGTACGCCCAGCACAGCCAGATCTATCCCGAGCTCAACCGGCTGGCCGCCGAAGGGCTGATCGAGGTCGCCCAGGAAGGACCCCGGGGACGCAAGACCTACGCGATCACCCCGGCCGGCCGGGAGGCCGTGACGCGCTGGCTGCAGCACGCCGAACCGGCCCCCACCCGCCGCAACGAGGGCGCGCTGCGCGCCTTCCTGCTCCCGCTGCTCGACCCCGCCGAGGCGGTCAAGGTGCTGCAGCGGGAGGCGGCCTTCTACGCCGAGCGCGTCAGGGAGCTGCAGAACCTGCGCGGCCTGGCCGACTCGGCTCCTCACCGGTTCGGGCGGCACGCCCTGGAACTGGGCATCCGGCAGATGACGGCCATCCGTGAATGGGCCGAGTGGGCGGCGCAGGACCTGGCCGGCGGCACCGAGGAGACCGCGGAGAAAACCCCGGAGAGCAGCGAGTCCGCCGAGCGGTGAGCCTTATCCGCCGCCTGGCCTCAGGCTCCGGCAGTTCCTGAAGCCGGAGCGTGGGCGAAGAGCACCGCTGCGCAAGGGGGAGACGCCGCCCGGCGGCGATCCTTCAGCGGCGCGAGCGCTCCAGGGCGTCCCAGAAGCCGCGGCGCAGCGCGTGCCGCACCTCGTCGTGCAGCAGGAAGTCGATCGGCAGCGAGGACCCCTGCAGCAGCCGGGCCTCCAGGTCAGAGGGCATCCGCGGCTTGCGGGCCAGCACCGCCTCCAGCCACAGCGCGGGCGCGTCCCGGGCGACCGACTCGCCGAAGTCCTGGCCTTCCTTGTGCGCGGCCTTCACCGCGTCCGCCAGCGTGGGGGTGTTCTGCTGAGCCGCCGGCACCGGAGACAGCTGCTGGGGGCCGTTGTAGGGGGCGGGCGGTACGGCCGGCTGCGGTCCGGACGGGCGGGACGGCGGCGCCGCCGGAGCCGGGGAGGCGTTATAGGGGCCCGTTCCGCCGCCGGGCGCGGCGGGAGGAGAGGCGGGAGCCGGCGCGGTCGACGGCTGGACCGGCGGCGGGGGCAGCTGCGGCCCGGTGGAGGCCGCCGACGACCCGCCCGTGCCGCCCGCCCCGCTGAAACCCGCGCTCGGGGGCGGCGGCCCGGACGGCTGCTCCAGAGCGGACCCGCCCAAAGCGCGCATGCCGCCGCCATATCCCTGCCCGCCGTTCGCGTTGCCCGAAGGGGCCGGCGTCGCACCGGCGGTGGGCGAAGAGGACCCGCCGCCGACGGGCTGCCCGGTGATCGGGGAGCCGGGGGGCGGGCTGCTGAGCGGTCCGGTGGTCTGCAGCGGCGCGATCGTGGTGCGGCCGCCGCTGCCGGTGCTGCCGTGCCCGTTGGACAGCGGGGACACCGAGCCGCCCTTGCCCTGGTCGAGCCCGCTGATCAGATTGACGTAGGGGCGCAGGTGACCGGCGCCGATCTCGATCAGGTCGTCGCACTCTTGGCGCAGCACCCGGGAGATGGTCCAGTTGCCGTCCACCGCCACGTGCACCACGGTGACCCGCACGCCGAACTCCTGGGCCTCGGCGACGACCGGGGCCATGTCCTCGTCCCCGCCCACCAGCACCGCATCCGCGATGGCCCGGTTGCGGGCCAGCGTCATCAGATCCCGCTGGATCTCGGCGTCCACGCCCTCGCGGCGGCCCGGCCGGATGCGTCCCAGCCGCAGTTTGAGCCCGGGCAGGTCGGCCAGCGCCTCGTGCTCGGGGGAGCGCCGTCCCTCGACGGTGGCCTCATACCAGTAGCAGCGCAGCAGCGGCAGACCGGTGCGCTCGCGGCCCAGGTTGCTCAGCAGCTGCAGGAGCCCGGCGAAGTCCCAGGAGACGGCCTCGCGATGGCGGGTTCCATGCACCGCCATCGCGCCGTCTGCCAGCAGATAGCCGGCGTCCACGAACAGCGCACAGCGATCCATGCCGCACCGCCCTTCATCGATACGGGACCCCTTTTAGGGCCGACTCCGCGAACGGGCCGGGAGGACCGTCGTCGCTCCTGCCGGTGGCTCGCATACCGGTTATACGGACGCGGGCCTGCGCAGGGGCCCGGGCCTCACTAGCGTAATGAAGCCCTGCTGCGACGTAAGCCGTTACGACCTCTCGATCACAGATTCACAACGACAGCCCTCACCAACACTGCGACCGGGACGCTACCAGCAGTTCCGGCAGTCTGGAATGCCTCCCCATGATCTTTACAACGAGGTCACATAACGAGTCGATGGACAGGCGGCCGTCCGAATGATCGTTTTGGTCCGGATCAGGCCGACAGCGCGGCCGTGCCGCGTTCGGCGAGACGGCCGCCGCCGGTGGCGGCCTCCCAGCGCACCCGGCAGTCGCGGCCGGAGATCTCGATCGTGGCGATCATGTTGTCGAACCACGGCCCGCGGGTGATGCGCCACTTCAGCGGCGGCCGGGGGACGCCGGCCGCGGCGGCCAGCGCGCGCAGCGGCGCGGCCAGTCCCGGCTTGCAGGCCAGCACGTTGGCCCAGCGGAACGGGCCGGCCAGCGGGTTGCGCAGCGGGGAGCAGACCACCTGGGAGATCGGGGCGGCGCCGGTGACGGGGGCGGTCACCTTCGCCAGATAGGAGTAGTGCACGTCCCCGGACAGGAACGCCACGGAGGCCGGTGCCGGGCCGCGCTCCCCGCGCGCCACCGCCAGCACGTCGCGGGCCATTGTGCGGAAGGACGCCTCGAAGGCCGCCCAGTGCTCCAGGTCGGCGGCCTGCCGCATCCTCTCGCCGAGGCCGGCCAGGGCCCGTCCCCAGGCGCCGCCGGCCACCGCCTCGTTCCAGTTCTCGGCGTGGTGGATGGAGCGGGGCAGCAGATAGGGCAGCGAACTGGCGATCAGCAGGTGGTCGAAGCCGCCGCGCAGCTGCTGCGTCAGCCACCGCTGCTCGGAGTCGTCCAGCATGGCGCGCCGGCCGGGGGTCAGCAGCCGGGCGCAGCGGCTGTCCACCATGACCAGGCGGGTGCCGCCGAAGTCGCGGGTGAAGCTCCAGCGCGCGCAGGCGGGGTCCTTGTCGGCCCGCTCGGCGAACTCGTCCAGGATCTCGCCGGCGTCGCCGCCGGCCCGCCGCACCGCCGCATACAGCGAGTCGGCGGCCCGTTCCCGCGGCGACAGGTTGCCCAGGTGCTGGTAGATCCAGTACGAGCCGATCCCGCCGACGATGCGCCGCCGCCACCACGGCAGCGCCCACATCCGCTCGCGCCAGGCGTGGGAGGTGTTCCAGTCGTCCCGCACGTCGTGGTCGTCGAAGATCGTGTAGGTGGGGACGGTGGACAGCAGCCAGCGGACGGCCGGGTCGGTCCGCCAGGCCAGCCGGTACAGGTGGGCGTACTCTTCGAAGTCGGCCAGCTCGCCCACCGGCTCGCTGCCGGCGCCGCGCCGCCGGTGGATGAACTCCTCGATTTCCGGGCCCAGCTCGTCGGCGTACACCTGGTCGCCGATCATCAGCAGCGCGCTCGGCCACTCGGCGTCTTCGGAGGCGGCCAGCCGGTGCGCGTACGCCGACAGGGCGTCCGGTCCGTGCACGCCGCCGGGGTCGGGGCTGCGCCGGCAGGAGCCGAAGACCAGCCGCACCGCCTCGCCGGGCCGCCGGGTGCGGATCACGCTGGGCGGAAAGCGCCGCTCGCCCGGCTCGGGCCAGACGGGACGGCCGTCCAGCAGCACCCGGTAGGGGGTGCGCGACCCTGGTTCCAGGTCCGTCACCTCCACCAGGGCGTAGTGGTGGCCGTGGACGGTGAAGGTCGGCGCGGACGAGCCGAGCACCTCGACCGTGCAGGGGCGGTCGGTCTCCACCCAGACGGTCGCGGTGCGGTCGTCGACGTGGCGGAGCAGCGGCCCCAGAACCAGTTCGGTCATGCTTGGCATCTGTAGTGCACCCGGGGGGTGCGCGTCCACTGCGCGAAGCGGCGGATTCCGGCGCCTTGGGGAATCGGCTGCCAGCCCCGACTGGCGGACGCGGAGGATCTTCCGGCCGCGGCGGCGCCCGGTGGTGCTGGGAGAATTCGCGCTATCTGAGGGCTACCCGCGAGTAGCGACAATGGTCTACTCTGCCGTCATTGCCAGCTCAGGCTGGCAGTGTGGCCCTCGAGCAGCAGAAAGGTCGGCACTATGACGAAAGCGGGCCGGCAGCCGCGGATGGACGGCCGGGTCGTGGTGGTCACCGGGGCGGCCCGGGGCCTGGGCGAGCTGCTGGCCCGGAAACTGGCCGCCCGCGGCGCCCGGCTGGCCCTGCTCGGGCTGGAGCCCACCCGCCTGGCCGAGGTCGCCGAGTCCTGCGGCGAGCACGCCGGCTGGTGGGAGGTGGACGTCACCGACGACGCCGCCATGGCCAAGGCGGCGAGCGAGATCAGGGCCCGCTACGGGCGGGTCGATGTGGTCATCGCCAACGCCGGCATCGCCACCGGCGGGCCGGTGGAGCACTCCGACCCCCGCACCTTCGCCCGCGTCATCGAGGTCAACCTGCTGGGCAGCGTCACCACCGCCCGCGCCTTCATCCCCGCGCTGCGCGAGAGCAAGGGCTACTTCTTCCAGGTCGCCTCGCTGGCCGCGCTGTGCGCCGCGCCCATGATGGCCGCCTACTGCGCCAGCAAGTCCGGGGTCGAGGCGTTCGCCCACAGCCTGCGGGCCGAGCTGGCCGCCCACGGGGTCGATGTCGGCATCGGCTACCTGAGCTGGACCGACACCGACATGGTGCGCGGCGCCGACCAGAACGAGGTGCTGCGACAGATGCGCGCCGGGCTGCCGTTCCCCGCCAACCGCACCTATCCGCTGGAGCCCACCGTCGAGCGGCTGGTGGACGGCATCGTGCGGCGCCGCGCCCACGTCTACGGGCAGCGCTGGCTGCCGGCCATGCAGCTGGTGCGGGGCCTGATCCCGGCGGTCGTCACCCGGCACGCCCGGCGGGTGATGGCCGAGTTCGAGACGCGCTGGCTGGCCGCCGGCGGCGATACCGGCCTGGTCGGCGCCGGCGGGGCCGCCGCCTCGGCCGCCCTGTCCGAGCCGGACCGGCGGGCCGCCTCCGCCGACTGAGCCCGCCTTCCTCCGAGCAGGAGCCGCCGATGCTGAGCACGATGCAGGACGCCCGGTTGCAGATCCGCCGGCTGCTGGAGCACGGCGCCGCACTGCACGCCTCGGCGACGGTGGACACCGCCGCACCGGGCGGCCTGCGCCGCGTCCCTTACGCCCGGATCGGGGCGGACGCCGCCGCGCTGGCGCACGCGCTGGGCGAGCTGGGGGTCGGCGAGGGCGACCGGGTCGGCACGTTCATGTGGAACAACGCCGAGCACCTGACGGCCTGCCTGGCCGTGCCGAGCATGGGTGCGGTGCTGCACCCGCTGGATGCGCGCCTGCCCGGCGAGCAGATCGTCCGCCTCGCCGAGCACGCCGAGGACCGGGTGCTCATCGCCGACGAGGCGCTGCTGCCGCACCTGGGGCCGCTGCTGCCGCAGATGAAGACCGTCGAGCACGTGATCGTCAACCGGGCCGGCGGCACCGGCGCGGGCCCGGCCGTCCCCTCCGGGGTGACCGTGCACGAGTACGCCGCGCTGCTGGACGGCCGTCCGCCGGCCTACCCCTGGCCCGACCTGGACGAACGGGCGCCCGCCGCGATCTGCTACGCCGGCGATGGGAGCGGGGCGCCCAAGGGCGTCGTGCACAGTCACCGGTCGATCTACCTGCACGCGTTGAGCGCGGCCATGCCGGACGCCTTCGGCCTGTCGTCGGGGGACAAGGTGCTGGCGGTCGTCCCGCCGTCGTGCGCGCTGGGCTGGGGGCTGCCCTACCTGGCCTTCCTGACCGGGGCGTCGCTGGCGATGCCCGACCGTTTCCAGGCGCCGCAGGCGCTGGCGGGCTTCATCGCCGCGTCCCGTCCCACCAAGGGCGCGGCTCCCCTGCGGGTCTGGCGGGACCTGCTGGCGCACATCGAGGCCGACCCCGACGCCGATCTTTCTTCCCTCACCGAGGTGTTCGCCGACGGCCGGCCCTGCTCTCCCGACCTGCTGGAGGGCTATGAGCGGCGCGGCGTCACGCTGCTGCACGTGTGGGGAGCGGCGGCGGCGCCGGCCCGTCCGCCCGCCGACGCGACCGGTGCGGGCGCCCGCCACTACCGGCTCGCCCAAGGCCGGCTGCCGGCCTCGGTGCAGGCCCGGCTGGTCGGCCCGGACGGCGCGGCGCTGCCGCACGACGACTTCAGCGTCGGTGAGCTGCAGCTGCGCGGCCCGTGGATCGCCGGCTCCTACCACCGGGACGAGGCGCCCGGCGACTTTCACGACGGCTGGCTGCGCACCGGTGAGACCGGCCGCATCAGCCCCGACGGCTACCTGACGGTGACCGGCCGTCTTGCGGACGCGCGCCGGGACGACCACGCGGGAGCGGGGTGACCGTCCCGGTGCTTTGAGCCGGAGCCGGGCGGTGTCTTTGCTCCGCCGAAGCTCGCCATGACCGCCCGGCTCCTTTGGTGGGGCCGTCCTCTCCGCATAGGCCATCCCCCTCGCATCGCCGGTGCGGAGAGGACGGCCGTGCCGCAGGCGGCGGGTAACCGGGCGACTACTTCTGTCAAGAGGGTTACCTGCCGGTAGGAATGTGACGTAGCCTGCACTGTGCCAGCTGCGACTGGCATGTATCGGGCCACAGGGTGAGGTGGGCGAAATGGCGACGTGGGGCGGGACGAGGGCAGGGGGACGCCGAGGAAGAACGCGGCGGCGGGCCGCTGCGTTCGGTCTGCCGCGGCGATAGGCGGCCCGCCATGACGCTGATGGCGAGCGACCGCCAGGTGCCGCCCTGGAGCCTGGTGCCGCCGCAGGCGGCGGCCCTGCTGCGCCGCTACCAGGCCGACCTGGCCACCGAGATCTTCGACGAGGTCCGGGCGCAGGTGCCCGAGTACGCCTGGCGGGAGGCGCCGGAGCGGAGGGCCGAGATGGCCGAGGCCACCCGCCGCACCGTGGCCGAGTTCGCCAACCTGATGGGCGGCCCGGCCCCCACCTGGCCGCGCCACCTGCTGGAGCACTTCATGGAGGCCGGCGCCGAGGAGGCCCGCGCCGGCCGCGGCCTGGAACTGCTGCAGGCCGCGCTGCGGGCCGGGGCGCGGGCGGCGCTGCGCTGGCTGGCCGTCCAGTCCGAGCGGCTGCGGCTGCCCGGCGAGGTGTACCGGGTGTTCGCCGAGATGGTGTTCACCACGCTGGACGAGCTGGCCGCCGCGGCCGCCGAGGGACACCGCCGGGAACTGGCCCGCCAGGGCGGCGACCGGGCCCGCCACCGCACCCGGCTGCTGTCGCTGCTGGCCACCGAGCCGCCGGTGGCGCCCGAGGTCATCGCCGACGCCGCCGCCCAGGCGGGCTGGGCGGTGCCGCGCAGCATGGCGGTGCTGCTGCTGGCCCCGCTGGACGAAGCGGGCGGCCGGGACGCCCCGGAGGACTGGGCGCAGCGGGAGGAACCGGCCCCGCCGAACCTGCCCGCCGAGGTGCTGATGGACGGGCGCGGCTCCCGGCCCTGGGGAATCGTGCCCGACCCCGAACGGCCGGGCGGGCTGCCGTTCCTGGCCGACCTGCCGGCCCCCTGGGTGGCGGTGCTCGGCCCGACCGTCTCCGCCAGAGAGGTCGGCACCTCGCGGTACTGGGCCCAGCAGACCCTCTCGCTGGTGGAACGCGGCCTCATTCCCCGCGGCCCCGGGCGGCGCCCGGTGATCTCCTGGGCGGACCACCTGCCCACCCTGGTGCTCTTCCAGCGCCCGGAACTGCCGCGGATGATGGCCCGCCGGCTGCTGGCGCCGCTGCTGCGGCTGCGCCCGCGCGAGGCCGAACGCCTCGGCCTGACCCTGCTGACCTGCCTGCAGCACGGGTTCAACGTCAAAAACGCCGCCCGGGCGCTGCATGTGCACCCGCAGACCGTCCGCTACCGGATCCACCGGCTCCAGGAACTGTTCGGCCAGGACCTGCACGCCGCCGACCGCCGGCTGGAGATGGAGATGGCCCTGCACGCCTGGCTGGCCGACCCCTTCTTCGAGGAGTGACCGGTGAACCAGACCATGCCAGTGACGGTTGGTAATGTCTGAAACCGGCCCAGTACCGTGAGCGCATGAGCGCACGGGAGCGGCCGGCGGGCGGCTTGAACGAGGGGAGCATGGCGCAGCCACGCCGGCCGGAGCGGGAATACCGGATCGAGGAGTTGGCCAAAGAAGCGGGCATTCCCGTCCGCACCCTGCGCTACTACCAGGAGCGCAGGCTGCTGCCCCCGCCCCGGCGCCAGGGCCGGGTCGCCTACTACTCCCAGGCGCACCTGGACCGGCTGCGCCTCATCGCCGAACTGCTGGAGCGCGGCTACCGCCTGGACGGCATCGAAGAGCTGCTGGCCGCCTGGGAACAGGGCCGCGACGTGGGCGAACTGCTGGGCTTCGAGTGGGCGGCGGCCGCCCCCTGGAGCCGGCAGCCCGAGATCGAGATGACCATGGCCGAACTGACCGAGATGTTCGGCGACCAGCTCACCCCCGACGTCCTCGCCGAGGCCGAGGAACTGGGCTACATCAAGGTCGACGGCGACCGGGTGACCCACCGCATCCCGCGCCTGCTGGAAGCCACCGCCGCCCTGGTGCAAGAAGGCATCCCCCTGTCGGCGATCCTGGCCGTCAGCTGGGAGCTGGAGGCCGCCTTCGACCGCATGGCCTACGCCTTCGTCCGCCTGGCCCGCCGCCACCTGCTGGACCCCCTGGGCGACAACCCCACCCCCGCCGACCTGGCCCGCCTGGCCCGCACCGTGGAACGCCTGCGCCCGGTCGCCCGCACCGTCGCCGACGAGCACTTCGCCCGCGCCATGGACCGCCGCATCCGCAAAGAACTCCCCCAGCTCAACGCCCGCCTCAGCCCACCCGACCACTAGCGCCGAAACGCTTTCGTACCGCTGTCTGCACAATCCCCTTTGGATGCGCGATGAGGTCGACACGAAAGTCGTGACCCTCCTCAGGCAGCGCGGTCTCCGCGATTTGGAGGGAATGAACGGTGGTCACCACGACCGTGCCGGGACGGATGAGCCCGGCCTTACAGGCCAGCCCGAACTCGATATCGGAGTAACCGGCGCCCTTGCCGAGCCGGACGCCCTTGCGGTCAACGGCGACCGAGCCGCAGACGAACAGGTCGATGGGATGCATCGCATCCACATCGACCGTGGGCGCCGCGGTGGCGGCGGCCTTTGCGACGGCTGCCTCAGCAGGCGGCAGGGGGAGTCTGGCCGGATCGAGTTCATAGAAGGGACGTTCGGCCGCCAGGTTGGGGACGGCCATGTAGACGAGCTTGCCCTCCTCCAAGGCACGAACCCGTACCGGCAGCTGGGCACGGTCAGGGTTGCACATGATGACTTGGGCGGACTTCCAGGCGGGCAAGGCCGCAAGGTGCTCGGCGGCTCGTTCGGATCCGACGAAGTCCGGGATGTGGCCGTGAACGCCGAGCTCCCGGACGGCCTTGTGCCGTTCCAGCAGATCCCAGACGCGCCTGCGGGCTTCCTGCTTGGCCTGCTTGATGTCCATACGGGATTGCTACGTCCTCAGCGGAGGGACATCAAGGCCGGCAGCCGGTCGATGATCTCTTGGACGGGCCGCTCGCGACGCCAAGGACGGAGTTCCCGGCCGGCAGTGAAGACCAGGTTGAGACCGCCTCCTCCTCTGGTGGCCTCGACCACCGTGATGGCGCGCTGGAGACCGGCCACGGCCTCATCAAGGTTGCGTAGGCGGATGTGCGCGAGGCTGAGAGTGGCGAGCACGATGGCGTCGGACTCGCTCCCGTTTTCTGGCAGAGCAGTCAGAGTGGTCACTGCGGAGGCCGGGCGACCTAGGCGGAGCTGGCACGCGCCGGTGAGCCGGGCATGGTCGGTGGGAGTGAAGAAATCCTCAGCAGGATCGGTGTCGTTGGCTTTGTCGAAGTAAGAACGAGCGGTTTCCAAAGCATCGTGGCATCGGCTCTGCTCACCCAACATGGCGTGGGCTTCTCCAATATGCATGAGAGCTATGCCTGAGAGCGAGGGGCTGACACCCTTGGCAGTACGGACTGCGGATTCGGCGAGGGCGAGGCCCTGGCGAGGGGTGCCGAGACCGTAGAGAGCGACATAGCTCTTGCGGAGCCGGGCCTGAGCCTCGGTGAATCGGTCGCCTACCTGGCGGGCGGCGGCAATGGCCGCATCGAAGTACCGGAGAGGCGCCGCGTGATCACGACGTTGGGATGCGTCCCAGATGAGCTGCCCCATGAGCGTCGCGGATTCGGCTTCTACAGCGAACAGTTCACGGCGTACTCGATTGGAAGTGACATTCTGTCGTAGGTAGGAGATTTGCCCGTGGCACTGACCGGCGGCTGCCAACAACAGAGCGGATGGTACGTGGTCGTATTCGTCGGCGAGACTCTGCACCCGCTGGCGTAGACAGGCAGCCGTGATAAGACCTGCTGTGGCCGGGTTCCTGAGCGCTTGGTCGAGGTCCCGGCTGGGGGCGTCTTGGGCCGGCTCGACCTCCTCGAGAAGCTGAGCCAGTTCTTCCGGTGTGATCTGCAGTGCGGCCGCGAGCTTGGGACGTATGTAAGGCAGCGGGTCGGTTTCGGCACGTTCCCAACGGCCTACTGTGGAGCGTTCGACCCCGAGGATCTCAGCGAGCTCTTCCTGGCTGTAGCCGATTGTTCGCCGCCGTCGGGCGAGGCGGTGCCGCTTGAGAGCCATGTACTGGCCTCCTGGTGTCCAGGACGTCCGGTGCGACGGTCCTATGCCTGTCCGGGCAGGTCAAGCCACCCGATGCGCCACAAGTGCCGCACCTTTGCCGGGTTCATGCTCTGGTCCACATTCCGGGTGAGCGGTTTTGTTGTCACATGACATTCACGGGTGAACACAGAAAGTGATCACTGTTGGCTTATCACAGTCATCCGCGATCTCGCCCAGAGACGGGGGTGCTCGCTATGCGGGGCGACTCCCCGCCACGGCTACGCGAGCCGACCGAGTTCGCATGCCTGCCCAGTGCCGCTCGCTGGGCGCGCAGGCACGTGGTCGGCGTGCTGCACCGCTGGCGGTTGTGCGGCTTCGCCGATACGGCGGAACTCCTGGTCTCAGAACTGGTCACTAACGCTTACCGGGCGTCCGGAGCGGATGTGGAGCGGCATGGCCACGCGGCGTCGGCGAAGGTGCCGTGCATCGGCATGCGGCTGACATCGGATCGCCGGTCACTGCTCATCGAAGTGTGGGACGCCAGTCCCAAGCCGCCCGTCCTGAAGGACGTCGACGCGCATGCCGAAGGCGGACGGGGGCTCGTCCCGGTCGACTCCCTGGCCGAACGCCCGAACTTCTACTTCCCTCGCTCTGGCGGCAAGGTCGTCTGGTGCGAAATCACGGAGAGGAGTGACTCCTGATGCGATGATGCGGCCTTTGCGGAGACGAGCAACTGAGGACGAGGTCGCACATGGCACCCGTGACGTTCACGATGACCGAACAGGCGGCTTGGCAGCTCGGGCCAGAAGGCCCAAGGCGGGTGTTCGCGCTACCCGATGGCGGCCGGTGGCTGGTCACCGTCACACCGAACGGCCCGGAGCTTCATCCTCTTGTTCACGGGGACTCAAGGCCGCAGATCGACGTGGCCGTGCCATATGGACTGTCTCTCGGTGAAGTGCCTGAGCTGTCTGCTGCGCTGGCGGAGTTGGGTCCAGTGGCTCGTTTCCGCAATCCCGACCTTTGGGATGCGCTCGGTACTGCCATCATCCGGCAGGTGATCCGCGCCGCGCAGGCCAAGAAGCTGTACCGCGCGTTCTGCACTGCGTACGGCGAGCGGGTCGAGTTGCCGGGCGGCGATTCCTACATGCTCTTCCCCGCGCCCGAGACGGTGCTCAAGCTGAGCGACGAGGAGTTCGCTGACCTCGGTATGGCCTTCAAACGGCGTCCGCTCCGTGCGGCTGCCGAGGCCTACCTGGAGCGTGGCGACAAGTGGCGTGAGCTGACGCCTTCCGTGCTGGTCGATGAGCTGCAGGTCGTGCCGCGCATTGGCCCGTGGACGGCCTCGGCCGCGGTCGCCGATTGGAGCAACGACTTCGCGCTCTATCCCTACACCGATCTTGCGGTGCGCACCTGGGCTCGCCGGGCCGCGCCGTCCTCCCCCTGGCCGGACGACGAAACGTCCTTCGGCCGGCTATGGCGCCGCTTGGCGGGCGAGAGACTTAGCGACCTTACCCTCCTCACCCTCGCCTGGGGGTCTCGTCATGGAGAAGTCGGATGACCGTGCCGTAGCCGGTGCGGACCTGACCCGCCCACTGGACGCGCTGCTCGTCAATGCGCCGTTGCGTGACTACTCCATTCGTCCTCGAGTCAATGACTTCACTCTGCCGGTGCTAGGGATGGCCTACATCGCTACCTACGCCAAGCGGCAAGGGTTCAATGTCGGTGTCCTCGACGCCGAGGCCATGGGCCTGAGCATCGTCCAGACGCAGCAGATCGTCAACCGTCTTTCGCCGCGCTGGGTGGGATTCAACCTCCTTGCCCCCACCTACGAGATCAGCGCCCGCATTGCATCAGGGATCCGCGAGGACGTGTGCATCATGGCTGGCGGACATCAGGCCAAGGCGATGCCGCACGAAATACTCGCGGATCGGCGATTTGCGCGGTTGGAGGCGCTTGTGCTCGGGGAGGCCGAGACGCGAGTCGCGGCTCTGCTCGGTGATCGATCCAGTCGTGTCCGGCTTCCTGGAGTCATGTGGAACGGCGGTATCGGGAACGGCTCTCGTGAACACCTTGCGCCGGATATCAATGAGCTTCCGTTCGTGGATCGCGGTTTTCTGCTCCAAGACCCGTACCGGGCATACGATGGAAGGCTCGAATCCAATATGGTCGGTACTCGGGGCTGTCCTTATAACTGCTCGTTCTGCGGCGCTGCGGTCAGTGCCAATCCAGACGTGATGATCCGCACCCGCACCCCGCACAACATCCTGGACGAGATGAGTGAGCTGCATGCCGCCTATGGCGTGACGGCATTCCGGTTCATAGACGACCTATTTCTAGGCTACGAACGGTTCATCCATCGCTGTATGTCCGCATTTCAGAGCGCCCGCGTCGGTGATCGCTGGGTGTGGGACGCCACCGGGCGGATCAACATCTTGCACCGAGCCGACGATGCCCTTCTCGATACCCTGGCCGCCAACGGGTGCCGAGAGATCGCGCTCGGCATCGAATCCGGAAGCGCTCGGTTGCTGCGTTATATGGGCAAGCGCATCACTCCGGATATGACCCGCAGCGTGGTCCGTCGCCTGACCGAGCGCGGGATCTCCGTGAAAGGCTACTTCATCCTGGGGTTTCCTACCGAGACCCGTGAGGAGCTGGCCGCAACCATCCGGCACGTCCGCGAACTGTGGGACCTTACCGAGGGGCGGCCTGGCCGGTTCCGCGCCAGCATCTTTGAGTTCCGCCCCTACCCGGGTACACCGGAATGGCACCGGCTGATCGCCACTGGCCGTTACACTCCT
>Ga0207867_1000238_pt1 | contig 65479 bp, 46 predicted proteins | sample HigsolmetaAR206D_FD_184838 | JGI IMG/M metagenome (GOLD analysis project Ga0207867, IMG submission 184838) | Ionic liquid and high solid enriched microbial communities from the Joint BioEnergy Institute, USA - AR20-6-D (SPAdes) (version 2) ...
CCGACAACTACTTCCAAGCCCACGCCTACAAACTCTTCCCGCCCGAGGTCACTGCCGAGACAGTCGATTGGGAGAAGGGCGAGATGCTGGGCGAGCTCTACACCCACGCCGTGATCGCGCTGCCCACAGCGGGGGCCGAGTTGAGCGCAGGCCGCCAGAGCATCAAAGGTTACGCGCTGGCAGGCGGCGATGCGATTCTGACCGGGGTGGAAGTCTCGATCGACGGCGGCCAGACTTGGCATGCCGCCCGCTTCACTCAAGCGCCACGCCAATACATCTGGGCACATTGGGAGGTCGAGCTTGAGTTGCCGGCGGGCAAGCAGCAGATCGCCGTGCGCGCCAGCGACACCAAGGGCAGCCAGCAGCCAGGCGAGATCGCTAAGGTCTGGAACTTCAAAGGCTATATGAACAACGCTTGGCACCGCATTGAGGTCGAGGTTAAGTAACAACTAGGCATCTAAACGACCAAAGGGATTCCGCAACAAGAAGCGGAATCCCTTTTTCATTGCTTTTGGCCTTCGGCAGAGTGAAACGTGTCTCTTTTTGTTGTATCGAAATCTCATACAACTCTTTTCCAGTTTCTCGTTTTTCCGCATTGATAAGGATACAAGTCTTTGAGCGGATTTTGTATCATTAAGCGGATTTGGGGATGAAGCTGCTTGGTGCGCGCACCAAGCAGATCGCAGCGCGAGCTGCGATATGACAGGCCGAATGTTTGGAAAGGATGTTGATAGCCGAAGGCGGACGCGCTAGCAGCCGAATGGATGGTTAGGAGCTCTCCGACAGAGCGAAAGATTAGGAGAGCAGCGCTTGCATCGCCTTGCTCAGCTCTTGTGCGATCAGATCGACGATCAGATCATCGAGGCGCGACACCGTGTAGCCTTGGGGCGCATCGCCCGCCGCAAGCTCGGTCGACTGACCCGGACGACCGCTCGACTGGCCCTCTTGGTAGGTCAGGAAGATGAAACGGGCCATGGTCTGCTGGGCGATCTGACGCATCACGTATTCGGCGGCGGGATTACTGTTGCTGGCCGCGATGGTAAAGATCTTGATGCCCTTGCTCTGGGCCTCCAGCAGCGTGCGCGGATAGGGCGGCGAGTCGGGCTGGTTGACATGGGGCGGGGCGTCGGCCACCATAAAGGCCAAACGCAGGCCATGCTCGTTCCAACTCAGCTCGTGCACCGCGCTATACAGGCCCTCGTTGACCGCCTCGGGCGTATCGCCGCCGCCGCCCGCACGCACGGCCAGCAAAGTCGTGCGGAAAGCTTGCACATCGTTGGTAAAGTCGCTCACACGGGTCAGATAGTCGTCGGAGCGATCTTTGTAGGCGACCAGAGCGAAGCGCAGTTCGGGCGAGCCGGGCAACTGCGAAACCCGCTCTGAGATCGAAATAATCGTCTCTTGAATGCGTGTAATCTCATCGTCCATCGAACCAGTCGCATCGAGCAAAAAGAGCAGATCGACGCTGAGCGGCGGCCTGTCGGGTTCGCTGGCTATGGCGATCTCGTGCACACGGTCGATCTGGCCGCGCAACAGCTCGTATTCGGCTTGGGCTTGGCCGCGCTCGACCAGCACCCGAAAGCTCTGGCTGTTGTCGGAGGCGTTGACGCTGGCCGGGTTAAACTGCAGCCAGCCGTCGCTATAGCTCAAACCCTCGAACAGCAGCGTCTCGCCCTCGTAGACCTGCACGCGCGCATCGAACACGCCGCGCTGATCGTTGTCCATAATGCGCAGCAGATAGCGCTCGCGCAGATCGATCGGCAAGCTGTTGAGGCTGCCCTGATAGTCTGCCAGATAGTTCAGATAGGCCGCGAAGTGCTCGTTATCGTCGATGCTGCCCGCTTGGAGCGGCTGCTGTTGGCCAGAGGCCATGTGCTGGGGCTTGGAAGGGTCGCCCTTGCCCGTCGCCGGATCGGAGGGAGTGGGCAGCGGGGCGATCTCGCCCGCCGCGCCGTCGCTTGCTGCGCTCTCATCTGGGGCGAAGCCCATCGGAGGAGGAGCGGACTCTACCGCATCTTCGCGCGCTTCCGCAGGAGCGATGGTCGGCGCTGCAGCAGGGGCAGCGGCTCCCGAGCCTGCGCCCGACTGGGCTGGTGCGCTCGTGTTGGGTATTGGTATGCCGCCACAAGCCGCTAATAAGATCGAAGCTACAAGCAGAAGAGCGTAAAACCGCAGACGAACGATTACTGTTTCCATCGTTTGGCCTTTACTAGAACATCTATCGCTTCTTTGGATAACGTTCTAGCTGGCCACTTAGTTCCCAGCAGCTCGCCAAGCCTCGAGCGCTTCACAAGCATCTCGATTTGGCGGATGGGTTTCTCGCTCCCATTTGGCTTCTAGCGCGTCCGCCTACGGCTATCAGATGGGAGCTCATGCCCTCATCCCCGACCCTTCTCCCGTAAGCTGTACATTAGCCACAAATCGACATACGGTCAGCGTTATCTGCCCTCACCCCCGGCCCCCTCTCCCGCAGTGCGGGAGAGGGGGTGAATGTTGCTGTTGTATGCGATTTCGCTACGCGAAATCGCATACAAACTCTCTGAGTTCTGTGCTCTCAAGGATAATTCCGCGATAGTATGCGCAATATTGCCTTTTGCTGCCGACACGACTTTTGGCTAATGCATAGCTCCCGCAATGGCGGGAGAAGGGAGCCACTGCACCACAAGGACGTACCCTGAGCTTATCGAAGGGTACGAAGCGCACTTCGTCTTTGCAACAGCAAAGCTTGGCTGAACTTATTGCAGCCAAGCTTGCTCTTCTGTCTATCGCTGTCTTAATCGGCGTTTTCGTATTTCCAAGGAAGCCAGAGTTGAGCATCAGCCAGCGGCTCGAACTGGCTCTGGAGGCGATTGTTGCTGTCGCGCAGCAGAATCAGCATCTGCCCGGCTTGCTCGCTCAAGACGGCGAACTGCGCGCTATCGGGCGACCAGATCGGCAGCACTTCGTCGGCGCTGCTGTTCGAACTGCGTGGCTTGCTGCGCCCATCGATCGACATCAGAAAGGTCTGCCAAACGCCGTTGGAGTTGGCACTGAAGGCGATGCGCTCACCGTCGGGGCTGACGCTCGGGTAGCGCTCGTCGTAAGGGGTTTCACTCAGCTTGCGCACATCGGCCAAGCGCGCGGCCAGGCCTGCGCTGCTGTCGTTGTTATAGACAAGTTTGGCGCTGTAGAGATCGAAATCGCCGTCGCAGTTGTTGACCCAGAGCAGGCCACTGCCGTCGGGCAGCCAGGTCGGGTTTTCGCTCACGCAGTTGCTTTGGGTCAGCTGCAGCGCTCGACCCGATCCCCACGCCATCAGGTAGATCTCGGGCTTTCCGGTGCGATCCGACACAAACAGGATCTTGCTGCCATCGGGCGAGAGGGCCGGATCGTAGTCGTTGGCGGCGCCCAGCGGCAAGGGCCCGGGGAAGGGCTGGTCGGAGCTGCGCGTTCCATCGCTGAAGCTCAGGCGCACGGGCGGCGAGCTGTGCAGCGTATCGAAGGCGTAGAGCTGGCGGTAGCCGCTTTCAGGCCGGACCAGATCGCCCAGCAGCCAACGCTGTTGCTCTTGCCAGTGCGGGCGCAACGTCAAGTCGGGCAGCTCTTCGGCTATCAGCCGTGCCTCGCCGTTCTGCCAAGCGTAGATCGACCACTGCTGCTGAGCGTCGGCGCGCGCCCCGAAGTAGAGTGCCGCTTGGCTTTGGTGCGCCAACCAAGGCTGGTTGAGGTTGGGGTAGCGCCAAGTCAGGTAGTGCTGGCCGACGTTGGCGAATTCGACTTCGAAACCGCGCGGGTTGCCGGGCGTGTAGGTCAGCGCGCGCCGCTCGAAGAGCTGCACTAAAACCTCGCGCTGTTGACCGCCCACTCGGGCGCTGATCCAATAGGCTTCGCTGATCGGACGGCCAACGTAGCGCTCCCAATCGATCAAGCGGTCCGATGTGATCTGGTTGCCGACCTGAACGAAGCCTTGGCGGTTGAGAAAGTCCCAAAAGACGGCGGGAATGTTGTGGCCGCTGGTTTCGTCGTACCAGACGATCTCGCTCGGGCCGCTCGCCAAGTCGGGACGTAGGCTGAGGCTGCCGTCGGCATGCAGGAAGCTGCTGATCGCTTGGCCGCGCAGGTTCGGCCAGCGCCCATCAGTTTGCGGGCTTTGTAACGCGCCGAAGTCGGCATAGGTGACGCTCTCTTCGGGCGTTCGCAGGTCACCTACAACCGCGATCTGGGCGGGTTCGCGCAGATCGATATCGTTGGGCTGATCGCCGAGCTGGATCTTACCGATCGTCATTTCCCAGACTAAGCGGCCCATCAGCTCGGACGAAGCTTCGTCCATGCGACCTTTATCGAAATATTGCACAACGTGCAAACCGGTCGGGGATTGACGATAGAATTCGCTGTGGGTGAACCATGGGCGTTCGCCCCAATACAGCGGGCGCCCGTCTTGCACACTGGGGGCATCGCTACGTAGCCAGAGCATAGCGTACTCGTCGTTAGCAAAGGGGAGATCGGGGGGCGAGTTGAAAACCGCACCGATGCTGATCAAAATAATCACGAGCGCAATCAATCCAAGACCGATAAGCACATTTTCGGGTGATGCTTGTTTAGGTGATCTTGCTTTCATAGCGCTCTCTCGTTACATTCTGTGTTGCTTATAATTTTCTTTTCAGCGGTATAATGCCCCACACTATCGAGTGCATATTCAAAGTCGAAGCTGTGTTCGCTGAAGAGTCAACTTTACTATACAAACAAGCGCCATTTATTTGAATGACTAAAGACTGAATATAAAATGAAAAAATGGTGTATCATGCCAAATATGATCTTTTTGGATAAACTGCTCAACGAAATAGTCTGAGAACAGCACTATTTGCAGAAGTGTATTTGCTTGCGAGGATATACAACAGACAGGCTAGAACACAAGAATATTTTGACGACAAACAATGAAGCTTTTTATTGGTTATAACAATCTTGAATTTCCTTTACAATCCATTCAATCATCGTTGATGCCCTCGGTGCCCGTATGCACCGGGGGCCTTTTGCATACACAACAACCTTACTAAGGAGGTTTCAATGTCCATCGATTGGGAGGACAAACTTGCACGTGAGGGTTTGACCTTTGATGACGTTCTGTTAGTTCCGTCGGCTTCGGAGGTCGTTCCCGCAGATGTTGATGTCAGTACCCAGCTGACTCGAGGTATCCGCCTCAACATTCCTATCGTTAGTTCGGCAATGGACACGGTGACCGAAAGTCGTCTGGCCATTGCGCTGGCTCGCGCTGGAGGTTTAGGCTTCATTCATAAAAATGTCAGCATCGAACAGCAAGCCGAGATGGTTCGCAAGGTAAAGCGCTCCGAAAGCGGCATGATCACCGACCCGATCACACTGCCGCCCGACAAAACCATCGGCGATGCGCTCGACCTCATGGCCGAATATAAAATCTCGGGTGTACCGATCACCTCAGCCGAGGGAGACTTGGTCGGTATTCTGACCAACCGCGACCTGCGCTTCGAGACCGATCGTAGCCGCCCCATCCACGAACTGATGACCAGCACCAATCTGGTGACCGTGCCCGAGGGCACAACCTTGGAACAAGCCAAGAGCGTGCTGCACAAACACCGTATCGAGAAGGTGTTGGTGGTCAACAAAGAGGGCAAGCTGAGCGGCATGATCACCGTCAAGGACATCATGAAGCAGATCGAGCACCCCTTCGCTTGTAAAGACGAGCAGGGCCGTCTGCGAGTCGGCGCGGCGATCGGTGCTAGCGGCGACTACCTCGAGCGCGCCGAAGCCCTGATTCGCGCTGGCGTCGATGTGTTGGTGATCGATACGGCTCACGGTCTCTCGATCGGCGTGTTGAACGCAATTACAACGGTACGCGAACGCTTTGGCAATGTGCAGTTGGTAGCGGGCAACGTCTCGACCGCCGAAGGTGCGATCGCTCTGATCGAGCGCGGCGTCGATGCGGTCAAGGTCGGCCAAGGCCCCGGCTCGATCTGTACCACCCGCGTCGTTTCGGGCGCTGGTATGCCCCAGATCACGGCCGTAATGGAGTGCGCCCGCGCCGCCGAGCGTTTCGGCGTGCCAGTCATCGCCGACGGTGGTATCAAATACTCGGGCGACATTCCCAAGGCGATCTGCGCGGGCGCGCATAGCGTGATGATCGGTTCGCTCTTTGCAGGTACCGAAGAGAGCCCGGGCGAGAGCATCCTCTACGAGGGCCGCTCTTACAAGAGCTACCGAGGTATGGGCAGCATCGGCGCAATGAAGAAGGGCAGCGGCGATCGCTACTTCCAGAGCGGCGAAAACAAGAAGCTGGTCGCTGAAGGCATCGAAGGTATGGTCGCCTACAAAGGTCCCTTAGCCGACACGGTCTATCAGTTGGTCGGTGGTCTGCGCGCTGGTATGGGCTACGTCGGCGCGAAAGACATCGAATCGCTCCGCCGCAACGGACGCTTCATTCGCGTCACCATGGCGAGCTTGGTCGAGAGCCACCCCCACGATGTGACGATCACTAAGGAGGCGCCCAACTACGAGCGACGCTAAGCCAGCGCTCTTGCAATCGAAAAGGGAGGTGCGCAGCAGAGATGCCGAACCTCCCTTTTCTTTTTTCTGCCGCAGGCCCGCAAAACAGCTGCGACTCAAACTGATACCAAATCCGTTTGTTCTCTTATGTCGGCGGAGAGGTCTCAACCATCCATGCGGTCCTCACCGCGTCCGCCTTCGGCTATCAACATCCTATCCAAACATTCGGCTGCTCGTCTGCTTGCGCCCAAGCGCCCCCTGGAAAGCCAAGCGATCAACCGAATTTCGTACTACTGGGCCTTCGGCAGTGCACCCTCTTCCCCGGCCCTTCTCCCGCAAGCGGGAAACGGGAGTCTGGCCGCGTTACATCAAAGCGCAGCACACTACTGACAGGTCAGCATTTCCCATCTGTTTGGTCGGTTCAAGGCTTTTTGGCCTTCGGCAGAGCACAACTTGTCTCTTTTTTGGGGCGGTTTCGCCACACTCATAGCCGCCTGCTGTAGCGAGCTACCTGTTTGTAGCCGAAGGCGGACGCGCTAGAAGCCGAATGGTTTGGTTAGGACCTCGCCGCCAGAGTCTTGAACTGATCAAACAGATTAGGCTTCGCTCTTGCTCAAATGCTGCAAGAGCAACATCAGCAGATACAAGCCTGTGACATTGCGTCGAATGCCCCAAGGCTGAGCGCCCGCTCCTCCCTGTAGGCGCAGGCTACACACCAACAGCCTGCCAGCGCCAAGCTTCAACTCTAGCAGATAGTCGCTAACATCGAAGTGGCGCGCATCGAGTCGGCGCATAATCGACGTGATCTGCTCGGCGTCGGGCAGCACCTCGGCGATGCGCTCGCTCTGAATCGAAACATCGCTGCCGAGCGTAAAGAATTGCATATCGGCAAAGCCATCGACCGGGAACTCTTCCCAGATCGGGTGCTGCGGGAAGAGCTTGAGCGCTTCGCGCCAGAACGAACTGCGCCGTGCGGGCAGCGGGAGGTTGCCGCCTTGCAAGAGCAGCACACGGCCGCCGCGCCGAATATAGGCCTGCACCTCCTCGCTGAGCAGGTTGGTGATCAGTAAAGGCGGCAGGTCGTCGCCGCTCAAACCTTGAACGGGCTGAGCGACTTGCTGTAGTTCCAATGCCTCCAGCGCCGAGCCGGGATCATAGATGCCCACACGCTCGGGCCAGCTTGTGGGGCGCGGAAAGATCCAGATCGGCCAGCTATTGCTGAGCGCGAGCTGAGGATGATCGAGCGAGACTTCGAGGCGCAGCGCTTCGGGCTTGCGCACATAGGGCAGTGTACAATCGATCACACCCGCCTCGCGTGGAATGCCCGCCACAATCGGCTCCTGCGCTTGGGCGCTGCCGCTGGCGGCCACTCGACCATCGCTATAAACGAGCTTCCAATGCAAGGGCGCTTGAATCGCTTGTTCGCTGGTATGGCTCAAAATGATGTGCCAGCGCATAGGCGTGCCAGCCGTCACGCAGTGGCGATCCATCGGTTCGACCCGCTCGCCTTCGGGGATCCAGCGCCGCCGCCGCCCAACATCCATGCTCAGCACAGCATCGGCGTTGAAGCAGCGATACTGCTCGGGGGTGCCGCGCGACCGCCCAAAGTCGTCGAAGACACCCGCGGTGGCGATCGGCGTATCGCGCAGACCAGTGATAACATAGCCACCCGTTTCGGGGCGGCGGCGCAGCGCCTCCAGCCAAAATTTGCGTATCATCAAGGCCTGTTTTGTGCCGATCTCGCTCAGTTCTTGGTTGCTAAAGCCCAGATTCGCCCGTTGCAGACGCTCGCGCCCTTCAACCAGCGCTTTAACCTCGGGCCGCCAGTCATAGACCGGTATCTCGCTGGTCATCCACCACGGCACTTGGCCGCCGTTGGCTGCGATCAGCTCATCGTGATCGCGGAAGGCATCTTGATCGCAGGTCTCGCCGAAAATCCACGGGCGAGGCGCTTGCCAGCCGCGCAACCAGTTATCCAAAATCGGCTCGAAGTGGTGAATATCAGCGTAGGTGTGGTAGGAGACAAAATCGGCGAAGTCGAAGGGCAGGCCGCCGTAAGCCTCGCCCGAGCCGCTGTTGTCGCAGATCAGCACACCCGACGACAGCTCGCGCACGATCGTATTGAGATGCTTGAGCAGTGGCCCATCGATGCTTGCGTTTAGCTCACAACCGATGCTATAGATCACAACCGAGGGATGGTGGCGTGTCAGGTGCATCAGCTCAGCGTACTCTTTGGGCAGCGAAAGGCGCGAGCTAGCGGTCAGCTTAGGTAGCCACATCGGCCACTCCTGCCAGATCAGCATGCCCTCTTCGTCGGCGATCTCGTAGTAGCGCTGGTTGGGCACAAACAGGCAGAGCTTAATCATATTGAAGCCCAGCTCGCGCACCCGCCTGATCTCATCGCGAATCGCTTCGTCGCTGAAGTTCGGCGCGATCAGATCGGGGTCCCAGCCCCAGCTCAGCGCGCCACGCAAAAAGATCGCCTTGTCGTTCAGCAGCACCTGTTTTCCCGAAGCGCTTAGCTTGCGAAAACCGACTTTGGCGCTGGCCTCGGCGATCATCTGCTTCTTTTCAAGCAACTTGAGGCGCACTTCGTAAAGGCTTGGGCTATCCGGCGACCAAATTTCGATCTCGTCGAGCGCCAAACTCAGATCGAGCGGATTGTCTGGATCGACATTGAGGCTGCTGCTCGCGATTACTTCGCCGCGCAGCAACACCTCGAAGCTCAGCTTCGGCTTAACTAAGGGGCGGCTGGTCTGAATACGGGTACGAACACGCACGCTTTTCGTGCTTAGATCGGCGTCCCACAACGGTTCATCGAAGCCGACCGGCAGCGCGATCAGCCGACACGACTTCCAGATCCCGCCAAAAGTGGTGGCGACATCGGGTAGAAAACCCGCCAGCGAGGCCCGCACCGGATAACGCTCGCCCGGTTTGTAGAGCACCAGATCGATCTGGTTCTCTTCGCCATAGCGTAACAGCGAGCTGATATCGAAGCTAAAAGGCGTCCACAAGCCGAAATGATCGCCGATCCGTTCGCCGTTCACAAGTACTTCAGAGGCGTAACTTACGGCATCAAAGGCCAAGATCACCGGTTGCTCGCGCCACTCTGTCGGAACCATGACGCTGCGACGATAATAAGCAGGCCCTTCGTTGCGTTTCGAATAGCCTTGCGCCTCCCAACAACCCGGCACCTGAATCGTGCTCCAATCAGCATCACCAAGTCTAAATTCCCACTCGCCGTCGAGGGAGATCGTGGGTGCGCAGTCATTGCGAAGCATAAGCAGCCTTTCTGTATAGACTGGATGTTATTCTCAGATTGATCGATCAAAAGCCTTTGGTTTAAACCCAGCCCTATTGCTCCAACGAATAGATACACCTAACTTTGCATACCAGCGGTTCGTTCTAGAGACTGTGCTTCTCTCTACGAGCCTAGATATCTAACTTGTGCAGAAACAAATCTTAAAAAATTATTTTACAGTGAATAGTATGACGAATTAAGCAGTGTTTAAAAGGCTTCCCATACTGATCGATTTATGCGCTATAGATCGCTAAAAAAGCCAGAAAAATACGTGCAATCTACATCAAACTAGCGTATCGTAGCCTCTATCCAAGCTTACTTCATCTCCTCACATCAATCTCGATCTAGAGCGGCCTTTTCACCGTCGCTGACATCTATCTCGTTCGATCTCTTCACAAAGCTAGGCGCTTAAGGTTGTGGCTCAGCAGCTCAGCTTGTAGGCATCTGTTGGAGGAAGCTATGACTACGCCAGAAGAGATCCAAAACCAACAAGAACGCCTTCAAATCGCTCGTAGGGTGCTCGTTATCTGTCTCCAGCAACTCGCTATGCTTGGTACAGCCAATGCACAACCCTCACTGTTTACCAGTATCCGTGAAGGGCGTCCCCATATTCGCCAAACGAAAAACAGCTTCGCCTTTGGAATAGTGAAGTTGAAGACCAGCTCGACGACGAAGCTCAGGACTTTGAAATTCCTCTAACCCTGCAAACTCCCCGAAGGCCATCTGCCCAAAACTTCATCACCCAGCTAAGAGCCGAGCTGCTCAAAGATCCCGACACCAAAACTCATCAAAGCCGAAGCATACAGCTTGATTTTCTGGCTATTCGCGAAAAAGCCTTCACCATCGATACGCTTGGCCTAGTACAGGCAGATCATTTTAGCGATGAGCAATTTGCTACTACTGATCAGGCCTATCACCATTTAATGTAATGAGTAGTTGGCGGCCTTCGATCTTTTTTAGACGTGCGCGTAAGAAAACTTGTTTGTTCGCTTTTGTTTTCGAGCAAAGGGTGATCTCGAACGAATTATCTGGATTCTCAAGCAGAAAAAAATCATAATCCGATTCTTGAGGCAACAGTCTCTTCCTCATGGATTATCGATCTCGAGACACACCAGCTCTATACCCACGATATTTTGGTCGCTGCGATCCCGCCTACCCTGATCATTCCTGAGTTTCGTTTTCTAGGCAAAACATACCTCGAAGGTTTTATGGCTCGTTACAGTTCAGAAATAGCAAGTCAATTAGGGGATCCCAGCTAGAACCAGTGTCTACAGGGTAGCGCAGGTGGCAAAAGCAGGATCATCTCAGTTTTGCTGATCGCCACCTGCCTAAATGATGTAGCACTTCTTAAAGTATACGCTCCCAAAGCAAATGCTTGCTTACCGCATCGCTTCCTCGTTACGCTGTTAAGCGGCGTGTTTCGGGCGCCAATAGACCGCCAATGCGATCGTCACCAGAGCGATGCCGCAAGCGCACACCCCATTCCAGCCCCAACGCTCCCAAGCAAAGCCGCCCACGAGCGAACCGAGCGAGCCGCCCACAAAGTAGGTCGACATATAGATCGTCGTGATGCGGCTGCGCGCATCTGGTCGCAGAGTGTAGATACGGGTTTGATTCGACACTTGCGTGCCCTGTACGCCTAAATCGAGCAGTATCACGCCAACGATCAGGCCGGGCATCCACCAGCCGAGCAGCCAAAACAGCACAAACGAGAGCAAGAGCAGCAGCAAGGTCACGCCCGTCGCAATACGCGGGTTGTACTTGTCGGCGATTCGTCCGATCAGCGAGGCCGCCAAGGCACCAGCGACGCCAACCAGACCGAACAAACCAGCCACATCGCTGCCATAGTTGTAAGGTGGCGTCTCCAAAAAGAACGAGAGCGTGACCCAAAAGATGCTGAAACAGGCGAAGGCCAGCGCGCCCAAGATCGAAGCCTCGCGCAAGATCGGCTCTTCACGCAGCAAACCCGGCAGCGAGCGCAAGATGCCCAGATACGAAAGCTTGGTTTGCGGCTGGCTCTTCGGCAACACCAAGCGCAACACCACCGCCAGCAGCAACATCATGACCGCCGCGATCTGCAACATCGCGCGCCAGCCGAACAGCTCGCCGATAAAGCCGCTCACGGTGCGGGCCAGCAAAATACCGCAGAGCAGGCCAGTCATCAGCGTGCCGATCACCTTGCCGCGCTCGGCGGGGTGGGCCAAGGTCGTCGCCATAGGGATAATGATTTGAGCGGCCACTGCGCTCAAGCCGATCACCAAGCTCATCACGGTCAGCATGAGCAGATTGGGCGATACGCTGGCCAAAACAAGCGCGACGGCGGTTGCGATCAAGCTGGTAAGGATCAAACCGCGCCGCTCGCGGATATCGCCCAACGAAACGACAAACATCAGGCCGAGCGCGTAGCCGAACTGCGTCAAGGTTGCGGTGATACCGAGCTCTTTGGCGGTCACTCCAAACTCTCGGCTGATCTCGGCCAGTAATGGCTGAAGGTAGTAGAGATTAGCGGCGGCCAAGCCACAGGCACAGGCCAATACCAAAACAAGCGGACGACTGAGGGTCTGAACTCGGCTCTCAGCCTCGGCTTGCGAAGAAGAAATGCTGTGCGACATGCATACTCCATCAACGAAAAAATCCGATGGATCTAGTATAGCGCACCGTGCCATTTCAAGAGCGCACCCTGAGATTGTCGGAGAGTATGCGCTCTTTCAGCGAGTGAGAAGACACTGCGACCCTAGATGAGCTTATGGCGGCTGTGTCCAAACCAAACAAAAAGGCTGTAACCGCGTCCGCCTCCGGCTACTAAACAGGGCTAGCCACCCTCATCCCCAACCCTTCTCCCGCAAAGCGGGCGAAGGGAGCACGACTACAGCACCCCAAAACGTCGTACTCTGCCCACAAAACCATACTCTGAGCCTGTCGAAGGGTACGGCCTGATCACAACTTTAGCCTTCTAGGGCGCTATCCTTTCTGCAAAAGTCGGGAAAAGGCGTGTGTGAGATTTCGCGCTGCCGCGCGAAATCTCACACAACAAAAAGAGTCAGGTTCCGCTCTGCCGAAGGCCAAAGAGAACCTAATCAAGCGGATTTGGTATGATTCAGTGTCTCGCGTGGTGAATATAGTCGAGGCCCTCACCCCCGACCCTCTCCCGCAAGCAGCAGAAGGGAGTCTGGCTGCATTTCAGCAAAGAAACTGCATAAGGGCCTTAGTTCGTTGGCTTCGACAGGCTTGGTTGGTGAGCTTGTCGAACCACAGGAACCGCTTGTCGAGGGTACGACACGCTGCATCTCTCTGCAAAGACGCAGTGTCTCAGTGTCTCTCGTGTTAAATAAAAAACGTCCAAGACCTGTAAGCTGGGCGCGCCAGCGCACTGCTTACAGGTCAGCGCCAAGGATCTCACTCCGTTGACTTCGACAAGCTCAGCCAACGGTAATAGCAGCGTCCTTGTTTGGGTGGCATGTTGGTAGCCGTAGGCGGACGCGCTTAGGAACGCATGGGTGGTAGGAACCTAGACGCCAAGGCGTTCGCTTGCTCTTGCCTTGTATGATGAAATAGAAGGCTCTGAGACGAATAAAAAGCGACTGCCATACAAACTGGGTATGACAGTCGCCACAACAGACGAAACGTGATCGATTAGGATGGCTGTTCTGAGAGCCAAACAGTCATCTGGCCGGGCGCTCGGTTATCCCAAGCATAGTAGGGAATAGCGCGCAGCGTACTTGGCTTCGCGGTCGGACGCTCGGTGCTATACAAGGTGTCGTCCCAGCCTTCAGCAGACAGGGCTTTGGCTGTTCCTTCGAGTACAACGACACCACTGAAGAGCTCTGGCTCAAAGCGCGCTTCGAGCTTGATATCGCTCGACAAGAGATAGCGGTGCAGCGGCGCTTCGAGATCGGTCTGTTCGACACAGTAGATGATCGGGCCACGGCGCAGCGCCACCTTTGCGATGTCGGCGCGCACATCGGGGTGAGCGTAGAGTCGATCGACCGTCATCGGCAGCTCGAGCGCTACCACATCGTCGCTGCTCCAAGTACGAGTGAGGACGACATAGCCGCGTTCTGGGTTCAGCGCGACGCTCTCGCCATTGATCGAGAGGCTGGCGCCACGGCACCAACCCGGAATGCGTAGGCGCAAGGTGAACTCGCTCGGTTGGGCCAGTTCGAAGCGCAGCTTGACCGAGCCATCCCAGGGATAGTTGGTCTCTTGGCGCAGTACGACCTCTTGGCCCTTCAGCTCGAAGCGAGCGCTGCCCTGCACATAGAGGTGAACAGCGATCTCGTTCTCGTTGTAGCCATAGATGTAGCTGCCCAAGGAGGCGAACAGGCGCGACAGGTTGGGCGGGCAGCAGGGGCACAAGAACCACTCGCTGCGGTGGTGGGTGCCATCGCTCGCCAAGGGGTTGTCGTAGAAGAAGTGGCAGCCATCTTCCGAGCCGCCGCTCAGCACGGCGTTATAGAGCGCCAGCTCCATCACATCGCTGTAGCGGCTGTTGCAGTCGATCTCTAACATGCGTTGGGCCCAGAAGACCAGCGCGATGGCGGCACAGGTCTCGGCGTAGGCGCTCTCGTTGGGCAGATCATAGTCAGAGGTGAAGCCCTCGTTGTGCTTCGAGGTGCCGATACCACCCATCACATACATCTCTTTGGTTGTGAGGTGGGTCCAGAGGCGCTCACAGGCTTCCATCAGCGAGCTATCGCCATCTTCAGCCGCCAAATCGGCCATGGCGCTCAACAGGTAGGTCGCGCGCACAGCGTGGCCAACCACACGATCTTGCTCGCGCACCGGCGCATGGGCTTGGCAATATTCGTAGTTGCGTGCCCAGAACTGCTCGGGGGTTTCGCCACGCTCGCGAGCTTCGATATCGAAGTAGTAGGGCTGCTGGCCGCGCTCGTTGATGAAATAGCGGCTCAGGTTGAGGTAGCGCTCTTCGCCCGTCACGTAGTAGAGGCGTACTAGCGCCAACTCGATTTCGGGGTGGCCACAGTAACCGCGCTTTTTGCCCTCTTCGCGACCAAAGGTGGCATCGATCAGATCGGCATAGCGGCACATCACATCGAGCAGCTTGCGGCTGCCGGTCGCCTCGTAGTGGGCGACTGCCGCCTCGATCAAGTGGCCCGCGTTGTAAAGCTCGTGCCAGTCGCGCAGATTCTTGAAGCGATTGGCCGGATCGACGGTTGTGAACCAAGTGTTGAGATAACCATCGGGCAACTGACGCTTTTCGAGCAGATCGACGACTTGATCGACCAGAGCCGCTAGCTTGGGATCGGGGTGGGTCGCCAGAATGTAACAGGCGGCTTCCAGCCACTTGGCCACGTCCGAGTCCCAGAACATCACCGGGGTGCCACCCCAAGCGAGGCGTCGCGTGATCTCTTCGCTGGGCGCCCAATCGGTGCGCAACGCGTCGATGCGGCCCGTCTTCACAGACTGCTCGTAGATATGATAAATGGTGTGCTCGCGGTTGCTGCGCTGGCGCGAGGCCCAGAAGGTGTCTTCGATCGACACCTTAGTAAAAGGGAGATAGCGCAGATTATGCTGCGGCTTGCCTTTGTAAGAAGTTGCGTTCGTCAAGGTTCATTCCTTTGATAAAGCATCAGGGCTTTCCACGCTTCGCCGTGGCTCGCATGCCTGCGACGAAAGCTAAGCCGTACAGGGTACAATCTGAGACTGAAGGCACTAGTATACGCCCAAGTTCGCGCTTGGTAAAGCTAAGCACCTTCAGAGAGCAGAGTTCTAACCCTTCATACCAGTCAAGACAACACCTTCGATAAAGAAGCGTTGTGCGAATAGGAACACCAGCATGGTCGGGATAACAACCACGGTCGAAGCCGCCATCAGGTATTGCCATTGGGTCGAGAACAGGCCACGGAACTGAGCCAAACCGAGCGCCAAGGTGAACTTATCTTGCGAAGAGATATAGATCAAGGGCGCAAGGAAGTCGTTCCAGGTGTTCAAGACGGTGAAGATCGCTACTGTCGCCAGCGCTGGCCCGGCCAAAGGCAAAATCACTCGCCAGTAGATTCCAAATTCGCTCGATCCGTCGATGCGAGCCGCATCAGAGAGTTCGGCCGGAATGGTGCGGAAGAATTGGCGCAACAAGAAGACATTGAAGGCGCCACCACCAAACCAGACCGGGAACCAGAGCGGCAAGAAGGTGTCGATCCAGCCCAGATAGCGGAACATAATGTACTGGGGGATCATCAAAACCGCATAGGGAATCATAATCGAGCTCAGCACGATCATAAAGACCAGATCGCGCCCCGGAAATTGAATACGGGCAAAGCCATAGGCGCACAACGACGAGGTGAACACCACACCCATGGTGGTTAAAACCGTGATGATGAAGGTGTTCCAGGCATATAGACCAAACGGCAACAGGGTTAAGGCTTCGGTGTAGTTCTGCCAACGGAACGGGTTCGGGATCCACTCTGGTGGGAAGACCCAGACCTGCGACTCGACTTTAAACGAGGTGCTCACCATCCAGACGAAGGGCAAGGTCATCAGCACCGCGCCCGCGCAGAGCACAATCCAAGTGATGGCTCGCCGCAGCAAACCCGGCCTACGGCTAGTACCAGTCCATAAACGCTGCATCGATGACTTACGCGCAACGTCGTTTTGTGTAATTGTCGACATCTTCTTCCCCCTTTGGTACGACGTTAACGCGGCTCTTCGTAATAGACTTTGCTACCTAAGGAGCGGAATACAAAGAGCGAAAGCAGCAAAACGATTGTGAAGAGCACCCACGAAAGCGCAGCTGCATAGCCCATCTTGAAGTCTCGGAAAGCGCTTTGATAGATGTGCAAGCCGTAAAAGAGGGTTGAGTTTTGTGGGCCACCCTTGGTCATGAGGTAACCTTGAGTGAAGGTTTGCAAGGCTCCGATCAGACCCATCACTAAGTTAAAGAAGATCACTGGCGACATCATCGGAATCGTTACATTGAAGAAGCGGCTCCAATAGCCAGCGCCATCGATTTCGGCTGCTTCGTAGAGATGCTGGGGAATGCCCTGCAAGCCCGCCAAATAGATCACCATACTGCCGCCAACCGCCCACAGACTCATCAAGATCAATGCGGGCATCGCCCAACGCGGGTCTTGCAGCCACAAAACCTTGGGCAGCCCGAGCCAACTCAGACCAGCGTTCAACAAGCCGAATTCCGAGTTAAAGACCCAGACCCACAAAACGGCATTGGCAACCGAGGGAACAATGCTTGGAATGTAGTAGAGCATTCGAAAGAAGGCGATGCCACGCACTTGCACATTCATCAGCATCGCAACCGCAAAACTGATAATGAGAGAGAGTGGGACGGAGACGAGCGTAAAGTAGAAGGTAGCTTGCAGCGACTTCCAAAACAGCTCGTCTTTGAACATTTGGGCATAGTTCTGAAAGCCAACAAATTCGGGCTTACGCAACATATCCCAGCTTGTGAAGCTCAGCCCGATAGCGATCAGCATTGGGCCAGCGACCCAAATCAAAAAGCCCAGCACAATCGGCATAATAAAGAGGTAGCCTGTAATTGTGCTTCGGGTTCGCATCGAAAGGCGCGACGAATGAGCGGCGCGTTGGCGCTGTGCAATCATTGCAGTACATCCCTCCTTACCAATGCTGTATACAGCCCTGCACGTATTGCTGCATGCACCGCACCATGCAGATTCGCCTTTTGGCTGGGAGGCAAGGGCTGCGCTGCTAGAATACAACTTCTAGCAGCGCATACAGTCATAGTATCGCTACGAAATATCCTTCAGGCCTTTCGCCAGCACCTCTTCAGCCTTAGCGATAGCATCCGATTCGGCCAGCGCTTGTTCAACCGTCTTCTCGCCGATCCAAACCGGGTCGAGCGCAGAGCTGATGATCTGCTCGGCCTCGCCGAAGCCTGCGGGATAGAAGTAGTTGCGTGCGTACTTGCCCAGATAGTCGGTCACCAACTGTTTGTAACCTTCGGGGTGAACGCCCGGAGTGATCCACTTGTTAAAGCCCTCTTCGCTCATAAGGCTGGTGTGGCTGGGCAGCCAGAGGCCGACCTTGAGCAGGCCGAGCTGATATTCGTCGGAGGAGAGGAAGGCCAAGAGCTTCCAAGCCTCTTCGGGGTACTTAGTGTTTTTGTAGATGACGTGCATGTGCGCTTGGGCGACCGTCACCGCTTCCTTCATCTTGGGCAGCACACCTGTACCGAACTTGAAGTCCATCTTGGCGAGATCTTGCAGCGCCCACGAGCCGTCGACCAAGATCGCCAAGCGCTTGGAAGCCAGCATCTGCATACCATTCAAGCCCAACTGCTCGAGCGCAGCGGCGCGCATGGCGACCTTATGTACGCCCACCAAATCGGCGATGTTCTGAATACCCTGTATGGCCTCGGGGGTGTTCAGCTTCACCTTATAGTCTTTGGTATAGGACTCGCCGCCATTGCTGAAGACGCCCAAGTCGCGCATCTGGCTCCAAGTCGGCCAGTAGACGCCCCACTGCGAGACGTTGTTCTCATCGAAGCCGCTCTCGTTGGGATGCTTGCCGTTGGCATCGACGGTTAGTTGGGTAGCGATCTCAATAAACTGATCCCAGGTCCATGCCTTGGTGGGGTCGCTCGAAGGTGGCTCGATACCGGCCGCCTCGAACATTTCGACGTTGTAGTAGAGGTGGGGCATAACCCAGCACGAGCCGATGCCATACCACTTACCATTGATAACGGCGCGCTCTTCTTCTTGAGGCTGAATGAAGTAGTCGGGCTTGCCGATCACGGGGTCGTTCTTGACGCGATCGGTGATATCCATCACCACGTCGCGAGCGACATAGTCGGCCATATTGCCGGTCCAGAAGACATCGGGGGGTGTACCACCGGCCAACATGGTCTTGAGTTTGGTCTCGTACTCTTCAGGGGTGTGCATCCAGTTGACTTTGATGCCTGGATTCTGAGCTTCGAACTGGTTCAAACCCGCCTGCACATTGTCTTTTTCGAGGATGCTACCCCAGCCCATCATGCTGACCGTAACAGTACCGCCGGTTTGCGCAGGGGCTGGTGCCGTATCGCCACCGCTCTGCGCTGTATCACCACCGCTGCTAGGAGCACTACCACAAGCTGCCAAAAGGGCAGCACCAGCACCAAAACCGACCATACGGGTCAGAAAAGAACGTCGGGAAATATGGCCGCGCTTACGAGCCACCTCGTTATCCATCTGTGACATAGTTCATACTCCTCAGTGATATGAACACCTACATTGCACCATTACAAACCGTCACTATCCGCCGTTGGATGATTATGTTTGGAACAGAGTCCCCGAAAATGCTTGGTTTTGTGACTTGGTAGCGGGTAAAATGAAAACCCTAGGCAGTCTCCCTCAGCACTAATTCCAGCTTGACCGTCTCGATCATCTCGCGCGTGTCTGGTCCATCTTCCACTAAGTGTAAGAGTCGATCGGCCGCGCGTCGACCGATATCTAAAAGAGGAATGCGAATAGTAGATAAGGACGATGGCCCTAGCTCTGCCGAGCGCACATCGTCAAAACCAACAATCGCAATATCTTCTGGGCTGCGCAAATGGTAACGATGCAAGAGTTCCATGGTGCGGATCGCAAAACCATCGTTGGCTGCGAAGATCGCTGTCGGCGGCTGATCGAGCGCTAAGAAGCGTTCTAAAGCTGCTTGGGCAACATTGGGATCCCAATCTTCGCCGCCATAGACCAGAGCGGGATCGTAAGCGATCTGAGCTTGCTCCAAGGCTTTTTGATAACCAGCATTACGCGCCCGAGCAGAGGCGTAGCGAAAATCACCCGCGATATGCGCGATACGGCGATGGCCTTGTTGAATAAGGTATTGCATAGCGAGTAAGGCGCCTTGCTCATCATCGTAGGTTACGGCTGGCATTTTAAAGCGCGGCGAAGCTGGACGCTCAACAGTGACGCAGGGTATATCGGTACGCTTGATCAATTCCATCAGCGAATCGGTCGCTGGCGCATCTTGTACCAAACGAATCACAACCCCATCCAAGCGTTCGCTGCGCAAGAGCGCTTCCAGTGCTCGTTCATCTTCATCGACGCGCATCGGATAGACCAGCACATAGTGATCGCGCTCTTTCAATCGTTCGGTTAGACCTGTCAACAGCCCGGCGCTATAGGTTGAGATAAAAACCTCCATCGGGTTATAGTCGTAGACAATATACCCGATCATATTGGTTCGTCGCGCTCGCAACCCGCGCGCCATCGCATTAGGGTGATAATCAAGCTCTTCGATCGCTTTCATCACCCGCTCTCGCGCCTCTACTGAGGTTGGCCGTGGCCCGTTGTTGAGTACATATGAAACAACAGAAGCCGATACTCCTGCTACCCGTGCTACATCTTGATAGGTGATTCGTTTCTTTTGAGGCATGACTCTGTCACATATCTCTAGTCAAATCGATTCGAGTAACAGTACAAACAGATTATGCCAGTGTATCTAAAGCATAACGGCGCAACCTGTTTGGAAGAGCATCTCAAACGAAAGCGCTGGCCAAAATGATATAGTATGTAGAGCAAGTAGGGATCTAATCGATTCGAATATAGTATAGCATGTCTTTGTTGTCAAGTATCAGTTCGTGGTTTTCTCACTATAAAAATAAGAGAATCAAGGAATATTTGTTGGTACAGCCTTATATCGCTCTCAAATACGACTAAATAGAAGCTGAAAAAAGCCAAATACAATTGTGCCTTTTTTCACACAAACAGCATAAAAATCTAGCTCAAATAGTTAAAAAGTGTATCAGATGAGCTTTTTTGTAAAAATTTGTACTTGAAAGCGTTCTATGCTCCAGAAGTGAAGAGATCTCCACATTATCAATCGCCTACATCAAAGCCACTAACACCACGTTAGGCTCTCACTGTACAAATTTCCTTTCACACCCACTTAGTCTGAGGCGCGTGCTATCAAAGAGTACGTGCTTAATCGAAAAGGGTACTGTGTTTGTTCGATCAGCGCGAAAGGAAGAGCAATGATTTTGCCCAAACAGCGAGATCCGCGTTTTATCACCATTCGACGCGGTGGCACCCTCACCGACCGCGATCACCATCTGCTGGCCCTCTGGGCGGCCACCTGCGCCGAACACGTTCTGCACTATTTCGAAGCAGCTCAGCCCGACGATCTACGCCCCCGCCGCGCCATAGAACTGGTGCGCGCTTGGACACGCGGCGAAGTCAGTATGACAGTCTCGCGCACAGCCGCCGGGCATGCCAATGCGGCCGCCCGCCCTTTGAGCGGCGCCCCCCGCTTCGCCGCCTATGCTGCAGCCCAAGCGGCGGCGGTCGCCCATGTAGCCGCCCACGAGTTAGGCGCAGCGGCCTATGCCATCAAAGCGGTACGCGCGGCGGCAGCCAAAGCCGAAGCCGAGCAGACGGGCCGACGCGAATGCCAATGGCAGCGCGAACAGCTGCCCGAGGAGATTCGCGAGCTGGTGCTCGACGATCAACGCCTTCGCAATGAACTCTGCTGGTCGGTCTTTGAGTGTTAAGAACACGCCGTTTTTAATTCACCACGCGAGGCACGAAGGCACTGAGTCTTTTATAGGGATTTCTCGTACCCTGAGCCTGTCATACCAAATCCGTTTAAAGACGTGCATGCTCTTCGCTCAGCAAAACGAAAAGCCGGGAAAAGGAAAGAGACACGTTCCGCTCTGCCGAAGGCCAAAGAGAACCTAATCAACCGGATTTGGTATCAAAGGGTACGGCTTCTTTCTCCCTTCTCCGGCTTGCGGGAGATGGGCCGGGGAGAAGGGCTGGGGATGAGGGCCTGACTCCCTTCGCCCGCTTTGCGGGAGAAGGGCCGGGGATGAGGGTGGCTAGCCCTGTTTAGTAGCCGGAGGCGGACGCGGTTGGGATCGAATTGGAGCTAGCAACCTCTACGCCTGAGCGATAACGAAGACGAAGCGTAGGTGACCGCGCTAGAGAAAATGGGTGGCATGAGTTGGCACTTGAGTGAAACATTTCTTCTAGCACTTCGTATAGCATGCAGATAGATTGATAGCTAGCGTTTTGAGCGTTACCAAGCGCAATAAACGGCCTCAATCTATTATAAAACCCCAATCTCTTGAGCTCGACAGTCGTTTTAAAAAAGCGCATTTCTTTGGCAAGATGCGTATGGTATGCTGAATTGGGTCGTTAACAGACAAGACGTCGTTTCTCTATCCAGATCGAGGAGGACCATGCTTCGTTATCTCGTCATCACTCTGCTACTTGTGAGCTCTATCGCGCTCTCAGGATGCGCTGAAATCATCGAAGTCCTTTTAGAGGAAGAAGACTCTCCTGCCGTTGTCGAAGTACGCCCAACAATGACGCCTCGTGCCCGAGCCACCCCAAGCATCACTCCTAGCGAAGTGATCGATGATGGTGATGACGAAGGCGGATCCTGGCTGGTTATGATCTATAGCGACGCCGACGACGAAGTGCTCGAATACGATATGTTCACCGACCTCAACGAGGCCGAGCTGGTCGGCTCGTCGGAAAACGTCACGATCGTAGCCCAGATGGATCGTTACGATGGCGGTTTCGATGGCGACGGCGATTGGACAACAACCAAGCGCTTTTTGATCGAATACGACGAGGATCTCGATCACATCAATTCGACCGAGATCGAAGATTTGGGCGAATTGAATATGGCCGACGGCCAAACCTTGATCGACTTCGCAACCTGGGCGATCGAGAACTATCCCGCCGACCGTTACGCCATTATCCTCTCTGACCACGGTATGGGTTGGCCGGGCGGCTGGACCGATCCGGAACCGCCTGAAGCTGGCCCCGATGGCTTAGACCTTACCTCGAACGGCGACATATTGCTGTTAAATGAGATGAGCGAGGCCTTTGGCACGATCGTTGAGGAGACCGGAATCGGCAAGCTCGACCTGATCGGTTTCGATGCCTGTCTGATGGGCCATGTCGAAGTGGCCGCCGCACTCGCGCCCCACGCTCGCTATATGGTCGCCTCGCAAGAGGTCGAGCCGGCGCTCGGTTGGGCCTATGCCAGCTTTTTACAGGCTCTGAGCGATAATCCAAGCATGAACGGCGCAGAGCTAGCCCAAACCATCGTCGACACCTATATCGACAAAGATAGCCGCATTATCAACGAGGATGCGCGCGCCAAGTTTATCGAAGAGTACTATAACGGCGAACCCTCGGTCGCTCAGCTGATCGCCGACTTCAGCGGCGACATCACTCTCAGCGCCTACGATCTGAGCGAGGTGCCAAACCTGTTGAGCAAGCTAGAGAACTTTGCGTACGCCATTCACGCCATCGATCAGAGCTTGGTCGCCAAGGCACGCACCTATAGCCAAAGCTTCGAAGATGTGTTTGGTGAAGCACCTTCCTATATCGACTTGGGTCACTTCGCCAACCTGATCGCCGAACTGAGCGAAGACGACAATGTGATCGATAGCGTACACGAGCTGAACAGCGCGATCGCAGCGCTGGTGCTGGCCGAACGCCATGGCGATGAGCGGCCGGGTGCCACTGGCGTTTCGATCTTCTTCCCCGATTCGACCCTCTACGACTCGAGCGTAGGCGGCGGCGAAGTCTACGAATTGGTCGCCGATACATTTAACAGCGCCTCTCGCTGGAACGACTATCTCAGCGCCCACTACTACGGCACCGAAATGGGCGAAGCGCCCGGTGCAGGTCAAGAGATCTCGGCTCCTGGTGCTTCTGATATCGAAATCAGCGATATCCGCTTGGGCGCCGATGAGATCAATGTAGCCGACACCACCACCCTCAGCGCCGAAGTCTACGGCAGCAATCTGGGCTTTATCTACACCTTCACCGGCTACTACAATCCCGAAGACGACACCATTTTGATCGCCGATATGGACTATATCGACGCGGGGGCTTCGCGTCAGTCGGGCGGCATCAACTATCCCGATTGGGGCGATAGCGATGTGGTCGAGATCGAATACGAGTGGGAGCCGGTGCTCTATGGCATCAACGACGGCAACGGCGTGCACTTCGCGCTGCTGATGCCAGAAGACTACGGCAAAGACAACGAGGCCGCGACCTATAAAACTAAGGTGATGTACCACTTCGCAACCGGCGGCACGCGCTATGCTGAACTCTTCTTCAAAGAGGGCTATCTGATTAAAGCGGTGAGCTACACCGGCGCAAATGGTTCAGGCTCGCCACGCGCCTTCAAGCCCCGCAGCGGCGACTCGTTCACCTTGTTGCACGATGTCATCCTCGTCCATAGCGACAGCGACGACCCGGTCGAATATACAACCGAAGAGGGCGAGACGATTATGATCGGCGACGAAGAGCTCTATATCGAAGAGTTTACCGCGCCCGCAGGCGACTATGTGATCGGCCTGCAAGCGACCGACCTTGACGAGAACCTCTACGAAACCTACACTATTATTACGGTCAACGAATAAACGCTGATCTTGTAGCTTAAAAAACGGCAGTGGCAGCATGCTTCTTTACCAAGGAACCATGCTGCCACTTTCTTTATGTTCGATCCAACATCCGGCTCATCATACCCGCTCCGTTCGATCTGTTCAGCCCTTTGGCGGCAAGTCCTCTTCCCCAAAAAGGCTTCTAGCGCGTCCGCCTACGGCTATCAACAGCCCATCCGCAACAAAGGGCTGCTAGCTGCGCCCCGAAGCCGCCCCCAAAACACCAACACAAACGGATTGGATATGAAGCCATCAGAAAGGAACGATGATGATTACAACCATGAATCGAATCTTTGTTAAACCCGAATATCGAGACCAATTTGAAGAGACGTTTCGCAAGCGAGCAGGATTGGTCGACAAGATGCCGGGCTTTATGGGCAACCAAGTCTTGCGACCAACCAGCGAAGGCGACCCCTATATCGTCTTAACCCACTGGGCCTCGCGCCAAGATTTCGAAAACTGGACCAGCTCCGATGCCTTTAAGCAGGGTCACGCTCGTTCGAGCAGCCTACCGCGCGAAGCTTTTAGTGGGCCGAGCAAAGTCGAGATCCACGAAGTTATTATCGACAGCAAGCCCGAGTCGCGCGACAAATCCTCCTAAACACACGGCTAGGCCGCATAGCAAATCCATTGCAAGGTGAAAAAACAAGATACCGAGGGGGTGTTATATGAGATCTCGCGTTGTCGCGCGAAATCTCATATAACGAACAGAGTCGAGCGTCACTCTGCTATCAAGCCGTGCCTTTTTTAGGCCATATGGCCCGCTTGACTATTGGCGGCATAGTTGCAAAAATCTTCTCTGGAAGCAAGCATTTTTGACAAAAAGCGTTGAAACTACGTTTATAAGTAATACTACGAGAACAAGTAATTAATAGATCTAGAGCTTCATTTGATGTTTTTTTAACCATTGTAGGTCCGAAAAACGTATAATAGGACGGGATTTGTTTTTGAGGATGGCTTTAATGCGAGTTTTGGTTACAGGTGCAACTGGTTTTGTAGGCATGTACTCCGTCAGGGCGCTTTTGCAAACGGGCTACACGGTGCGTGCGTTGGGGCGCAACCCCGAACGCTGTCGTGAGTTAGCTGCGCTCGGCGCTGAAGTTATTCAAGCCGATCTACGCGAGCATCAAGCGGTGCAAAAAGCATGTCAAGATTGCGAAGCAGTCTTGCATATCGGGGCGCTCTCGGCACCATGGGGCAAACGCAGCGACTTTATGGCGATCAATCTGCACGCCACGGCTAATCTGATCGCCGCCTGCCAGCGCTACGGGGTACGACGGCTGGTCTATGTCTCGTCGCCGACCGTCACCTTCGAAGGCAAGGATGTGCTGCTGCAAAACGAGGCGGCGCCTTTCGCCAAGCGCTTCACTTCGATCTATTCCGAAACAAAAAAACTAGGCGAAGATCTGGTTAACCAAGCCCACGCCCAAGGGCTTGAAACTGTTATTTTGCGCCCCAAAGCCATCTTTGGCCCGGGCGACACCTCGCTTTTACCTCGCATCATCGCTGCCGCCCAAGCCAAACGCCTGCCGCAGATCGGCGATGGCACAAACCGCGTCGATCTGACCTATGTCGGCAATGTGGTGCATAGCCTCGAACTCGCCCTCACCAGTTCCAAAGCGGTGGGTGGCACCTATTTCATCACCAACAACGAGCATCCCGAACTCTGGTTGATCATTCGCGATGTGCTGCAGCGTCTTGGGCTTTCGAGCAAGCTGCGCCCGGTGCCGATTACGCTCGCCAGCACCGCCGCCGGACTGATGGAGCTAGCGGCGCTCGTGCATGGGCGCGAACCGCTCTTGACTCGCTACACCGTTTCGATCTTGGGGCGAACCCAGACCTACGATATCAGCGCGGCTCAGCGAGATCTCGGCTATCAGCCCCAGATCTCGTTAGATCGCGCTATCGAGCTAACCCTCAATACCCTTCAACGGAAATAGACAACTATGCCACACCAAGCTCACAATTCCTCAACCATTCCACTCGTCGATTGCTTTGTGTTGGATACCGGTTACTGTCTCGCCTCCGAACGCATGATGTTGAAAGGAGGCCGTTCAGAACAGGTTGACTGCCACGCGATCGTGGCGCTGATCCGCCATCCCGAGCAGGGTTGGATCTTGTGGGACACAGGCTATGCCCCCCGCATTCTTGAAGCTACACGCCTGCCCCCTTGGCGCCTACAGCGGATGGCAACACCCTTACGGCTCGACCAAGCACGCTCTGTGCTTGAGCAGCTCAGCGACTACGGCCTCAGTGCCAGCGATATTCGTTATGTGATTCTGTCACACTTCCACGCCGACCACATCGCTGGACTGCGAGACTTCCCCGCTGCTGAGCTGATTGCGAGCGCCGAAGCCTATGCCGATGTTATGCCGCGCAAAGGCATGAATGCGATGATGCGCGGCTTCATTCCTTCCTTAATGCCCGAAGACTTTCGCGAACGCGCCCGCCTGCTGCCCCCCTTCCACGGGCCAGAGATCGCCCCCCTTGGCCCAAGCCTCGATCTGTTCAACGATGGAAGTATGCGGCTGGTGCAATTGCCAGGCCACGCCAAAGGCCAGATCGGCCTGTTGGTCAACAGTAAGCAAGGCGAACTATTCTTTTGTGCCGATGGCGCTTGGATGCGTGAGGCGATTCGCCGCCAAGCGCCGCCCGCGCAGTTGGCCTCGCTGATCGTCGATGACCCCAAAGAGGTCGCGCTCACTATCTCGCGTTTGCACCAATTTAGCTTGTTGCATCCCGATGTTGTGCTCATTCCTAGCCATTGTCCTGAAGCATTTGCCGAGTGGGTACAGAAACCTCAAGAGACACAGCAGGATTCTCTAAGCTAAACAAAAAACTTTGCCGAATGCGTTTAGTTGACAATACTACCAGCTTCAGGCCTGCGGGCCTGAAGCTAATAAGGTTTCATAGCAAATCCGATGAGCTTATGTCTTTTTGGCCTTCGGCAGAGCGGAATTTAAGCATGTTGTCAGCCCTTTCCCTAACGTTTCGTTTTTACACCTAGCGAAGAGTGTAAGTCCTTAAGCGGATTTGGTAGCACTCGCTGTTTGGGCTTCAGCTGAGCGGAACCTCAATGCAGAGAACTTCGTACTGTCGTGTCTTACCTCACTTTTCAATGTCAATCGATCTGCTTGCTGAAAAGCTCAGCCGATCTAGGTCAGAAGCGCTGTTTATACCACATTCGTCTAAAGATGTGTACTTGCGCAACGCAGAAAACAAAAAAGGGAAATAGGCAAGTTTTCCTCTGCTAAAGGTCAAAAAACACAAAGAGACCAGCCGATTTCACTATCACATGTTTCCTCACAAAAGTGGCTATCAAAATAGTATCTCAAGGAACTAATCAGCACCGATAACGTTCAATCCATATATGGCTTCATAGTGCTATAGCAAACAGCTAGACCCATACAGATCGTCGCAACGAGCGTTGAGATTCAACATGGAGAAGATATATGCTTCCTATTCGTATCGCAGGAACGGGATACTATTTGCCAGAACGCCGTGTCACAAGCAGCGAACTTGAAGAACAGCTCCAGCTCAGCCCGGGCTGGATCGAGCGGGTTACGGGCGTGCGCGAGCGTCGTGCTGCCGTGCACGAAACAAGCTCCGAGATGGCTGCAGCCGCCGCCCGCATGGCCTTAGAGAACGCCGGGCTGCAAGCCAGCGATCTCGACGCGATTGTGGGCGCTTCGGCCATCCCTCAGCAAGCCATCCCTTGTACGGCCGTCTATGTTCAGCGCCACCTCAAGCTAGAAGATAGCGGCTGCGCCTGCTTCGATATCAACTCGACCTGTCTCAGCTTTTATAACGCTTTGCATAGCATAGCCCATATGGTGGAGGCAGGTGTCTATAACACGGTGCTGATCTTTAGCAGCGAGATCAACCGTTTCGGTTTAAACCCTAACGAGCCAGAAAGCGCCGTACTGTTTGGCGACGCTGCCGCCGCAGTCGTCATCACTCGTAGCCAGCCCAACCAAAAGAGCGCCCTTTTGCACGCCACCATGCGCACCTATAGCAAGGGTGCCGAACTGACGCTCATTCTCGGCGGCGGCTCGCTTCAGCACCCCAACAACCCTAGCACCAGCCCCGAAATGAATATGTTCCATATGGACGGGCCAGGCGTCTTTCGCATGGCCATCAAAAAACTCGGGCCATTTCTCGACGAGTTTTTCGAAGCAATCCCTTGGCAGCGCTCTGAAGTAGACGCCCTCGTACCCCACCAAGCGAGCGGTTTTGGGGTAAAGCAGCTCTATTCACGCTTCGGCTTCACACGCGAACAGGTGATCATCAACCTGCCCGAGCGCGGTAACTGTATCGCCGCCTCAACCCCGCTCGCGCTGGCCGAAGCAGTTCAACAAGGCCGGATCAAACGCAACGACCGCGTGTTGCTGCTCGGCACAGGTGCTGGACTTTCGCTCAGCGCGATCGCCCTGATCTACTAAAGCCACTGTTGTGTGCGACTCGCTGCTCCTTGCTCGCCCTCGCACACAACCCACACTTCAAACCGGCATCGACCACAGCCTGCCAACTCGATAAAGTATTGCAAAAAAATGTGATCCTCACACTAGGCGATGAGATTTTAAACTGATAGAATTGATTGCACGCTTCTCGATACCGTTTTTTATTACTGTTCTGTATTACTTAACTAAGTTAGATTTTAGGACACGCAATGACGATACGAGAACGACGGCCGCGCGAACGAAGCAATCTACGCGAAGATATCCTGAGCGCTGCGCGCTCGCTGGCTGCTCAAGATGGTTGGCAACATGTGACCATTCGTAAAGTCGCGGAGCAGATCGAGTACAGCCCGCCGATGATTTACGAGCACTTTGAGAGCAAAGAGGCGATGTTAGTCGCGCTCATGCGAGAGGGCTTCACTCAGCTTCACAATGCCATTCAGCACGCCTACAATCACGCCAAAGGCCCGCGCGCAGCGGTAAGAGCGATAGCTTTAGCCTATTGCCGCTTCGCTTGGCAATCGCCAGAACTCTACCAAGTTATGTTCGGGCTTGGCAGCGTTCCACTCTGTCGCGACCCTCTGCCAGAAGAGATCAGCGCCGTCTACAAAACAACCAGTAAAGCCATCGAAGAACTACGAACAAAAACCCAAGCCCATATCTCAAACTGCGACGACGCCGTCGAGATCTTATGGGCCTCCTTGCATGGGGTGATCGCGCTTGCGATGGCCGAGCAGATCACAGGTGGCCTAGCACAAGTAGAGCGCCTCTGCTCGATGATCGTCAATAACCTGCTCATCGCTTGGCAAGCTATCGGCGACGATTAAGCTTGCTAGCGGCTAGCAGCCTTGCGATACCTCGCGCTTGATTGTGCTCTTTATACGTGTGTCCAGTATCTAACTAAGTTCGATCAGCTAAGCACGAAGGAGGTTGTGTGACTGTACAAGATATTCAACCGTTCATCGCTATCCCCAAGGTGACAATGCCAGAGAACTTCGAGCTCGACAACGGCACGTTTCTGGTCAAAATGTATGAAGAGCACGGTCCGATCTTCCGGGGCGAGCATTGGGGGCGCGAGGTCGTATTTATGGTCGGCCCAGAGGCCAACCGCTTCATTATGACCAGCAATCGACAGCACTTTTCGCACGGCCTTGGATGGGGCCAGATGATGAGCGTGCTCGAGCTGTTCGGCAACGGTCTTCTAACCATGGATGGTCCAGAGCATGCCCACCACCGTCGTTTAATGAATCCTGCCTTCACGGTCAGCTACATGGATCGCTACCTGCCGGTGATTCACCAGGTTGTGCAGCGCCGTGTAGCCGAGTGGACCGAACAAGGAGAGGTCGATATCTTCGACGAGATGCGCAAGATCACCTTCGATATCGCCGCTGGGGCCTTGATGGGCCTTGAGCAGGGCAACGAAGTCGATCGCTTCCGCGATATCTACTACACCTTGCTCAATCTGGGCGCAATCCTCGAAGAGGGTGAAGATGGTGGCCCGCATATCGCCAAACTGCACGCCGAACTCAACAGCATGCTGATTCCCCAGATCGAGGCGCGCCGCCGCAACCCTACTGACGATGTGCTCGGCCTGTTAGTGCAGGCTCGCGATAGCAATGGCGAACCGCTCAGCGAACAGCAGTTGATCGCCCACGCCAACATTTTGCTGGTGGCAGGCCACGAAACATCTACTAGTTTGGGTTCGTGGCTGCTCACCCAGTTGCTGCAATACCCCGACTATCTGCAACGAGTGCTGGAAGAGCAAACGGCCATTCTCGGCGATCAGAGCGAGCCGCCCACGCTCGAGCAGATCAAACAGATGAAGGTGCTGCATAACGCCCTGAGCGAGACCGAACGACTCTTCCCGCCCGTGCCACATGGGCCGCGCGGCGTGGTCGAAGACTGCAGCTTCGCTGGTTACCATGTGCCCGCTGGCAGCAACGTCTACTACGCGATCGCCGCCAGCCATCGCATTCCTAGCATCTTCAAAGATCCCGAGCGCTTCGACCCCGATCGCTTCGCCGAACCGCGCAACGAGGATCGCAAACAGCCTTATTCGCTGGTCGGCTTCGGAGGCGGGCCGCGCATCTGCATCGGCATCAACCTGGCTCAGATCGAGATCAAGGCTTTCGCATCGCATGTGCTGCGCAACTATCAGGTCGAGCTGTTGCCGGGCCAAGATCTCAGGCAGGTTTATGGCGCAACCGGTATGCCGCTGAACGGCATTCGCATGCGTATAAGGGCGCGCTAACAAGATCGAGAAAACAGTATGCAGCTTGTTGCGCGATAGAGCAACAAGCTGCATATTTTTGGTGGGCGGGATGTTGATAGCCGTAGGCGGACGCGGTCAGGAACGAATGGGAGCTAGAAACTACGACGCCAAAGCGCTAAAGCGGTCAAGCTGAGTTGGTCTTACAAGCCTTACCTGCGCACAATCGGTAGATAGACCTGTTGGACGCGCTCGCTGATGACCATGCGGACCTTGATGGTGACACTGCTAGCAGGTTTGCCATCTTTGAGGAAGGCAACCGAGCCATTGGTCGCACGCAAGGTTAGATCGCCATTATAGACACCGACCTTATTGCTGACGCTGCCGGGATCGAAAGTGACGCGCAGGGGCGTGTTGGTCGAGCCCGAAGTAGCGGATAGGCTCAGCCAACTGATCGATTCGCTGGCCTGCCAGCTTAGTTGCGAGACGCCCTGAACCTGCAGGCCAATAACCGCCGTCACACGTCCGCTGTTCGGTCGCACCACAACGCCAACGCTATCGGATACAACAACCAGAAGCGGCGCTTGATTGGCGAACCCGGTGCGTTGGGCGTTGCCACGGAACATAGGCCAAGCGGCATAACCCGGCACGCTGTTTGAATTGGGCGAGCTTTTAATCGTGCTGCCAAGGTTGTTCCAGACGATCACTTTGTTCAGCGCCCCAGCGATAAGCTCGTAATTACCATCACCGTCGAGATCGGCGACGACCGGAACCGACTGCGATGGGTTCTGGCCGGGTGCGGCTAACTGGAACGAGGGCGGATTGTCGGCCGAGAGCTGCTGCCCGTTGGAGCCAGCCAAAACAACGATGCCGAGCGCGTTATTGACCAGCACCTCTTGCGAGCCGTTCTTATCGATGTCGGCGACGGTCACACCTCTAAAACGATCGCAGCCTTGATCGCTAAAGCCGCCAAAGACGGTTGGTTTTACGTTCCACAACTGCTGGCCCTTGCCCGTCAGCGCCACCACGCGACACTCGCCGTTCGGCAAGCCGCTGAGCGGCAGCACAATATCGAGCACATTGTCGTTATTGAGATCGGCTAGAGCGGGCGAAGCTGTAGAACACTGCGGCAGCGGAATGGTCGCGGTCACCTTTCCATTGGCAAGGTTGATCAGCTTGACCCATCTGCCCAAGCCCACGCCATTGCCATCTTTAAAGTGACAGCTTGAGGTAGCCACAAGCTCGGCGACTCCATCGCCATTGACATCGCCAACCGCTGGCGAGCCTTGAATCGCCTGCTCGAAGTTCTCGCTGCGCCAAACGAGATTGGGGATGGCGCTAGGATTGGCGTTAAAACCGATTCGACCGTTGGGGGCCTCTTGGGCTGATGGGGCGGTTGTTTTAAAGGCATAGATGAATCCACCGTTATTAAAGCCGAAACGATCGTTTTTCGATATATCGGTGCCGAAAATGACCTCAAGCCTGCCATCGCCGTTCACATCGGCGAAGGTGGGAGAAGAGAAGACCGTATCGGCGGTATGGAAGCGCCAGATCAAGCTGCCATCGTTCCTAAGCAGGTAGAAATGGCGGTCGAGCGCGCCGAAAGCGACCTCGAGCGTACCGTTGCCATCGGTGTCGGCCAGAGCGACCGTGCCAAACACGCCGGTAAAGCGCTCATCTGGCGACAAGGCGTCGATGCTGAGCCGCCACTTCACATCGCCGCTCGGGCCATGAAAGGCCGTCACTCCGCCCGGACAGTAGCGCGCATCGCTGCGGGCATAAATATCGCCATAACCGACCACAACATAGGGCACCCCATCACCATAGAGCGCGCCTACCGCCGGATGCGAGAACGAGACCCGCTCGCTAGCCGTGCCACACATGCTAGGCGGCACCTGTTTCTGCCATAAAATCGCGCCATTGGCGCTCACTACCGTCAGATACCCTTCCTGACTAATGGCTGCGATCTCTAGGCCGGGACTGCTAGGCACGATCTCTGCCGCAACAGTTGACTGTTCGTAAAATGAGCTATTGGGAATATTGACAGGAAAACCGGATCTATAAGAACTTAGCTCGGAGGCGGAAAGGGGTGAGTTGAAGCTAAGGGGTAAAAGGGCAAGTATAAAAACAAGGACAGGCCAGCGTTGGATGGACAAGCGCGACATAAAATCAGCCTTTCTAGCTCAACACAGGCTCTCAGATTATTCTTACAACTTCAAAGTGGTACAAATCAAAGCCTTATATCAGGTTAGAAAGTGTATGTCACGAAGATAGAGGCTTTACCAATGATCACATGCTTCGGCTCCTTGCAAGATATTAGCGATTGAAGGACCGAACGTAGCCCTCTTTGAACTTGGTCAATTCAGTTTATTCAGACTCCGATCCTTATCCCCCTTTCTTCCATAGCATTACTCTTATCAAATTATATGCCACCCTCACAATTTGTTCGATCTGATCTCACTTTTTGCAAAACGCTTTTCACACTCAATCCGATCAGATCGCTTCAAAAGCTGCGAAAGCCTTGTGAGCATACCTTATTCTTGCAAGCTCTGGCGGCGAAGTTCTTAGCATCCATGCGGTTCTAAGCGCGTCCGCCTCCGGCTACCAGAGCGGCTAGCCACCCTCATCCCCGACCCTTCTCCCGCAATGCGGGAGCTGTACATTAGCCACAAACCGACATACGGTCAGCGTTATCTGCCCTCACCCCCCGGCCCCCTCTCCCGCACTGCGGGCGAGGGGGTGCATGGTGAGGTTGAATGCGATTTCGCGTAGCGAAATCGCATTCAACCTCTCTGAGTTCTGTGCTCTCAAGGATACTCCCGCGATGGTATGCGAACGCTCGCCTTGTGCTGCCGACACGACTTTTGGCTAATGCATAGATGCGGGAGAAGGGCGTATGCTCCCCCGCTCATTCGCGATAGTCCAGACTGACAGCTTGACCTCTAACCTTCCCGCAGCTTCGCAGCGAGAAGATCTTAGACGGCTTTATACCAAATCCGTTTACAGACCTGCGCTCTTGTAACGCAAAAACGGGAAAAGAGTTGTGAGAAATTTCGCGTTACAGCGCGAAATTTCTCACAACAAAAATGATCAAGTTCCACTCTGCCGAAGGCCAAAGTCAAAGTATTCAACCGGATTTGGTATTAGGCAGCGCAAGCTGCAAAATAGTAGCTCTGGGTGGCGGGCAGGATGTTTGTAGCCGTAGGCGGACGCGCTTAGGCCCTCTTTGCGGGAGACGACCTTTCCGCCTGTACGAGCTAACGCGATGATGCGGGTAGGAAGAGATCAGGAGGATGTGGAATAGACAAAACACTAAGGCGAGGCTGATGCATAGCCTCGCCTTAGCTTGCGTTTTAGAGAGCTTTAACGACCGGCAAAGGTTTTATGCGCGGCCGTCACAGTGCCGTTATTTGCGAATGATCGGCAGATAACTGTTCATTACCGTATCGCTGATAATCAAACGCAGCTTGATCGTCAACTGCTTGTTGACAGCACCGTCCTTCATAAAGGCAGCTAGGCCCGAAGAAGACTTGATCGTGATCTCTCCGTTATAGGTGCCGGGCTTATTGTTCAGCTTGCTCGGATCAAGCGTGACAAGCAAGGGCGTCTTGGTGGAGCCCGATGTAGCCGAAAGGATCGCCCATTCTGGCGCACCCGAGACTTCCCAAGTCAATTCGCTTGCGCCTTTGACCTGCAGCGAAAGCTTCGTAACGATCTTACCCGCATCTGGAGTGATCACTGCACCTAAGCTATCGGAGGTTACAAGCAGAACCGGCATGGGCGTAACGGTACTGAGGCGCTGAGGGTTAGCTTGGAACATCGGCCAAGCGGCATAACCCGGCACACCGCGCGAGTCGCTCTCGCTCTTGATCGCATCTTTGAGGTTGGACCAGACCAGCACTTTGTTATCAACCGCCGAGACCACCTCGAGCGTGCCATCACCATCAAGGTCGGCTACAACTGGCAGACTGTGCGAAGGCAATCCTTGTTCTAGCGGGCGAGGTGGTGCCAACAACAAGGTGGGCGGGTTATCGACCGACAGTTGTCGCCCATTCGAGCCAGCCAAAATCACAATGCCCAGCGCATTGTTAACCAGAACCTCTTGAGAACCGTTGTTATCGAGGTCGGCGATGCTTACGCTCTTGAGCAGGTGGCAGCCCGGGTCGCTGTAGCCACCGAATACAGTCGGCTCAACGTTCCAAAGCTGGCGGCCATTGCCCGTTACGGCGATCACGCGACATTCAGGTTGATTATCAGGGCCAATGATATATTGACCGTTGAGCGGCAGTACGATATCGAGTACGCCGTCGCCATTGAGGTCAGCCAGGGCGGGCGAGGCGGTCGAACAGGTTTGAACAGGAATAGTCCTGATGACCGAACCGTCCGAAAGGTTGAGGATCTGGATCCATTTACCTGTTGGGTTGCCTGAGGCATCTTTGAAAATACAGCCCGAGGCAATCACAAGGTCGTCGACGCCGTCGCCAGTGACATCGCCGATAGCGGGCGACGAATACAGCGCTTGATCGAAGTTCGGGCTGCGCCAGACTAGATTGGGGATCTTGGCTGGGTCGCCAGAGAAGCTGATGCGTCGATCAGGAACTTGCTCTGGATCGGGAACAGTGGTTTTGAAGGCATAGACGAAACCACCGTTGGTCACGCCATAACTCTTGTTCTCGCTTATATCCGATGGGAAAACAACTTCGAGGCGTTTGTCACCATCAACGTCATAGAAAGTAGGTGAAGCCCACACAGTATCTGCCGTATGGAAGCGCCAAATCAAGTTGCCATTGTGATCGAGCAGATACATATGTCGATCGAGCGATCCAAAGGCGACCTCCATCTTGCCATCGCCATCGCTATCAGCAAGGGCAGGGACCGATATAACACCACTGAAGGTTTCGACTTTGGGGCGAGTCAAATCGTGGGTGCTAAAACGCCATTTGAGGGCACCAGTAGGGCCGTGGAAAGCTGCGACGCCACCCGGGCAGTAGCCTTGATGTGAGCGTGCCAAGTGGTTGCCATAACCTATCACCACATAGGGCACCCCGTCACCATCGAGCGTTCCAACGGCGGGCATAGTGCGCGTCAAACGAGCTTCCGCATTAGCACACAAGGTCGGGGGGACTTGGGCCTGCCAGAGCAGACGGCCATCTTTGCTAAATACGGAAAGATAGCCTTCACGACTAGGAATGGCGATTTCGAGGCCAGGGCTCGAAGGAACAATTTCTGCAACAACTGCCGATTGTTCGTAGAATGTTTGGTTAGCAACCGTTGCTGGAAAGCCGCTTTTATAAGCTGCTGTACTTGCAGTAGACGGACGAGCTTCAGCTGTTAAAGGTAAGATTGTCAAAAGGAGAGACAAAACAAACCAAAACGTTCTGCGTGGATAAGGCATGACGAAAACAATCCTTCCTGTTTGTTTGAATGGCGCCTCTAAAACTGTCTTTCCTCCGAACGTGCTGTATGTAAAATATTATTTTGCAAATGTTAACGTATTAACATGACCTACATTGTACATGATAAAAGATACAAATCGAAACCAATTCGTTAATCATTTAAACCAAATATATATTTATGGAATGTTAACTAATTTTGAACGTGAGCCTGTTTTTACATTTACTGCCAACTCTTGATGCTAGTATTTGCACCTTTAGCTCTGATCAGCGCCGCCAGCATTTTTGTGAAGTGTAGACTAAAAATCGCACATTTATTACCAATTCAAATAATTAAAATAGGATATGATAGCTAAAAATGAAAGTGCTTTGGAAAAGGCTGATGCGAGCTAGACGATCAATCGTTCAAACAGCTGAGCAGTGGCAGTTATTTCGTTAGTAAGCACTTCATTTATGTTAGTAAGCTCATAATACATATCGATTCAGGATCGCGTGTCTAATCCAAGGGCTTTACCACCTAGCCATACGTCACAACGATTCAAGATATCATATGCTCCGAGTAAAACAGCGTTATCGTATCGTTTGAAGATAGAGAAGCTAAGCTCGTTAGAAGATAGAGAAACAGAATGGATAGCAACAAATCAACAAGCAAACCGCTCGTCATCGGTGTAGCCGGAGGCAGTGGCAGCGGTAAAACAACCGTCTCGCAAGCGATCGTAGAACGCGCAGGAGCAGAGAATATCGTTTACATCGCCCATGATCTCTACTATCGCGACCTCTCTCATCTGCCCTTTGAGGAGCGCACCACCTTCAATTTCGATCACCCCAATTCGCTTGATAACCAGCTTCTAATCGAGCATCTCGATAGCCTGATTCGGGGGGAATCGGTTCTATTGCCAGAATACGATTTCAGCACCTACGTCCGTCTCCCGGGCAAAACACTTCAAGTCTCGCGCCCGATCATTCTACTAGAAGGTATTCTTATCTTTGCTGATCCCGCTCTGCGCTCACGCATGCAAATCAAGCTCTTTGTCGATACAGCGCCCGATTTGCGCTTTATCCGACGCCTCAAACGCGATATCGAAGAGCGAGGCCGCACCATCGACTCGGTGATCACTCAATATCTTTCGACTGTACGCCCCATGCACCTCGAATTCGTTGAACCATCGAAGCAATTTGCTGATATGATTATTCCCCAAGGTGGCAAAAATCAGATCGCCATCGACATGGTGACCGCTCGTATCGAAGAGTTGTTAGGGCGTACACGTTCATGATCACGGTCTATCCGCTCCCTGCGCATCTGCCAACCAATCCCATTTTTGATCGCTTGTACGAGCCCTTAGCCGAGCAAGCGAACGATCTAAGGATCAGGCGTTTGCGTCCACGCTACGCCTTGCCAGCGTTGCTGTTTGGTCGGGGAAGCCGTATTTTGCATCTGCACTTTTTCGATGAGCTGACCCAGCGACCTTCGCAGCTGGCAACAGCGCTGCGCTCGCTGGGCTTCTTGATCGTTCTGCTCACATTGAAGCTGCGCGGCGTGCGCTTAGTCTGGACAGCGCACAACCTCGAACCGCACGAGCTCTTTTTTCCGTTTTGGGGCTTTGTAACATACCGATGCGTCGCACGCTGGAGCGATGCGATCATCGCGCATAGCGAATCGGCTCGCCAAGCGTTGGAAGCGCGCTACGGGCCTCTGCCGCATTGCCGCGTGATTCCGCTGGGTAATTATGTCGGTCAATATGGGCCGATCCGCAACCAAGCAGAGAGTCGCGCTTTGTTGGGGCTCGAATCGCAACGACCGATCTTGCTTTGTGCAGGCACCTTGCGCCCATACAAAAATGTCGAAGGGCTGATCGCGGCCTTTAAACAGCTTCCCAAACACAAACGTGGTCTGCTGCTGATCGCCGGATCAGCCAAGTCGCCCGAGTATTTAGCGAGCCTGCGCGAGCTTGCAGCGGGCCTAAGCGATATTCGCTTCGACTCGCGTTACCTCTCTGACGAAGAGCTGCCGACCTATCTAGCCGCCGCAGACTTGGTGCTCTTGCCCTACCATTCGATTCTGACCTCGGCCATGCTCTTGTGCGCGCTCTCGTATGCACGGCCCGTGCTCGCGCCCAATTTCGGGCCGGTCAGCGAAATCGTCCACGAAGGGCAGGAAGGCTTTCTCTTCGACCCGAAGCAAGCCGACGAGCTTCAAAAGGCGCTCGAACGAGCGCTCGAACATCCCGATTTAGGCTCGCTCCAAGCGGCTGCGCTGCGTGCAGCTCAGCCCTTCGACTGGAAACTGATCGCCGCCAAAACGGCCGATCTCTATCGACAAGTAGCGCAGCTATGAGAATCGCAATCGCACAACGTTTAACGCTCGCCCATGGTATTCAGGGCGGAATGGAACAACAAGCGCACCAACTGGCGCTCGGCTTAAAAGCTCGCGGCCACACGATCAGTATCTTCACCACGCCTTTGCCGCAGAGCAAAAGCTCAGACAAAGGCGATGAAGAAGGCCTCGATGTGCACTATATCGCGCCCGGTTCATGGCGACGCTATAGCCGAAGCTGGTGGAGTGCCTGTTATCGCACGCTCAAAACCTTGCACGCCGAGCAGCCCTTCGACTTGATCTTAAGCCAAAGCGCCGGTGCGCTGGGCTATGTGCGCGCTGCCTCGCGAGAGCTGCATCTCCCGATCGTGATGCTGATTCACGGCACGCTGCAGGGCGCGCTACGCACCCAATGGCGCAACGCCAAAGATCTGCGCGGCGTCTATCGCCTAGGGCGGCTGCTCAGCCATCTGCCCTTAGACGCCATGTTGTGGCGACGCAGCACCGCCTATGTCTCGCACTGGATCGCCGTAAGCGAGAGCGTGGCCCAAGAATGGGGAGACGAGCTCAAGATCGATCCAAAACGCATCAGCACCATTCCCAATGGAGTCGATACTGGCCTCTTCCGACCCGATGGGATCGCCCGCCATAGCACCCGTCAATCGCTCGGTATTCCCCAAGACGCCCAAGTCTTGTGCTGCGTAGGCCGCCTCGAGCGCGAGAAAGGTATTCATCTAGCGATCGAAGCGGCTCAGCGCCTACGCAAACGCTATCCGAAGCTCTGGCTGCTGATCGCAGGTGAAGGGGTCGAACGAGCAGCGCTCAGCCAACAAGCCAATAACGATCCGCAAATCAAGCTGCTGGGCCACCTATCGCACCAAAAACTGCCATCGATCCTAGCCGCGAGCGACATCTTCGTTATGCCGACCCTGCGCGACGAAGCCTTCCCCATGACCGTTGTAGAAGCGCTGGCCTCAGGACTACCCGTCGTCGCCAGCAGAATCGGCGGCTTATCGAGCGCGATCAGCCACGGCGAAACCGGGCTATTGGTGCCTATGGGCGATGTAGCAGCCCTGCAGTTAGCGCTAGCAGAGCTGCTAAGCGATCCAAAACGTTTGATCCAAATGGGCGAAGCTGCCCGCTATGCGGCCCGCCAGCGCTTCGATCGGCGCGCCATGATCTTAGCAACCGAACGGATTCTGCTCGCGGCGATCGCCCGACCCTGATTGCAGACAAGGACGCGCTCAGCCTATGTCCATCCTCTTTCGCAGGCTGCTTCGGCCAGGCCCGGCAAGTATCGTTGTAGGAGCGTTCGCCATCGTGGCCTTTATCGCGCTCTTGCCCGTTCCACGGGCCGACGGCGAGCTGATCGGCTCCGACGGGGTTGGTTATTATGTCTACTTACGCTCATGGCTGATCGATGGCGACCTCGACCTGAGCAACGAATACGCCTACTTCGCCCATGCCTTTAAAACGCCCGAACCAACCCCGCTCGGCTTGGCGGGCAACAAACTCGCGGTCGGCACGGCCATCTTCTGGCTGCCCTTCTATCTGCTCGCCCACCGGATCGCCCTGCTTGGCGATTGGCTCGGCTTAGGACTGCGCAGCGACGGCTACAGCTATCTCTACCAAAGCGCGATCTCGTTTGGCTCGATCTTCTATGGCGTCTTGGGCATGTATCTGGCGGCGCGTTCGGCCTGCCGCTACTACAGCCAAGAGGCTTCAGGACTCGCGCTTGTTTTGCTTTGCATGACCAGCAACATCGTGTACTACATGATCTTCGAGCCTTCGATGTCGCATCTGGTTGCGCTGTTCTGTGTCTCGTTCCTGTTGTGGTACTGGCAAAGGGCCTTCTATCAGCAAGAGCGACCGCGTTGGAGATCCTTTGCGCTTCTGGGTGCAGCAGGTGGCGCTGTGCTGGTCGTACGCCTGCAAGACGCCATCTTTCTGCTGCTGCCTTACTGCTATCTGCTTTGGCGCTGGATAGAAGCGCTGCGAACGCGACGCTTCGAGCTGGCTCAGCACTGGCTGATCGGCGGGCTGCTTACCGTTCTCTTCACCATTCTGCTCTTTTCACCTCAGCTCTACGTTTGGCAGACCCTCTACGGCACATTTTTAAGCAGCCCCTACAAGCACGATCACGACCCGCCCTTCTATTGGCTGCAACCCCAGCTCTGGAATGTGCTCTTCTCGAGCTACCATGGCCTCTTCAGTTGGCACCCGATCTTTCTGCTCGCCTTGATCGGCCTGCTCATGGCAGGCAAGCAGTTAGGCTGGCAGCGCTGGGCCTTGCTGGGCACGCTGGCGCTCAACCTCTACCTTGTGGCAGCTTGGTGGGCTTGGTGGCAAGGCGATTCATTCGGCGGCCGTATGTTTATCAGCGCCCTCTGGATCTGGCAGATCGGCCTCGCTTGTTTCGTCGAACGGCTTTGGCAACAGCGTTCAGGCCAGATCGCAGTGTTAAGCGCAGGCTGTCTGCTCTTGATCTGGAATACGCTCTCGTTGATGCAATATCGGCTCGGTTTTGTCTCGATGGGCGACCCACTGACCTGGCAAGAGATGACGATCGAGCGTCTGCGTCTACCGTGGCTTCTGCTCGAGCGTCTGCTGAACTGACACCTCATGACGAGTTCAAGGCTCAAGCGGCGAGGTCGCTCGCCCAAAGCAGGCTTCAAGCGCGTCCGCCTACGGCTACCAACGGCTCGCCCGCCGCAACGGGCTTCTATCTGTGCCGTGAGGCCGTCCCAAAAGCCACATACAATCGCATTCCATAACAAACGCACAACGATAGCGCATGGCACAGCTTGAAGCTGGCCCACGCTTCGACAATGCTATAATTCAATACACCTATCCAAACGTGTGCAAACGTATCACCTAAGGAGCTTATGCCAGAAGCCAGTGCCAATCCATCTTTGCGCCAACACGCAAAAACCCTGCTGCGCGCCACAGCGGCTTATGGCATCAATAGCGTGGTTGGTCCGATCTTGACGCTGATCTTGACGCCGATCTACGCTCGTATTCTCACCCCAGCCGACTATGGCATTTTAGAAGTCGTCTTGACCTTCAGCTCGTTTCTCGCCATTCTGGCCGCGCTTGGTCTGCGCACAGCCACGCCTGTGCTCTTCCAACGCCAAAGCGACGATCTACACCAGCGACGCCTCATAGCCAGCGCACTCTGGCTCTGCCTAGCGGCCAGCCTACTTTTAACATGGGCCAGCGCGATCGGAGCAGACCAGATCGCCGCAGTGTGGCTGCGCAACCCCACCTATGCTAACCTAGTCATTTTGGCGGTCGCCAATTTGCCCGCACCCGTGCTGAGCACTCTGCTCATCGATGCGCTGCGCCTGCGCCAAGAGATCTGGCGAGCTAGCCTTCTGAGCCTATTGCAAATCGTCTTCTTGGCGATCGCCAACATCACCTTTGTGATTGTATTGCGTTGGGGAGCGGTAGGAGTGCTAAGCGCCCAGCTCAGCGCCCAACTGACGCTCTTGTTTATCGGCTGCCTGATCGCGCCGCATCTGCTCTTTGTTCCGCCGAATCGCCAGGTCTTGCTGCCACTGCTGCGCGCTGGTTTGCCACTCATTCCTGCTGGCATCGCTAGCGTCGCGTTGGGTGTAGCTAATCGGCCGATCTTGCTGCAGTTCGGCATTAGCGCCGAACAGATCGGTATGTTCGGAATCGGCAATAAGCTCGCCTCGATGTTGGCCTTCTTGAGCGTGCCATTTCAAGCAGCTTGGCTGCCCTTCGCCCTATCGATTAGAAACAAGCCGGAAGCGCCGCGCACCTATGCGCGCGTCTTGAGCTACTACCTTGCCGTGATGATGACGGCCACCCTCGGGCTCAGCCTCTTCGCTCGCGAGGCGCTGATCGTAGTTGGCGGCTACCGCTACCTGCCCGCTCAAGACTACGTCTGGCTCTTGGCCTACACCGCTTTGATCCAAGGTAGCTACGTGATTCTGAGCACGGGCCTCTACCTGAGCGAGAAAACCGTCCACCTGGCTTGGACCTCGCTGGTGGGCGCGCTGGTGAGCGTGCTACTGATGCTGGCGCTCACGCCACATCTGGGCATTCTGGGGGCCGCCATCGCCACACCGATCGGCTATCTGTTCGGCCCGCTCGGCGCGTATCTGAGCGCCCAACGCCACTATCCGATCCCCTACGCACTGCGCGACCTGATCCTGATCGTCGTGATCGAATTGGCGCTGCTCTGGATCGGGCTGCCGCTGGCCGTCGAGACCAACCTGATCAGCCTCGGCCTACGCGCCCTGCTCTGGCTGAGCTACCCGGCGCTGCTCTTGATCTGCAAGGTCATCACTTGGCAGGAAGTGCAGCTCGCTCTCAAGGTGCTGGCTCGTCTCAAGACACGTTTAAGGACGTTTGGCAGAGCAGATTGAGATAGGCGCGCAGCTCAAGCGTTTTGATCTGCGCTATCGCCCGTTCGAAGTCGTCGCGCGCTTCGAGCTGTTTGCCAAGCAGTTGCGAAACGGGCGCATCGATGATCTGAATCGAGGCGAACGAGTCAAGCAAGTCCTGAGCGAAGGCGAGGCTATCGTAACCAGCATCCTCGATATTGGCGGGGCAGAACTCGATAACCAAGTTCGCGACCCGAGCCTGCGCTAGCGCTTGGCGCATTCCGGCCAAGACCATCGGCTCGGCACCCTCAACATCGACCTTAACTAGATCGATCTTGGCCAGCTTGAGCGAGCTACACAGCTGATCGAAGCTGATGGTCGGCACCCAGATGAAAGAGCCATCTTTGAAGTAGCTGCTGTCGACCAGACTGTGACACGAGGAGTGGGAGCTGAGGTAGAGCGGCAGCAGCTCTTGGCCGGCGGCCAAAGCGCTCGGCACGATCTGAACCTGGGGGAGGTGCGCGGTATTGCGACGCAGCGCGACCACATTCTCTGGCCCGGGCTCGCAAGCTATCACGCAGCCTCGCGGCCCTACACACTCGGCAGCAAGGCGAGTATAATAACCGAGGTTGGCTCCAACATCGATAAAAACTCCTCCCGAAGGCAACAATTGCCGAACAAGCGCGCTGGTTTGCGGCTCGAAACGCCCCGTCGCATACTCGATCCCTGTGGCGTGCGCCACGCCGGGAGGATAGTGTAGACCAGTGCGCCAGCGAGTGTAGTGAAACTGGGCCCGCAACAGCGCACGATAGAGCGGCCCGCCAATCGGCTTGAGCAGACGATGGAGCGTTGGATAACGAGCGATCGCCCGAAAAACTCGTTGAAGCTGCATCTCAGACCTGTATTAGAGAGGAAGACATGACCGAAGATCAGTATAGCACTGCTGAGCCAGCCGTCGCAGTCATTATTCCTTCGCTCGATGGCAAGGTCGAGCCACTCTTGGCTAGCATTCGTCGCCAAACGCTGCAAGCGCGCGAGCTGATTGTGGTCAAAGGTGTGCGGCCCAACGGGCGAGCGCGCAACCAAGGCGTAGCCCAAAGCAGCGCGCCTCTATTGGTCTTTATCGACGATGACGCTGTGTTAGGCGACCAACATGCTCTGGCGAACTTAGTCGCTCCGCTGCTGGCCGATCCGAGCATCGGGGTCAGCGGCGCAGCCAAGCTCTTGCCGCCCGACGCACCGGCCTTTCAGCGCTGGGTCGCGCGCGAAGTGCCTCGTATCGAGCATCCGGTGGTCCACGAGTTGTTAGAGAGCAATCCCGACCCGCCTAGCTACTACTGCGCGATCACCACGACCTGCGCTGCTATGCGCCGCGAAGTCTTTGAGCAGGTCGGCGGCTTCAGCGATAGCCTTGTGCGCGGGGTCGACACCGAGTTCTTTGTGCGCGTGCGCCGAACGCTCGGGCCTCACAAGCAGCCCTACCGCCTGGTGCAAGCCCCTGATACCTGGACCTATCACCCCGCTCCGGCCAATCTGGCGGCCCTGCTGCGCAAACACTTCCTGTACGGCATGGGTTTCGCCCAAGAGGTGCGGGCCGACCCGAGCCGCGCTCGTGGGCGCTATCTGCGCACGCCCTTGCACGCGGCGGCCTATCTGCTCTTTCGCAGCGCCATTCTGCTGCCCAATATCGTGCTACCCTACTCCTTCGCCGATCCATCGTGGCGGCCCGCCTTCAAGCCGCTCAAAGCTATCGTCAGCTATGTCAGCGCGCTCGGCTATGTGATCGGCTGGTATGTACGCTACGCGCCCAGCACAAAGGTTTAAGCTATGCGAATCGGGATCGATATTCGTTACGCTTGCGACCACTTTCCCGGCATCGGGCGTTATGTCTACTCGCTGGTCGATGCACTAACAAATCTGCCCTGCGAGCACGAATTCGTGCTCTTCAGCAATCCGGCCCTGCCCAATCGACGCTTCAACCTCAGGGCGCTCGCGGCGCGCCCGCGCGTCAAGCTGGTCGAAACCGCCGCCCGTCCCTTTCGACCTAACGAACAGTATTTGCTACCCCAACTGGCGCGCCGCGAGCGCCTCGATCTGCTCCACACGCCCTATCTGATCAGAGCCTACTTCGGCATGCCCTGCCCGACCATTCTAACGCTTTACGATGCGATCGTCTGGCACTATCCCAAGCTTGTGCCGCTCAGCACCCGCATGATCTTTCCGCTGGCGCTGCGCCTCGCGGTCTGGCGCTCGCAAGCCATAATCACGATCTCGCAAAACGCGCGCGACGATCTGGCCCGCGCCTATCGCATCGATCCAGAGCGCATTCATGTCACGCCGCTGGCCGCCGACGGGCGCTTTCAACCCCAATCAGCCGCGAGCCAAACCGAACTACGCGCCCGCTATCAGCTTCCCGAGCAGTTTGTGCTCTACGTCGGCTCCAACAAGCCGCATAAAAATCTCGAAGGCTTGATACGCGCTTGGGATCTGGTCTGCCACCAGTTAAGCGATCCGCCGCTGTTGCTGATCGCCGGACACTATGACGAACGCTATCCAGCCGCTCGTCAACTGGTGCAAGCTTTCAAGCTCGATCAAGGTGTACGCTTTCTGCCCGATATCGCTGAATCTGATCTTCCCGCACTCTATAGCGCTGCCACGCTCTTCGTCTATCCTTCGCTCTACGAAGGTTTCGGTCTCACCCCGCTCGAAGCGCTGGCCTGCGGCTCGGCCGTGATCTGCTCGAACCGCTCGAGCCTGCCCGAAGTGGTCGGCGAGGCCGCCCGGCTGGTCGATCCGCTCGATCCGCAAGCACTCGCCACAGCCATACTCGATCTGCTCAACGATCCCCACCAGCGCGAAGAGCTGCGCCAGCGTGGCCTTGAACAGGCAACGTGTTTCTCGTGGCAGCAGACCGCCAAACTCAGCCTTGCCCTCTATGAACAGACCGCTCACTATTCCTCATAAGCGATCCGATAAGATTCAATCTTCATTCGTTTGTTAAAGAGAGCCAATCTAGGGCCTAAACATCGCTAGCGATTTTGCTGGTATACTGGTGGCAACCTGATTGTGCATTTGAGAGCAAATAATGATCCAATTCGCTCTTTGAAGGTCATAATGGACCTGATACACACGAATATGATGGATAGCCTAACCAGAGGTTTGCCTCAGCAAGCCTGTACTGCTATAATTTTGGAAACCACGTATCTACTGTAGAGGTTCGCATGCCAGCATACCAGACTCATACCCATCGCTTTGGGGAGATGGTCAGGCAGGAGCAGGCTGCCGATAACCTCCTCCTCTGCGTCGAGCCAACTAATCCCTTCAGTTCTGAAGCGCGCAAAGGCCAACTCTATATACTGGTGGAAGCCGATATGAAAGCGCCTCGCAGCCCCGAGGCCTGCGAGACGATTCTGCGAACCATCCGTAAAGAGTTTTACAGTCATAGTTCCTTCAGCGTGACCTCAGCTCTACGGTATGCTTTACATAGCGCAAATGTTGCACTCTACAAGCAAAACGTCAATCTTCCACCGCAACAGCGCGTATCAGTTGGAATCACCTGTGCGGTTTTACACGAAGACGATCTTTACATCGGCCAAGTAACACCCTGTCAAGCCTTCGTCTTTCACGAAGGCAAAATGCGGGCCTTTCCCAGCTCGACGGCCTGGCGTATCACGCATAAAAGCGTCTTGGGCAGCGTTAAGCCCGGCTCGCTCGGCAGCAGCCTGTCTGTTGAACCAGAACTCTACCGCTCGACCGTGAAGGCAGGTTCCAGCATTCTGCTCTGTAGCAGTGACCTCGGGCTTTTGCTCGATACCAGCTTTATTCAAGATACGCTTAGCAGCAATGATCCCAATGCGATCAGTGCTCAGATCGAAGCGCGCATCGTCGACGCCGATAAGCCGAGTTATGGCTTAGTGATCGCACTGCTGCCGCCGCTTAGCCAAGCTGCTCGTAACGCGCCGCTCAGCCCTGCGGGCATCGGCGAACGCACCTCGCTGACCTTTCGCAACTTGGGCGAATGGTTCTCCGATGTCGTCAACGAAACGGTTCAGATCTTTACCAAACGCGAAAAACCAAAAAATATTCCGCGTTCGGAACGAACCACCATCAAACCCGATGGTCTGAGCCCCAACCCGATCGAGCGTCCGCGCCCGATCGATCTTGGCCCAACCTTTGAAGAGCGCCAGAAGGCCACGCAGTCGCCAGAGTTTCAGATTCAACAGCGTTTCCAAGCGGAACAGAAACGCTACGAAGCAGCGCGCCTCAACCAAGAACACGACGAAGAGGCGCCGCCCTCCTCCTTCTTGGGCGAGTACCCGACCGACCTTCCCACCAACATGCGGCGGATCGACCTAAGCGACCTGCTCGATAAAACGCCGACCTCGCACCCTTATCAGGCCCAGCACCAGATCCGCCCGCTCGTCGATATGACTTGGAGCGAACGGCTGATGCTGCCTTTTGTGCGGCTGCGCGAACATTTCGCCCACCGCCAAGCTATGCCACGTTTAGGCGATCGCCCGCGCTACCCGCAGCGCAACTACGCAACCCAAGCCTATAAGGGCTCGATTCTGCCGCCCAAACGCGAGTCTCCGCCCTTCCCCTGGTTGCTTCTGTTAGTTCTCGTGCTGCTTGTCACAAGCTTGGTGCTCTATGGCATGAATCAATCGCGCAACCAAGCCGACGAAGCGCTGGCCGAATTTTTGGCGCTGGCCGACCAACGCGTAGCAGAAGTTCGCAGCTCTCCTAACGATCAGATCGCGCTCGAACGGCTCGATGTACTGCGCGACACACTCGAGCAGATCAGAGTTAGTCCTTTGGTGACTACCACCAATATCACTGTTTGGAATCACTATCAGGAGCTTCTGCGCGAATACGAGCGCGCTCAAACTGCGCTCCAACGCCTGAGCTTCCTTGAAGATCCTCAGATTCTCACAACCCATCCTTTGCCCAATGGTCGCTTCCACAATATTGTGGTGCCGCCCCAAGTGGCAACCATCAGCGATACTAACGCGCTGCGCTACATCTATATGCTCGATAGCAGCTCAGAAAACACTGTGCTCTATCGCGCACCTTTCCGAGGTGGCACAACCGAAACGTTCTTGCGGCCTAACGATCCGATCGGCGATACGGTTGTGGGCAGCGTGCGCGCTCAAGCCTGGCGCGAAGACAATATCATCGCTATCGACCAAAGCCCGGGCGGCTTCAGTTACTTCTTCCGCAACAACAACCAGTGGGCCTTTAGCCAACTGGCCGGAAGCGAGCTTTGGGCCACCAATACACCGCTCGATATCGAGATCTACGACGGCAATCTCTACGTCTGGGGTGCAGAAGCAAACCAGATTCTCAAATACACTAGCGGAAGTTACGCCAACTTGCCAACACCTTGGATTCGCAGTGACCAATTGGGTGAGCGCGACTTCGCGAGTTCGATCGACATGGAGATCGACGGCAATATCTATTTGCTGCAAGCAAACGGCACGGTGTTTGTTTTGAGCGGCGGCGCCTTCGAACGCGAGATCGTGCCCGAGGGTATCTCGCCACCGATCAGTGCGGTAACCCGCTTCTTTGTAACCGGTGGGCCGACCGAAGGTCATATCTTCTTGGTGGACACGCTTAACGAGCGCATCATTCAAATCGATAAGATGACAGGCGTAGTGATCCAACAGATTCGTGTTGCAGAAGATTCACCCATTCGGCTCGATTTTCTGACCGATGTCTATGTGGAAGATAGCATCCGGCCGATCCTCTACATCGTCAACGGAGGACAAATCATTCGGGCAGATCTGCCGACACCGCCGCGCCCCTTCCAAAGCAGTCCCATGCCAACTGCAACACCGGAAGCAAATCAATGATATAGTACACAGAACGGTTCAATTGATTTGAACCGTTCTGTTATCAACAGCTCTTGTTGCTGGCTGACAACGTTTGTACGGCCTTGCCAACAGAGAGCTCTCTTTTTGTGCCAAACGAGCGCTTGCAGCTTCTGGCACAAAATGATGTACAATACAGATCCATTTTTTATATATTAATCGCTATGTTATGCTGGGTGTTTGTCTTTCTTCTATCAATTGTGTAAGCAATAAAATAAATAAGGAAATTATTCCCATGCGAAACGGGATAAACTCTTCCTTGAAGAAGGAGTCGCTCGGGTATAACATAGGATGTTGTGTTCCATAGATTATACGAAACACATAACAATTGTTCTATAGTTGTAAGAGGTCACCTGCTGCAAAGATGGCTGTAGTCATGCATAAGCCCAAAGCCTATGCGTTACGACAACCACCTACTCCAGTGTTGATAGTGCTACCTCACTAAGGCATTGTCTGCCGTTAACGAACGTATCACGCAGTTTCACAGTTAGAGAAAGAGGCTGGATCGATTATGGCCATCCCTGAAATGTGGCTTTGGATTGGGTTCAATGTATTTATTCTTGGGCTTCTCGCCCTTGACTTAGGTGTTTTCAATCGCAAAGTTCACGTCATCAGCGTACGTGAAGCAGGTATATGGACCGCTGTTTGGGTAAGCTTAGCCCTGATCTTCGCAGGCGGTGTCTTTGCCTTTGCCGGGCAACAGAAAGCGATCGAATTCGCTACCGGCTACGTCATCGAATACGCGCTAAGCGTTGATAACATCTTCGTTTTTGTACTGCTCTTTACCTATTTCCGCGTTCCAGCGGCCTACCAACACCGTGTGCTGTTCTGGGGTATCTTGGGCGCACTCATTATGCGTGGTAGCCTTATCCTGATCGGTTCAGCCCTGATCGAGCGCTTCACTTGGATCATCTATATCTTTGGGCTTTTCCTGATCTTCACCGGCCTAAAAATGGCCCTCAACCTCAATAACGACGAAGAAGAAGAGGTTCACCCCGAAAACAACATCGTTGTGCGCATCTTCCGCCGCTTTATGCCCGTTAGCAAAGAACCCCATGGCCCCAAGTTCTTTGTGAAAGAGGCCGGACGTTGGGCGGCCACACCGCTCTTTATTGTGCTCTTGATCGTCGAAAGCACCGACCTGATCTTCGCGGTCGACTCGATTCCCGCCATCTTTGGCGTCTCGCACGACCCCTTCATCATCTACACTTCCAACGTGTTTGCGATCTTGGGCCTGCGTTCGCTCTACTTCCTGCTCTCGGGCATCATGGATAAGTTCCACTATCTCAAGGTCGGCCTATCGGTTATTCTGACCTTTGTGGGCGTTAAGATGCTGCTCTCGCACACTGCCTACGCCATCAAGATCGAATACTCGCTCGTGATCATCGTCGGCGTCTTGGTAACCTCGGTGATCGCCTCGCTGATTCGCAGCAGTCGCCTCGAGAAAGCTGGCAATACGCAAAGCAGTCTTAAGTAGAAGCAGCTGTAGAGCAAAAGAACAAGTTCTAGCACACAACTCAAAATGCACAGCTGGGCCGCTTCGCAAGCGCTTGCGAAGCGGCCCACTTGATTCACACACGAGCTCTGGCCTCAAGGTCGATCGCGTTATACCAAATCCGGTTATGTATTTGGCCTTCGGCAGATTTGATTTTCTGCGTTACAAGAGTGCAAGTTTTTAAGCCGATTTGGTATGAAACGTGACTACTATATCTTTCCCTGTCCCTCGTTTGCCCGCATTGCAAGAGTGGAAGTTTTTAAGCGAGCTTCATATCGGTAGCATTGTGTGTCGAAGGGTCTCTCGGCACACGGCGATATGCACTCGGGTGGCGGGCGGGATGTTGATAGCCGTAGGCGGACGCGCTAGCTGCCCTCTTTGGGGAAGAGACCTCGCCGCTAGCGCGCTAAACACATCAAGCAGATGCCCTCTTAGATATCTTGAACGACCTTGGCCTCGTTGCGCTTGCGCAGTTGCGGCAAAAGCGAAGCGAAGCGCAGATTTACAACCGCGATGCCGCCCAAGATCATAAGCGTGCCGAGCAGCAAACGCAGATCGATCACCTCATTTAAAAAGATGCTGCCCAACATGAGGCCGACCACCGGCACCACATAGGTCACCATCGAAGTGCGGGTCGAGCCCAAAACCCTGATCAGAGGATAGAAGATCAGGTAGGCCGCGAAGGTGTTGAGCAAGCCCAGTGTTCCCACCGAGGCGATCGTGGCGAAGCTGAGCGAACCCAAAGCAGTCGGAGCTTGAGCGCCCACCAATGGCGCGGCATAGGCCAGCGTGCCAGCCAAGACAGAGGCAACCGTCATCGAGCCAGCGGCCACCACAAACGGGTCGAGCTTACGCTGCATCGCTTTGCGGCTGTATACTCCGCCGATGCCATAACAGAACGAAGCGGCGATTACGGCGGCCTGCCCGAGCAGATACAAGCTGCCGTCGCTGGTGTGGCCCGTGGCCTCGGAACTGCGGCTTGTTAGCACCACAATGCCTAGGAAGCCGATCAAGAGGCCGAGCACCTTCTTGAGCGTGATGCGCTCGTCGGGGAAGACGAAGTGAGCGATCAGTAAGGTAAAGAAGGCCGCCGTACCCTGCAAAACACTCGCCAAGCCGCTTTCGATATGAACCTCGCCCCACGAAATCAGCACAAAGGGTAAAATAGTATTGATCGTACCTAGAAAGAGTAAGTCGAGGATCCCTTGTCGATCTGTGGGCAAACGTTTACCCTGGAACAAGAGAACGATATGTAAACCGATCGCAGCGATGCCCGTCCGGAAAAAGACCAGTTGCATGGGCGTCATTTCTTCGACCCCAACCCGAATGAAAAGAAACGACGAACCCCAAATCAGCGATAGTAACCAAAAACCGCCCCAAGCCTGTTTCGTTGACATAGGAATCCTTTGTTTTAACTACTTTATTGTCTGAGATATTGTCTCAAAACTAGGACAAATGTACAATATCAGAACGCAAGGATTTTAGTTTAAAAGAAAACATTTGGGAGGTAGACAGTGGCTTCAAACAACGATTCGCAACCGCTGCTCGACGAGATCGATTGGCGAATTATCGACGCCCTCCAAGAAGATGCCCGTTTATCTTTTACCGCTTTAGGACAGCTTATCGGCCTATCGCGCCCGGCCGTGGCCGAACGCGTTCACCGCCTCGAAGATCTAGGAATCATTACAGGCTATCGCGCCATTATCGACCCGAGCCGCATCGGGCGGCCCATCGTCGCCTTCGTGCGTCTGAGCACCCCGAGCGTTAGCGAGACCAAAGCCGCAGCCCACTTCATTCCCAGTCTACCTGAAGTGCAAGAATGTTATCGCAGCCTAGGCGACGACTGCTTCATCATCAAAGTAATCGTCTCATCGATCGGCGAACTCGACAAGGTGCTCAGCCAACTCCAATCCTATGGCAAAACATCCACCACCATCACGCTCTCGCAGCTCTTCACGCCACGCACGTTAAAGCTCCCACGACCCTAAACTGCGCCTCTGCCGTGAGGAATATCGGCGTACCTAACCGCTCTCTAAGCGCTAAAACGCGCCCTGCTCAAGCATAGACGCAGCAGCCAAAGCCTCCCTCGCTCAGAATAGCTCTGTTAAAACCCGGCATGGGCAATGCCAACATGCTATAATGTGTGGGTAGTTGCTCTCTATTTGAAAGAAAAGTCCCATGGTGCTTGAGCCAAACTATGCTGCCGCAAAACGTCTTCTAGAGCATGGCCATATGCTTGCAAACGCTCATCGCCACCTCGATGCGGCCTGCGTCTATCGCCAAGCGCTACACCACTGTCCCTATCTACGCGAAGCGCATCTTGCCTTGGCGTGTTACTACGAACAGTGTGGTTTGCTAACTAGAGCGGCCGACAGTCTGCGCAGCGCGAGCAAGCTCCAAGCCGATCTGCCTAGCCTCTACCAGCTCGCTCAACTGTTGAGCAAACTCGAGCGCTTTGATGAGGCGCTCGAAACCTATCAGCATTGTCTAGCACTTGCGCCAAACAATCCCACACTCCTCTACGAGCTACTGTTAACCCGCTGCCGTCTCGGCGAGTATAGCAGCGTACTCGAAGAGCTCGATGCGCACAGCGATCTACGTCCGTGGCAACAGGCATGCCTACGCGGATACTGCCTTGAAGGTTTACAACGCTACAACGAAGCCCGCGAAGCCTTCCAAGCCGCCCTCGCAGAGAGCGAAAACCCGACCAGCCAGACCATCGTAGCCGATATCGCCCGTATCGAGCAGCGTCAAAGCGAACAACAACATCGATCACTGCCCGACCTATTGGCCCAAAGCAACTGCATCTATCTGGGAAACACCTGCGAAAAAGGCCTGCCGCGACCGATCGAGAGCCACTACCACTTCACCTATCCCGATATAGCCCGCACGCTCCACTGTTTGCAGACGCTCCATCGGCAACAGCCTTGGTCGTGGAAGGTTATCGTCAGTCTCGATAAAACTAGTCAACCGCTCGCTAACGCCATCGCCCAGCTCTTCGACCTGCCGCTCCGCTCGCTCAACGATCTTCGCCCCGACGACAGCGCTCTGATCGTCGCCACCAGCTCACACAACGGCGACATCTTCCGCCTAGCGACCGAACGCATTCCCTGTGCATTTACCAGCTTCTGTCTCAGCTTCCAAGAGCAAGCCAGCCGTCAGGTCATCCCCGATATCATCGGGGTCATTAGCCAACACCACGCCACTCTGCCGTGGGAGGCCGAACTCAGAAAACTCCGCTCTACAGCGGCTCCAGTGGAACACATTCAAGCCTGCCTGAGCCAAGCCTGCAACGCCATCATCCAAGCGCTTGCATCGCTTACAGCCCAAAGCCAACCATCGCCCAGCGCGCACCCGAACCACTCGCTTTCGCAACGCCCTCAGATCTCGCCAGCCTAGTCGAAGCCGTTTACAGCAATGAATGACCCGATCGAGCAACTTGTCGCCCAACTCGCCGCCCAACCCGTCGCCGAAGACTGCACCAACCAATACGCGCCTAACGGCGATCCGGGCCAAGATATCCGCCGTGCCAACCTTACGCGCTATCTGCGCCTCGCCATCGCCCGCAAACCCGATCTGCTGTTGCTCGGCGAAGCGCCCGGCTACCTTGGTTGTCGCCGCACAGGCATTCCTTTTACTAGCGATAAGATCCTTTTGGCGGCTAGCAACGAACACGTCCTTTTCGGGTCCGCCTACGGCTATCAACATGCGTCCAACGACGGACGTATGCCCGGCGAGCAGACCGCGACCATCGTCTGGCGCTGCTTCGCTCAACACGACCTAATCGCTATCGGCTGGAACGCTTACCCCTTCCACCCGCATCGCCCGGGCCAGCCCAACAGCAACCGCACTCCGCGCGCCAGCGAGCTGAAACAGGGCCTGCCCTTCTTGCAAAGTCTGCTGCAACTCCTCGACCCCAATATTCCTCTGGTCGCTATGGGCAATAGCGCTGCCCGCAACCTCGAACAGCTCGGCCTGCCCTACCGCAAAGTGCGCCACCCCGCCCAAGGCGGAGCGCGCCAATTCGAAGCGGGCATTGCCGAAATTGCCGCCAGCCTCAAGGCTTCCCACCACGCGGGGCACTGATTTTATTCACCACACGAGACCCAGAGACACAGGTCAAGACACTGTGTCTTTTGAAAGGTGCACCAAATGGGCTGGGCACGGCTTCTTGGGTGAAGCGCGGCTAGGCTCTCCCCTCTCCTGCTTGTCCTGTACATTAGCCACAAATCGACATACGGTCAGCGTTATCTGCCCTCACCCCCCGGCCCCCTCTCCCGCACTGCGGGCGAGGGGGTGATCTCCCCGTTCTGTGCTCTCAAGGATGATCCCGCGATGGTATGCGAACGATCGCCTTTTGCTGCCGACACGACTTTTGAGTAATGCATAGCCTGCTTGTCGGGGGGTGAGGGCCTCAGCTATATTCACCACGCGAGACACTGTGTCTTTTTGCGAGGTGCACCGTGTCGAACCCTTCGACCTGCTCAGGGTATGCAAATACGTTGGCTGTGCTTCGGCAAGCTCACCAAGCAAGCCTGTCGAAGCCAACGAACTAAGGCCCTTATGCGGTTTCTTTGCTGACATGCAGCCTAGCTCCCCCTCTCCTGCTTGCGGGAGAGGGGCCGGGGGTGAGGGCCTCAGCTATATTCACCACGCGAGGCACAAAGGCACTGAGCCTTTGAGGGTTTGCTCGCACCCTTCGACAGGCTCAGGGCACGAGAGACGTTGGCTGAGCCTATCGAAGCCAACGAACTAAGGCCCTTATGCGGTTTCTTTGCTGACATGCAGCCTAGCTCCCCCTCTCCTGCTTGCGGGAGAGGGGGCCGGGGGGATGAGGGCCTGACCCCCTTCGCCCGCTTTGCGGGAGAAGGGCCGGGGATGAGGGTGGCTAGCTGCGCTTGATAGCCGGAGGCGGACGCGCTGAGAGCCTTTTGAGAGGAAAGTACGTCTACGCCTGAGAAGGTAGGAGCAGCGTGCCGAGAAAGCCTGTCCATAGGCTAGAGCGGGCATGGTGCGTTTCTATCAGCATGCTGGTACAATAGAAGCGAGCTTGGTGTATCTCCCACAGAGCCTTGAGGTTTGTTATGCATCAAACCCGCAATATTGTGACTATCTTGGTAGGGATCGCCGCCGCTTGGTGGATCGCTAGTGGTGTGTTGCAGCTCTTTACCATGTTCGCCGATGTCTTCGCGCTCTTTGGCTTTGCATGGCTCCTCAACCTACTCTTGCAACCGCTGGTTGAACGGCTTAGCACGCTTATACCCCGCGTGATGGCTTGGGCCTGTGGATATCTTTTGGTGCTTGTTGTGCTCGCTATGATGACAGCGCCCCTAGCCGCCCAAGCAGCCACCTTGCCCGAGACCCTGCCAGCGGCTATTCAAAAGGCTACCAGCCAAGCCGATAGCTTCTTGATCTGGCTGCGCAGCCGCCAAGTGCCAGTGCCCAGCTCGATTATGAACGCGCTTCAAAACGACTCGATCGCGGCTGAGGTCGCCCCAACCTTACTCAGTTGGTCGCTCGCCATTATCAATATGGGCGGTCAATTTATTCTGGTGATCGTGATCGCAGCCTCTATGGCCGCTGGCGACGATTCGCTGCGTCGAATCGTGCTGGCTACCGTGCCCGATAACTGGCTGACGAGCGCGGGCAAGTTCTACGACGATGTGCGCAACACCTATTCGGCAGCTATTCGCGGCCAGCTGATCGTCTGGGCTATGGGAATGCTGTTGAGCATCGGCACGATGACCTTCTTCGGAACGCCCGGCCTGCTGCTTTGGATCGGGCCGATCGCGCTCGTCAGGCTGCTGCCCTATATCGGCGGCTTACTGGGCGGCTCGCTCACCATTGTCATTATGCTGCTCACTATGCCTTGGCCCGATGTGCTTGCTCCAGTGCTTGTCTTCTTTCTGCTGCAAAATATTATCGGCTACGTTGTCGAGCCGCGCGTCTTGGGACGTGCGCTGCAACTCTCGCCAGCCCTTGTGCTCTTCGCCGTGCTAGTCGGCTGGAAGCTGGGCGGCATCACGGGCATCGTCTTCGGCGTTCCCGCCATCGCGCTGATTCAAACCTTGGCCGAACACCGTCTGCGCACTCAAAGCGAACACTACTCTACACAAAAGCTTAAAACCAGCGAAGCGAGCGATCCCGCTTCGGGCAGCGAGACTCAGAGCGTAAGCCTACCACAGCGTTCAAAACCCTAGCGCTCTATAGCTCAAGAACGCACCCGCCAAGCACAATCTGTGGTATCCTGTAACAACCTTTGGAATCGTTCACGGCTGGGTCGCATGGCTGAGGCGCACGATTTGGCACACAGCTCCCATTTCGCTCGATCACAGCCGAGTTTTTCATTTCCAAATAAAGAACTTTATGGTACATTTACTCCATCCTATGACAGTTCACTTTCCCATTGCCCTGTTGCTTTGCAATGGTTTGTTGACCTGGCTTTATTTGCGCAAACAGGACAAAACGCTTGAGGTCAGCGCCTATTACAGCCTGATCATCGGCTGGTGTGGAACTGTCGCCGCTACCGTCAGCGGATCGCTTGCAGCTTTTACGCAGGTCGTTGGCCCCGATGCGCCCCATCGCGACGCGCTGATGTGGATCAACGCGCACGCGATTTTAGGCATTGCAACGATCTATATCTATGGGCAAGCCCTTCTGCAACGACGACGCAACCCCGAGGTCCTCAATAGCGATCCGGCGCGCAAATCATACCTATGGAAGCTAGTTATTGGGGCGATTGTTCTGGTAGTGAGCGGATGGCTTGGAGGTCATATGGTGTACAACTTAGGTGTAGGAGTTAGTTGATGGTTCGCGTTCTTCGTACTTTGATGTATGGCTTTTTGTATTCGCTGCTTAATTTCTTGCGCATCATCGGTTGGTGGCGCTGGTCGGTCGAGGGCCTCGAAAACCTCCCACCGCGCGAATCGGGCGGCATGCTGATCGTATGCAACCACAGCCACTGGCTCGATATCCCAGTGCTTGGCTCGCTGATGCCCTTTAAGTATCGCCTCTCGTGGCTAGCCAAAAGCGAACTCTTCGCCAATCCCTTCGCCCGTTGGTTCTTCACCACTATGGACGTGGTTCCCATTCGACGCGGCAAGCGCGATGTTGCCGCCCTCGAGCAGTCGGCCGAGATGCTGCGCAACGGCTCGGTCTTATTAATCTACCCCGAAGGCCACCGCAGCGGTACAGGCGTGCTTCAGGAAGGGCGTGGCGGCGCGATCCGCCTCGCTATGGCCAGCCAAGCACCGCTTGTTCCGGTCGCCATCAGCGGCACCGAGCACGGCCTCAAGGGGACCCTGCTGCGCAAGCCTGTGGTCATGCGCATTGGCAAGCCCTATCTGGTCGAACCGACCGAAAACGGCAAGGTTCCGCCGCCATTGATGGAAGAGTTAACTACCGATATGATGTGCCGCATCGCCGAGATGCTGCCAGCCGATAAACGCGGGCCATACGGCCCAAAACTCGAAGAGCGCAACTTGCCCAAGCTCTCATCCTAAGATTTTGCCGACTCAAGCGCATCACACAAGCAAAAGAGGTTCCGCCGACTCAGGCGAAACCTCTTTTCTGTTTCCTCCAAGTGTCTACACTCGCTCCTAATGCTTTGTACAGCACAGGCGTAAAAGGCACATTCCATCCATAAGGTTCCAAGCGCGTCCGCCTCCGGCTATCAGATGGGCTAGCCACCCTCATCCCCGGCCCTTCTCCCGCAAAGCGGGCGAAGGGAGTCTGGCCCTCACCCCCCGGCCCCCTCTCCCGCAAGCAGGAGAGGGGGAGCTAGGCTGCATGTCAGCAAAGAAACCGCATAAGGGGCTTAGTTCGTTGGCTTCGATAGGCTCTGCCAACGTCTCTCGTGCCCTGAGCCTGTCGAAGGGTGCGAGCAAACCCTCAAAGGCTCAGTGCCTTTGTGCCTCGCGTGGTGAATCAAAACAGTACCTTGTGTGGTGTGTCAGGCTAATGCGCTCAAAGGCCAGTAATCTCGATCGTTTTAGTCGGCGTGACGGTAGGCGAGCCGTCCGGATCTAGAGGCGAAGACGCCGTTAAAGTAGGCGTAAAGCTAGGTATAGGCGCCTCCTCATCTTCCAGCGTCGCGGTCGCAGTTAAGGTCGCAAAGGGTTCCTCTTCCTCGCTGGTCTCGGTGATTGTCATGGTCATTGTCATTGTTTGCGAGGCGGTGGGCGTAGTTTCAACAGAGGGCGTTTCTTCGCCCTCTGCGGTCTCTGTGAAGGTCGGCGATAGGCTAGGCCATTCAAAGGTGGGCGTCAGTGTGGCTTGGCTAGTGGGCACTTCGTTCGGCACATAGGGCAGATAGTTTTCAAAAATGGTGCCGGGCGGGATAGGCGTGCGCGTTATGCTTGGGGTCAGCGTTTGGCTCGGGGTCGGCGAAGAGAAAGGCTGTTCCGTCCCATCCATCCAGCCGAGATCCTTTAAGATTCCGCGAGTGATATCGCCGACATCGTGGAGGGCTTCGCCATCATCGAGACTCGGCGTCATCAATGCATTCGGGCTGCCCGTATAGTAGGTCGTCTCATCGAGGTGCGAATAGCTTGAACCTTGATACCAGATCGAAGGAGCAAACAGCTTTACCTTTTCCCCTCCAGCTCCAAGCATGGCATTCGGGCCAGTAAAATAGACATTGTTGCTCTTTAAGGCATTGCCCAAACTAGTCGAGCCGACCGGATAGAGGCTAGTGTTAATCAAGGAATTGCCGCTGTCATCGACCGTAAAACGGTCGTAGACAAAAGGCGCAGGCCTATACCAATAAGCGCTGGAGCTGGTCATGTAAAAACCGCCGATAAAGCCCAAGCCGTGACCGAGTTCATGCAAGACCACGCTCACAAAATCGTAACGCGAAGGCGGCGTATTGCCATCGGTGCCGAAGTACCAGAGCGAAAGCGCGCTATTGAAGTTCGCTTCGATATCAGCTGTCACTCCATACTGTGTTTCGAAGCCAGTTTTATAGGGTTCTTCATTCTTGTAATCTCTATTATCAAGCTTACTTGCTAAAGCGATCGGATAGTAGGTCACTTGACCGTTCCGTGTTGTCGCAACAAAGTCAGTCGGACCAGCCGAGCCTAATACTCCTGGCCCAAGATTGGTCCAATGTGCCACAATATGAATCGGAATAGGACTGGAGATCTCTCTAGCCCAGATATCGACCGCATACTGAAAAGCGGCCTGCGCTTCGGGCGTAAAGCCGTTGTAGCTAACTGTAATGGTGGCAGATTGAACACTGTTCTGCAGATCTGGTCGCGGCAATACACGCCCAACATCGGGGGACGATTTGGCATAGAGCGGCACAAGATAACTAGGCACGATCTCGGGCTGGCTCTCTTGCTGAGCCTGTAAGATCTGCGCCACACTGCCAAAGCCTAAAACGATCAATCCAGCGAGAATATAGAGATGTATTCGTTGAAAGCGCATAGCCCACTCTTCTTACATATAAGTACGTTAAATCACAACACTATAACATTTTCAAATTAAAGTTTCCACCCATAAACTATACCACCTTCAACTTAGAGATAGGCCACAAAGTCTGCATCAAACGGACGCTTTGCATTAAAAAACGCTAATTTCCCCTTTTTGCCCCGAGTGTTAGGCGGAAGAGTCATTCCAAATCCACGTGAATTGTTGTATTTTGGAACGGTCTCTCGGCACACAGCTACAACAGCGAGGTTACGGGCGAGCTGTTGGTAGCCGTAGGCGGACGCGCCAGCCGCTCTCTTTGGGGAAGAAACCAAGCCGCCAAAGTGCTGAAGTAATCAAATAGGTTCACAATCATTATGTTAACCTAAACCATGAACAGGCCTCTGGCTTTAGCCCGCCGAAGCAAAAGCGAGGACCTTTGCATGTGCAAAGATCCTCGCCACTTTCTAAAAATGTATAGCGCCTGAGCTTAGATCAAACCTCGCTGAAGGCCTTATTGCTGCCAAGCAGAGCCGTTGGGGAACTCATAGGCATCCAAGGACTCGGGGTACATCGTGATGCTGTAGCCCGGGGCCGAAGGCGGCATATAGCGCCCATTGCGCATCTGAACCGGATTGACGAAGTGCTCGTGCAGGTGATCGACGAACTCCAGCAAGCGGTTTTCCAGCGAAGCGCTCACACAGATATAGTCGAAGATCGAGAGGTGCTGCACATATTCGCACAGACCGACGCCGCCAGCGTGCGGACAGACCGGCACACCGAACTTGGCGGCCATCAGCAGCACGGCCAAGATCTCGTTAACACCGCCCAAACGGCAGCTATCGATCTGACAGAACGAGATCGCATTGGCCTGCAGCAGCTGCTTAAAGATCACGCGGTTCTGGCAGTGCTCGCCGGTCGCCACCCCGATCGGAGCTACAGCTTTAGCGATCGCAGCGTGGCCTAGCACATCGTCAGGGCTGGTCGGCTCTTCGATCCACCAAGGCTGGTAGCGAGCCAGCTCGGCCATATTGGCGATCGCCTCGCCCACATCCCAGCGCTGGTTGGCGTCCATCATCAGCTTGCGCTCGTAGCCGATCTCTTCGCGAATGATGGCGGCACGGCGCAGGTCATCTTGCAGATCGGCGCCGACCTTGATCTTAAAGTGCGACCATCCATCAGCAAGCGCCTCGCGGCAGAGCTGGCGGATCTGATCGTCGCTGTAGCCCAGCCAACCAGCCGAAGTGGTATAGGCCGGATAGCCATCGCGCAGCATCTCTGCTTCGCGCTCGGCCTTGGTGGGCTCATTGCGTCGCAGGATCTCCAGCGCCTCTTCGGGCGTCAAAGCGTCGGTAATATAGCGGAAGTCGATACACGACACCAGCTGCTCGGGCGTCATATCGACTAATAGCTTCCAGACTGGCTTGCCCTCAGCTTTAGCATACAGATCCCACACAGCGTTCACAACCGCAGCCGTTGCCAAGTGAATAGCGCCCTTTTCTGGGCCGATCCAGCGCAGTTGGCTATCACCCGTAATCATGCGCCAGAAAGCGCCCATATTCTCGGTAAACGATTCAAGGGTTTTATTGACTACCAGCGGCGCCAATGCATTTACAGCGGCCAGACAAACCTCATTGCCGCGACCGATCGTAAAGGTCAGGCCATGGCCCTCCAGACCTTCACGATTCGTCTTCAGCGTTACATAGACCGCTGAATAGTCGGGATCAGGGTTCATCGCATCGGAGCCTGCGAGAGTGCGAGATGTAGGGAAACGAATATCGCGTGCTGTCAGTTCTGTAATTTGTATCGTCATTGATGACTCTTTCTTAGGCTATAAAGAAAAGGAGTTGGGTTTGCATCAATCGCAAACCTAGGCGTGGAGAAAAGCCTCCACGCCCAATAAGACACAAGGCAAACTTACCCATTGGCAGGCTCAATGCCTGTCGCAACACCCATCATATAACTTACGGTCACTTGGTCGCCCGCTTGGATTCCCTCGTAGACCGCTTCAGGACCCAAACGCACCGCTCGAATGCGCTCTTCGCCCTCATGGGTGTAGGAGACATCGTAATAAATGGTGCCATGGATTGAAACTGCCTGAACTTGTTGAATCAAGGCCTGTTTTTTACCGCTCAGCATCATGCTGCTGTTTTCTCCGTTTGTTTGAGTAACTGTTGTTCCATCAACTTGACTGCGGCATAGATCGCATCAAGATGAGGTGTCGGTGTTTGAGTCAAGCGACCCAATTCGATCACCGCTCCCACTAGCGCTTCGATCTCGGTCGGACGGCCCGCCTCAATGTCCTGCAACATCGAGGTCTTATGGGCGCCAACACCCTCTGCGCCCTTCAAACGGGTCTCGATATCGACTCCGAACTGAATGCCCAGCTTCTCGCCGATCGCTTGACCTTCTGCCATCATAGCGCGTGCTAAGCGATTCGTATGAGGATACTGTATCATCTCAACGAGGGTTGCCCGCGTCAACGCGCTTAATGGATTAAACACCATGTTGCCCCATAGTTTAACCCAAATTTCGTTTCGTATGCGCGTCGTAACCGGCGCTTTAAAGCCCGCCTTGATCAACATGCGCGAAATCGCCAAAACGCGCTCGCTCTTGCTGCCATTCGGCTCGCCAAGCGTCAAACGTTGATGCTCAACATGGCGCACAACGCCCGGCTCTACCAATTCAGAAGCGATATAGACGATGCTGCCGATCACTCGCTCGACTTCGAGATTGCGCTCGATCGTACCATCGGGGTCGACCGCTTCGATCCGGCGATTGGCGAACTCACCTTCTACGCCATGGAAGTACCACCACGGAATGCCATTCTGGGCCATCAAAACCGCAGTCTTGTCGTGATAGAGCGCCCGCATCGGCTCGACCACGCTCGCTAGACCATGGGCCTTCACCGCCACAATAACGAGATCGTGCTCCCCAGCCTCTTGCATGCTGTCCGTCACCAAAGTTGGCTGAACCTGTTCGCGGCGGCCATCTGATTCGATAATCGTCAAGCCATTCCGTCGCAAAGCCGCCAAATTAGCGCCGCGAGCGATCAAGGTCACTTCTTCACCCGACATCAACAGCTTGCCGCCGATATACGCGCCGATCGCTCCAGCACCAACAATACAGACTCGCATGGGTGTTTGCTCCTTCAACCAAAACTACTCTTCGGTGAGACCCAGCAGCTTCGCCATCGAAATGCGCTGAAGCTTGCCAGTCGCACCGCGAGGCAAGGCTTCCAGAATATGAAACTTTCGCGGCACCTTAAACTCGGCCAACAAACCGCTGCAATACTTGCGCAGTTCGGCCTCGCTGACCTCCTCTTTCAAGACCAAGGCAGCGTGTACCTCTTCGCCCAAGGTTTTGTGGGGCACGGCAAAAGCGAGCGCTTCGGCGACTGCGGGGTGGCGCAGCAGCACATCGTCGATCTCAAGGGGCGAAATCTTCTCACCGCCACGGTTAATCAGCTCCTTCAAGCGGCCGGTCAAAACCAAATAGCCATCGTCATCGATATAGCCTTGGTCGCCCGTGCGGAACCAGCCATTAGTAAAGGCGGTCGCATTGGCCTCGGGATTGTTCTCGTAACCGTCGACCACGTTCGGGCCGCGCACCACCACTTCGCCCTTGGTATTGGCGGGCAACATCGTTCCAGCCTCATCCATAATCGCGACATCGACCCCAAAGCCATAGCCGACCGATCCGGCCTTGTGGGGCTTCGGCGGCAGCGGGTTCGAAGCCATCTGGTGAGAAGCCTCGGTCATACCATACGATTCGAGCACCGGCGCGCCAAAGGTCTCTTCCAGCCGTTCTAAAACCACCGGAGGCAGAGGAGCGCTGCTCGAGCGAATGAAGCGCAGCGGATTGGCCTTAATGATATCGATATTGCGCTCGGCGCGGGCCAGCAACATCTGATGCATCGTCGGCACAGCCGAATACCAAGTCGGCTTGTAGGTCGCCAGCCACTGCCAAAATTCGAGCGCGCTGAAACCAGCCGGACAAACCACGCTACCGCCCGAAGCCAAGGTCGAAAGCATAGAGGCCACGATTCCGTGGATGTGGAAGAGTGGCATCACACACAGCGAGGTATCGCTGGGAGTAAGCTGATAGGTCGAGATGATATTTTTAGCTGAAGCAACCAAGTTGCGATGGCGAATCGGAACACGTTTCGGACGGCTGGTCGTTCCGCTGGTGTGCAGAATCATGGCCACATCGTCGCGCTCGGCGTACTCGATGCTGCGCGCCGCAAAGCCTCCGCGCTCTAGCTCGAAACGTAGGCTACCATCTTCTTGGGGAACTGCGCTGATAATCGCCATGTCGGGCCGTGCAGCCGCGTGAGCCGCCTCGATGCTGTTGGGCGAGGTGATCAGAGCTTTGGCTTGGGTATCGTCGTAATAGAAGGCAAACTCTTCCTGCTTATACTTCGGATTGAGGGGAGCAGCCGTCGCACAGCTTGCCACCGCCAAAAAGGTCAAGATCAGATCAGGACCATTTTGCATGGCGATTGCGACTCGATCGCCCCGGCCAAGCCCAAAACTGTGCAGGCTCGCCACCAATCCTTCAATATTTTCGACCAACTGTCGGTAGCTCAAACTGGGGCGCTCAGGAGCCAGCAGCGCCGTATGCGACTGATCTTCGACTGAACGCAAAAGGGCAAGCAGTGTATCTTCGTTCGACATCTAAACCTCGGTTATGCATAACATGCAAACGCCAACAAAGCAGCATATGCATTACATTCCTCGTTCCGGTGTCCTAAGTATACCCCAAAACAACAAACCGACGAACTGTTTCCAGCTCGTCGGCCCGCAGATCTAAGGCTTTTCCAGTTAATACTCGCTCCGCTTATTCAGGGTTACGCTTTGGCGGCAAGCTTCTCTAGCCCCCATGCGGTCCTCACCGCGTCCGCCTACGGCTATCAACATCCCGCCCAACAAATTGGGCGTCTAGCTGTGCTGCTAGCCGCTGCGTGCTCGCTTCCAGATCCCCATGGTGCGACGCAAAACAACAAAGAGCAGCACCGCCAAGCCGATGATAAGCAAGGTGGCGATGATCGGTAGCAACACCGCCAAAACCGCAAGAATGAACGAAACGACATCTTCGAGAAAGCTCAGCACAGGGTTCGCGGTTCCAGCGGTGGCCGTCGTCGCCACAGGGCGCACCGAAGCCCGCACTGTATGGGTCGTTCCCGCCACGATCAGACCAGCGATGCCCGCCAATAAAGGGCTGAGCTCGCCCACCGAGCTATTAGCCGCGATAAAGACCAGCGCGCCAGCGACGGGTGTGATCACCATGCCAGCTGCATGCAACATATGGTCGACAGCTGGAATCTTATCGCCCACAAAATCTAAAATCGCTAAAACAGCCAAAACAATCAATACCAACGGATGCGCGATCACCGAATATGGCTCTTGAAGCTGAATCCAATCTAAACGGGCCATAATACCAACAACCAACAACGGGATATAGGCGTTTAGGCCGGTGGCGGTAGATAAGCCAAATGCTTGTAGAAAGCTATAAAGTGCCATTGTGCTGCCTCCTTAACGACCTTCAAGAGCCTGATATTCAGCCTAGCAGTTGGTATGACGAACAAACGCACCAAAAAGTGCACACTCTCTATACGTAAAATCGCTGCAAAAGTTCCAAAAAATGGGCATAAAAAAACAGCGATATGCATAAAACATACCGCCGCTTTCGATTGGATGATACGTTACGAGAGAGTAAGTGGGACCGGCGCATAGACCTTCTCTCCCAAGGGCTATGCCCTCAGTACCAGTGGCGCTGCAGAGTTTCACGGCCTGGTTCGGG
>Ga0207867_1000241_pt1 | contig 65328 bp, 61 predicted proteins | sample HigsolmetaAR206D_FD_184838 | JGI IMG/M metagenome (GOLD analysis project Ga0207867, IMG submission 184838) | Ionic liquid and high solid enriched microbial communities from the Joint BioEnergy Institute, USA - AR20-6-D (SPAdes) (version 2) ...
TTTATCGCCTTTTGTTTATCGCCTTTTGCGTCCGCGGCCGCCTGTCGGAGGGGAGGGGCAGTATGGGGGGCATGTGCGGTAGATACTCGCTCTCCAGAACGCGGCGGGAACTGATCGAACAGTTCCACGTCCAGCTCGACGCCGCCGGCGACGCCGTCAGACCCGACTACAACATCGCGCCCACCAAGGAGGTGCTCGCGGTGCTGGCCAGGCCTCCGCAAGAGGAGACGCACGCCGCCGAGGCCTCCGTCCCGGCGGTGCGGCAGCTGCGGGCGCTGCGGTGGGGGCTGGTGCCCTCCTGGGCCAAGGACGTCAAGATCGGCAACCGGCTGATCAACGCCCGGGCCGAGACGGTGCACGAGAAACCGTCTTTCCGCAGGGCGTTCGCCAAGCGGCGCTGCCTGCTGCCGGCCGACGGGTTCTATGAGTGGTACACGATGGAACGCAACGGCGGGCGGCCGGCCAAGCAGCCGTTCTTCATCCGGCCCCGGGACGGCGCGGTGATGGCCATGGCCGGGCTGTACGAACTGTGGCGCTCCCCCGAGGACGACCAGTGGCTGTGGACCTGCACGATCATCACCACCCAGGCCTCCGACGACGTGGGCCGCATCCACGACCGGATGCCCATGGTGGTGCGGCCCGACGACTGGGACGCCTGGCTGGACCCCGCCCTGACCGACGTGGCGCGGGTGCGCGACCTGCTGACGCCGGCCATGAGCGGGACCATGGAGGCATACCCGGTCTCCAGGGCCGTCAACAACGTCAAAAACAATGGTCCAGAACTCTTGCAGCCCCTCACAGATGGGCATATTCCAGGTGAAAACTCCGGTTCCGGCACCTTGTTCTGAGGTCTCGTCCCGGTAAACAGCCGGGGACGGCCGCGGCGAGGCGCCACCGGACCCGACTACGGGGGCTGACCGATGGGAGTTCGGACCGCCGTGGACACCGCCGCCGCCCGCCGCCGGCTCGAGGTGATGCTCGCCGATCTGGATCGATCCATGGCCCTGCTGAGGGGCGAGCGCACCGCAGTGGCGGGTGCCCGCCTCGAGGTGCACCCGGCCGACGTGGGCGCTCACCTGTCGGACGCCGAGCAGGCCGACGCCGCGCTGGAGAGGCTGCGGCGGCAGCGCAACTCGGTGCTGGCGGCCCTGCAGCGCATCGCCGCCGGAACCTACGGCCGGTGCGTCACCTGCGGCAAGCCGATCGCCGCCGGCAGGCTGGAGGCCCGTCCCGACGCCGCCCGCTGCCTGACCTGCCAGGCCCGCTACGACCGGGCCCGCCGCTGAAAGCGGCCGGCCGCCTCACCGTTTGACCGCGCTGGCCAGCAGATGGATCCCCACGGACTCGTCGGTGACCAGGGAGGTCAGCTCGGTGCGCACCAGCCGGCCCAGCGCGTGCGCGTCCGCCGTCAGCACATGCTCGACGGTGGACGGCGACAGCACCGTGCGCGGCCGGATCCACTCGACTTCCAGCCCCGCCTCGCTCAGCAGCTCGCGCAGCTGCTCGGACCAAAAGCACCGGGTGATCGTGCCGTCCGGCCAGGGCACCAGCACCACCTCGGCGCGCGGCACGTCCGACAGGTGCGCCCAGAACTTCTGCTCGGCCAGGATCGCCATGCCGAGCATCAGCGAGTCCACGCTCAGCAGCGCCCGGCCGCCGGGGCGCAGCACCCGGGCGATCTCCGCGACGATCGCCTCGGTCACCAGATGCCGCGACAGCACCCGGTCTTCGGCGATCACCGCGTCCACCGAGGCGTCGGCCAGGAACCCCAGCGAGGAGACATCGGCGATCACCCGGTGCCGGCTGCCCGGGGGGATCCCGCTGCGGTGCCGCCCCCGCTGCTCCGTCTCACCCGCCGCGGGAGGAGGCACCATCGGTGCGTCGGCCCGGCCGGGCGGGTGTTCTGCGGGCGCGGGCAGCACCTCGATCACCGAATGGCCGGCCGCCGCGGCCCGCGTGGAGGTCAGGGTGCGTCCCCCGGAGATGTCCAGCACCCGCGACCGCTTCTTGGGCAGCCAACGCTGCAACTGGGCCGCGGCCACGGCCCAATAGAAGGTCCAGTACAGTCCCAGATCGTCGCCTTCACCCGAGGCGTTGCGCAGGCTGCTGATCGAGCGCTCGGGGGGCGTGGCCGGCAGCGGCAGCAAGGTTGCTCCTGTTCTCACCATGTACGTGACTTCTTCCCCCCGCAACGCCTGCCATCACCCTCCGTGTGTGTTGCCGATGGGTCACGATCGGTCGGCGAGCGGGTGCGGCGGAGCCCTCGGCGGGCCGGGTCGCCCCGCCGGGGGATCGCAGAGCTCTCCTCCGCCGGATGACCTGCCGGTTTCGCAGGTCACCGAGTCAGGGAATGGTAAGGCCCATCGGCGCGTTGCACACGCCTGTAGCCGTCCGTGACGCCGACGAAGCGGGGAATCCTCCCCGCGCGGGCGGGCCGGGAGGTTGGAGACCAAGTGGCGCCGACGCCCAGTGCAGTTGCCGAGCCCACAGGGGTCGCCCTCGTGGCGCGGCAGCGCGGACCGATATCTTCTGACAGGTGTGGCGGTGAAAGCGCCGCCGGCATCGAGGAGGTGGGTCAGGTCCCCAGTACGACGGAGAGCGTGGAGCAGCGGCAGGAACGCTTCCAGCGCGATGTGCTCCCGTTCTTGGACCAGCTGTACTCGGCCGCCCTGCGCATGACGCGCAATCCGGCCGACGCCGAAGACCTCGTCCAGGAGACCTTCGCCAAGGCGTTCGCGTCCTTCCACCAGTTCAAGGAGGGCACGAACCTCAAGGCGTGGCTGTACCGGATCCTGACCAACACTTTCATCAACAGCTACCGCAAAAGGCAGCGGCAGCCGCAGCAGTCGGCGACCGAGGAGATCGAGGACTGGCAGCTGGCCAGGGCCGAGTCGCACACCTCCAGCGGGCTGAAGTCGGCCGAGGCCGAGGCGCTGGAGCACCTGCCGGACTCCGACGTCAAGACCGCCCTTCAGGAACTGCCCGAAGAGTTCCGCATCGCGGTCTACCTCGCCGACGTGGAGGGCTTCGCGTACAAGGAGATCGCCGACATCATGGGCACGCCGATCGGTACCGTGATGTCACGGCTGCACCGTGGACGGCGACAGCTCCGATCCAGGCTGGAGGACTACGCCCGCGAGCGCGGCCTGACTCGGGCGGGGAACGGGTCATGATCGGCGGGCGGGCGCGCGGGGACGCGCCCGCCGGGCAGGTCTCCGGCACGACGAGGTGAGTGAGCGATGAGCTGCGGAAAACCCCATGAGACACCGTGCACCGAGGTGCTGGCCCGGGTCTACTCCTATCTGGACGGGGAGCTGGACGAGCACGGCTGCGCCCAGGTGCGCCGCCATCTCGATGAGTGCGGTCCCTGCCTGCGCGAGTACGGCCTCGAAGAGGCGGTCAAGAAACTGGTGAACAAGACCTGCGGGTGCGAGCCGGTACCCGCCGACCTGCGCGCCAAGGTCATGGAACGCATCGAGCGGCTGTGCGCCGAGGCCGGCCCGCAGCCCGTGGCCGAAACCGTCGACACCGATATCTGACCCGGCCTCCACCCGCTCTTGACCGGGGCGTTCATCCCGGCGGAGTGAGGCATGACCCGCCCGGCGGGCCCGCCGCACGGCCGGACGGCGGCGGGGATATCGTGCTCAGGTGCTCGTTCTCGTCACCGGCGCGGCCGGCTTCATCGGATCTCACCTGGTCGATCGGCTGCTGTCCGACGGCCATGAGGTGATCGGGGTGGACGACCTGTCCACCGGCCGCAACCTGCGCCCCGACATCGACTTCCACCGGATGGACGTGTGCGATCCGGCGCTGGTGGAACTGGCCGCCGCGCGTCGCCCGGAACTGATCTGCCACCTGGCCGCGCAGGTCAGCGTGCGCTCCAGCGTCCAGGACCCGCGGCAGGACGCCCGCGTCAATGTGCTCGGCACGGTGAACGTGCTGGAGGCCGCCCGCGCCGCCGGCTCCCGCAAGATCCTGTTCGCCTCCAGCTGCGCGGTGTACGGGGTGCCCGAGGAGCTGCCGGTGCCGTCGGATGCGCCGCTGCGGCCCGCCTCCCCTTACGCCGCCTCCAAGAAGGCCGGCGAAATCTACGTGCAGACCTACCGCGAGCTGCACGGCCTGGACTTCACCATCCTCGTCCTCGCCAACGTCTACGGCCCGCGGCAGTCCCCGGAGGGGGAGGCCGGGGTGGTCTCGATCTTCACCGACGCCCTGCTGGCCGGCGCGCCCACCCGGGTGTACGGCGACGGCGGCAACACCCGCGACTATGTCTACGTCCAGGACGTGGTGGACGCCTTCGCCCTGGCGTGCGGGGAGCTGGGCAGCGGGATGCGGCTGAACGTCGGCACGGGGGAGCAGACCACCGACCTGGAGCTGCACTCGCTGGTCGCCGAGGCCGTCGGGGCCCCCGACGAGCCGGCTTTGGCCCCGCCCCGGCCGGGGGACCTGCGCGCCATGGCCATCGACCCGGCGCTCACCCACAAGGCCCTCGGCTGGTTCCCCCGCACCAAGCTGCGCGACGGGCTGGCCGCGACCGCCGAGTGGGCCCGGCAGCACCGGGCCGCCCGGCAAGGCGCGAGCGGTGCGAGTCGCCTGAGGTGACGATTTGTTCACGCTTCGCTCTCGATTCTCCGTCTCCCTGTGGGAGGAGGGGCTCGGCGGTTAGGCTGGGGGCCGTTGGCGGCGGGGAGCCTTGACGGCCCGCCGGATCGCGTTCCCGGCACGGTGGCCGGATGTCTGCGCCCGGCATTGCGGAGAATCGGCCGATCAGCGGCTGCCCCGCCCACCGTCGACTCCCGAGGGGGCGGCACATGCGGGGACTACCTCCCGCTGCCTGGGCGTACGTCAGCGTCGTCGTCGCACTCGCCGCGGCCGCCGTGGCCACGGCCTCGTTCGCCGAGCTCAACGTGCAGGTGCTGGCCGTGCTGGTGGCGCTGTTTTTGATCTGCGACTCGGCGTCGGTCAAGCTCAACGTCGAAAGCGCGCGGGTCTCGCTCAGCTACGCGGCCAGCCTGGCCTCGGTGGTGCTGCTCGGGCCGGGCGGCGCCGCACTGGTGGGGGCCAGCGCCGTCGTCACCGGGCAGCGGTTCTTCGCACCGGTCAAGCGGCTGTTCAACGGCGCGCAGTTCGCCTTGAGCGGCTATGCGTCCGGGGTGGTGTTCCAAGCGCTCGGCGGAGGCGGCTTCCACCCCGGCCGGGCCCGGTGGGTCGAGCAGATCATCGGCCCGTTCCTGGGGGCGCTGGTCACCTTCGTCGCCGTCAACCTGCTGCTGATGGCCGGGATTTTGCTGCTCAGCCGCCAGGCCACCGTTCAAGAGCTGCGGCGCGAAAGCGGCGAGCTGGTCTTCGTCTGCCTCGGCTACGGCATGTTCGGCCTGCTGATCGCCGGGCTGTGGGACGCGCTCGGCCCGCTGTCGGCGGTGCTGGTGCTGCTGCCGCTGTTCGTGGCCCGCTGGGCGCTGGCCCAGACCCACGCCCAGCAGCAGGCGCACGCCGCCACGCTGGCCGCGCTGTGCCAGGCGGTGGAGACCAAGGACTACTACACCCGCGGGCACAGCGAACGGGTCTCCCGGGGCTCGGTGATGATCGCCAAGGAGATCGGCATGCGCCCCGACCGGGTGGAGGCCATCCGGTACGCCGGGATGCTGCACGATGTCGGCAAGCTGGGCGTGCCGACCAAGGTGCTGCAGAAGGCCGGCGCGCTCACCGAGGAGGAGTTCGCCGCCATTCAGCTGCACCCGATGCGCGGACTGGAGATCGTCCGGGAGATCGGCTTCCTGGACGAGGCACTGGCCGGGATCATGCACCACCACGAGAAGATGAACGGCCGCGGCTACCCGATGGGACTGGCCGGGGATGAGATCCCCGAGTTCGCCCGGGTGATCTCGGTGGCCGACGCGTTCGACTCGATGACCTCCACCCGCTCCTACCGGGCCGCCCGCACGGTGGAGGAGGCCGTCGAGGAGCTGCGCCGGGGCGCCGGCGACCACTTCGACCCGGTGATGGTGCAGGCGTTCCTGCGGGCGCTGGAGCGCGAGGGCTGGGATCCGCCCGGGCCGGTGGTGCTGCCCAAGGACGACGTGGTGGAGACCACCCAGCAAGATCACGACGATCCGAGCGTGCCGATCAAGATAGCCGGCTCATGAGCGTCTCCGCACAGACCGGCCCGGCCGCCCGGCCCGGCCGGCACCGGGCGGACGTCGGCCGGCCGGTGGTGATCGCCGTCGCCGCCGCGCTGGCGGTGGCCGCCGTCGCCAAGGTCACCGCCGACGGGCTGGTGCAGCCCGAGGTCGCGGTGATCTTCGGGGCGCTGGTGGCGCTGGGCGAGCTGTTCCGCATGGTGATCCCCGGCAACCGCGAGGTGGCGCCGATCGCCGCCGCCGGGGCGCTGGGCTACGCCATGCTGACCACGGTCGGCCCCGAACCGGCCGGGCACTCGGCGCTGCAGGCGATCGCGGTCACCGCGGTCGGGATGCTGGCGGGCTCGCTGCCGCACATCGCGGTGGGCCGCGCGCCCCGGCCGGACGCGATGGCCCGCCGCCTGCTGACCGTCGCCGTCGTGGCGGTGGCGTTCCGGCCGCTGGCCTCCCTCGAGCTGGGCTGGACGGCGCTGCTGTGCCTGATGACGGTGACGATCGTGGCGGCCTGCTTTCTGGAGGTGTGCGTGGCGGCGCTGATCCGGGCCGAGGCGGTGCGGGCCCGGTTCGGCATCGCGCTGCGCGATGAGATGGCCGCCAAGATGGCGCTGTGCGCGGCGATCGGGGCGACCGCCATGCTGATCGTGGTGGCCACCTCGGTGATGGGCCGGGCGGCGCTGCTGGTGTTCACCGCCCCGATCCTGGTCACCCAGTTCGCCTTCCGCCGCTATGCCGGAATCCGGGCCACCTACCTGCAGACGGTGCGGGCCCTGTCGCGCGTCACCGAGGTCGGCGGCTATGTCGAGGCCGGGCATTCGCGCCGGGTCTCGAAGCTGGCCGTGGCGATGGGCCGCGAGCTGGGGATGAGCGAAGGGGAGCTGCTGGAGCTGGAGTACGCGGCGCTGATGCACGACATCGGCCAGCTCTCCCTGGGCGACCCGATCCCCGGCGGCGCCACCGTGCTGGCCTCGCCCGACGAGCGGCGCCGCATCGCCGAACTGGGCGCCGAGGTGATCAAAGAGACCGGTGTGCTGGACCGGGTCGCCTACATCGTCCGCCGCCAGGCCGACCCCTATCGCAGCGACCCGGCGGGTGAGGCGTCGCCCGAGCCCCCGCCGCCGCTGGCCAGCCGGATCATCAAGGCCGCCAACGCCTACGACGACCTGGTCGGCGACTCCTCCGACCGGGACCGCGGCGCGGCGGTGCTGGACCGGCTGCGGGCGGAGTCCACGGCCGAGTACGACCCGACGGTGGTGGAGGCGCTGGCCCGGGTCGTCGAACGCCGCGCCCGGAGCTGAGCGCGGACGTCGTGGTGCGGAGACGTCCAAACCACGCGGTCCAGATTTGTCGCCGGCGCGACCGGTTCCCGCTCTCGCCGCGCACTATCGTCACCGAAGTCGGGATGCGGAAGGGGACAGCGATGTTCGAGTCCGTGCTTGTGGCCAACCGCGGCGAGATCGCCAGCCGCGTGATCCACACGGTGCGGGCGATGGGGCTCAAGGCCATTGCCGTGTACTCCGAAGCCGACGCCGACCTGCCGTTCGTGGCCGAGGCCGACGAGGCGATCCTGATCGGTCCCGCCCATCCCGCCGGCAGCTACCTGGACGCCGACCGGGTGCTGGAGGCCGCCCGGCGCACCAACGCCCAGGCCATCCACCCCGGCTATGGGTTCCTGGCCGAAAGCGCCGAGTTCGCCGAGCGGGTCACCGACCAGGGCCTGGTGTGGATCGGCCCGCCGCCGCTGGCCATCGCCCGGATGGGCGACAAGATCAACGCCCGCAACCTGATGATCGAGGCCGGCGTGCCGGTGGCGGCGGGGGTGTGGGAGCCGGTGCCGGACGCCGCCACCGCACTCGCCGAGGCCGAGCGGATCGGCTACCCGGTGATGGTCAAGGCCGCCGGCGGGGGCGGCGGCATCGGCATGGGCGCCGCCCGTGACGAGGCCGAGCTGGTCAAGGTCTACGCAAGCGCCCGCAGCAGCGCCGAGCGGTTCTTCCGCAACCCCGACATCCTGCTGGAACGCTATGTGGAACGGGCCCGGCACGTGGAGGTGCAGATCCTCGGCCTGGCCGACGGCACCGTGGTGGCGCTGGGGGAGCGGGACTGCTCCGTCCAGCGGCGCCACCAAAAGATCGTGGAAGAGACCCCCTCGCCCGGGGTGGATGCGGCGCTGCGGGCCCGGATGACGCAGGCCGCGGTGCGGGCCGGCGAGGCGGTCGGCTACCGGGGCGCCGGCACCGTGGAGTTCCTGCTCGACGTCGACAGCGGCGAGTTCGTGTTCTTGGAGATGAACACCCGGCTGCAGGTGGAGCACCCGATCACCGAGCTGGTCACCGGCATCGACCTGGTGGAGCAGCAGCTGCTGATCGCCGCCGGGGAGCAGGTGACGTTCACCTCCACCGAGGCGCGCGGGCACGCCGTGGAGTTCCGGGTCTGCGCCGAGGACCCGCTGCGCTTCCTGCCCTCTCCCGGCGACATCAAGATCTGGCAGGAGCCGGTCGGCGAGGGCATCCGCATCGACGCCGGATACGCCGAGGGCAACACCGTCACCCCGTTTTATGACTCGCTGCTGGCCAAGCTGTGCGTGCACGCCGCCGACCGGCCGAGCGCGCTGCGCCGGGCCGCGCAGGCGGTCGGGGCGTTCCAGATCGAAGGTCCCAAGACCAATCTGCCGTTCTTCATCGAGCTGCTCGGCGAGGAGGAGTTCGTCGCCGGGACGTACGACACCGGGCTGGTGGCGCGGATGCGCCGCTGAGCGGCCGCCGGCCCGCCGACGATCGCGAGGGGAACCGCGAGAGGAAACGCGAGGGGAAAGGAGCCCGGGGTGGCCGAGGTTCGCGCCGAGATAGTCGGTAACGTGTGGAAGGTGGTCGCCCGCGAGGGCGACCGGGTGGCAGACGGTGACACGCTGGTCATCCTGGAGTCCATGAAGATGGAGATCCCGGTGCTGACCGAGGACGAGGGCGTGGTCACCCACCTGAAGGTCAGCGAGGGCGACGTCGTCCGCGAGGGCGATCTGATCGCCGTCATCGAGTAGCCCGCCGGCAGGGAGGGGAAGGAGCGCCGTCCGGCCGTGGAGACGACCTACTGTGACCGCTGTGGAGGGCCGTCCACCGGCACCGACCCCGAGCACGAGCGCTGCCGGGCCGCGCGGGCGCTGGAGCCGCCGCGCTACTGCACCCGCTGCGCCCGCCGCATGGTCGTCAAGGTGACGCCCGGCGGCTGGACGGCCCATTGCGTCGAGCACGGCACCCTCACCTCGGCCTGAAAGCGGCCGCGGCGCTTCGGCCGGGGCCTTCTCAAGGCGCCCGGCCGAAGCAGCTCATGTCTTGACGGCTCCGGTGAACCGGGATTCAGTTGCATCACCAGCGTCCGAATCCGGTTCTAGCAGAGGCGGCCGTCATGCCCATCCCACGCTCGATCCTCAGCCGGACCGACTTTTCCGACTTCGAACTGTCCCTGATCGCCGGAGCCTGGCCGCAGGACATCACCGGCCACTACGTGATCTGCACCTCCGACCAGCGCACCCGCCCGCTGCACGCCTTCTTCGGCGACGGCGTGGTGATCCGCCTGGAGCTGCGGCCCGACGAGCGGGGGCGCTTCCCCTGGCGGGCGCGGGTCATCGACACCCCCTCGGTCCGGCTGCGGCGCAAGCGTCCCGACCTGTTCACCGCCGGGCCGGTCGGCACCAGCTCGCCGTGGGGATTCGTGAACGCCGCCAACACCGCGCCGCTGCCCTGGGGCGACCGGCTGCTGGCCACCTGGGACGCCGGCCGCCCGGTCGAGATCGACCCGCTCTCCCTGGAATTCGTGGCCGAAGTGGGGCACCGCGACGACTGGAAGCCGGCCATCGACCAGGCGGTGCTGCCGCTGATCTCCACCACCGCCCACCCGGTGATCGACCCCGAACGGGGCTGCCTGTGGAGCGTCAGCCGGGACGTCCTCACCGGCGAGGTCTCAGTGATCCGCTACGACGGGCACGGCAAACACGTGCAGCGCTGGGCGGTCGAGGACGCCGTGCTGCCGCAGGCCACCCACACCATCACCCAGACCCGCCACTGGCTGGTGCTGGCCGACACCGCCTACAAGGTGGACCCCGAGGAGGTCTTCGGCGCCGAGCGCACCGTCGCCAACAACCCCGACGGCCCGGTGCTGCTGATCCGCAAGGACGACCTGGTGCCCGGGCGCGCCGGCGTGCCCTGCCGCACCTTCCGCATCGCCCCCGAGGTCAACCACTTCTACGCCCGCTACGACGACACCGACGGCGTCCAGGTGATCATGGAGCACTCCCCGGGCCTGGACATCGGCATGTACCTGCGCGAAGACGACCTGGACGCCTTCGGCCGCCCCATCGACCCGGCGCTGCGCGGCATGTACTGCCACGGCATGTCCCCGGCGCTGACCACGCTGCTGCGCTTCGACCCCGAGACCGGGCGGGTGCACGAGCGGGCCCGCCTGTTCGACCCCGAGCGCTACTGGCAGGCCGAGCTGTCGGCGATCGACTGGAGCTTTGAGGGACAGACCAACCCCACCCGGCACCACCTCATCCACCTGGGCTTCCACCCGGAGGCCATCAACCAGCGGGCGCTGAAGAACTACGAGGGGCGGGTGAACCCCGAGCTGTTCCCCGCCGAGGAGACCCCGGCGGTGCTCAGCAGCCTCGACTGGCACACCCTCCGGCCGGTGGCCGAGTGGACCTTCGCGCTGGAGGACTACCCGACCTCCCCGGTGTTCGTGCCGCGCGGCCCGGGCGCGCCGGGCCGGACCCGCTATGCCGGGGCCGACCCGGGCGGCCACGACGGCTACCTGCTGGTCGCGGTGCACAACGACGACCGCTTCCGGATCGAGCTGTTCGACGCCGCCGACGTCTCGCGCGGCCCGATCGCCGTGCTGGCCGCACCGCAGGGCACCACCGTCCCCTTCCTGATCCACTCGGCGTGGATGCCGCAGGCGCGGCCCGCCGACCCGGGCATAGAGCGGCTGCGCTTCGCCGACGACCTGGACTCCCGGCTGGACCAGCTGGACCCGGAGCTGGCCGCACTGACCCGCCAGGTGGCCGAGGAGCTGGACGCCCGCCACCGCTGAGCGGCCGGGCCACCGTGGCGATCGGTACAAATCTCCCGCGCCGAAGCTGTGGGATTCGGCGAAGGCCCGGCTCGAGTGGCTCACGTTAGCCTGCGGGACGTGAGCGTTCTCATGGTGACCGGGACGTGTACCGGGGTCGGCAAGACGATCGTCACCGCCGCGCTGGCCACGGTGGCCCGGGCGCGCGGGGCGTCGGTGGCCGTGGTCAAGCCGGGCCAGACCGGGGTGGGACCCGATGAGCCCGGCGATCTGGACGTGGTGCGCCGCCTGGCCGGCGTGGAGGACCTGCACGAGTTCGCCCGTTTCCCCGACCCGCTGTCGCCGGCGGCGGCGGCCCGGCGGGCGGGGGTGCCCCCGCTGCGGCTGAGCGACGTCGCCGAGCGCATCGGCGAGCTGGCCGAAACGCGCCGCCTGGTGCTGGTGGAGGGCGCCGGCGGCCTGCTGGTCCGCTACGACGACGACGGCACCACCTTCGCCGACCTGGCCCGCTGGCTGCACGCCGCCATGGTCGTGGTCACCCGCCCCGACCTGGGCACCCTCAACCACACCGCGCTGACCCTGGAGGCCATGGCGCACCGCGGCGTGCAGCTGGCCGGGGTGGTGATCGGCCAGTGGCCGCGGGAGCCGGATCTGGCCATGCGCAGCAACATCACCGACCTGGAGACCATCTCCGCCCGCCCGCTGGCCGGTGTGCTGCCGGAGGCGGCCGGGCGGCTCGACCCGGCCGAGTTCCTGCTGGCCGCGCGTGCGGGGCTGGCCCCGGCGCTGGGCGGCACTTTCGATGCTGCTACGTTCCGTAACGCCTTTGCGCTCGACATGAAGGAGAAGCCGTGACCGACATTCTCGAGGTGGCCCGCCGCCAGGTGTTGGAGGAAGGCAAGGGCCTGGACGCCGAGCAGGTGCTGCAGTGCCTGACGTTGCCCGACGACCGGCTGGAGGACCTGCTGGCGCTGGCCCACCAGGTGCGCATGCGCTGGTGCGGCCCCGAGGTGGAGGTCGAGGGCATCGTGTCGCTGAAGACCGGGGGGTGCCCGGAGGACTGCCACTTTTGCTCCCAGTCCGGCCGTTTCGACTCCCCGGTGCGCTCGGTGTGGCTGAACATCCCCGAACTGGTGGAGGCCGCCAAGGAGACCGCCAAGACCGGCGCCACCGAGTTCTGCATCGTGGCGGCGGTGCGCGGCCCTGATGAGCGGCTGATGGCGCAGGTCCGCGAGGGCGTCAAGGCCATCCAGGAGGCGGTGGAGATCAACGTCTCCTGCTCGCTGGGCATGCTCACCCGGCAGCAGGCCGAAGAGCTGGTGGCGATGGGCGTGCACCGCTACAACCACAACCTGGAGACCGCCCGCTCGCACTTTCCCAACGTGGTGACCACCCACACCTGGGAGGAGCGCTGGGAGACCTGCAAGCTGGTCAAGGAAGTGGGCATGGAGCTGTGCTGCGGCGGCATCATCGGCATGGGCGAGACCGTCGAGCAGCGCGCCGAGTTCGCCGCCCAGCTCGCCGAACTGGAGCCCGATGAGGTCCCGCTGAACTTCCTGGCCCCCCGCCCCGGCACCCCCTTCGAGCACTACGGCCTGGTGGAGGGCGGTGAGGCGCTCAAGACCATCGGCGCGTTCCGGCTGGCGCTGCCGCGCACCCTGCTGCGCTATGCGGGCGGGCGCGAGATCACCCTGGGCGACCTGGGCACCCGCTCCGGCATGCTCGGCGGCATCAACGCCATCATCGTCGGCAACTACCTGACGACCCTGGGCCGCCCCGCCGAGCAGGACCTGGAGCTGCTCAGCGAGCTGCAGATGCCCATCAAGGCGCTCTCTCAGACGATCTGACGGCGCGGCCTGGTTCCGGGGCGGCGCGTCAGCGGTTCCTGCGCAGGCGGGTGATGAACTTGTAGCGGTCGCCCCGGTACAGGGACTGGGCCCACTCGACGGGCTCGCCGTGGGTGTCGAAGGCGTGCCGGGACAGCAGCAGCATCGGCAGTCCCACGTCCACCCCGAGCAATTGGGCGTCGTGCGGGGTGGCCAGGACGGTCTCGATGGTCTCCTCGGCCTCGGCCAGGTGCACGTCGTAGGCGGTGCTGAGCGTCTCATACAGCGAGCGGTGCCGCGGCAGCTCGCGGCGCAGCCCGGGGAAGCGGCGGGCCGGCAGGTGGGAGGTGTCGATCGACATCGGCTCCCCGTCGGCCAGCCGCAGCCGGTGCAGCCGCAGCACCCGCCCGCCCGGCCGGATCCCCAGCAGCCGGGCCAGCCGCTCGTCGGCGCTGACGTACCCGATCTCCAGGATCTTGGTCTCCGGGTTCAGGCCGTGGTGGCGCATGTCCTCGGTGTAGCTGGTCAGCTGCAGCTCCTGGGCCACCTTCGGCTTGGCCACGAAGGTCCCCTTGCCCTGGATGCGCTGCAGCCGCCCCTCCACCACCAGCTCCGCCAGCGCCTGCCGCACCGTGGTGCGGGAGGTCTCATAGCGCTCGGCCAGCGTCCGCTCCGGCGGCAGCGGGCTGCCGGGCGGCAGCGACTGCGTCAGCTCAACCAACAGCTCTTTGAGCTTGTAGTACTTGGGGATGCGGGGTGCGCCGGCGGACGGCCCAAGCCCGCTGATGGGGACCCGCTCAATGCTCATGCGCCTCGCTCCGCTCGCAGGGCGGCACACAACGGGCCGCACACCGTCACGCGTCTCCTGGGATTCACCGTTGGTTGGCCCTGATGTTACGCGGGAAGCTTATGGGCCGATTTCCGCCCTAACCTTCAGCAACGCCTCCTCCAGCACTGTGAGATCGGCCTCGGTGAGGCTGGCCCGGGCGGTCAGCCGCAGGCACGCGCGGCCCTGCGGCACCGAGGGGGGACGGAAACAGCCCACCCGCGCGCCGTGCTCGGCGCAGATGTCCCGGGCCCGCACCGCGGCGTGCGGGTCGCCCAGCACCACTGGTACCACGGCGGCGGCCGGGCCCTGCGGCCCGCAGGTTTCAAAACCCAGCCCCGAGGCCAGCTCGTGCAGCCGCCGGGCACGCTCCCGCGCCCGCTGCGGCAGCCGCGGTTCGGCCTCCAGCACGTCCAGGGCGGCCAGCGCGGCGCCCACGCCGGCCGGGGCCAGGGCGGTGTCGAAGATGAACGAGCGGCCGGCGTCCACCAGCGTCTGGATCACCTCGGGCGCCCCCAGCACCGCGCCGCCCTGCGAGCCCAGCGACTTCGACAGCGTCACCGTCAGCACCACATCGGGCTGCCCGGCCAGCCCGGCCTCATGCGCCGCGCCCCGCCCGCCCGGGCCGACGACGCCGAGCGCATGCGCCTCGTCGATCACCAGCAGCGCTCCGTGCCGCCGCGTCACCCGGTGCAGCTCGCCCAGCGGCGCCAGGTCGCCGTCCACGGAGAACACCGCGTCGGTGACCACCAGCGCATGCGGCTCGTCCCGGTCGGCCAGCGCCCGCTCCACCGCCGCCACGTCCCGGTGCGGGACGACCGCCACCCGCGAGCGCGACAACCGGCAGGCGTCCACGATCGAGGCGTGGTTGACCTGGTCGGACACCACCAGCACGCCCGGACCCGACAAGGCGGCGATCGCCCCCAGATTGGCCAGGTAGCCGGAGGAGAACACCAGCCCCGCCGGGGCGCCGACGAAGGCCGCCAGCCGCCGGTCCAGCTCCGCGTGCAACTGTGTGGTGCCGGTGACCAGCCGGGATCCGGTGGAACCGGTGCCCCAGCGGCGGACGGCGCAGATCGCCCCCTCGATCAGCCGGGGGTCGCGCGACAGCCCCAGGTAGTCGTTGGAGGCCAGGTCGATGAGCCCGTCATGGTCGCTGGTGCGCGGCTGCAGACTGCGCTGCAGCCCGGCCGCCTCCCGCCGTTCCATCGCCTCGCGCAGCCGTGCCAGCGGATCCCCCACCTGTGCTTCCCTCCTCTGCAAGGCCGTATGGCCCATTACACCGTCCGGCCCGCTTGCGATGGCGACCGGGTTCGCTCCCGCTCCCACCTGGCCTGGAATGATGGTCGGGTGCCCACGATGTCTGATCTAGTGCGGACCCGGACAGATCTGGACGCCGCCGATTTGGAATGGCTGCACGCGCTGGTCTCGGACTGGCAGCTGCTGGCGGATCTGTCGTTCGCCGATCTGGTGCTGTGGCTTCCTGAGCGCGGCGCGGTCCCCCGCGCCCAGGTCCCCGGCTGGGTGTGCGTGGCGCAGATGCGGCCCACCACCGGCCCGACCGCCTACCCGCAGGACCTGGTCGGCAAGGTGGTGCGCACCGGCAGGCGCGGGTTGATCGACGTGGCCTGGCGGGAGGAGCGGATCGTCCGGGAGGGCGACCCGGAGTGGGGCAGCGGCATCCCGGTGCGCGAGGAGTCCATCCCGGTGCGCCGGGGCGGCAAGATCCTCGGGGTGATCCAGCGCAGCACCAACCTCAGCTCCGCCCGCACCCCCAGCCGGCTGGAGCTGACCTACCTGCAAAGCGCCAGCGACCTCGCCCAGATGATCGCCGAGGGGCGTTTCCCCATCCCCAACCAGGAGCCCAATCTGGTGCGCTCCCCGCGGGTGGGGGACGGGCTGCTGCGGCTGGACAAGGCGGGCCGGGTCACCTACGCCAGCCCCAACGCCCAGTCGGCCTACCGCCGGCTGGGGATGGCGGCGGACCTGGTGGGCGAGCCGCTGGGGGAGCTGACGCAGCGGCTGGTGGACACCGGCGAGCCGATGGAGGAGTCGCTGGTGCGGGTGCTGGGCGGCACCGTGGCCCGCGAGGTGGAGGTGGAGGCCAACGGGTCGGTGGTGCAGCTGCGCACCATCCCGCTGGTGGTCTCCGGCTCCCGCATCGGCGCCATCGTGCTGCTGCGCGACGTCACCGAGCTGCGCTGGCGCGACCGGGAGCTGATGACCAAGGACGCCACCATCCGGGAGATCCACCACCGGGTCAAGAACAACCTGCAGACCGTGGCCGCCCTGCTGCGGCTGCAGGCCCGCCGGCTGCAGGTCCCCGAGGCCCGGGCCGCGCTGGAGGAGGCGGTCCGCCGGGTGGGCTCCATCGCGATCGTCCACGAGACCCTCTCGCTCACCCCCGACGAGATGATCGACTTCGACGAGATCGCCGATCGCGTCATCACCATGGCCGGCGAGGTCTCCGCGCCCGAGACCCAGGTCGTCCCCAAGCGCATCGGGTCGTTCGGGGTGCTGCCCGCCCAGATCGCCACCCCGCTGGCGATGGTCCTCACCGAGCTGCTGCAAAACGCCCTGGAACACGGCCTTCCCGACCGTCAGGGGGAGCTGGAGGTGCTGGCGGCCCGGCGGGAGGGCGCGCAGCCGAGGCTGGAGGTGGTCGTCTCCGACAACGGCGTCGGCATGCCCGCCGATTTCGATCCCGAGCGCACCACCAGCCTCGGCCTGCAGATCGTCCGGACCCTGGTGGTCGGGGAACTGGGCGGGCGGCTGGAGTTCAAAGCCCGCCCCGGCGGGGGGACCGAGGTCTTCGTCGGCATCCCGCTGACCTCCGTCAAGCGCCCCACCGGGACGGGCTGAGGCCCCCTGCCGCTACGATCGGACCGAACGGCCCGGCACGTGAACCGGAGGCCTCACCGGAACGTCGAATTCAAACGACGGCCGGCGTGGGCCGCGGCCGGCCGCCAGAAGCATTCCCGGCGGAGGGAGACCGCAGGACGCCACTTCGACGAGCTGTCTGGATTCAAGGGACCACATCTGCACGGCAAAACCTCCCGGAGGCCGCCTGTCCGCTGGAACCGCTCTGCTGAAACTTGGCCGTTCCATGGGAACCGATGTGGAATTCAGGCCCGGATTTCAGGTCTTCGGGGAGGGACCTTGGGAAAGTGCTGCAGACCGCTTGCAGGCCGTCGCGGCGTGGTGATCAGTACGCGCGGCCGAGGGCGCGGGCACGGGCCTTGCGGCGCTTGATGGCGCGGCGTTCGTCTTCGCTCATGCCGCCCCATACGCCGGCGTCCTGATTGGACTCCAAAGCCCAGTGCAAACAGGCGTCGATGACCTCGCAACGGCGGCAGACCTGCTTGGCCTCTTCGATCTGCAGCAGGGCCGGGCCGGTGTTCCCGATGGGGAAGAACAGCTCGGGGTCCACGTCACGGCAGGCGGCGAGGTGGCGCCAGTCCATGCGTTCAACTCCTTCGTCAGGGTGGAGGGGTGGCTCCACTTGTGAACTGCTTCACATGTCACGGGCGACCCGGACCCTGGTCGGGTCCCGGGGAGGTCTGTCTGTGGCGCTTTCGATCATGAGGCCGCTGAGCTGGCCTGATGTCGACTGGCGCACTTTGAGCGTGTCAGGGCGCCATCGTGGCACGCAAGACCTTTGAGAAACGTTTCTCAAAGTATGGGCTGTCATATGTGTCACATCGGCGGGTCAAACGTGTGACTTTCGCGTTAACAATACCCGCCCGAGCGAAGTCAGATTACGACGCGTATCGCCTTGGGCACGGAGCGGAATGTGATCTGCCGGCGTTCTCCCAGGTAGTCGCCGTCCAGCTGAAAGGCCATGGGCCGCTGAGCGCGCACCGTGATCTCCTCGGCGTCGTGCACGTTCACCACATGCCGGCCCATCACCGGACGGCCGCCCGGCCGCAACATCCCCGCCACCGCCGACAGCACCGGAAGCACCTGCAAAGAACGCATCCCGAACAGATCCAGCCCGCCGGCGAAGTGCGCGCGCGGACTCGGATTCACCGGATAGCCGCGGATATAAGTCCACGGAGCGGTATTGGCGATGAAGGAAAGGAACACCCCGTCGATCGGCGGGCGTCCCGGCCGTTCCACGGTGAGCGCCGGATGACGGCGGTCGGTGCGGAAGAACTGCCGAAGCGCCATCCCCACATACAGGGCCGGACTGGCGTTGCCACCCGCCCGGCGCCGCCGCTCCACCGCCCGGATCACCTCGGCGTCCAGTCCCAGCCCCGCGCAGAAGGTGAAGTAGCGGTCGTCGGCCAGCCCCAGCCCGATCGAGCGGTACCGCCCGGCGCGCAGCGCGTCCAGCACCCGCCGGGTCGCGCCCACCGGGTCGCCCGGCAGCCCCAGCGCCCGGGCGAACACGTTGGTGCTGCCGATCGGCACCACCGCCAGCGCGGGCAGCTCGGCGGACGGGCCGTGCGCCAGCAGCCCGTTGACCGTCTCGTTGACCGTCCCGTCGCCGCCGAGCGCCATGACCACGTCGAACTTCTCCTCGGCGGCCCGGCGGGCCAGCTCGGCGGCATGGCCGCGGTGCGCGGTCTCCACCAGCTCCGGATCCACAGCGCCGGAGAACGTCCGCACCAGGAGGTCACGGATCCGCTGCGAGGTGGCGGTGGCCTTGGGATTGGCGATCAGCAGGGCGCGCACGGCGCCAGGTTACCCACGGTAGGGCCGGCCGCCGCAGCAGGGTGAGCGGGAGGATCCGCCCGGCCGGCGGGGGTGATTCCCGCAGTGGCGGCCAAGGCGAGTAGGGTTCGGTTCTGTGTCCGGACGCCGACCTTTCACCGTGACCGCGGCCGCCGCCCTCGAGGGAGCCGAAGGCGTGGCCGCGCTCGGCTTCGGTGCGTTCGTGGCCTGGGAGACCCTGGTCGGTGAGCCGATGGACGTGGTGACCGCCTGGGCCGTGACCGGGATGGCGCTGCTGGGCGGGTGCTGCATGCTGGCGGTCGCCCGCGGGCTGCTGGCCGCCGAGCGCTGGAGCCGCTCCCCGCTGGTGCTGACCCAATTGTTCGCGCTCCCGGTGTCCTGGTCGCTGCTGCAGAGCGAGCAGTACCGCTACGGGGTGCCGCTGATGGCCGCGGCGGTGCTCGCCCTGGTGCTGGTGCTCAGCGGCCCCAGCACCCGCTTCCTGCTGGCGGAGGAGGAGCCGGAGGACAGCGCCGAGGCCGGGCAGGGCCGTCCCCGATCCTGACCGGCCGGCTCGCCGCCGCGATCGTCCGAACGCCGATGAGCCGGGAGGGCGTCACGGTCCCTCCCGGCTCACCGGCGTCGATTCAGGCCGGGTCCTTGCGGCCGGCGGTGTGCTGTGCTCACTCCTCGGCGGTCAGCCCCTCGCGCAGCTGGGCCAGGGTGCGGGCCAGCAGCCGCGACACGTGCATCTGGGAGATGCCCAGCTCGTTGGCGATCTGCGACTGGGTCATGTTGCCGAAGAACCGCAGCAGCAGGATCCGTTTCTCGCGAGCCGGGAGCTTCTCCAGCAGCGGCTTGAGCGACTCGCGGTACTCCACGCCCTCCAGCGAGTCGTCCACCATCCCCAGCGAGTCGGCCACTGCGGGGGCGTCCTCGTCCCCGGAGTCGGGCGCATCCAGCGAGACGGTGGAGTAGGCGTTGGCGGACTCCAGGCCCTCCAGCACCTCCTCCTCGCTCATCTGCAGATGCTCGGCCAGCTCGCTGACGGTGGGCGCGCGGCCCTCCCGCTGCGCCAGGTCACTGATCGCCTTGGTCAGCGACAGCTTCAGCTCCTGCAGCCGGCGGGGCACCCGCACCGCCCAGCCCTTGTCGCGGAAGTGCCGCTTGATCTCCCCCACGATGGTGGGGGTGGCGTAGGTGGAGAACTCCACCCCGCGGTCCAGGTCGAACCGGTCGATCGACTTGATCAGACCGATGGTGGCCACCTGGATCAGGTCGTCCAGCCACTCGCCGCGGTTGCGGAACCGGCGGGCCAGGTACTCCACCAACGGCAGGTGCAGCTCCACCAGCTCGTCGCGGACCCGCTGGCGCTCCGGGTCGCCCTCGGGCAGCTGGTGCAGCCGCTCGAACAGCACCCGCGCCCGGGCGCGGTCGGGTACTCCGCCGGTGTCCGGCCGCTCGTCGGCGGGACCCGGCACACTGCCCTCCGGCAGCGTGATCTTCTCGGTCATCGCGCCACCTCGCCCGGCGGTCGCCGCAGCGGTCGCTCCGCCGTCATCACCGGGCCGGTGCCGACCCGGCCGCAGCCCTCGGCGGACGGGCTGCAGGCAAGCTCATGAAGGTTCACTGTGCCCCCGCCGCTCCACGTCGCTTGCGCAGCGTCACGGTCACCCGGTCATCGGCGCCCACCGCGGAGTCCACATCGCCGGCCAGCGAGGACAGCACCGTCCAGGCGAAGGTGTCGCGGCTGGGCAGTGCGCCGTCCACGGTCAGCACGGACACCGCGATGCGCATGGCGTCCCCGCTCAGCTCGAACTGGCATTCCAGATCGGTGCCGGGCACGGCCTGGGCGAGCAGCATCGCGCACGCCTCGTCCACCGCGATGCGCAGGTCCTCGATCTCATCGAGGGTGAAGTCCAGCCGGGCGGCCAAACCGGCGGTGGCGGTGCGCAGCACGGACAGATACGCGCTGTCGGCGGGCAGCTTGACGGTCACCACGTCACGGACCGCCGATTTGGTGTCGGCCGGCGTCTTTGCTGGCATGGCAGTGGTTTCCTCGGTCACATTTCTCCCTTGGCTGGGCACGCCTCCTTCGAAACTACCGCCTGTCTCGCGTGCCGTGACGCTTCGCCGCGCGTGGGTTTCTCACTTGCCGGCGCATCGCGCCGGCGGTCGGTGCCGGAGATCTTCGCACCCCGCGGGAAACCGCCCATAGCCGGACGCGCGCCATCGGCCCTGCTCAGCGGCGGCCGAGTTCCCGCAGCGCCTCGCCGGTCAGCCGGTAGACCGTCCACTCGTCCTGCGGGAGCGCGCCCAAGGACTTGTAAAAACCGATGGCCGGCTCGTTCCAGTCCAGCACCGACCACTCCACGCGCCGGTAGCCGCGTTCGACGGCGATGCGCGCCAGCTCGGTCAGCAGCGCCTTGCCGTACCCGTGCCCCCGGGCCTGCGGCCGCACGTACAGGTCCTCCAGGTAGATCCCGTGCGTGCCCTTCCAGGTGGAGAAGTTCTCAAACCACAGGGCGAACCCGACGACCTCGCCCTCATGCTCGGCCACGTGCGCGAAGACCTTCGGGTGCGGCCCGAACAGGGCGCGCTGCAGGTCTTCTTCGGTGGCCTCCACCTCCTCGAGCGCCTTTTCGTAGTCGGCCAGCTCGCGGATCAGACGCAGGATCGTCGGGACATCTTGGGGAACAGCAGGTCGAATCACAGGCAGAGGCTACCGCCGCCGCCCACTGCGCCGGACCCTCAGGCGCGGCCGGAGGCCGGGCGGGCGGCCTCGATGCGGGCCCGCACCAGCCGCGGGTGGAAGTAGCTGATCCCGACGCGCTCGTCGCCGGTGACACAGAAGATCTGGTAGCCGTTGCGGCCGTCCTCGTCGGGGCGGGCGAACTCCAGCGGGTCGAACACGCCCAGATCGGTCATCTTCGCGAACCACTTCATCAGGGCGAACTCGTTGGGGAAGGACTCCCGCGTATGCCCGCGCCTGCCGAGGGAGTAACGCACCTCGTAGGTGCAGCCCTCGGGGGGATAGTTCATATCTTCCCCTCCCCCCAGCAGATGGTGCACTGCCGTCCTGTCGCCGTGCTGGTGCCGGTGCCCCGGCATCCCGGGCACCTGCGCGTCGCCGGCTTGGAATGCTTCCCCACGATATAGCCCCCTGTCACATGAGGACCGACCGGCCTCCCGTCCCTCTCTGGTCGGTCCACCGACAGCGTAGGGGGCGCCCCCGCAGGGGGTGTGCAGGACGGGGGAATCGGGCGAAAGCCGGGGACGCGAGGGATGATCCGATCGAGGGCCGCCGGGACGGCGAAGGCCCGCCCGGCGCGCCGGGCGGGCCTTGCCGAGGCATCGGCCTTGGGCCGGGTCAGGACTGCTTGGTCTCCCAGAAGATCTTGTCGATCTCGGCGATCTTGGCCAGCAGCTCCTCGGCCACCTTCACATCCACGCTCTGCTTGGTGCCGGCCGCCCCGGCGAGCTTGGTCGCCTCGTTGAACAGCTGGTGGAGCTGCGGGTACTTCTCAAAGTGGTGCGGCTTGAAGTAGTCGGTCCACAGCACCCACAGGTGCTCCTTGACCAGGTTGGAGCGCTGCTCCTTGATGATCAGCGCCCGGGTGCGGAAGACCGGGTCCTCGTTGGCGTGGTACTTCTCGATGATGGCCTTGACCGACTCGGCCTCGATGCGCGCCTGCGCCGGGTCGTAGACGCCGCACGGCAGGTCGCAGTGCGCAAAGACCGTGGTCTTCGGACGCAGTAGCTTTGCCAGCACCTGCATCGTCCCTTCTCGGTAGCGGATCATGCTCAGGTCACCGACATTACCCCGATGGCCTGGCGTTCGCGCGAGTAGGGGCACGGGTATCCGGAAGGGAGCCGCCGGTGTGGCAGACGGTGGAGGTGTCCGGGGAGTCGATGCTGCCCGCGCTCCGGCCGGGGGACTGGCTGCTGGTGCGGCGCCGGGGCCGTCCCGTCGCGGCCGGGGACGTGGTGGTGGCCCGGCATCCGCGGCGGGCGGGGCTGCTGATCGTCAAGCGGGCCGTACGCCGCACCGCGGAGGGCTGGTGGCTGGAGAGCGACAACCAGCGCGCCGCGGGCCGGCAGGACAGCTGGGACTTCGGCGCCGTCCCCGAGGAGCTGATCGAGGGACGGGTGGTGGCGCGTTATTGGCCGCCGTCGCGCATCACGCTGCTGCGCCGGGGGAGGGGCGGCTGACGCCGGCTTTTCCGGCGCCAAGGCTCACCGGGGGGACTCGCCGTCGGGGCCGGGTGGCGCGTGGGCGGGCCGCGGGTCGTCGGAGCGTGCGGCGCAGTGCTCGCTGCAGTAGCGGCGGGAGCGGTCGGCGGTGGTGTCGAAGAAGACGTTGTCGCAGCCGGCGGCCCGGCAGGTGCCCAGCCGGTCCAGGCCATGGTCGCTGATCTTGACGGCCAGCCCCATGGCGGCGCCGGCGGCGTACCGGTCGGGCACCGAGCCGCCCTCGGTGAGGTGCAGGTGCCAGCGCTGGCCGTCGTGGCCGGACAGCTGGGGCTGGATCGGGTGCTGGATCAGCAGCGTGTTCAGCCGTTCGACGGCCTCCTCCTCATCGCCCCGGGCGGCGGCGGCGAAGATCGCGCGCAGTGACTCGCGCAGCTGGCGCATGGCGTCCAGATCACGGTGGGTGACCCGGCCGCTGAGATGGGGCCTGATCTTCAGCAGCCGTTGCAGGGAGTCCAGGTCGCGCAACGAGTCCTCGGCGGGGGCGGAGCTGTTGACCAGCTCGATCGCCAGGTCTGCGTAAGAAGCGAAGTCCACCGGCACTCCTTATGTGCCGACCCCGGTCCGTCGGCGGCGGTCCGTCGCCGGTATCGAGTATCACATGCGCTGTGCGGGATGGCACCGCGAGAAGGCCGGGAATATGAAATATTGTGCGGTATGCACGCAAAATATTTCCATAATCGTCCGTGCATATACGGGTGTTGTTAAAAATTGACAACCCGCCGTGTGGAGCGATCCAAGCCGTTCCTGGCCGGTGCTCTGCGCCGCCCCCGCGGCTGCGCACCCGGAGCTTTCCCGATGCGCGGCGGGCCGGACGGCCCGGTGAAGGCCGTCCGGCCCGCTGGTGCGCGGCCCTGTCGGGCCGCCCGAAAAGACCGGCTTTTCAGATCCGGTTGACGCCCTCCTTGCGGGCCTGCTCGGCCACCGCCGCGGTGACGGCCGGGGCCACCCGCTCATCGAACGGGCTGGGGATCACATAATCCGGGCTCAGGTCATCGCCCACCACGTTCGCCAGCGCCTCGGCGGCGGCCAGCTTCATCCCCTCGGTGATGCTGTGGGCGCGCACGTCCAGCGCGCCGCGGAAGATGCCGGGGAAGGCCAGCACGTTGTTGATCTGGTTGGGGAAGTCGCTGCGGCCGGTGGCGACCACCTTGGCGTGCCGCCGCGCCACATCCGGGTGGACCTCCGGAGTGGGGTTGGACAACGCGAACACGATCGCGTTGTCGGACATGGTGGCGATGCTCTCTTCGCGGACGGTGCTGCCCGACAGCCCGATGAACACGTCGGCGCCGCGCAGCGCGTCCTCGGTGGAGCCCTTGAGGCCGAGCTTGTTGGTGTCGCGGGCCAGCGCCTGCTTGACCGGGTTGAGCCCGTCGCGGCCCTCGTAGATCAGGCCCTTGCTGTCGGAGACGGCGATGTCGCCGATGCCGGCGTTCAGCAGGATCCGGCTGACCGCCACCCCGGAGGCGCCCGCACCGGCCACCACCGCGCGCAGCTCCGACAGCGGCTTGCCGATCAGGCGGGCCGCGTTGCGCAGCGCGGCCAGCGCCACGATGGCGGTGCCGTGCTGGTCGTCGTGGAACACCGGGATGTCCAGCGCCTCGCGCAGCCGGTCTTCGATCTCAAAGCACCGCGGCGCGCTGATGTCCTCCAGGTTGATGCCACCGAAGCTGGGCGCGAGCCGGATCACGGTCTCGACGATCTCGTCGGTGTCGGTGGTGTTCAGCGCGATGGGCACCGAGTCGACGCCGGCGAACTGCTTGAACAGCAGCGCCTTGCCCTCCATGACCGGCATGGAGGCGGCGGGGCCGATGTCGCCGAGCCCCAGCACCGCGGTGCCGTCGGTGACCACGGCCACCACTTTGGAGGTCCAGGTGTACTCGTAGGCCAGTTCCGGATTGTCGGCGATGGCGGTGCACACGCGCGCCACGCCGGGCGTGTAGGCCAGGGACAGATCGTCCTTGTTGCGCACCGGGACAGTGGAGCGGACCTCCAGCTTGCCACCCTTGTGCAGGACGAACGCCGGATCGTTGTCGTAATCGAAGCTTGAATCGGACTCAGCAGCCACAGCGACCCCTGTCATGACGAAACGGCTCTCGATGGAGCGTGTGGGCGATGCCACCCCTGCAGTGCGGTCTAGGTGGCCGTTTCCGGGTGGTCATCTCTTGACGTACGGGGGTCACCCGCTGTCCGATTGTGCCACACGCCTTCCAGGCGACCGTCGGGCGGGTGGAGTGGTCTGTGCCACGATGCCCGTTCTCTGTCTGTTCCCTCCATGAGGGCAGGGTGTGCCCCGTTTTGGGTTACCCGTCACTCCCAACGGCGTACGCTACCGGTACTTGGAGCGGTCCATCCAGGATGTTCCCAGGTAGGAGGGCTGGGCGACCTGTTGTGCGATCGTTTCTTGACCTTAATAGAGACCACCGGTGGTCTAGGACAAGATGTCCTGCAATGCCTTCGATCGGCGAAGGTGCTACGAACTAGTTGAAGGGGGACCTGTGAACACTGGTTCTCTGCGCCGCCGCGCCGTAGCGGCGGGTGCTCTCCTGCTGACGGGTGCCCTGGTCCTGTCCGCCTGTGGCGACGACGGCGGGGAATCCGGGGCCGGTTCCGACACCACCGTAACCCAGGACGCCGCGCTGGCGGCCATGGTCCCCGATGCCATCAAGAGCGACGGCAAGATCAAGGTCGGCACCGACGCCTCCTACCCGCCGAACGAGTCGATCGACCCGTCCACCCAGGAGATCGTCGGCTGGGATGTGGAGCTGTTCAAGGCCGTGGCGGCCAAACTCGGCCTGAAGGCCGAGTTCGAGAACGCCGGTTTCGACACCATCATCCCGGGCGTCCAGTCGGGCAAGTACGAGATCGGCGTGTCGTCCTTCACAGATGACAAGGAACGCGAGAAAGCCGTCGACTTCGTCACCTACTACTCGGCGGGCACCGCCTGGGCCGCCCCCAGGGGCAACCCCAAGAACGTCAACCCCGACGACGCCTGCGGCCTGACCATCGGCGTGCAGCAGGGCACCGTTCAGGTGAAGGACCTGGAGGAGCGCAGCAAGAAGTGCACCGAGGCCGGCAAGCCGGCCATCAAGACCGTGGTGCGCAAGCAGCAGACCGAGGTCAACAACGACCTGGTGGCGGGCAAGATCGACGCCATGGCGGCCGACTCCCCGGTGGTGGGCGGCGCGGTCAAGACCACCGGCAAGCTGGAGATCATCGGTCAGGTCTACGACACCGCACCCTACGGCTACGCGATCAACAAGAACGCCGGGCAGTTCAAGGAGGCCGTCCTGGGGGCGATCAAGGCGCTGATCGCCGACGGCACCTACATGAAGATCCTCAAGGAACACGGCGTGGAGTCCGGCGCCATCACCGAGCCGGTGATCAACGGAGCCCAGAGCTGACTTCATGACCGTCAACGGAGACGTGGAGAAGGGACGGCCCGAGGCGATCCGGGCCGTCCCCGTCCGGCATCCCGGGCGCTGGGCCGGGGCCGCGGTGGTGCTGGTCCTGGCCGCGATGTTCGTGCACTTCCTGCTCTACAACCCGGCCTTCAACTGGAGCGAGCAGTGGAAGTACCTGTTCTCTGAGCCGGTCCTCAAAGGCGTCCGCAACACCATCTGGCTGACGGTCGCGGCGATGGCCGGCGGGATCGCGCTCGGCGTCGTGCTGGCGCTGATGCGGATGTCGCCCAACCCCCTGCTGAAGGGGGCGGCCTTCGTCTACCTGTGGTTCTTCCGCGGCACTCCGCTCTACACCCAGCTGCTGATCTGGGGCGCCATCGGGGCGCTCATCCCCACCATCGGCATCGGCATCCCCTTCGGCCCGGAGCTCCACACCTGGCAGACCCAGAAGCTGATCAACGTGGCGCTGGCCGCGGCGCTGGGGCTGATCCTCAACGAGGCCGCCTACATGGCCGAGATCGTCCGGGCCGGCATCCTGTCGGTGGACCCCGGCCAGCAGGAGGCGGCCAGCGCCCTGGGCATGTCCCGGATGCAGACCATGCGCCGCATCGTGCTGCCGCAGGCCATGCGGGTGATCGTGCCGCCCACCGGCAACGAGACCATCTCGATGCTCAAGAACACCTCGCTGGTGGCGGCGGTGCCGTACGCGGAGCTGACCTTCACCGCGCAGACCATCTACGCCAGCACCTACCAGATCATCCCGATGCTGATCATGGCGTGCCTGTGGTACCTGTTCCTGTCCACGCTGCTGATGATCGGCCAGTACTACCTGGAACGGCACTTCAGCCGGGGCGTGGGGAACTCCGGCCGCGGCAGGGGCGGGCTGCGCGCGCTGCGCGGAGGAGGTGGCCAGTGACCGTTGACAAGACGACCGTCACAGACTCGAAGGCCGAGCGTCCCCCGATGGTCAAGGCCGAGCAGGTGCACAAGAGCTTCGGCCACCTGGAGGTGCTCAAGGGCATCGACCTGGAGGTCCAGCCCGGCGAGGTCATGTGCATGATCGGCCCGTCCGGCTCGGGCAAGTCCACCTTCCTGCGGTGCATCAACCACCTGGAGAAGATCGACGCCGGGCGGCTGTGGGTGGACGGCCATCTGGTCGGCTACCGGGAGAAAGGCGGCAAGCTCTATGAGCTGCGCGACCGCGAGGTGGCCGCGCAGCGCCGCGACATCGGCATGGTCTTCCAGCGGTTCAACCTCTTCCCCCACATGACGGCGCTGGAGAACGTCATGGAGGCGCCGGTCCGGGTGAAGAAGGAGCCCAAGGACGCCGTCCGCGAGCGGGCGCGGGCGCTGCTGGAGCGGGTGGGGCTGGCCGACAAGATGCACAGCTACCCCGCCCAGCTGTCCGGCGGCCAGCAGCAGCGGGTGGCCATCGCCCGCGCGCTGGCCATGCAGCCCAAGCTGATGCTGTTCGACGAGCCCACCTCCGCGCTCGACCCCGAGCTGGTCGGCGAGGTGCTGGAGGTGATGAAGCGGCTGGCCCTGGACGGCATGACGATGATCGTGGTCACCCACGAGATCGGGTTCGCCCGCGAGGTCGGCGACTCGCTGGTCTTCATGGACGGCGGCGTGGTGGTCGAGTCGGGGCCGCCGCGCGAGGTGCTGGCCAACCCGCAACATCCGCGGACCCGGGACTTTCTGTCCAAGGTCCTGTGAGGCCGGGCACGGCGGCCCGCGCCCCCGGTCGGGCGGCGCGGGCCGCCGGCGTCTAAGGTGGGCGCCATGTTCGCTGTCTACGCTGCACGTTTCGACGCCGACAACCCGCTGAACGGCCTGGAGCTGGGGGAGCGCCCCGAACCCGAGGCGCCCGAGGGCTGGACGACCGTCACCGTCAAGGCCGCCTCCCTCAACCACCACGACCTGTGGACGCTGCGCGGCGTCGGCATCCGCCAGGAGCAGCTGCCGATGATCCTCGGCTGTGATGCGGCCGGGGTGGACGCCGACGGCAACGAGGTCATCGTGCACTCGGTGATCGGCGACCCGGACGCCGGCGGCGGCGATGAGACCCTCGACCCGCGCCGCTCCCTGCTGTCGGAGCGCCACCAGGGCACCTTCGCCGAGCAGGTGATCGTGCCGCGCCGCAACCTGGTGCCCAAGCCCAAGGAGCTGTCGTTCGAGGAGGCGGCCTGCCTGCCCACCGCCTGGCTGACCGCCTACCGGATGCTGTTCGACAAGGCCGAGCTGCAGCCCGGCGCGACCGTGCTGGTGCAGGGCGCCGGCGGCGGGGTGGCCACCGCCCTGATCGCGCTCGGCGCGGCCGCCGGCTACCGGGTGTGGGCCACCAGCCGCAGCGAGGCCAAGCGCAAGCGGGCGCTGGAGCTGGGCGCCGAGGCGGTCTTCGAGCCCGGGGCGCGCCTGCCGGAGCGGGTGGACGCGGTGATGGAGACCGTCGGCCAGGCCACCTGGTCGCACTCGCTGAAGTCGCTGCGTCCCGGCGGCCGCATCGTGGTCAGCGGCGCCACCACCGGCCAGCTGCCCCCCGCCGAGCTCAACCGGGTGTTCTTCCTGCAGCTGTCGGTGGTCGGCTCCACCATGGGCACCCGCGACCAGCTGGTCCGCCTGTCCCGCTTCCTGGTCACCAGCGGCCTCCGCCCGCCGATCGACCGCACCCTGCCGCTGGCGCGGGCCCGCGAGGGCTTTGCCGTCATGGCCGAAGGCGACCTCTTCGGAAAGATCGTCTTCACGCCCTGACGGCGGGCTCCCTAGCGGATCGCACCGCTGTGGGTACGCTGAGTGCGTATGACTCCCATGATGACCGGGAGCCGATCGTGAGGAAGGAGTCACCCGGCGTGAGCGTCGCCGCCGGGCTTTCGATGGCCGCTTCCGGACGTGCCGGCGGCGCGCCGTCCCACGGGGTCGCCGCCGAGGTGCACAGCGCGTGCCTGCTCCCGGACACCCCCTACCGGCTGTGGGAGCGCGGTGAACTCCACGAGGTGCTCGCCCTTCCTCACGACGGCACCAGGGTCGAGGTCATCGATGGGGAGATCTACGTATCACCGGCTCCGGTCATGCCGCACAACCGGATCATCGACAAGATCGCTGAGGCGTTCTGGGCCGCGCGGGCCGCTGATCCGGAGTGCGTGTGGGAGTGCACGCAGGGCACGGGCCTGCGTGTGCCGGAGCGGGAGACGGGCTGCGTGCCCGACCTCATCGTGGCCGAATCCGAGATCCTCAACGCCGCCTGGGAGGCAGGGGCCCCTTATCTCACGCCCGACCAGGTGGAGATGACCGTCGAGGTCACCTCCAAATCGAACGCGGCGGCCGATCGCCAGCCGACGAGCCTGCGCCCCAACACCAAGTGGCAGCTTTACGCACGCCTGGGGATCCCCTGCTATCTGCTCGTCGACCGTGATCCCCGGGCCGCTCAGGTCACCTTGTACTCGGCGCCGGACCGGGCCGCCGGGGCCTACCTGCAGCACCGGGTATGGAACTTCGGCGAGACCGTCAAGCTGCCGGAGCCGTTCGGGATCGAGATCCCCACCGAGCTGTGGCGGCCCTGGAAGGACTAGCGGTCGAGGATCTCGGTGCGGATCCGGGCGGCGGTCTCCTCCAGCAGTGACTGGACCGCCGCCAGGTCCGCCTCGGTCAGGCCGGAGCGCCTGGCGCTCTTGCGGACGTTGTCGGCGAACTTGCGCAGCGCGCGCTCCAGTTTGATGCGGTTGGCCTCCTCGGCGGTGCCGGTGGCGGTGCACCAGGCCTCGTCCCAGCTCTGCCGCCACTCCTCCATCAGGGCCTGGCTCTGCTCGCGCCAGTGCCCCTTGTGCCGCCGCCACTCCTCCTTGTGCCGCTCCCTGACCTCCCGCCAGGTCTCCTTGGAGGCGGTACGGCCCTGCTTGCGCATCTCGCGGGCGGCCTGGGTCAGCTCCTCGCGCAGCGAGCGGACGGTCTGGCGGACGTCCTGCTGCAGCTCGCGGGCGAACTGCTGGGCCGAGGCGGCGATCTCCTCCTCCAGGTCGGCCAGCTCGTCCATGCGGCGCTCCAGCTCGGCACGGCCGGCGTCGGTGAGCGAGTAGACCTTCTTGCCCTTGATCACCTCGTGGGTGACCAGGCCGTCGGCCTCCAGCCGGGCCAGGCGCGGGTAGATGGTGCCGGGGGAGGGGGAGTAGACCCCCAAGAAGCGGTCCTGCAGCAGCCGGATCACCTCATAGCCGTGCCGCGGGCTCTCCTCCAGCAGCTTGAGCAGGTACAGGCGCAGCCGGCCGTGGCCGAAGACGGGGCTCACTTGTCCTCCACTCCCGTGCCGGCCTTGGCCGGATCATCGGGCTTGCTGAGCAGCGTGATGCCGCCGGAGATCGTGTTGACGACCAGCTGCCCGGCTCCGTCGCCGAGCGTGCCGCTGACGTTCGTGGCCACCGGGCGGTCGTACCGTTGCAGACCGGGGAACGAGGTGTCGATCCGGCCGGCCGCCGAGCCGAGCTGGACCTTCGCCGAGGTCGATTCCGGCAGCCGCAGCGCCACCTCCCCGGAGACGGTGCTGACGGTCATGGCGCACCCGTTGACCGGCGCCACGTCCGCGGCGATGCGGCCGGAGACGGTGCGGGCGCCCAGGCTCTCCAGCGAGCCTCCGGCCAGGGTGAGGTCGCCGGAGACGGAGGTGAAGTTCACCGCGCCGTCCACCCCTTGCGCCTCGATCCGCCCGGAGACGGTGTTGGCGTCGATCTGTCCCTTCACCCCGTCCAGCGTGACGTCGCCCGTCGCGCTCTTGATGGCGGCGCGGGCCGACAGGCCGGTGATGACCGCGTCGGCGGAGACCAGGTTGAGCTGGACGGGGCACTCGCGGGGGACGGTCACCGTGACGGTGGCGCGGGCCCGCTGGTTGCGCAGCCAGCCGAGCATGCCCTCCAGGATCCGCTCGTGGGCGATGGTCAGCATGCCCGCCTCGTGGCTGACCAGCAACGGCGGCCCGTGGACCTCACTGACCAGCACGGACGGCGCCTCGTCGGAGGCCAGCACGTTGATGTTGCCGGCGATCATGGTGGCCTTCAGGGCGACCACGCCGTCGAACTCCAGCGTCGCCGTGCTGTCGATCGTCCAACGCGACATCGCATGCCGCCTTTCGTGCCCGTGCCTTGGGGATGACGCGACCGGACTGTGCCGAGTAACACGATATGTCGCGTCCTGGCAAAGTCAAGACATGTCGCTTTTCGGCGAGTCACCGGCGCGGAAGCGGCCCGTGACGGTTTCAGTCCTCATCGTCCAGCCGGGCCAGCCAGGTGGCCAGCCGATCGATCGGCGTTTCGAACTCGGGGTTCAAATCCACGAACTCGCGCAGCCGCTCGGCCACCCAGTCCAAGGTGACCTCCTCCGAACCGCGCCGCTGCGACAGTTCCTCGATTCCACGGTCGGTGAAGTACATGTACCGATCCTTTCAGCGAACCGTTTTCCCCGCGGAAACCGCGCCCGGTTCGGCACGGTGACATGGGCGAGGGCCCCGGAAGACGCTTCCGGGGCCCTCCAAGGGAAACCGTGTGGACGGCTCGGCGTGCTCAGTCCGGGAAGACCTGCTGCAGCAGGGCCTCCTGCTCGATGGCGTGCATCTTGGCCGAGCCCACCGCCGGCGAGGAGCTGGCCGGGCGGGAGATCCGGTGCAGCGGCCGGCCCTCCAGCAGCGGCCCCAGGGTGAGCGCCAGGTACGGCCAGGCGCCCTGGTTGGCCGGCTCGTCCTGCACCACCACCAGCTGCGCGTCGGCGGGGTACTTGGCCAGCTCGGCCTTCAGCTCCGCCACCGGCAGCGGGTACAGCCGCTCCAGCCGGATCACCGCGGTGTCGGTGACGCCCTTCTTGGCCCGCCGCTCCACCACCTCGTAGTAGATCTTGCCGGTGGTGATCAGCACCCGCTTGACGCCGGACGGCTCGATCGCGCCCTGCTCGCCGATGACCGGCTGGAAGGCGCCGGAGGTGAACTGCGCGACCGGCGAGGCCGCCCCCTTGTGCCGCAGCAGCGACTTGGGGGTGAACACGATCAGCGGCTTGCGGCGCTGGGAGAGCACCTGCCAGCGCAGCAGGTGGAAGTAGTTGGCCGCGGTGGTCGGGTAGACCACCGTCACGTTGTCCTGGGCGCACAGCTGCAGGAACCGCTCGATGCGGGCCGAGGAGTGGTCCGGGCCCTGGCCCTCATAGCCGTGCGGCAGCAGCAGCGTCACCGACGAGCGCTGGCCCCACTTCTGCTCCCCGGAGACCACGAACTCGTCGATGATCGACTGGGCGCCGTTGGCGAAGTCGCCGAACTGCGCCTCCCAGCACACCAGCGCGTCCGGGCGGGTCAGCGAGTAGCCGTACTCAAAGCCCATCGCGGCGAACTCGCTCAGCAGCGAGTCGTGCACGTAGAACTTCGACACGCCCTTGTCGAACCGCTTGAGCGGGGTGTGCTCCTCGCCGGTCTTGCGGTCCACCAGCACCGCGTGCCGCTGGCCGAAGGTGCCGCGCCGGGAGTCCTGGCCGACCAGCCGCACCGGGTGCCCGTCGATCAGCAGCGAGCCGAACGCCAGCAGCTCGGCGGTGGCCCAGTCCACCGAGTCGTCGGAGATCGCCTGGGCGCGGCGCTGCAGGATCGGCTGCAGCCGCGGGTGCACGGTGAAGCCCTCGGGCAGGTCGACCTGGGTCTCGATGATCTGCTTGATGGTCTCCAGATCGATCGCGGTCCCGGCCGCCCCGTGGTCGATCGGGACGTGCTCGGGCTCGGCCGGCTTGATCACCGAACCGGGCTCCGGCGACTTGGCCAGCGCCTCCCTGGTCTCGGTGAAGGCCCGCTCCAGCTGCTCCTGGTAGTCGCGCAGCGCCTGCTCGGCCTCCTCCACCGTGATGTCGCCCCGGCCGATCAGCGCCTCGGTGTACAGCTTGCGCACCGAGCGCTTGGCGTCGATCAGGTCGTACATCAGCGGCTGGGTGAAGGAGGGGTTGTCGGACTCGTTGTGGCCCCGCCGCCGGTAGCAGACCATGTCGATGACGACGTCCTTCTTGAACGCCTGGCGGTACTCGAAGGCCAACCGCGCCACCCGGGCGCACGCCTCGGGGTCGTCGCCGTTGACGTGGAAGATCGGGGCCTGGATCATCCGGGCCACGTCGGTGGCGTACACCGACGAGCGCGAGTGCTGCGGGGCGGTGGTGAAGCCGACCTGGTTGTTGACCACGATGTGCACGGTGCCGCCGGTGCGGTAGCCGCGCAGCTGCGACAGGTTCAGCGTCTCGGCCACCACACCCTGCCCGGCGAAGGCCGCGTCGCCGTGGATCAGCACCGGCAGCACGGTGAAGCCGGCCTCGCCGACGTCCAGGATGTCCTGCTTGGCGCGGACCACGCCCTCCAGCACCGGGTTGACCGCCTCCAGGTGGGAGGGGTTGGCCACCAGCGAGACGCGGATCTTGGCGCCGTCGTGGGACTCGAAGTCGCCCTCGGCGCCCAGGTGGTACTTGACGTCGCCGGAGCCCTGGGCGCTGCGCGGGTCGAGGTTGCCCTCGAACTCGCTGAAGATCTGCGCGTAGGACTTGCCGACGATGTTGGCCAGCACGTTCAGCCGGCCGCGGTGGGCCATGCCGATGACGACCTCGTCCAGCCGGGCGCGGGCCGCCGCGCTGATCACCGAGTCCAGCAGCGGGATCAGCGACTCGCCGCCCTCCAGCGAAAAGCGCTTCTGCCCGACGAACTTGGTCTGCAGGAACGTCTCGAACGCCTCGGCGCTGTTGAGCCGCCGCAGGATGTGCAGCTGCTCCTCGCGGCTGGGCTTGGGGTGGGGGACCTCCACCCGCTGCTGGATCCAGGCCCGCTCCTCGGGGTCCTGGATGTGCATGTACTCGATGCCGACGGTGCGGCAGTAGGAGTCGCGCAGCACGCCCAGGATCTCGCGCAGCTTCATCTTCGGCTTGCCGCCGAAACCGCCGGTGGCGAACTCCCGCTCCAGGTCCCACAGGGTCAGCCCGTGCTGCAGGATGTCCAGGTCGGGGTGGCGGCGCTGCTTGTACTCCAGCGGGTCGGTGTCGGCCATCAGGTGGCCGCGGACCCGGTAGGCGTGGATCAGCTCGTGGACGCGGGCGACCTTGTCGACGTCGTCCTCGTGGCTGGCGGAGATGTCCTGCACCCAGCGCACCGGCTCATACGGGATGCGCAGCGCCTCGAAGATCTCGTCGTAGAAGCCGTCCTCGCCCAGCAGCAGCTGGTGGATGCGGCGCAGGAACTCCCCGGACTGGGCGCCCTGGATGATGCGGTGGTCGTAGGTGGAGGTCAGCGTCATGACCTTGCTGATCCCCATCCGCGCCAGCGTCTCGTCGGAGGCCCCGGCGAACTCGGCCGGGTACTCCATGGCGCCGGCGCCGATGATCGTGCCCTGGCCCGGCATCAGGCGCGGCACCGAGTGCACGGTGCCGATGGTGCCCGGGTTGGTCAGGCTGATCGTGGTGCCCTGGAAGTCCTCCAGGGTCAGCTTGCCGGCGCGGGCCTTGCGGACCAGCTCCTCATAGGCCGCCCAGAACTGGCGGAAGTCGAGGGTCTCGGCGGCCTTGATGGAGGGCACCACCAGCTGCCGCTGGCCGTCCTCCTTCTTAAGGTCGATGGCCAGGCCCAAATTGACGTGCTCGGGCTTGACCAGCACCGGCTTGCCGTCGACCTCGGCGTAGCTGTAATTCATCTCCGGCATCGTCTTCAGCGCCCGCACCACGGCGAAGCCCAGCAGGTGCGTGAAGGACACCTTGCCGCCGCGGCCGCGGCGCAGATGGTTGTTGATGACGATGCGGTTGTCGATGAGCAGCTTGGCCGGCACCGCGCGGACGCTGGTGGCGGTCGGCACCTGGAGGCTGGCCTCCATGTTGGCGACCGTCCGGGCGGCCACCCCCTTCAGCCGGACCTCCTCGGCGCCGGCCGGCACCGCGGCCGGAGCGGCCTTTTCCGGCTTGGCCTTGGCAGGCGGGGGCGCGGCCCTGCCGTCGCCGCCGGGCGCTTTGACGGGCGGCGCGGCGGCCGCCGGGGCACCGTTGGCGCTCGGTGCCCCACCCGGCGCGGTCGCTGTGGCCCCCTGCGCGGACGGCCGGGAGTCCGGCTGGTAGTCCGCGAAGAAGTTCCACCAGGCCTGGTCAACGGAGTTCGGGTCTTCGAGGTACTTCTGGTACAGCTCGTCGACCAGCCACTCGTTGGCGCCAAAGTCTGTGGTTCTCGGGTCGGCACTGGTACGCGACGACTCTGTCGACACGGCGGGGATCGCCCCTCTTCCGCAGCTCGCAAGTTAAATCTGAATCGAGACAAGGCTACTCGCCTCGGACCCGGACGACGGTAGCCGCAGGACCGCCTTCGGCCGGTGACCCCTGATTATGGCCACGTCGCCCACGGGGGCCGGAGGGTTTCGGCAAGATCGTCAACATCCGGGAAAGGCCGGGCATTCCGTCGCCTTGCCCTACCCGCCCGCTCGGCCGTTACTCCGGCCGGCCCGTCCCGGCGGGCGCTCTTGCCGGAGATAAAACCCTGACCTGGGATGATGCGTGGCCGTAACCGGCCATGCCGGGCGGCGGGCCGCCCCTTGCGGGGGCTGCAGATCCCCGGCCGCCCAGGTTGCGCGCCGCGCGGCGCTCGGCGGCCCTTCCCGGTGCGGCGTCTTTGCGGGCCGCAGCGGGTGCGTCGAGGCCGTCACCGCCATTGGCGGGGACCGGACGGCGAGGTCAGTGGCTGTGCGGCGGGACGACCGGGCCCTCGCTGGCCTGCACCAGCACGAAGCCCTGCCCGTGGAAGGCCAGCTGCATCGCCTCGCCGCTGCCGCGCCCGATCAGCGCGCCCGCCTTGAAGGTGCGGTTGACGCCCACCTGCAGCCCGGCGCTCCAGCAGACCGCCGACTGGGCGTCCACGAACGTCGGGGCGCGCCCGGGGTCCAGCATGACCGGGGTGCCGTGCGCGGTGACCGCCACCCAGCCGGTGCCCGACAGGGTGGTGTTGAACAGCCCGCCGGCCACGATGCCGGCGCCCTGCACCCGCTGGATGTCGGAGTGCAGGTGCGCGTCCCAGGCCAGGACGTTGGCGCCGTTGACCGTCAGCGTCTCGTTCTCCAGGTAGAACAGGTGGATGTCGTCGGCGTTGTGCGCCAGGAACAGCAGGCCCTGCCCCCGCACCCGCATGGTGGGCACGCCCTCGCCGGTCAGCGCCTTCTTCAGGAAGCGCCCGACGCTGCCGGAGCCCTGGTAGTCGAAGTCCATCTGCCCCTGGAAGGCCACCATCGACCCCTGGCGGGCCAGCACCTCCCCGTTGAGGTGGACGCGGAGCATCTTGGAGTTCTGCAGGGCGAAATGCCCGGGGAGCTGTGCCTGCTCCATGTTGCCGAAGAACGGGCTGCGCATCGTCTGGGTCTCTCTGGCTCATGGCCGCGCCGGAGGGCGGCCCGCGTGCGTGCTCATGGCCTCGCCGCGCCTGACGGCGGAAGAGACGCCTTCAGCACCGGGAGCGGGGATCACACGTCACGGACTTTGCGGATACGAGCCGTCAGCATAACGGCGTTCCCGGTCGGTCCCGGCGCGTCCGCGGCGGTCAGGTGGAGCGGTACGGCGCCGCGGCCCGGCCGGTGATCAGCGGCAGGTCCAGCAGGGTGCGGATGCCGGGCTCGGCCTCGCAGACCGCCGGGACGGCGTTGACGGCGTGCGCGGCCGCGGCGGCGATGCCGTTGGACACCCAGTCCTCGCCGGTGGTCAGCGTGATCGAGGGACGGCCGTGCACGCGCACCGCGTAGCCGGGGTCGCCCCAGTCGAAGACGCGGGAGGCGTCGGCCTTGTAGATGGCCTCGGCCATGATGAAGGGGTTGCCCTTCACCAGCCCGTTGAGGGTCCAGCGGGCGGCGGCGACCGTGCCCTTGGCGATGTGCCCGGCGGAGACGTCGAAGTCCTCCGAGGCCAGCCGGTAGGCGACGTCGCAGTCGACCTCGTCCAGCGCGACGCCGAGCGCGGCGGCGACCAGGTACATGCTCTCGGTGAACACCGAGCGCATGTAGGCCCGCGCCTTGCGCAGGTCGGCCACGTACTCCTCTTCGGTCTTGCCGAATCCCACCATGTCGTGCACCAGCCGCCAGGAGGGATGGCCGGAGAAGTCCGAGCACTCCCGCGCGTAGACGTGGCTGATCTGCCGGGACAGCCGCGACAGCGCCAGCGGCATCAGGTCGGCCATGAAGCCGGGGTTGACCCCCGTGCCGTGCACCGAGGAGTTCCCGGCCCGGCACGCCCGCTCCAGCTCGTCGACCAGCTCCGGGCCGTGCGCCTGCGGGTAGACCAGGCCCGACAGGCAGATCACGTTCTTGCCCGAGGCCAGCAGCTCGCAGACGGTGTTCAGCCCGCCGCTGCGCCGGCGGGTGAGCACCCCGCCCGAGGGCGCGAAGATCACGCAGTCGGCGTCCAGCGCCAGGATCTGCTCGGGGTCGGCGGTGGCGGGCACGCCGATGGGCGGCCGTCCGGCCAGCTCGGCCACGTCGACGCCGGCCTTGGCGGGGTCGTACACCCGTGCGCCCACCAGCTGCATGTCGGGGCGCTCCAGGACCGCCCGGATGGCGCTGCGGCCGAGTGCGCCGGTCGCCCACTGCACGACGCGGTAGGGCCCCATACGACCTCCGTGACAGGGGTGGGACGGAGAAGGACCAGGAGGTAGGAGACTACCTGCCGTACACGGGAGAAATCGTCGAATTGACATATACATACCCCTCCCTGACTCGCGGACATGCCGGATATGACCCCTTTTCTGCATGAACGCGGCCTGCTCGCCCCGTCTTCGGGCGGGAAGGGAGGGTGGGGAAGAAGGGTTTGGGGTGGGGTTGAGTCCGAGCGGGATTCGGTTGGGTGATACCACAGAGTAATCCCTGAGTGATTACCTAAGACAGGCGACCGCAGCGGGGCAGGAGCGTCCGCCTCCACTGCGGGCCGGGTGATCCCGGGCGAACAGCACAGTCGGCGTGAAGTGAGGAGACAGGATGTCGGAACTGCGTTTCGACGGGCGAGTGGCGATCGTCACCGGCGCCGGGCACGGCCTCGGGCGGCAGCACGCGCTGGAGCTGGCCGCGCGCGGCGCCAAGGTCGTGGTCAACGACCTGGGCGGGGACCGCTCCGGCGCCGGCGCCTCGGCCGGCCCGGCCCAGCAGGTCGTCGAGGAGATCGTCAAGAACGGCGGGGAGGCCGTGGCGAACCCCGACAACGTCGCCACCCCCGAGGGCGCCCAGGCGATCGTGCAGGCCGCGCTGGACAACTTCGGCAAGATCGACATCGTCATCAACAACGCGGGCATCCTGCGCGACAAGTCGTTCAAGAACATGACGGTCGAGGAGTGGGACGCCGTCATCGCCGTGCACCTGCGCGGCGCCTTCCTGGTCACCAGCGCGGCCTGGCCGCACCTGCGCGACCAGGGCTACGGCCGGATCGTCAACACCTCCTCGCCGGCGGGCCTGTTCGGCAACTTCGGCCAGGCCAACTACTCCACCGCCAAGATGGGCCTGGTGGGCTTCACCAAGACGCTGGCCCACGAGGGCGCCAAGTACAACATCAAGGCCAACGCCATCGCCCCGGTGGCCTGGACCCGCATGACCGAGGACCTGCTGCCGGCCGACTTCGCCGAGGCCCTCGGCGTGGACAAGGTCACCCCGCTGGTGGCCTACCTGGCGCACGAGGACAACCAGGCCAGCGGCGAGGTCTACACCGTCGGCGGCGGCCGGATCGCCAAGATCTTCGTCGCCGAGGGGCCGGGCTGGGCCAAGAAGGACGGCCTGACCGTGGAGGACGTGGCGGCCAACTGGGAGCAGATCAACGCCCAGGAGCCGTTCATCGTCCCCCGCAACGTCGGCGAGCAGATGGCGCCGCTGATGCAGGTGCTGCAGTAGGCGCGGGGCGATGAGCGAGCGCGGATCCCTGCTGCTGGACCGCCGGGACGGGGTGCTGGTGATCACCCTGAACCGGCCGGACCGGCTGAACGCGGTCGATGCGGCCGTCAGCGAGGAGATGCTGGCGGTGCTCAACGAGCTGATGCTCGACCGGCGCACGCACGTCGTGGTGCTCACCGGAGCCGGCCGCGGGTTCTGCTCCGGCATGGACATCCAGGGCGGCGACGGCCCCGGCGACGCGGCTCAGCAGGAGGGCAGGGCCCAGCGGCTGTACGGGGGCATCGCGGTCGGCGGCGAGGTGACCGCCCGGCTGCGGGAGATCCCCCAGCCGGTGATCGCCGCGCTGCACGGGCCGGTGGCGGGGATGGGCGTCTCCTGGGCGCTGGCCTGCGACCTGCGGGTCGCCGACCCCACCACGCGCTTCGTGGTGCCCTTCACCGATTTGGGCCTCTCCGGCGGGGACTGCGGGCTGTCGTGGCTGCTGCCCCGCCTGGTGGGGCCGGGCAGGGCCGCCGACATCCTCTACCGGGCCAAGCGGCTGTCGGTGGAGGAGGCCGACGCACTCGGCCTGATCACCGAGCGGGCCGAGGAGGGCAAGGACCTGGAGGCGGCGCTGGCGCTGGCCGAGGAGCTGCTGCAGCGCTCCCCGTATGGCCTGCGGCGCACCAAGGAGCTGCTGAACGCCTCCCTGGACGCCCCGGGGCTGCGCCAGCAGCTGATCGCCGAGACCGGGATCCAGACGGTGGCCTTCTTCACCGAGGACCTGGTGGAGGGGTTGAGCGCCACGCTGGCCAAACGGCGGCCGACGTTCAAGAACCGATGATGCGGGCGCCCGGCCCCGCGACGGGGCCGGGCGTCACCGCCCGCGCACCTGAATGATCTTGGGTGTGCCGAGGGTGCGGGTGGCCCGCCCGTCCCGCACCGTCTGCGGCCCCCTGAACGCTCGAGGCTTTTCATCCGCCGCTTCCCGAGCCTTCTGGCCGGGCGCGCGGCGAGGAGCCGCCCTGCGGGCTCTCTCAGGCCCGCGGGAGCGGCGCTTTGCGGTTCACTGGCCCTCGGCTTCGCGGAGCACCCGCTCCAGGGCCTCCACGTAGCGCAGGGCGATGAGGTGGGCCAGGACCGGGTGGGCGCCCAGCGGTGCCGCCAGTCCCGCGCCGGTGTCGGCGGCCAGCTTGGACAGCGCCGCCATCTGCGCCGGGTCGACCTCCGGCCCGATCACCTGCGGCGCGAACGCCACGTGCGTGGCGCCGGAGGCGCGCAGGCGGGCGGCGGCCTCGGCGGGGCTGATGGAGCCCGGCCCGTCCTCCAGCGAGGCCGCGGCGACCGGCACCGCCAGGCGGGAGGCCAGCAGCACCGCGCCGACCTCGGCGTCCTGCACCGCGGCCGGCCCGCCGGGCACGACGATCACCACCCCGCCGGCCACGGTGACCGTGGTCATGAGCCTGATCCGGTCGGCCCGGGCCAGCCCGGCCTCGGCCAGCCGCTCGTGCAGCGCCTGGGCGATCAGCGGGTGCGGGCCCAGCGGTTCGGCGATCACGGCCGCCATCCCGGAGGCCTGGACCGTCTCCCGCAGCGTCCGGTCGATCCGGGGGTCGGGGGCGGTCACCATGGGCACCACCACCGCCGGCGGCATCTCCGGGGCCCGCTCGACCGTGGCGGCATAGGCCAGCGCCTGACCGAGGGAGGCCGCAGATCCCTCCAGGTAACCGATCGTGACCGGCTGGCCGGTGTGCACGTGCTCGGTCAGCAGGGCCAGCGCGCCCGCCTCTCCGGTCACCACGCCCGGCCCGACCGGCGGCACGATGCCGGTCACCGAGTCGGACGGCAGCTCTGGGGCGGCGACCGGGGAGGCCGCCTCCAGCGAGCCGGGAACCGCGAGGATGAGCGGGGGCGCGCCCGGAGGCAGCACGAAGGACTCGGCACCGCGGTGCCGGCCACCGCGGCGCGAGCGGCGCCGCCGAGTGGGGAGCCCTTCGGGGATCGTGTTGTCGGGAGGCGCTTCGCTGTCAGGGGTCACGGCGGGCATCGTAACTGGGCCTGCGTGCCCTATTCCCTGCATGTGGGAGTTATGGGACAAATATTCCGTTTTTGTGATCTTCGTGAGACAGTCCAGGCACCTTACGGAGGGTGACCGAGATGCTGCCGCGGCAATATCCCCCCACGCCAAGACAGGGATGATCAGCTTGCGCGGTCATGGACGTAGTAAGCTCCCGGAACCCCCGTACCGACACCAATCGGGATGGTTCCCCGTCATGATGGGCGAAGTAGCGCGATGACCTCCCGCAGGCCACCGACCACCAGCCGTTCCTCCCGGACACAGTCGATCAGGACCAAGATCATCATCCTGCTGGCGATCCCCCTGGCGTCGCTGGCGGGTCTGTGGGTGCTTTTCACGGCGGCGGCCATCGAGGACGCGCGGGGGCTGCGCGACAGCGACCGCCTGAACGAGCAACTGGTCCGGCCCGCGATCATGCTGATGAACTCGCTGCAGCACGAGCGCCGCATGTCGGTGGCCTACGTGGGCGACCGCACCAGGGACCGGGCCGGGCTCGAGGCCCAGCGGGCCAAGACCGACCAGTTCCGCCGCGCCTTTTCGGACTCGGTCGCCGAGGAGGACGTGCGCGCCCGCCTCCAGCCCGAGGTGCTGCGGCGCATCGACCAGGTCACCACCCGCCTGTCGGAGCTGGAGGCCACGCGCCGCCTGATCGACCGCCACGAGCTGCGGCGCGAACAGGTCATGGCCGACTACGGCGCGGTGATCGACGGGCTGCTGGGCGCCTTCCGGGCGGTGACCGTCCACGACGGACGCATCGCCCGGGACCTGCAGAACCTCGCCCTGCTCAGCCGGGCCCGCGAACTGGTGGCCCGGGAGGACGCGCTGGTCACCGGCGTGCTGGCGGCGGGCCGGTGGAGCGCGGCGGAGATGGAGGAATTCCACTACCTGGTGGGGGCCAAGAACCAGGCCATCACCGAGGCCGTCTCCGGCCTGCCCGCCGAGGAGCGCGCCGCCTATGAGGGGTTTTTGTCCGGCGCGGACTACACGCGTTTCCAGCGCCTGGAGGAGCGGCTGCTGGAGACCGAGGAGAACAGCCGGCGCCTGCCCCTGGAACAGGGCTCCTGGCTCACCATCAGCGAGATCGCCCTCACCCGGATGAGCGAGCTGGAAAGCCAGGCGGCCGCCGCCACCAGCCGGCGCACCGGCGAGGTGCGCTCGCGCACCTACCGGCAGCTGGCGGGGGTCGGCGGCCTGGGACTGCTGGCGCTGGTGCTGTCGACCGTGGTGGGCTGGCGGATCGGTAACCGCCTGATCCGGGAGAGCCGCCGGGTGTCGCGGGCGATGAGCGACTTCACCACCCGGCAGCTGCCGGCGCTGCGCGACATGGTGCGCGAGGGCGGGAACGAGCGCATCGACCCGCAGGCCGCGCTGCCCGAGCAGGACCTGCGGACCACCGAGATCGCGCGCATCAGCCACGCCTTCACCCAGGCCGGCCGCGCCGTGCTGGAGGCCGCCGCCCGGGAGATCGAGACCCGGCGCGCCATCAACGAGGTCTTCGTGACGCTGGCCCGCCGCAACCAGGCCCTGGTGCACCGCCAGCTGACCCTGCTGGACACCATGGAGCGGCGCGCCGAGGACCCCGACGAGCTGGACGACCTGTTCCGGCTGGACCACCTGGCCACCCGCATGCGCCGGCACGCCGAGAACCTGATCATCCTGGCCGGCCGCACCGCCGGCCGCACCTGGCGCAACCCGGTGCCGCTGGTGGACGTGGTGCGCGGCGCGGTCGCCGAGGTGGAGGACTACACCCGGGTCAACGTGCTGTCGATGCCGGCCGCCGCGCTGGTCGGCAGCGCGGTGGCCGACACCATCCACCTGCTGGCCGAGCTGATCGAGAACGCCACGCTGTTCTCCCCGCCGACCTCGCCGGTGCAGGTCACCGGCCAGCTGGTGCCCAACGGTTTCGCGGTGGAGATCGAAGACCGCGGCCTGGGCCTCAAACCGGAGACGCTGGAGGAGCTCAACCGCAGGCTGGCCGAGCCTCCCGAGTTCGACCTGTCGGACCTGGGCCGGCTCGGTCTGTTCGTGGTCGCCCGGCTCGCCGAACGGCACCGCATCAAGGTGTCGCTGCGCGCCTCGCCCTACGGCGGGACCACCGCCGTGGTGCTCGTCCCGGCCGACTTGATCGTGGAGTCGCCGTCGGGGGCGCTGCCCCCGGCCGAGCTGCGCGCCCAGCTGCCGGGGAGCACCCCGGGCCGGAGCATGCCGCAGCTGGAGCAGACGGCGCCCGCCGTGCGGGCCGCATCGGATCCGGCCCGCCCAGTGCAGGAGGTGGCATCCGTGTCGTTGCAGGAACGGACCGGGCCGCAGGCCGTCGCGGCGGACGACGACCAGGTCCCCGCCGAGCTGCCGCGCCGGCGCCGCACCACCGAGAGGTCCACGGGCCCGATCGCGGTGGTCACCGGCGCCGAGCCGGGTGAGGCGGACGCCTCGGCCGCATCGCCGCGGCCCGCCGGCGAGGGGAGCGCCGGCACCGCCTCCGGCGGCGCGCTGAACGGCGCCGTGAACGGCAAGGCGGCGCCGCTGGAGTACACCGCCGACGGCCTGCCCCGCCGGCGCCGCCAGCAGCACCTGCCGCCCGGGCTGGCCGAGGCCGAGTCGCTTCGGCAGGAGTCCGCCGAGGCCGCGGGCGCGCAGCCGACGCCGCCCGCCGGGCCGGCCGGCTCCGACGGGCAGCAGTTCGAGGTCGTGCGCGACAGGATGGCCGCCATGCAGCGCGGGTGGCAGCGTGGCAGGGCCGAGGCCCATGATGACCAGGGGACACAGGAGGATGGTCGATGACGGACGTTGCGAACTCCGGCGGAGAGCTCAACTGGCTGCTGGACAATCTGGTGGACAACGTCGCCCATGTCCGTAACGCGGTGGTGCTGTCCAACGATGGGCTGCGCATCGCCTCCTCGCGCGGGCTCAAGCGGGAGGAGGCCGAGCGGCTGGCCGCGGTGGCCGCCAGTTTCCAGAGCCTGTCGCGGGGCGCCGGCCAGGAGTTCGGCGGCGGCCGGCCCCGGCAGACCATCGTGGAGATGGAGTCGGCCTTCCTGTTCGTGACGGCCGCCGGCGAGGGCGCCGCGCTGGCGGTGCTGGCCGACGCCGAGGCCGACGTCGGCGCCATCGCCTACGAGATGGCCATGCTGGTGGTCCGGGTCGGCCGGCACCTGTCGGCCAACCCGCGGGTGGCGCTCGCCGAGCACAATGCCTGACGGCAGGGATCCGTTCCGCCGGCGCGGCCGCGCCGGCGGGCATGCGGAGTGGGCCGACGAAGAGGCCGGGCCGGTGGTCCGGCCCTATGCGCTGACCGGCGGACGCACCAAGCCGGTTCGCGACGAGTTCGACTTGATCGCGATCATAGAGACCGTCGCCGGAACCGGCGGCGACGCCGGCGGTCCCGCCACCGTCGGCATCGAGCGCGCCCTCGGCGCGCCCGAACACCAGACCATCCTGGAGTTGTGCCGGTCCCCGCTGTCGGTGGCCGAGGTGGCCTCCGAGCTGGACCTGCCACTGGGCGTGGTGCGGGTCCTGCTCGGCGATCTGCTCGACCACGGACTGATCCGCGTGCGCCGCCCGGCTCCGGTCGCTCAGTTCCCCAACGAGCGCGTACTCAAGGAAGTGATCGATGGACTCCATGCGCTCTGACCCCGCCTACCCCTCCTCCCGGGGAATGGCGGACGATCCGCGTGAGTCGTCCCTGGCGGTCAAGATCCTGGTCGCCGGGGGCTTTGGCGTCGGGAAGACGACGCTGGTGGGCGCGGTCAGCGAGATCCGGCCGCTGCGCACCGAGGCGATGCTGACCGAAAAGAGCATCGGCGTCGACGACACGGCGCTGGTGTCCGGCAAGACCACCACCACGGTGGCGATGGACTTCGGCCGCATCACGCTGCCCACCGGCCTGGTGCTGTACCTGTTCGGCACCCCCGGCCAGGACCGCTTCTGGTTCATGTGGGATGAGCTGGCCCAAGGCGCGCTGGGCGCGGTGGTGCTGGTGGACACCCGCCGCCTGGCCGACTGCTTCGCCTCGGTGGACTACTTCGAACGGCGCGGGCTGCCGTTCATCGTGGCGGTGAACCACTTCGAGGGCGCCAAGCAGTACTCCCCCGATCAGATCCGCGCCGCGCTGGACCTGGATGCGGACATCCCGGTGATCACCACCGACGTGCGCAGCCGGGAGGCGGCCAAGCAGGTGCTGATCACCCTGGTCGAGCACGTGCTGATGGCCACCGCGCGCCGAGGCTGACCCGGCCGGGCGGCCATGGTCGCCTCCCGGCGGGGACGACCATGGCCGCCCGGCCGCACTGGCCCGCATCCGGCGGGCCCACCGGTCGGGAGCGAAAGTCCGCAAAGCCGGATCCGGGGGAGAGCGCGCGGCCGGCAAGGGCCCCGTGCACACCGTCCGGCCGGGCGCCCCGCCAGATGCCGTCGGCCGGGCACGGTCCGCCCGGCCGGGGCGGGCCGCTCGTCGGTACCGCCGAGTTCCAGCACCAGCGAGCCGCCGCAGTGGCGGAGCGGCATCTCATCGGAGCGCACCGGGTGCCGCATCGACTCCCCGCCGGGCGGCGGGAGGCGGCAGATCCCGGTGACGCCGGGCCGTCCGCCCGGGGGCCATCGCCGTCCGTCGAGCCCCGCGGTACCGGCCGCCCGCGGAAAAAGGGGGCGGCGGGTCCGGTGCTTGGGCGATCCCGGGCCGCGGCGAGTGAACCCGACTTCGGTCACAGCGCATGAACAGCTGATAAAGCCGATAAAGATCGTCTTTCTCAGGTCTTATGGCGCCCCGGGCGCCACTGCGACACGATTGGTTGTTGAGCGCACAGATGTCCCAGCGACGGCGATTGCCTCGCGATTCTCACGCAGGGGGCGGGTTTTCCGCATGGAGGGAGCAAAGGTGACGGCGACGACTCCCGGACACGACAGCGCCGAGCGTGTCACCTCCGTCCCCGAGGAACGGCCGACGGAGCCGTTCCAGCGGATCTCGGCCGCCTCGGGAAAGTCCTCCGCCGTCGCGGAGCCGGCCGCCGCCCGCCGCGGCGAGGAGGCGGGCGCCCCGAAGACGCGGGGCCGGGGGCGGGCCGCGCGCAGCCGGGCGGGTGAGATGCCCAACTCCTCGCCCTGGCAGCGCTCGCACGCCGTCTGGCACCAGGCGGGCGTGGACTGGGTGCACACCGCCGTCACCATCCCGACGGCCGAAAGCCCTTCTCCCCAGCAGGCCGGCGGCCCCGCCGCCCCGCCCGCCGAGGGTCCCGCCGAGCCGGCGGCCGAAGGCTCCGCCGCCCCGCAGGTCGACAGTCCCGCCGAGCCGGCGGTCGAAGGCTCCGCGGCCCCGCAGGCCGATGATTCCGCCGCCCCGCCGCAGGAACAGCGGCAGGCACAGGAGGAGCCGCAGCAGGAAGAGCGGGAGGCAGAGCAGCGGCAGACCCCGGAGGCGGCGGCGGAACGGCAGCCCCCAAAGGAGCCGGAGGCCCCGGCCGCTGCCGCGGAGCCGTCCCCGGTCGTCGCCGACCCGTCGGCCCAGGCCGCCCCGCGCTCGCGTGCCGCCGACAAATACGGCGCCCGGCGGCTGGCGCTGCTGGCCGGGGGAGTGGCCATCGTGCTGATCGCCGGGACGAGCGGGTATGTGGCGCTCAGCGACGGCACGGAAGGGGACGGGCCGGCGCCGAGCCCGTCCGGTGCCGCCCTGGCCGACCGGTGGTTCGCCGCCGACCCGGCCGTCCGCGCCGACGGCCTCTTCCAGGAGCTGTCGGCGGTGGCCGGGGACGGCTCCACGCTGGTGGCGGTCGGCGGGGAGACCGGCGGGCCGGACCGGGCCCGCTTCCTGGTCTCCACCGACGCCGGACGCAGCTGGCAGAGCGCCGCGGTGCGCTCGGCCGCCGGCGGCGAGCCGCCGCCGGGTGAGGTCGCCCGCCAGGTGGCCGGGGGCAGCGGCCGTTGGGTCGCGCTGGGCGGCCCGGTCGCACCGTCCGCCGGTGCCGCCCAGACCGTCGTGTGGACCAGCACCGATGCGCTGACCTGGACCCGGCAGGAGACCCCGGCGGTCTTCGGCCCGCAGGATAAGGTGCAGGCCCTGGCCCGCACCTCGGCCGGGTTCTGGGCGGTGGGCGTCAGCGGCACCGGCGACAAGGCCCAGGGGGCGCTGTGGAGCTCCGCCGACGGGATCTCCTGGCAGCGCGCCGACCTGTCCTCGCTCGGTGAGACCCGCGCTTTGGAGCACGTCGTCTCCTCCGGCGGCACCGTGCTGGTGGGCGGCACCGCCGTGGAGAAGGTCACCAAGACCGAACGGGTGCGCGGCAAGCGGCGCAAGGTCACTCGCACCGTCACCGAGCAGGCGTACTGGCGCTCGCCGGACGGCGGCCGCACCTGGAAGCGGATCGACATGCCCAACGCCAAGGGCGCCTACGGGGCCTACCTGGGACCGGTCGCCGGTCCCGGCGGCTTCTTCGTCGCCCGGGAGGCCAAGCGGCCCAGCGGCTCGGGCAAGCGCCGCAAGAACGTCCGGCAGGCGGCGGTGTGGACCTCGCCGGACGGCGCCGAGTGGACCGGGGCCGGGTGGCTGCGGATCCCCGGCTATGCGGGGCTGGAGCACCTGGCGGGCTCGCCGAGCGGGCTGAGCGCGCTGGTGGACATCGGCGACGGCAAGCAGGCGGTGCTGCGCGGCACCGACGGCAAGAACTGGCAGCGGGCCGGGGAGGTCTCCGGCGTCGAGGTCGGCGCGGTGGCGGTGCTGGCCGGCGGGCCGGTGCTGGCCGGACGGCGGGGGCCGGACGCCTACCTGTCGGTGCCCGGCGGCGAGGTGAAGCTGGCGTCGGTGCCCGGCGCCGTCCGCACCGAGCGGGCGATCAGCGCCCTGGTGCCCGACGGCGCCCGCCTGGTGGCGGTCGGCAGCAGCAACGGCGAGCCGGCCGCGTGGGTGAGTCCGGGCGGCGACGCCTGGCGGCGGGCGAGCGGGCTCGGCGATGATCCCGACCCGCAGCGGCGGCGCTGGCTGACCGACGCGGTGCGCGGCGAGAACGGCTGGGTGGCGGTCGGCCGGCACGATGCCGATCCGCTGCTGTTCACCTCCTCCGACGCCCTGACCTGGAAGAAGGGCTCCAAGCCGCCGGGCGGGGGGTATGCGGAGGCGGTCGCCGCCGCGGCGGGCGGCTATGTCGCCGTGGGCCGGGACGGGCGGCGGGCCGTCGCCTGGTACTCCGCCGACCGCAAGAAGTGGAGGCGCGCCGGCGGCACCGGCGAGGGCCGGATGCGCGATGTGGCGGCGGTGCCCGGGGGGTATGTCGCGGTGGGCTCCCGGCCCGGTCCCAAGGGCGACCGGCCCGCCGTCTGGACCTCCGCCGACGGCAAGAAGTGGACGCGGGTGCAGCCGGGCGGGCCGCCGGCCGGGATCGCCTCCGGGGCGCTCACCCAGGTCGCCGTGGGCGGGGATGTGGTGGTGGCGCTCGGCTCCGGCCGCACCGGCGCTCCCGAGCAGCCGTATCCGTTCATCGCCGTCTCCACCGACCGCGGCAAGACCTGGCAGACCCAGACCCTGCCGGGCGGCACCGCGGGCGGCACGGTCACCGCGGTGACCGCCACCCCGCGCGGCCTGGTCATCGCCGGGACGACCGGCGCCCCCGGCAGCAGGGACGTCGTCTTGTGGACCTCTGCGGACGGCAAGGCCTGGAAGCGGCGGTCCGTCCACGGCACCGGCCTGGACGGCCCCGGCGATCAGCGCCTGACGACTCTGGCGGTCGTCGGCGGCGAGCTGGTGGCGACCGGTGTGACCGGCGACCACCGGGGCGACACCGTCACCTTCTGGCGGACCGCGCTGCCCTGACGGCCGGCGGGCCTTGCTGCGGCTCCGGGCCGCCCGCTCAAGGGCGGCCCGGGGAAAACCCTCACGGGGCGCGCAGAACGTCCCGTACGACGCTCACAACGGCGCGCAGGGCGGTCAGGAGGCCGACCCCGCCGTAGCAGCCGCACTTGTCGGGGCAGTCGGGAGTGCCGATCCACATGGTGTGACCCCTTTCCGTGATCGCTCCCATGGACCGTATGCACCGGCGCCCGGGCTGCCTATGACCTCGCCGGGAGTTGTCCCTGACTCGATGGTTACTTCTGCGGTGCGTCCGTGGTCAGGGAACGGGGTGCGGCGGGCTCAGCCGGTGCGGAGCCGCAGCACCAGCGGGTCGTGCTCGCTGACCCGGTCGGCGAACTCGGCGTTGAGGCGGACGGCCTCGATCTCATGGGGCAGCTCGGCCAGCGCCCGGTTCACCAGGATGTGGTCGGGGTCATGGCCGTTGCCGGCGGAGATCACGGTGTAGCGCTCTTTGCGGGGCAGCTCCGCCACCAGGTCGCGCAGCCCGGTGCGGTCGGTCAGCGTGCGCAGGGCGCGGGAGTGGCCGTAGGAGTTCAGCCCGCCGGTCACGATGACGCCGGTGCCGGGGCCCGCCCGGCGCAGTTTGCGGACGAAACCGGCCAGCACCTTCGCCTGCTCGGCGTGGGAGGCCTCGCTGGGCCTGCGCGGCGGCTGGAAGCGCGCATACAGGGAGTCGTCGGCGCCGCGGGCCGTCCAGTGGTTGGCGATGGCGATCAGCCGCCGTCCCCGCCACCGGAACTCGCCGGCCAGCGGCTTGCGCGCCTGCCGCCAGGCCGGGTGCTGCGGCGCGACGCGGCCGGGGCTGATCGACAGCGCCGCCTCGCGGGCGCCGTCGGGGACCGCCTCGACCGGGGCGGTGGCGGTGCCGCCGGGACGGTCCACAAAGCGCAGCCCCCGGTCGGTGCGGAACAGGAAGCCGGTCCGGATGTTGCCGCCGCTCTCGCCGCCGTCCGCGCCGTCGAGCGGGTCGATCGAACGCCAGTCGTAGCCGGGGCCGCCCGCCGCCGAGATCGCCGCCAGCAGTTGCGCGACGGTCTGGTCGGCGGCCACCGTCCCGTCGTCGTCGGAGCCGCTGTTGTCCTGCAGGCCGGTCACCGTCACCAGGTCGGGGGCGGCCAGGGCGGTGACGATCTGGTCGGCGATCGCCGCGAAGCGCTGCGGCGGGTCGCCGGGGTCCAGACCGTCCAGCGCGACCGTGGCCACCGCCAGCTCGTCGGGCCGCTGCGGGCGGGTGCGGGTGCGCGTCAGGCCGCCGCCGCGGACGGCGGGGACCGACAGCACCAGCAGCTTGTAGTCGCCGTAGCTGTAGTCGAGCACGCCGAGCGTGCGGCCCGGCAGCCGGTCGGCCACGTTCATCGGCGGCAGCGGCTGCAGGGCGTCGTCGAGGATGATCCGTTCGGGGTTGGCGTCCTTGGCGCGGGCCACGATGCCCCCGCGTGCGCTGCGCATCCCGGCGCCCTGGCCGCCGGCGGGCAGGACGGGGATCTCGCCGAACTCCGAGCGGGGGCCGACCGCCACCGCGTCGTCGACGGCGACGAGCATGCCCTCCAGCGATTCATAGAAGTCCAGCCCGTCCCGGCCGGGCTGGTACTTGCCGGACTTTTCGACGTCTCCCCGCACGTCGTCGTCGATGACCTCGCCGGGGGGCCGGCGCCCGCCCGGCCCCAGGACCGTCGGGGCCGGCAGCGGGGCCCCGTGCCGCCGCACGGTGATCGAAGAGGAGTCGATCTCGGTCCGGGAGAGGTTGGCCGACTTCGGCCCGCCGGGGCGGAACTCGTTGACCGTGCCGCTCACCTGGACCTCGTCCCCCACGGTGACCCGGGGACGGGTGCGGGTGAACACGAAGATGCCCTCGGAGGTGCCGGGGTCCTCATCGGGTGAGGTCCCTTGCATCCAAAAGCCGTTCTCGGCGGTGGCGGTCACCACTCCCGGAATCCGGGTGACCTTCTTGCCCAGGAAGGGGGAGATGTGCCCCCGCCCCTGGATGTCATGGATCTGCCGGGCCGGTCGCGGTGCGGCCTGCGCCGTCGTCGCGCTCATCACCGCGAGTCCGAGGGCCACCGCGACGGCCGTTTTCGTCCCCGCCAGGACACGTAGGAACGTCACCGACACCCCAGGACCGAGATTACAAGCCGCTTGCCACGAAGAATGGTGACATGTCCGAGGTGCTGGATGGTACCGATCGCCGGCGATGCCGGCGCCCGGCGGCCGGCAGCCCCCTCGTATTGCCGGCCGCCTGCGGCGGCGTGGTTTTCCGTCGCCGGAAGATGCAGAGGATGAGACGCCGTCATGCGCCCTGCGGGAAGTGAACCGGCGGATTGCCGGACCTTTTCAACACCTGGCCTCAAGGCGCCGGGACGGAGCCTCGATGATGTGCGGTGCTGGGACGTTCCAGGTCGCGGCAGCGCCCCTGACCGCGAGGTGCCCGTCTCGGTCTGCGGAGACGGCGTGTTGGAAGGGGTTCACTCCTCCAGGGAGAGCGCGGCCTTGGGGCAGGAGCGCACCGCGTGCCGGACCTTGTCGATCAGGTCGGCGGGTGGAACCGGTTGCAGAATGTGCAGCTGATCCTCGTCGTCCAGGTCGAAGACCTCCGGGGCCAGTCCGACGCACACTCCGTTGGCTTCGCAGACCAGAGGGTCGACTCGTACTTCCATGGGGGGCTTGCTCCTCGTCTGCTCCCGGCCGTCCCGGACTTCCACCCGAAACGGCGCGACCGACTGGGTGTACCGCTTGGCCGTGCGGCCTCGACGAGGGCTCGGCCACAAAATCGCCACCGGGCCCCGTTGCCTGCCGGACGACCTGGCGCCCAGGATACCGAATCCCATTCGGGATTCATCCGGCGGCCCGGAATCCGGCATTCTGTGATCTCGGACGCACGGACTCACCACGAAAATAGAACATGTTTCACTAATGTCCAGTGCGGTGTTCCCCCCAGCGATGTGATCTATCTGACACCCCGCTGGGCGGCAGGGCCGGGGCGGATGCGGAACATGCGGACGGGCCGGGCTAAAGTGCCCGGCGGAGGAGACCATGACTGAGACAGCGACGGCCGCCGGCGCCTCGGCGGAGCACCCTCCGATGCCCGCGGAGTTGGAGCGCGCGGCCCTGGCCGCCAAGGGCTTCATGCCGCCCGCGGAGGGCAAGGCCCTGTATGAGACCGCGCTGACCTACGGCGGCCGCGGGCCGATGCTGGAGATCGGCACCTACTGCGGCAAATCGGCGATCTACTTCGGCGCCGCCGCCCGCCGGGTCGGCACGGTGCTGGTGACCGTGGACCACCACCGCGGCTCGGAGGAGAACCAGGCCGGCTGGGAATACCACGACCCGACCCTGGTGGACCCGCTCACCGGCCTGATGGACACGCTGCCGACCTTCCGCAAGACCATCGCCGCCGCCGGGCTGGAGAACGAGGTGATCGCGATCGTCGGCACCTCACAGGCGGTCAGCCGGCTGTGGCGCACCCCGCTGTCGCTGCTGTTCATCGACGGCGGCCACGCCGAGGAACTGGCCCAGGCCGACTATGAGGGCTGGGCCCGCTGGGTGATGGTCGGCGGGGCGCTGGTCATCCACGACGTCTTCCCCGACCCCGCCGACGGCGGGCAGGCCCCCTACCACGTCTATCTGCGGGCGCTGGCCAGCGGCGCCTTCGAAGAGCGCCGCGTCGAGGGCTCGCTGCGCGTCCTGGAGCGCGTCAACGACCGCGACCCGCTGTCGGCCCCGCGCTGAGCCGGCGGTGCAATGAAGCGTCCGCCGGTCCGGGACCGCTGGGCGGTCTCCCGGACCGGCGCCGTCAGATCCTGGTCCGCACCGGGTTGGCCAGGGAGGTCTGCGTGGCCGGCACGCACCCGCAGGCGGTGGGGTCGGCCGGGTCGGACGGCCCCAGGGGGCGTCCGGCGATCTCCTTGAACAGCGTGGAGGCCGGGGACTGGCCGCACAGGGCATCGGCCGCCAGGATCACCGCGGCGGCGGTGTAGGTGGAACGGTCCCCGGGAAAGTGGCGCTGGTTCTCGAACTGCCAGCCGGTCCAGTACGAGCCGTCCTCGTGCCGCAGGTGCTGGATGGTGGCGAACAGCTCCAGGGCGCGCTCCCGGTCGCCGCAGGCGTCCAATGCCAGCACCAGCTCGCAGCTTTCGGCGGCCGTCACCCACGGCTGGTCGCTGACGCAGCGGCAGCCCAGCCCTTCGACCACGAAGGTGTCCCAGCCCTCGGCCAGGCGCCGCTCGGCCTGGGCGCCGCGGATCGGCCCGGCCAGCACCGGGTAGTACCAGTCCATCGACCAGCGGCTCTTGTCGGTGAACGCCTCCGGGTGGCAGGCCACCACATGGCCGAGCTGGTCGGCGGCCAGCTCCCAGTCCGGCTGCGGCTCGCCCAGCCGCTCGGCCAGCGCCACCGCGCAGCGCAGCGACTGGTAAATCGACGAGCAGCCGGTCAGCAGGGCCTCGCCGGAGACGCTGCCGTCGGGGTTGCGGATCCAGGCGATCTCGCCGCGGGGGGTCTGCAGGCTCAGCGCGAAGTCCACCGCCCGCCGCACCGTCGGCCACATCCGGCGGGCGAAGTCCTCATCCCCGGTCATCAGCAGCTCGTGCCAGACCCCCACCGCGATGTAGGCGGCGTGGTTGGACTCCCCGCCCGGCTCGGTGACCTTGCCCAGCACCCACTTGGCCGGCCAGGACCCGTCCGGGCGCTGCACCGAGCGCAGCCACTCATAGGCCCGCCGGGCCGGCTCGCGCAGCCCGGCGGTGGTGAGCGCCATGGCGGCCTCGACGTGGTTCCAGGCGTCCACGTGCCCCGGCACTCCGTTGGTGGGGGCGAACCAGGGGATGGCGCCGGAGGGTTCCTGCTGGGCGACGATGCTGCGGGCGGTGGCCACGATCTCTTCGGCGGTCACGACCCCCGGCACGGACGGAGGCCGGTGGTCGGCCTCAGACCGCATCCACCTTCTCCTTCCCGGAGGCGTCCACGCCGGGACGGCCGGGCCTGGAGGGCTTGGTGAAGTAGACCACCACGCTCTTGCCGATCAGCGGGTTGAGCACCCGCTCGGCCAGGCGGGTCACCAGCGGGCGCTTCATGATGTCCCACACCAGGAGCTGGTGGTAGGCCTTGGCCAGCGGGTGGTCGTCGTTGTTCACCCCCACCGCGCACTTGATCCACCAGTACGGGCTGTGCAGCCCGTGGGCGTGGTGGTGGCCGTCCACCCGCAGCCCCAGCGACTTGAGCTTGGCCTCCAGCTCGGCACGGGTGTAGATGCGCACATGCCCGCCGGGGGCGGTGTGGTAGTCCTCCGACAGCGCCCAGCAGATCCGTTCCGGCAGCCAGCTGGGCACCGTGACCGCCAGGCGGCCGCCGGGCTTGAGCACCCGCAGCAGCTCGCTCATGGCGGTCATGTCGTCGGGGATGTGCTCCAGCACCTCGGAGGCGACGATCTTGTCGAAGCTGTCGTCGGGGAACGGCAGCCGGCGGGCGTCGCCCCGCACGGTCCGGGCGGTGGCCTCCTTGGGCACCTCGCCCGCGGCCCGCATGGCCCGGAACATCTTCTCCACACCGGCCAGCTCGTCGGCGTCCAGGTCGAACGCCACGACGTGCGCTCCCCTCCGGTACAGCTCAAAGGCGTGCCGTCCGGCTCCGCAGCCCATGTCCAGGACATGGTCTCCGGGGGTGATGGGAAAGCGCTCGAAGTCAACGGTCAGCAGGGCGCTGCTCCTTCCGTGCGAGGCGTCGCAGGGCGCCTCCGGTGGCTTTCACGGCCTTGGGCGAGCGGAGGTCCGCGCCTGCCCGGGCCCCTCCCGCGGCGAGCCGCAGGTAGTTCTGGCGGGCGATGGCCGCCCGGTAGTGCTCGACCGTGGCCCGCGCCACCGCGGGCCAGGCGTACCGCTCCTGGACGCGGGCCAGCCCGGCCTGGCTGAGACGGGCCCGCTCGGCGGGCGAGTCGTGCAGCGTGCGCAGCGTGGCGGCCAGCTCCTCGGCGTCCCCGGGCCGCACCAGCACGGCGGCGTCCCCGACCACCTCCGGCAGCGCCCCGGCGCGGCTGGCCACCAGCGGGGTGCCGGAGGCCATGTGCTCCACGGCCGGCAGCGAAAAGCCCTCATAGCGGGAGGGCACCACCGCGATCTCGGCGGAGGCCAGCAGCTCGCCCAGCTCCTGGTCGGAGATCCCGGACACAAAGCGCACCCGGTCGCCCAGCGCCAGCTCGCGCACCAGCTTCTCGGTGGGGCCGTCCTTTTGCAGCTTGCTCACCACCACCAGGTGCACGTCCCGCTCGGTGGCCAGCTTGGCGACCGCGCGCAGCAGCACGTCCACGCCCTTGAGCGGGGAGTCGGCGCTGGCCATCGCCACGATCCGGCCGGGGACGCGCTCCCCGCGGGGGTGGAAGATGCGGGTGTCGACGCCCAGCGGCAGGATCTCGATGTCGCTGGGGTCGACCTTGAAGTCCTTGACGATGTCGATCTTGGAGGACTCCGAGACCGTCAGGATCGTCCCGACCCGCCGCGCCACCTGCGCCTGCATGGTCACGAACCCGTACCAGCGGCGCTTGCCGAACCGCTCCCACTTGTTCTTGGCGGCCTGCAGCTCGATTCTGCGGTCCACGCTGATGGGGTGGTGGATGCTGGTCACCAGCGGCAGCCCCAGCCGGGGGATGCCCAGGTTGCCCAGCCCCAGCACCTGGTTGTCGTGCACCACGTCGAAGTCGTGGCGGCGGCGGCGCAGCTCGCGCAGCGCGCGGAGGCTGAAGGTGAGCGGCTCGGGGAATCCGCCCGTGCGCATGTGGGCGAACTCCAGCACGTCGATCCAGTCCCGGTACTCGCTCAGCGCCGGGGTCCGGAACGGATCCGGCTCGCGGTACAGATCCAGGCTGGGGATCTTGGTCAGCACGATCTCGTCGGAGTCAAGCTCCGGGTAGGGCTGGCCGGACAGGATCTCCACCCGGTGACCCAGGGCGACCAGTTCCCGGCTCAGGTGACGCAGGTAGACGCCCTGGCCACCGCAGTGCGGCTTGCTCCGGTACGAGAGCAGGGCCACGCGCAACGGCTCGTCCATGTCCCCGCTCACGCACCACCCCTATCTGTCCTTGGCCCAGTGGGCCGCAAGGCGCCTGCTCAGGACGGGCAAAGGCCCCTGACCGGCAGCTCCTTGACGCCGTTGACGAAGTACGACCTTAGCCTGCGGATGTTACCGGCGAGTCCTATGTTAGGCATTGCGTCCAAAAGTGTTCGAAACGGCATACCCCACTCAAGCCGGGCGAGAGGGGCGGCCGGGCGGGCGCAGGCGGGAACCGCGGGGACGGGACGTCCCCGCGGTTCGGTGACGCGTCACAGGGCCCGCCGGCTCCACGGGCCGCCTCTGGAGCCGGGACGGGCTCAGGCGGAGGAGCGGGACAGCGGCTCCGACGGGGTGAACTCCACCGGGAGCTCCTTGACGCCGTTGACGAAGTTGGAGCGCAGCCGGCGCATCGGGCCGGCCGGGCGGATGTCGGGCATGCGGTCCAGGATGGTGTCGAACAGCACCATCAGCTCCAGCCGCGCCAGGTGGGCGCCCAGGCAGTAGTGCGGGCCGCCGCCGCCGAAGCCCACGTGCGGGTTGGGGTCGCGGGCGATGTCGAAGGTGAAGGGGTCGGTGAAGATCTCCTCGTCCCGGTTGGCCGACGGGTAGAACATCACCACCTTGTCGCCCTCTTTGATCTTCTTGCCGCGCAGCTCCACATCGCGCGTGGCGGTGCGGCGGAACAGGTTGAGCGGGCTGGCCCAGCGGACGATCTCGTCGGCGGCGGTGCGCAGCAGGCTGCGGTCGGCCCTGAGCCGCTCCCACTGCTCGGGGTGTTCGAAGAAGGTCTGGATGGCGGTGGCCGAGCTGGTGCGGGTGGTCTCGTGCCCGGCGATCACCAGCATCAGCACGAAGAGCTGGAACTCCTCGTCGCTGAGGACGTTGCCCTCCGCGTCGGGCTGCAGCAGCTTGGTGGCGATGTCGTCTTGGGGATCGTTGCGGCGCATCTCCGCCAGCTCGGCGGCGTAGGCCATCAGCTCCCCGGTCAGCCGGGCGGCCTCCTCGGTGGCGCCCGCCAGCTCCGGGTCGTTGAACCCGATGATCTGGTTGGACCAGTCGCAGATCATCTTGCGGTCCGACTGCGGGGCGCCCAGCAGCTCGCAGATCACGTACGCCGGCAGCGGGGTGGCGATCTCCTCCACGAACTCGGCGTGGCCCCGCGGCGCCACCTCGTCGATGAGCTCGTTGCAGATGTCGCGGATGTGCCCCTCCAGCTGCTTGACCATCCGCGGGGTGAAGCCCCGGCTGACCTTCAGCCGGTTGCGGGTGTGCTCGGGAGGGTCCTGGAAGAGCATCATCATGCCGTACAGCGCGATGTCGTCGTCGCTGAACTCCTCGAACAGCGAGGTGCGCAGGTGGCTGGAGAACAGCTCCGGGTGCCGTGAGACGAACTTCAGGTCCTCATAGCGGGTGATGGCCCAAAAGCCCGGCACGCCCTCGTTGGGGTCGGGGTGCCAGTGCACCGGGTCGTTCTCGCGCAGCCATTTCAGCTGCTCATGCGGGACGCCGCCGCGTTCGTAGACCTCCGGGCTGATGAGATCGATCTCTGGGCGCGTGGCGGTCACGGTGCGCATGGCGATCCTTCCGTGCAGTGCCGGGGTGGGGTTGGGATCGAAGCGGCCGAGCGCTTGCTCGGCAGACCAGGGCTGAAACAGGTTCTAACATGAGACTCCAGTCTCAACAAGGGTCTAGTTCGATGTATTCACGAGTGTTTCATCTCACTTCGAGACTTCAGTCCAGACCGGTGTTACACGCCAGCGGGCGGGGTATAGAAAAAGGCCCGGCCCATCAGGGCCGAGCCTTGCGACGACGGTGCGGGCGTCAGGCGAGGGTGAAGGTCAGCAGCTCCGCATCGTGGCGGCGGACCTTGCCGCGGCGCTCCAGGGCGCGCAGATGAGCGGCGGCCTCGCCGGCGGCCATGTAGCGGCCGTGCGGCGGCATGTGCTCCCACGGGTAGCGCCAGCGCATCTTCGACGCCACCTCCCACAGCGTGACCGGCTCATCCGACAGCAGGGCGAGCACCTCACCGATGCGCTCTTCGTGGTGCTCGATGATCTGGCGGGCCCGCTCGGCCAGCCCGGTGAAGCGGTACTGGTGGGCCGGCAGCACCTCCCCGGCCGGCATCTCCGCCACCCGCTCCAGGGAGCTCAAAAAGTCGCCCAGCGGGTCCTGGTGGGGCTCATCGAGGGGGAAGAGCCCGATGTGCGGGGTGATGCGCGGCAGGACGTGGTCACCGGTGAAGATCCGGTCGCCGTCCTCCAGGTGCAGGCAGATGTGGCCGGGGGAGTGCCCCGGCGTCCAGATGGCGCGCAGCTTGCGACCCGGCAGATCCACCAGATCGCCGTCGGCCAGCTCGCGGTCCGGCACGGCGGGCGGGTCCACCGGCGGCCTGCCGGTGCGGTGCGCGGCCACCTCCTGCGCGTCCGCCCCGGCCCGGCGCAGCGCGTCCGACTCCCAGGTGCGGCCGGCGTCGGCGGCCACCTTGCGGCGGAACTCCCGGATGACCTCGGCGTCGTTGTGGTGCATGGCGATCCAGGCGCCGGAGGACTCCCGCACCCGCCCGGCCAGCCCGGAGTGGTCGGGGTGGTGGTGGGTCACCACCACCCCGTAGACCTCCTCGATGGACATCCCCAGCGAGGCGAGCCCGTCGCGCAGCGCCGTCCAGGCGTCCGGGTGGTTCCAGCCCGCGTCCACGAGCACCGGCCCGCGCCGGCTTTCCAGCGCGTACACCAGCGTGTACGCCAGGGGGTTGTCGGGGATGGGGACGGGAACGCTCCAAACGCCTCCGCCCAGGTTCTCCGGTTCAGGTGTGACGGCCACGCGATAGCTCTTCTCTTGCCGGGGACTAGCAGCGTTCGAGGATGGTGCCGGTGGCCAGCGCACCGCCGGCGCACATGGTGACCAGAGCGGTGGCGCCGTCCCGGCGCTCCAGCTCGTGCAGCGCGGTGGTGATCAGCCGGGCCCCGGTGGCCCCCACCGGGTGGCCCAGCGCGATGGCGCCGCCGTTGACGTTGACCTTGTCCATGTCGGGGCCGTGCACCTTGGCCCACGACAGCACGATCGAGGCGAACGCCTCGTTGATCTCGAAGATGTCCGGGTCGGCGATGGTCATGCCGGCCCGCTGCAGCACCCGCTCGGTCGCCTGGACCGGCCCGTCGAGGTGGTAGTAGGGCTCCCCGCCGACCAGCACCTGGGCGCGCAGCCGGGCGCGCGGGCGCAGCCGGAGCGCCTTGGCCTTCTCCGCCGACATCAGCAGCACCGCGGCGGCCCCGTCGGAGATCTGCGAGGAGGTGCCGGCGGTGTGCAGCCCGCCCTCGCCCATCACCGGCTTGAGCCTGGCCAGGCCTTCTGCGGTGGTCTCCCGCAGACCCTGGTCGCGGGTGACGGTGCGGGTCTCGCCGGTGGGGTTGCCGTCGGAATCCAGCACCGGCGCCTCGATCGGGGCGATCTCCCGGTCGAACCGGCCGTCGGCCCAGGCCTTGGCGGCCAGCTGCTGGGAGCGCACCCCGAAGGCGTCCAGCTCCTGGCGGGTCAGCGAGCGCCGGGCGGCGATGCGCTCGGCGGCCTCGAACTGGTTGGGCATGTCGATCGACCAGTCGTCCGGCCGCGGGGTGCCGCCGACCTGCACGTTGGTGCCCAGCGGGACCCGGCTCATCACCTCCACGCCGCAGCCGATCGCCACGTCCACCACGCCCGCGGCGATCATCGCGGCGGCCAGGTGCACGCTCTGCTGGCTGGAGCCGCACTGGGCGTCCAGCGTGGTGACCCCGGTCTGCCAGGGCAGGCCGGCGTACAGCCAGGCCTGCCGGCCGATGTGGCCGCCCTGCTCACCGGCCTGGGTGACGCAGCCGGCGAAGACCTGCTCGACCTCGATCGGGTCGATGCCGGCGCGCTCGATCACCGCCTTGAGGGCGTGGGCCAGCACCGCCGCCGGCTTGAGCCCGGCCAGCCACCCGCCCCGCTTGCCGATCGGCGTCCGGACGGCCTCCACGATCACCGGCTCTGCCATACGGCCCCTCCCACTAGAACGAAATTCATTCCTTAAGGAAGGTAACCGGTTCGCCTGCGGCGGGAAAGCCCGGGGTCGGCTGAACGGAACCGGGCCGCCTCAGGCCGCCTGCACCAGCAGGCTCGCGTAGGTCGGCACCAGGACGCGGCGGGCGGGACGGCGGGCGACGATCCGGTAGGGGCCGGACGCCGTCAGGGTCTGCAGCATCCGGGCGACCTGGGTGCGGGCCACCGCCGCGCCCAGGCACAGGTGCCGGCCGGCCCCGAACCACAACTGGCGGGTCTCCGGCACATAAGGGCGGTGAATGTCGAACGGCCCCGCGCCGTTGTCGGCCAGATAGGTCAGCACCAGCACCCGCTCGCCCGCCCGCAGCAGCCGCCCGGCGACCGTGGCGTCCCGCCGCACGCTGCGCCCGATGACCGGGGCCGGGGTGGCCACCCGCAGCCCCTCGCGCACCGCGTTGGGCAGCAGCGACGGGTCGGCCAGCAGCGCCGCCTGCTGGCCGGTGTCGTGCAGCAGCGCCACCGTGCGGGAGGTCCCCGAGGCGCCGGTCTCGGTGCCCGCGATGGCCAGCAGCGTCGCCAGCGCCCGGGTCATCGGCAGGCCCAGCCCCATCTGGCGGCAGCGGCCCAAGATGGTGTCCGCGCCGGCGGTCCGGTAGCCCTCCGCCACGCCCCGGGTGATGTCGGCCACGATGGCGCGGGCCCGGTGCAGCACCCCGGCCGGCAGCACGGTCGAGGCGGTGGTGCCCATCGCCAGGGCGGCCAGCCGCTCCCCGGCGGAGAACAGCTCCCGGTAGGCCTCGTCCCCGGCCCCTTCCTCCAGGCGCAACCCCAGCAGGTCGGCGACCATCCGCCCGGCCAGCACCCGGGTGGAGTCGGCCACGTCCACCACCTCACCGCGCGCCAGCCGCTCGGCCAGCGCCCGGTAGTGCGCCCCCTGCGAGCGCTCCACCAGGGCCGCGGCGCCGTCCTCGGTGAACAGGTCGCGGGCGCGGGCGCGCACCTCGGCGTGCCTGGGACCGCCGAAGAACTGCGCCATCTCCTCCCCGAACAGCTGGGACCACAGATGCCCCACGCCGCCCTCCCCGGTCATGCCGAAATGCGCGGCGTCGTTGAGCACCCGCCGGGCCAGCAGCGGGTCGGTCACCACCCAGCCCAGCCGGGGGAAGCGCTGGATGGGCGCGGTGTGCCGGGCCGCCTGCAGCAGGGCGTACAGCCCCGGGTTCCCCGCCCACAGCAGCCGCGCCTCATGCCGCGCCGCGATCTTCGCCCCGGTCTTCGTCCCGCCCCTCATCCGACCTCCCTGCCGTGGGACACCCCCGTGGGCCTGCCATCAGCCGGGTACGGTGCGGCAGGGGGCCCGGCTGACCGGAGCCGGTCCCAAGTGTCACAACCCATGTGTGGTTTTGGTGTGATCTGTACATTTTCGCGGGTGGATCTATGGGTGGCCGTGCCGGCCTATAACGAAGAGCGCTCCATCGCGGCGACGCTGCGACGGCTGACCGGGCAGACCGACCGGGACTTCCGCCTGGTCGTGGTCGACAACGGCAGCACCGACGCCACCGCCGGGATCGTGGAGAGATTCGCCGCCGAGCACCCCGAGATGGACCTGCGGCTGATCGGCGAGCCCCGCAAGGGCACCGGGGCCGCCGCCGACACCGGCTTCCGGTACGCCATCGCCCAGGGGGCCACGCACCTGGCCCGCACCGACGCCGACTGCCTGCCGCACCCCGGCTGGATCGCGGCGATCAAACGGGCCTTCGCCGACGGGCTGCAGATGGTCAGCGGCCCGCTGCGCCCCCGCACCGACGAGTTCCCGCTCAAATGGTGGGAGCGGCATCTGCTGCCGGCCGTGCTGAACCTGGGGGCGCTGGCCGGACGGTACCGGAGCGGCAACCGGGACCCCGCCTACCTGGGGCCGTACCTGATGATGCCGGGCTGCAACGTGGCCATCACCGCCGCCCTCTACCAGGAGGCGGGCGGATTCCCCCGCACCCGCATCGAGGACGTCCACGAAGACCGCGCCCTGCACAACCGCGTCCGCCGGCTCACCACCGCCTACGGCAGGCGCAAAGACGTGGTCGTCTACGGCTCGGTGCGGCGGTTGCGCGCCTACGGGCTGCTCGGCACCATCGCCTGGTACGCCGACCACCGCCACACCCCGCAGATCGTGGACGTCCGATGAGCACGGCACCGGAACGGCGCTGGGAGCGGCGGCTGTACCTGGCCGCCCACCCCCTGGCCTACCCGCTGCTGCGCGTCCTGGCCCGGTGCGGCCCGGCGGTGCGGGTGCCCGGAGTGGGCGTGGTGATCAACGACGCCGCCCTGGCCCGCCGGGTGCTGCTGGACGGGCGCACCTTCCGCAAGGACGGCCCCGGCTCGCCCGGCGACCTGTGGACCCCCGTGCTCGGCCCGTCCGTGCTGCTCAACATGGAGGGCGAGGCGCACCGCAGGCTGCGCCGCAAACTGGCGGACCTGTTCACCCCCGCCTACACCGAGCGATTGTGCGAGCAGGTCCTGGCCGAGCCCCTGGCGCGGCTGTCCGAACGGCTCCACCAGGGCCGCCCGGTCGACCTGGTGGACGCCATGCGGGTGCTGGCCGGCGCGGTGATCAGCCACGTCATCGGGCTGGAGACCCGGGACGAGGACGAATACCGGCACCTGTTCGAACAGGGCGAGCGGGTCGTGTCGATGGTGACTTTGCGCACCCGCCGCCTGTCGCCGTCCCAGGTGGCCCGCGCCCGGCGGGTGCTCGACCCGCTCGGCGACATCGCCGCCAAGGCCTATGCCGCAGGCGACGAGGAGACCGTCATGGGACGGATGCGCGCGCTGGGCCTGTCACCGCAGGAGGCCCGCGGCGCCGCCGGGGCGTTCTTCCTGACCGGCACCGAGACGGTGGCCACGCTGGTGCCGCGGCTGATCGCCCTGCTGCACGACTGCGGCGAGCTGGAGCGGGTGGCCGCCGACCCGTCCCTGCTGGATACGGCGCTGGAGGAGACGTTGCGGGTGACCACCCCGACCCCGGTGATGCTGCGCAGCGTCCACGCCCCCGCGACGGTGGGCGGCGTGAAGGTGCGCCCCGGCGACCGGGTGCTGATCGTCACCCACAACTGCTGCCGCGCCCACGGCCCCTTCGACCTGGACCGGCCCCACCCCCCGGAGCTGAACCGGCTGTGGTTCGGCGCCGGCCCGCACTTTTGCATCGGCTACCCGCTCGCCATGGCCGAGGCCCGCGCGGTCGCCCGGACCGTGCTGCGGGCCGCGCCGATCACCATCGTCCGCCGCAGGGCGGCGCGCGGCGTGCTCATCCCGACCTACCGCACCTTCGTCATCCGGAAGGCTCAGGCGTGAAGATCGCAGTGACCGGGGCCTCGGGCTTCGTCGGGGGCGCCGTCTGCCGCGCCCTGGCCGAACGCGGCGTCCAGACGTTCGCCTACGGCCGCCGCGCCCACACCCCGCCCGAGCACATCGGCGGCGCCCGCTACCGATCCTGGGACATCACCACCGGCCCGCTCCCGGACGCGCCGCGGGTGGACGCGGTCATCCACTGCGCCGGCAGCGTCACCGACTGGGGGCCGATCGGCGATTTCTTCCGCGTCAACTGGATCGGCACCAAGAACGTCCTGGCGTCCTTTCCCGGGGCGCGGTTCGTCCACGTCAGCACCGCCAGCGTCTATGACCCGCACCGTCCCACCGTGCGGGCGCGCGAATCGCAGGCGCCGGTCACCCGCTACCTCAACGGTTACGGCGCCTCCAAGGCCGCCGCCGAACGCGTGGTGCTGGCCGCCATGCGCGAACGCCCGGCGATCATCCTGCGCCCGCACGCCGTCTACGGGCCCGGCGACACCACCCTGCTGCCCCGCGTCCTGTCGGCGGTGCGCGGCCCGGTGCTGCCCGCCGTCGGGGACGGGCGGCAGCTCATCAGCCTCACCTCGATCGGCAACCTGGTGCAGGCCTGCCTGCTGGCGGCCACCGGCCCGGTCACCACCGGGATCTTCAACGTCACCGACGCCGAACCGGTGGTGCTCGATGAGGCCCTGCGGCAGATCCTGGCCGAGCGGGGCATCCGCGCCCGCCCGGTCTACCTGCCGCTGCCGGCCGCATGGCCGCTGGCCTGCGCCGTCGAGGGCGCCTTCCTGGCCGCCGGAAGCCGCCGCCCGCCCCGCCTGACCCGTTACGCCCTCAGCCACCTGGCGGTGGAGCGCACCCTCGACATCACCGCCGCCCGCACGGTCCTCGGCTACGACCCGGCCCCCACCGGCCTGGCGGGCGCCGCCGCCTGGTGAGCGGCGCTCAGCGCAGGTACAGGCCGTACTCCAGAAGGTTGGGGAGCAGGTGCGGCGGCAGGTCGGCCAGCATGGCCAGCTCCTCGGCGGAGGTGAAGCCGCCGGTCTGCGCGCGCAGCTGGACGATCCGCTGGGCGGTCTGCGGGTCGATGCCGAGCCGGGCCAGCTCCGTGGCCGGGACGGAGTTGACGTCGATCAGCCCGCCGTCGTCGTACTGCCGGCCGGGGATGTCGGGCCGTCCGATGAGCAGCTCCCTCGCCATCATCGGGTTCTGCGCGGCCAGCGCCCGCGCCTCCTGGCGGCGCCGCGCCCGCGCTTTGGCCTCCTCGACGGCGGCCCGGTTGGCCTGCTCGGGGGACAGCGGCTGCCCCACGGGGGGAAGCGTCTGCTGCGACTTCTGCAGGGCCATGACGATCGCGTGGACGACCCACACCGGCAGCCACATCCCGCAGGTCAGCAGCGTCACGGCGAAGTGGAACAGGTGAACGGAGGTGGGGTCGCGCACCACGGCCGGCGGGTTCGGCGGGGGCGTGAGGTGGTGGTGATGGTGCACGTTCACCGGCACCTGGAGGTTGATCACCGGAGGGTCCGGCGGTGGGGGAGGAGGCGGCGGGGTGGACGAGTCGCGCGGCGGGTACGGCTGCTGTGACGATTCGGACATGGGCTTCCCTCACCCGTCGTCGATCCCCGGAGATGGCCCCGGCTCTGCCAGGCCAACGGCCTTCATGAGTTGGATGCGCGGGAGGCCGTCTGGGTTCGAATCTACCCGCAAGGTGTGCGGATGAGCGGATATGACGGGGATCTGGCGGGGAGGTCGCCGCCCGGCGGGGACGTCGCGGCCGTGGGAGGTCAGTCGTTCCAGGGACGCCAGTCGCGGGTGTCGATCTCGACGCCGAAGTGCTCCAGGACGATGGTCTGGCCGAACTCCCAGGTCTCCTTGTGCAGGTAGGCGCCGACGGCCGGGTCCGGAATCGAGTACAGGGTGATCAGCGGGGCCTTCGGGTCCCGGTCGATCAGCAGGTAGTAGGGGATCTCCGCCCGGGCGTAACCGTTCCACTTGG
>Ga0207867_1000255_pt1 | contig 64261 bp, 58 predicted proteins | sample HigsolmetaAR206D_FD_184838 | JGI IMG/M metagenome (GOLD analysis project Ga0207867, IMG submission 184838) | Ionic liquid and high solid enriched microbial communities from the Joint BioEnergy Institute, USA - AR20-6-D (SPAdes) (version 2) ...
TCCACGGCGTGCACCGCATGGGCTTCACCGGCTTTCTCGCAGGAATGACTTCGGCCTGCTGAAGAGAACCGGTCGCGGCAGCGCCGGTGCCGGCCCGCCGGTGGGCTCGCCGCCGTCGGCGTGGCCTTCACGCCGGCGAATCGGCCGCACCCCTGCGCCGCACGGCCCCTGCGCTCCGCCGCCTTCCGTGCCGCCGGGCCAGGGGATCGTGCCCGGTGTGATCGGCGCGGGTCGGCCCGCGCCGCAACCTTCGCCCGCCCCTTCCCGAGAGCGGGACCAGGACGAGGAAGCCGGGGAGTGGACGCGGCCCTGCAGAGAACCCCTTTCCCCGAACGTTCTCAAGGTTCCTCAGGCGCTCTCAGCGGCCTGCGAGGCCTCTTCCGCGGGCTCGTCCCCCGTGCCGGACAGCGCCGCGATGACCCCCGGCACGTCGTTGACGACCAGCGCGTCCACCCCGGCGGCGGCGTAGTCGGGCGCCTCCTCGGCCGAGGGGCACCAGGCCAGCACCTCCAGCCCCGCCTTGTGCGCCACGTCCACGCTGTGCTCCAGCGGGCGCAGCCGGGGGTCGGGAGCGGCCAGCCCGCACGAGCCGGTGTGCACCCCCACCGCCTCCAGCCCGAGCCCCGCGGCGGCCGCGATGGCGTGCCACAGCGGGAACCGCAGCCAGGTCAGCAGCCCCATCGGCACCCCGGCCACCTCCTCGCGCAGCCCCAGCAGCAGGGACGGGTCGAAGGAGGTCACCATCAACGGCCGCCGCCGCGCCTCCGCCCGCAGCAGCGGCGCCAGCAGCGCCCCGGTGCGCCGGGCCGGGGGATCGACGGCGTCCTCCAGCACGGTCTTGACGTCGATGTCCAGCGCCACCTCCGGCGGCAGCGCGTCGAACACCTCCACCAGGCGCGGCAGCCCCGACTCCGCGGCGGTGCGCTCCACCAGGAACGCCCCGTCGGTGCCGGTCGGGTCGTGCCGCAGCACCAGCTCGTCATCGGCGGTGCGGGTCACGTCGATCTCGACCCAGGACGCCCCGGCGCGCACCGCCCCCAGGATCGACTCCAGGGTGTTCTCGGCGACCGCCTCGGCCGAGCCGGGCAGCAGCACCTCACCGGACCCGGCGCCGCGATGGCCGATCACCACCGGCCGGTCGGTATCGAAGATCACTGGTTCTCCTCGGGGGATCGGGGGGATGCGGCCAGGTGCTCGGCGAGCACCAGATCCAGCGGGTGGGTGACCTTCAGGTTGCGCTCATCGCCGTCCACCACCCGGATCGGCACCTGCGGCAGGTAGCGGTGCACCACGCCGCAGTCGTCGGTGGCGGCGAAGTCCGGGTCGGCCGCGGCCGCCTCATAAGCCTTGCGCAGCACGCCCAGCCGGAAGCCCTGGGGGGTCTGGAAGCGGGACAGCGTGTGGCGCGGCGGCATCGACTCCACCAGCCCGTCCCGCACCGCCACGATGGTGTCGGTGGCGGGCACGCCGACCGCCACGGCCTGGTGCTCTTCCAGCGCGGCCAGGCAGCGGTCGATCACCTCGCCGGGCAGGAACGGGCGCGCGGCGTCGTGCAGCAGCACCCGCGTCTCCTCCGGCTCGTCGGCCAGCGCGGCCAGCGCCGCCAGGGTCGACTCGCTGCGGGTGGCGCCGCCCTCGATGATCTGCGACACCTTGCCGCCGGCGCGGCCCGTCCGGTACGGCGCCAGCAGCTCGGCGGCCGCGGCCACATGCCCGCGCGCCATCACCACGAGGATCCGGTCGATGCCCCGGTGACCGGCGAAGGCGGCGACCGCGTGCTCCAGGATCGGCCGGCCGCCCACCTCCAGCAGCTGTTTGGGGGCGGCCGCGCCCAGTCGCCGCCCGGTGCCGCCGGCCAGAACAACCGCAATCGTCGTCACTGTCACCTCATGCCTCGTGTGGCCCTTTGCAGTGGTCGGCAGCCGCTACGCTGACCTATCCGAACCCCCGTCTTCCGACGCTGCTGGAAGGTGCCGATGACCGTGGCGTTGGTGCTCGCGACCGATCCCGTCGCGGACCTGCCATATGAGAGCGGCCCCAACGCTCCGACCCTCCTGCAGCGGCTGCTCGGCCAGTTCGCTTCGCTCAACGTACCGGACGTGCGGGTGCTGGCCCGTCCGGAGGCGGCGGCACTGCTGCGCAAGGTCCGCGACACCGGCGGCCTGCCGGCCTCGGAGATCATCGACTCCGACTCCCCGGCGGCGGACCTGCGCGTCATCGCCGAGCTGGCGCGCGGCGCGGTGGAGCCGCTGCTGGTGCTGCCGGCCGGCACGGTGGCCAGCGGGGAACTGCTGGCCAGGCTGATCGCCACGCGGACGGGCGTGGCCGCGGCGGTGACCGCGCCGCCGGATGAGGCCGGCCCGGATGCGCCCCCGCTGCGGGTCGGCGGCGGCCGGATCGTCTCGGCCGGGACGGCCTTCCACCAGGTCACCGCCCCCAACCGGGTCTTTTGCGGGGCGTTGTGGGTCGCGCCGGCCCGCCGCATCACGCTGGCCCGCGTCGCCGACCGGCTGGCCGCCCTGCTGGAGACCCCCGACGCCCTGCCCGGCGCGGCCGCCTCCCCGCTGCCGGCGCTGCTGCTGGTGGGGCTGGTCCGCGAGGGGGTGACGGTGACGCCGCTGCAGGCCCCGCCGCTGGTGTGCGCCCAGGTGCGCGACGCCGAGCAGGTGCGGGCCGCCCGCGCCGCGGTGGAGGCGATCGACGAGGACCGGGTGCGGCTGGACGCCGCGGTCAAAAGCAACGACGGCTTCTTCACCACCTTCGCCGTCAGCACCTACTCGCGTCACATCGCCCGCCTGGCGGCCCGGATCGGGGCGACCCCCAACATGGTGACCTCGCTGTCCATGGCGATCGCGGTGGGCGCGGCGGTGTGCTTTGCGACGGGCACCCGCGTGGGGATGGTCGCCGGGGCGGTGCTGTACTACTTCGCGTTCGTCTTCGACTGCGTGGACGGGCAGCTGGCCCGCTACACCCGCAAGTTCAGCACCTTCGGCGCCTGGCTGGACGCCACCTTCGACCGTGCCAAGGAGTACACCGTCTTCGTCGGGCTGGCGGTCGGCTCCACCGCCGCCGCGGCCGGCAGCTCGGTGCACGGCGGGGACGTGTGGGCGCTGGCGGTGGCCGCGATGGTCGTGCAGACCTGCCGCCACATGATCGACTTTTCTTTCGGCGCCGCCCGGGCGGCCCGCCGGCAGGCCGCCCCCGCGCCGCCGGTGATCCCGCTCACCTCGCCCGGCGACGGCCTGACCCCGCCCGCCGCGGCCCCCCGGCCCACCGGCCCGCTGGGACTGGCGCGGCGGGTGATGGCGCGGACCCGTTCCGGCCCGGCCTACTGGGCCAAGAAGATGATCGTTTTCCCGATCGGCGAGCGTTTCGCGGTGGTGTCGGTCACCGCCGCGCTGTGGAACGCCCGGGTGACCTTCATCGCGCTCCTGGCCTGGGGCGCGGTGGCGGCCGCCTACACCCTGACCGGACGGATGCTGAGGTCGCTGACCCGATGACGATCCCCTTCACCGAGGCCCGGCCCGCCGCGCCCGTGGCCGCCCCTCCCGGACGCCTGCAGGCCTACCGGGACGACGGCCCCCTCTGCACGGCCATCGGGCAGCTGACGCTGGGCCGGATGGTCCCGCTGCCGGGCACCGTGCTGGCCGCGATCACCACGGCGGCGCTGCTGGCGGTCACCGGGGCCGAGGAGCGCGCCATCCCGCTGCTGTACGCACCGGTGGTGGCGCTGCTGCTGATCGGCCCCTCGGCGGCCCACCGGCATAACGGGCGGATTGACTGGATCGTCCCGACCATCATCCGTGGTATCGAGTATGGTTACCTGGCCGTCTTGGGATTCGCGCAGGACGTCTCGGCACCGCTGATCTACGCTCTGCTGGCCGTCCTCGCCTATCACCACTACGACACCGTCTACCGCACCCGTCAGCGGCTGTGGCCGCACCGCCGGGTCTTCCAGGCCGGGCTCGGCTGGGAGGGCCGGATGCTCGTGGCGGCGTTCGCGGGCCTGTACGGGCAGCTGGCGGCCGCTTACGCGGTGCTGACCGGCTACCTGGGCCTGCTGTTCGTCGTGGAGAGCGTGGTCGCCTGGGTGCGGGCGAGCCGGGGCGGCGGTGGCGTGCAGGTGGACTTGGAGGAAGAGGCGGAAGCCGCCCCCCAGGACCGGGCGGAGGAGTCCAAAGTGAACGCTGATGGAGGCACGGCATGATCGGGATGGTGCTCGCGGCGGGCGCGGGCCGGAGGCTGCGGCCTTACACGGACACTCTGCCCAAGGCCCTGGTACCGGTGGACGGCCAGACCACCATCCTCGACATCGCCCTGGGCAACCTGGCCGAGGTCGGGCTGACCGACGTGGTCATCGTGGTCGGCTACTGCGCCGAGGCCGTGGCCGCGCGCAAGGCGGCGCTGGAGGAGCGGTACGGCGTGTCCATCACCCTCGTCCACAACGACAAGGCCGAGGAGTGGAACAACGCCTACTCCATGTGGCTGGCCCGGGAGCACTTCTCCAAGGGCGTCCTCATGGTCAACGGCGACACCGTCCACCCGGTGAGCGTCGAGAAGACCCTGCTGGCCGCCCGGGGGCCGGAGATCGTCCTGGCCGTGGACAACGTGAAGAAGCTCGCCGACGAGGAGATGAAGGTCACCCTCGACGCCGACGGCAACCTGGCGCGCATCACCAAGCAGATGGACCCGGCCCAGGCCTACGGCGAGTACATCGGCGCCACGCTGATCGAGCCGTCGGCGGCCGAGAAGCTGGCCGACGCGCTCAAGGCCACCTGGGAGGCCAACCCCGACCTGTACTACGAGGACGGCTACCAGGAGCTGGTCAACCGGGGCGGCAAGATCGCCGTCGCCCCGATCGGCGCGGTGGAGTGGGTCGAGGTCGACGACCACAACGACCTGGAGAAGGCTCGCCGGATCGCCAAGGGGTACTGAATCCATGCCACAGCTGATGCGGTCGCTGCCGGCGCCGCTGTCGGTGGAGGTGCGCCGGGGCGCGGTGGCGGCGTTGGGAGAACTGCTGGCCGACCGGCGGATCGCCACCGAGGGACGGGTGGCCATCGCGGTGGGGCCCGGCCAGGGCGATGCGATCGCCGAGCAGGTCCGGCCGTCGCTGAAGTCCTGCGAGGTCTTCCACGTGGCGGGCGGCACCGTGGAGGCGGCGGTGGAGCTGTCGGCCAAGCTGCGCTCGGGCTGGTACGAGGCGGTGGTGGGCATCGGCGGCGGGCAGACCATCGACGCCACCAAGTACGCCGCCACGCTGACCGGCATCCCGATGGTGTCGGTCGCCACCAATTTGGCCCACGACGGCATCTGCTCGCCGGTGGCCTCGCTGCGGCACGACAAGGGCAAGGGCTCCTTCGGCGTGGCGATGCCGCTGGCCATGATCGTGGACCTGGACTACGTGCGGGCCGCGCCCGAACGCATGGTGCGCGCCGGGATCGGCGATGTGATCGCCAACTTCTCGGCGGTGGACGACTGGCTGCTGGCGGCCGAGGACTGCGGCGAGCCGGTGGACCGGCTGGCGCTCACGCTGGCCCGCACCGCCGCCGAGGCGCTGCTGTTCCAGCGGGAGTCGATCGAGTCCGACCGGTTCTTGACGGTGCTGGCCGAAGGGCTGGTGCTGTCGGGCATGGCGATGGCCTTCGCCGGCTCCTCCCGCCCGGCCAGCGGCGGCGACCATGAGATCCTGCACGCCATCGACCAGCTCTTCCCCGGCACCGCCAACCACGGGGAGCTGGCCGGGATCGGCGCGGCCTTCTGCTACTTCCTGCGCGAGCGTTTCCTGGGCGAACGCAACGGGCGGCTGGCGGAGATCATCGAGTGCCTGGACCGGCACGGCCTGCCCAAGCTGCCCGGCGACATCGGGCTGACCGAAGAGCAGTTCGCCGAGGCCGTGGTGTACGCCCCGCAGACCCGCCCCGGCCGCTACACGATCCTGGAACGGCTCAACCTGGACCACGACGCGGCGTTGAAGTCGGTAGGCGAGTATGTCCGCTCCTACGGAGGCTGAAGTACGGTCCCGGCGCACCGCCACGGTCGCCGACGTTCGCGCGCACGGGCAGCCGCCGGGGCTCAAGGAGCGCCGCAACGAGGAGCACTGGGCGGGGCGGCTGTACATGCGGTCGCTGTCGCCGTACGTGTCGTGGGCGGCGCTGCGGATGGGGTTCAGCCCCAACCACCTGACCTACCTGATGATGCTGGTCGGCGTCGCGGCCGGCGTGGTGGTCTCGCTGCCGGGCCACCCGCTGTGGGCGGCGCTGGCCGGGGCGCTGCTGGTGCAGGTCTACCTGCTGCTGGACTGCGTGGACGGGGAGGTCGCCCGCTATCTGCAGCGGACCTCGGCGACCGGCGTCTACCTGGACCGCATCGGCCACTACCTGGCGGAGGCGGCGCTGCTGGTGGGGCTGGGCGCCCGCGCCCAGGGCGAGTGGGCCTCCGGCGGCTACCTGGAGCTGGGGCTGGTCGCCGCGCTGGGCGCCGTGCTGATCAAGGCCGAGACCGACAATGTGGTGGTGGCCCGCGCCAAGAGCGGGCTGCCGGTCGTCCCGGCACTGGGGGAGCGGGCGCTGCGGCCCCGCTCCACCGGGCTGGCGCTGGCCCGCCAGGCGGCCTCGGCGGCGGGCGTGCACCGCATCATCGGCGCGGTGGAGCTGTCGCTGCTGATCGCGCTGACCGGGGTGCTGGATGTGCTGATCGGCGGGCACACCCCGGTGACCACCCGGGTGCTGACCGGGCTGGTCGCGGCGGTGGCCGTGGTGCAGACCCTGCTGCACCTGATCAGCGTGGTCGCCTCCCGGCGGCTGCGCTGAGGCGGTGCGGGAGGCCGGTGAGCGGCGAGTTGCGGCAAGCCGCCCGCGACGCGGCGGGCAAGTGAAAGACTGCAGCCGGACGCAGATGCGGGAGGGGCGGTTGAGCGAGCTGAGAACGCACGGCGGCGCGGGGACCGGGCTGCGGCCGGAGGAGACGATGCGCTTTTCGGTCGTGGTGCTGACGATGGGCAACCGGCCCGCCGAACTGGCGCGGGCGCTGCGCAGCGCCCTGGACCAAAAGGACGTCGACGTCGAGGTCGTCTTGGTCGGCAACGGCGTGCCCGCCGACTGGACGCCCGGCGACGATGCGGTCTTCGCCGACCCGCGCGTCACGATCGTCCGGCTGCCGGAGAACGTCGGCATCCCGGCCGGCCGCAACCGGGGGGTGGCCGAGGCCACCGGGGACATCGTGCTGTTCTTGGACGACGACGGCTGGTACGCCTCCGACCGGCTCGGCCTGCACCTGCGGGACCGCTTCGCCGCCGACCCGTCGCTGGGCATCGTCTCCTTCCGCATCCGCGACCCCGAGGGCGGCCCGGGCGAGCGCCGGCACGTGCCGCGGCTGCGCGCCGGGGACCCCGAACGCTCCTCGGAGGTCACCACGTTCCTGGGCGGGGCGTGCGCGGTGCGCCGCTCGGCCTTCGAGGCGGCCGGCGGGCTGCCGGAGGAGTTCTTCTACGCCCACGAGGAGACCGACCTGGCCTGGCGGGCCCTGGACGCCGGGTACCGGATCTTCTACGACGCCGAGGCGGTGATGTTCCACCCGGCGGTGCAGCCGACCCGGCACGCGATGTTCTACCGCTACAACGCCCGCAACCGGGTGTGGCTGGCCCGCCGCAACCTGCCGTGGCCGCTGGCGCTGGCCTACTGCGCGGTGTGGGTGGCCATGACGGTGCTGCGCGAGCGCCGCCCGGCCGCCCTCAAGCCCTGGTTCAAGGGCTTCCTGGAGGGCTGGCGCACGCCCGCCGGGCCGCGCCGTCCCATCTCCTGGCGCACCGCCTGGCGGATGACCCGCACCGGGCGGCCGCCCATCATCTAACGGGCGCTCTCCCCGCCGGCGAGCCGGCGCCGCCAGACGGGGTCGGCGGTCAGCACGGTCAGGCGCTGGGTGGCGCGGGAGACCGCCACGTACAGCACCCGCAGGCCGCGCGGGGACTGGGCGGCGATGGTCTCCGGGGCGCAGATGACCGCGGCGTCGAACTCCAGGCCCTTGGCCTCCAGCACGTCCAGGACCTGAACCCGCTCGGGGAAGCCGGCGCTCAGGGCGCGGCGGTCCGATTCGCCCCAGGCGTCGCCGGGCAGCGGGACGATGACGCCGATGGTGCCCTCCACCTGCTCCAGCAGGGTCCGCACGGCCCGCCGGGCGGCGGCCTGCAGCTCCTCTTCGGGGACCAGGTCGATGACGGGCCGGTGCCCGGAGGAGCGGACCGCGCGGGCCGGGCGCGCCTCCGGCAGCGCCAGCCGCAGCACCCGGGCGGACACCGCGGCGATCTCGGTGGTGTTGCGGTAGTTGGTGGTCAGCTCGTACTCGTGGCGGGGGCGGCGCCGCGGCCTGCGGCTCCGGCCGCGGCGGGCGGCCGGGCCGTCCAGGGCGGCCTCCATCGCCTTGCGGGCCTCTTCCAGGTCCTCCCAGGCGCTCTGGGCGGGGTCCTCGACGATCGTCCAGGTGGCCTGGCGGCCCCGGCGGCCGAGCATGCGCCACTGCATGGGGGACAGGTCCTGGGCCTCGTCCACCACGATGTGGGCGTACTCGGGGCGGACGTCGGCGACCTCGTCGTCCACGCGGCGGGCGCGCTCCAGCCGCTCGATGGTGGTGGTCAGCTCCTGCAGCCCCGGCTCCCAGTCCTCGTCGGCGACCACTTCGCCGGTGAGGATGTCGATCCCGTCCACCACGTAGGGGTCCTCTTCGCGGGCCGTGGCGCGCGAGGGCTGCGGCGGCGGGCCGAGCAGCGCGTCGATCTCGTCCAGCAGCGCGATGTCCTGGTAGCTGAGGGTGGGGGGATCGCCCGCCAGGGCCCGCCGCCAGGAGGCGGCCAGCAGCTCCACCTGCGCGCGGTCCAGGTCGCGTCCGGCGGCGCGGCGCAGCCGGGCGGCATCGCCCAGGGAGCGCAGCACGTCCAGGGGTCGGCGGATCGGCCACCAGGCGGTCAGGAAGTCGGTGAAGGCCCGCTGCTCGCGCACGTTCTTGACGAACGCCTCCCGGGAGGTGCGGTCGGCGGGGGAGGAGGGCCGGTCCTGCTCATCCAGCGGGGCCAGCCCGCCTTCGGCCAGGATGCCCTCCCACAGCGCCAGCTCGCCCTGCACGGGCTCGTCCGGTTCGGGTTCGGTGCCGCCGGTGTGGACGTAGCGTTCCCACAGGGCGTCCAGCAGCGCCTCGGCGACGCGGCGGCGGGAGGCGTTGACGCTGCCCGTGCTGCGCCGGTGCAGCGAGGTGCGGAGCTTGTCGAGCTGGGGACGGCCCAGTTCGACCACCACGCCGCCGTGCACGACGCGCAGCTTGTCGGGGGCGCCGGGGGGATGGTCGGTGACCGCGCGCCGCAGCACCGGCGCCATCGCCGCCGAGCCCTTCAGCGCGGCCAGCTCGGGCGGGTCGTGGACGGTGGCCGACACCCCCTCCACCAGGTCGCCCAGGGAGCGCAGCGTCGCCGAGCCCTCGCCCAGGGACGGCAGCACCCGTTCGATGTAGGCGGTGAAGCGCCGGTTGGGGCCGACCACCAGCACCCCTCGCGAGCCGAACCGGCGGCGGTGCCGAAACAGCAGGTAGGCCACCCGGTGCAGGGCGACGGCGGTCTTGCCGGTGCCGGGGGCGCCGCGCACCAGCACGGTGCCGTCGGCGGGGGCGCGGATCACCTCGTCCTGCTCGCGCTGGATGGTGGCGACGATGTCGCGCATCGTCCCTTCGCGGGTGCGGGCCAGGGAGGCGATGAACGCGCCGTCGCCGACGATGGTGAGCGAGTCGGCGGCCGACGGGTCGAGCAGGTCGTCCTCCAGGTCCACCACGGTGCGCCCGCGGGTGTGCAGCACTCGCCGCCGCACCACGCCCTGGGGGTCTTCGGGGGTGGCGCGGTAGAACGCCTCGGCGGCCGGGGCGCGCCAGTCGATGACCATCGGCTCGTGGTCGCGGGTGCGCACCCCGATCCGGCCGATGTAGCGGGTCTGGCCGTCGGCCAGGTCGAGCCGGCCGAACACCAGCCCGTCGTCGGCGACGTTGAGGGCCTGGACGCGCAGCGCCGCCTGGTACACCATGGCGTCCCGGTCCACCAGGGAGCCCTTGGTGCCGGCCAGCGCCTGCCGGTAGCCCTCCTCGATCATGGCCTGGGCCTCGGCGCGCATCTCCTCCAGCCGGGCGTGCGCCTGGTCGACGCGGCGCTGCTCGACGGCGATCTCGGCGTCCTTGACCGTGGTCGGCCGTCCGGTGACCTGGGACGACGACATGCGGGCTGCTTCCTTTCGCGAAGGCACGAAAGACAAAGCTTACGCGGGTCGCAGCCGGTAGCGGTCATGCCCGGGCGAGCGGGCCGGGCGATCCGGCCCGCTCGCCGGGAAGCGAGGTCTCAGCCGAGCGGCTGGGCGTCGTGGAAGGTCATGCGCACCTGCGCGGCGGTGGTGCTGCTGAGCGCGCGGGCCCGGTGCAGGCCCAGGCGGTGCAGCTCGTCGGCGACCGGGTGGCCAGCGGGGTCGCCGACCCGTACCACGGCCCCGCCCGGCCGGAAGCGGACCCCTTCGGGCCGCACCGACCAGGGCACGCGGCGGGTGACGCCGTCCAGGCAGGAGAACGCCACGACCTCGGGCGCGGCGCCGCGGGTGGGCACCGGCAGCCCGGGGCGGATCGCCACCGCGGCCACCAGCTGCCCGTCCACCCGGACCGCGCAGCGCCTGACCGCGCCGTCCAGGTCCAGCGGCAGCTCGGCCATGAGCTTGGGGAAGCCCCAGATGGAGCGGCCGGCCTCCAAGGTGAAGCCCTGATCGACCGGCAGCCAGTGGATGAACACGCCCACGTTCCGCCCCGGGCCGGACCCGCCCAGGGGGTCGCGGACCAGGAAGGCCACCGCGAACTCGTGGTAGGGGCCCAGGTCGCCGTCGACGTAGCGGACGAACGCCAGCGAGCAGATCGCCCGCCCGGGCAGCGGACGCAGCACCTGCAGGCCCGAGTAGTCGATGATCTGCTGCGCGGTGCCGGCCGGCACCGCGAACATCGCCGAGGCCACGGCGGCCCGGCGGATCTGCACCGGCATGGCGACCTTGCGGCCCTGGATGAGATGGGTGCTCACACCACAAGTAGAACAGGTTCTTGTTTTTCTGTCACGGCCCTTCGCAGGCGGCCTTGATCCGCTCCAGGGTGGTGCGCATGCCCCGCCGGTTGAGCGCGGCCCTATCGCCCGCCGCCACCCCGGTGAAGATGCGGCCCAGCAGCGAGACCAGCGCGGCGCCGCGGTGGTTGCGCCGCAGGTCCTCCCAGTACTCGGTGAGCCGGGTGGCGCCGCCGCCGACGTCCTCCAGCCGGTAGCCCCACAGCGCCACCGGGATGCCGAAGCTGCTGACCCGGAAGGCGAACACCTGGCCGGGCACCGCCGCCGTGACGCGCCCGGTGGTGAACCAGACCCGCCAGCCGATCCGGTTGAAGCCGACGAACCTGGTGCCCTCCTCGGCGAGGCCGCGGCGCGTCCACACGGCGAAGCACTCCGGGCTCCAGCGTCCCATCCGCCGCAGCTCCGCCACCGCCGCGTAGACGCGGGCGGGCTCGGCCTCGATCCGGATGCTCTCTTCGGCCACCCACTCCCGTTCCATGCGCAAGATCATCCCAGATGGGCGAAATGCCGCCGCCAGGACTCGTACCAGCCGGTGAACCACCGCCCGCGCGCATCCGGCAGGCTCTGGGCCAGCGGCAGGATGTAGGTGACCGTCTCGGCGTAGTAGCGGCGCTGGAAGTCCGGCGGCATCCGGTCGAGGGTCTGCACGTTGCTGATCCGGTCGGCCAGTTTCACCGTGATCGCCTCCGGCGGGGCCTCGCGCAGCCGCCGCAGGTAGGCGGCCTTGGCGGCGCGTTTGGCCTGCCGTCCCCGCCCAGTGGCCGGCGGGGCGGTCACCCAGTCGACCAGCTCGGCCACCACCGGCCCGAACTCGGCCTCCACGGCGGAGACGGTGGCCTCGGTGTCCTCCACCACATCGTGCAGCACCGCCGCGGCCAGGATCTCCACGTCGGTGACCTGGGCGCCACGCACCAGCACCTCCAGGGTCTCCAGCAGGTGCTCCAGGTAGGGGGCGCCGGAGGGGCGCTGCTGCGAACCGTGCCAGCGGCGCGCCGCCGCCACGGCCCGCTCCAGCACCTCCAGATCGCCGGCCGCCAGGGGACGGGCCTGCAGCTCGGCGCGCGCCCGCTCCCAGGTGCGCCAGTCGGTGAACATCTCCATGCGACGATCCTCCTCCCGGCGGAGGCCTCCGTGCCACCGGGACGGTGGACCCTTCGCCGCGCCCGCTCTGCCCGCTCGTGGACACGTGGGGCGATTCCTGGTGCGGTGCGCCATTTCTGCAGGTGTTTGCGGTGGGTGCCGCCTGCCGGAATGATCTAGATCCTGATCTGACGATCTTGAAAAAACGCCCCGGCGTGCCGTGGGTTCTGGGAACCTTCGTGCGAACCCGTCGCAGGGAGGCACGCGTCAACTGATTGGGGCCGGGCGCCGCCGTCCTGAGCGGGCGGCGGGGCGGTGGTGGGCTGGAGAGGGCGGCGTGAAAGACGTGGAGAACGCGGCACGGCCGATCGTCCGGGGCGTCCGCGCGGTCATGGCGGGGCTGGGCGGGCTCGTCGCGGCGCATGGGCCGTTCGCGGTCGTCCTGGCGGTGGCGGTGGGAGTGCGCTGGCTCGCCGTGCTGGGCTACCCGTCGGTGCTGTGGTTCGGCGACTCCTACGCCTACCTGGAGGCGGCGCTGCTGTTTCGGCCCTCCACCCTGCGGCCCAGCGGGTATTCGGTGTTCTTGTGGCTGCTGAGCCCCGCCCACAGCCTGCTGGTGGTCGTCATCGTGCAGCATGCGCTGGGCGTGGCCATCGGGGTGCTGGTCTATGCGCTGGTGCGGCGGGCGGCGCGGGCGGCCTGGCCGCACCGCAGGCTGCTGCCCGGCCTGCTGGGGGCCGTTTTCGCCGCGCCGGTGCTGCTGGACGCCTTCCAGATCCAGCTGGAGCACCTGCTGATGGCCGACCTGCTGTTCACCTTCCTGCTGACGGCGGCGGTGACGGTCACCTTGTGGCGGGTGCGGATGCGCTGGTGGACCGGGGCGCTGGTCGGGCTGCTGATGGCGTGCGCCGCGCTGACCCGCTCGGTCGGGCTGCCGCTGCTGGCGGTGCTGGCGGTGGGCATGCTGGCCCGCCGCGCCGGGTGGCGGGCGGTCGCGGCGGCCGCGCTGGCCTGCGCGGTCCCGGTGCTGGGCTACATGTCCTGGTACTCCTCGGCGCACGGCCGGTTCGCCCTCAGCGACTCCGACCAGGTCTGGCTGTATGGGCGCACCGTCGACTTCGCCGACTGCTCGCTGATCAGGCCGCGGCCCGAGGTGGCGGTGCTGTGCCCCGAGCGGCTGCCGTCCGGCACCCGGATGGCGCCGGCCTATGCGGCGATGTGGGGGCCGGACTCCGGCTTCAACCACCTGCCCGGCGGCATCGAAGACCCCCGGGCCAACGAGCTGGCCGGGGAGTTCGCCTGGGCCGCCATCGCCGCCCAGCCCGGCGACTACGCCGCGGTCATCGTCCGCGACACCCTGCGGGCCTTCGCCTGGGGACGCGACCCCTACCCGACGCCCTGGACGGAGGACAAATACCACTTCCAGCCGGGGGCGTCCCTCACCGAAAAGGACGCCGCGGTCGCCTACGCCTACGGGGGGCGGACGGCGGAGCCGCGGGTCGTCGAGCCGTACGGCGGGTGGGTCCGCGACTACCAGAGCGCGGTGTATCTGCCCGGCCCCGTCCTCGGCGGGTTCCTGCTGGTGGGGCTGGTCGGCATGGTGGTGCGGATCCGGCGGCTGGGCGGGCGGGTGCTGCTGCCCTGGTCGGTGTCGTTGGCGCTGCTGGTGGTTCCGGCCGCCACCGCCGACTTCGACTACCGCTACGTGCTGCCCGCCGTCCCCTTCGCCGCCCTGGCCGCGGCCTTCGCCCTGATCCCCGAGTCCCGCCCCGGGCCCGTCCCTTCCGCGGACGCCGCCCCGGAGGAGCCGGCCGGACGCGCCGGGGACGAGCCCGGTGAGCCGGCGGCCGTCCGAGACGGCGAGAGGGAAGACGGCGAGAGGGAACCCGCGCCGGCCGCCGAGGAGACGGTGGGCGCCGGGGAGCACCGGCCGTAACGACGACCGGCCGCAGACCCCGCCGGCGGGCGGAGGAGGGTCTGCGGCCGGATGAAGGCGACGCGAGGAAGGCTCACACGGCCCGGCCCAGCGGCACCTCGGACTCGGCCGGCAGCTGGGCCTCGTACTCGGCGATCTTGGCCTCCAGCTCGGCGGACACCCGCGCGAAGTCCAGGCTGGACAGGTAGAACTTGTAAATGATCACCAGCTCGAAGAACAGCAGGCCCGCCCCGGCCAGCGCGGCGGTCCAGATGACCGCGGTCGGGCCGATCAGCACGGCCAGCACCGGGGCGATGATGAACACCGACATCTGGAACTCGATGCCGCTGATCAGGTGCGGGCGGATGCGGCCGCGCAGCAGGCCGTTGCGCACCCGGGCGTACCAGGGGAACCGCTTGTGGAAGCCCTGCTGCATCAGCTCGTGCGGCTTGGGCAGCTCGCTGATCAGCTTGTCGTAGTCGCCGCCGAGCATGGAGTCCATCTCCGACTCCGACGGCAGCCGGCGGGTGGCCAGCTCCAGCTCCGCCGCCCGGGTCTGGGCCTTGACCAGCCGCGAGCGCATCTGGGAGCGGACCTTGTAGATCTCCAGCGCGTCCAGGTAGCGCAGCATGTCCAAGAAGACCACGGCCAGCCCGGTCCACACGAAGGCGACGTTGCCGGTGGCCGCGTACAGGCCGCCCATCAGGGCGATGGAGCAGGCCAGCACCCGCACCCGGTCGAAGATGTAGTCCAGCCAGGCGCCGAACACCGAGCCGGTGCCCTTGAGGCGGGCGATCTTGCCGTCCATGCAGTCGAGGACGAACGACAGGTGGTACAACAGCGCGCCGACCAGCAGCCAGGTGGACTCGGCGGTGGCGAAGCAGGCGCCCGCGCCCAGGCCCAGCAGCAGCGCCCCGGTGGTGAGCTGGTTGGGGGTGATCCCGGTCCGGTTCGCGGTGAACTTCACCAGCCGGGAGGCCAGCGGATCGACCAGCAGTACCGTCCACCAAGCGTCACGCGCCTTGTACGTTCTCGATCGAACGTCCTCGAGCGTGAAGGCCATCGAGCGCATTCCTTTCATCGGGGTCCCGCAGACCACCGCCGGGAAGCGCGGCGGGCGGTCTGGGGCTGGGGGGTTGCCGGATCCTCCAAATCCGGACGAACAGGCCCGAAGTGGGCTGGAAAGCACAGGTTACCGGTACGACAGTTTTAGATACCGGAGACTTTGAATTATCGTAATCGCCCGTTATTTCAACAGGTGATCCAATACGCGGGCGGCGGCGTACCCGTCGTCGTGCGGGCAGTACCGGGCGGCGAAGGCCGCGTACGCGTCGCCGTAGCCCGCCGAGATCCGGTCCAGGTCCCGCAGCGTCTCGATGACCTCCTCAGAGGTCCGCAGCAGCGGGCCGGGCGCCTCGGCCTCGAAGTCGAAGTAGAACCCCCGCACGTGGTCGCGGTAGCGCTCCAGGTCGTAGGTGAAGAAGACCATCGGGCGCCCGGTGACCGCGAAGTCGAACATCGCCGAGGAGTAGTCGGTCACCAGCACATCGGTGATCAAGTACAGCTCGGCGATGTCGGGGTAGTTCGACACGTCGATCACGAAGTCGCCGAGCTCGGCCTTGGGACGGTCGGTCACCAGGTAGTGGGTGCGCAGCAGCAGCACGTGGTCGTCGCCGAGCGCGGCCTGCGCGGCGGCCATGTCCAGCTTGAGCTGGAAGGCGCGGGTGCTCAGGTCCAGGTACAGGTCGTCCCGCCAGGTGGGCGCGTACATGATGACCCGCTTGCCGGCCGGGATGCCCAGCCGCCGTCGCACCTGGGCGGCCAGCTCGTGCCGCTCGGGACGGCGCAGCAGGTCGTTGCGGGGATAGCCGCTCTCCAGCACCTCGCCGTCGTAGCGGAACGCCCGGCGGAACAGCGGGATGGAAAAGGCGTTCTGCGACAGCAGCAGGTCCCACTGGGGGACGTCGTACTCCATCCAGATCACGCCCTGGGTGCGCTTGTAGGGCATGTCGTGGACGTCATAGCCCAGCTTCTTCAGCGGCGTGCCGTGCCAGCACTGCACGTACGTCTGCCCGGGACGCTTGGAGAACCAGGGGCGCTGGGACCAGTTGGCGAAGATGAAGCGGGCCTGCGCCATCACCTCGTAGTGCTCGCGGCTGTTGGTCAGCACCACCCGGGCGCCCTCGGGGGTGGGGAACTGGCCGTCGTTGCTGACCCACACGCACTCGATGCCCAGGTCGCGGCGGCGCAGCTCCTCGAAGATGCCGCGCGGGTTGCACGAGTACTGTCGGCTCCGGTAGGCGTCGAACACCGCCAGGTCCCGCACCGGCTCGCGCCGGTAGCGCGGGTAGGCGTGGTTGCGCAGCTGCGCCTGGGCGTAGGGCCCCTGGGCGTCCTCGCCGAGGACGACCTTGACCTGCAGCCGCAGCGCCTCGGCGGAGTAGGTGAGCAGGTTGAACTCGTGCACCCCGGCGCGGTGGGGGCCGGGCATCAGGCGGAGACGGCCGCGTTCGACCAGCACCGGCGCCTCGCCGCCGCCCGGGGTGGGCACCAGCAGGTCCCACCGTCCCTTGCCGAGCGGACGGTGCATGCCGAAGAACGGCATGGCGGCTGGGCGGAAGGAGACGGCGAAGCGGTCGCCGTCCCAGGCCAGGGGCAGCCGGAAGGTCTCGGCGAAGCGCTGGTGGCGCAGCAGCAGGTGGCTTGGGCGGTCGGAGCCGCAGTAGGTGCCCTCCAGCGTCAGCTCGTCGTCACCGGACCACTTGGCCCCCGTCACCACCGGGCGCGGCGTCCGCAGCACCACGCGCAGGTTGCCGAAGCGGCTGCGCAGCAGGGCCAGCTCCAGCGGCTCGGCCCCGTCGCGGACCAGGTACCTGGCCTCTCCCAGGTCCTCGCCGAACAGCACCTTGTGCTCTTCGCCCAGGGAGAGCTCCCAGCCGCCCTCGCCCTCGGCGAGCAGCCCGCTCAGCGGGAGACGGGCGCGAAAGCCCAGCCGGCCGTCGGGGCGCGGCTCGGTCTCCACCTCGCCGCGCACCTGCTCGCGGCTCTGCTCGGAGGTGGCGATCAGGCCGCTGCGCGGGTCCTGCGTCACCCAGCCCGTCAGCTCCAGCGCGTCCTTGCCCAGGCGGTGGCCGGTCAGCCGCGCGGTGACGCTGCGGACCCGCATCACCATGCTGCGGCCCAGCTCCAGGACGTGCACATGCACGCCGGGGGCGATCTCCATGTCCTGGGGCCAGCGCCGGTTCGCCGCGGTGGGGGCGCCCAGGGTGCGGCGGCGGCGCATGCCCTGGCAGGAGACCTCCAGGCCCAGTTTCCAGTCGCCGGTCTGCCAGCGGCCCAGCACCTTGAAGGAGGACGGGTCGATGTGGGTGACGAACCCGGCCCAGTCGTGGGAGGCGACGGCCTGGCCGCTGGCGGCGGTCACGTCGGGACGGCGCACCCGCTCCACCTTCAGCGGTATCCGCAGCAGCCGGTGCGGGCCGCGCAGCCACAGCCGGATGCGCGAGTCCTCCGGCGAGCCGGACTCCAGGCGCGGGATGTAGGCGTGGCCCTCCACGCGCAGCCGCCCGTCCACCCAGGTGGCCTTGTCGAGGCGGGCCACCGGCAGCAGCTCGTCGGTGACGTCGTAGACCTCGACGGGGATGTCCAGTTCGGGGTCTTCGAAGTAGGGGTAGGCGGCGTACCAGGTGCGCTTGCGGCCGCGGCGCACCACCGGGGCCTCCTTCAGCCCGCCGATGGTGACGAAGTGCAGCACTTCCAGCAGCTCCGGCAGCCGGCGGCGGGACAGCAGGTGCAGCTGCAGCCGGGTGATGGCCGGAACCGCGCGCAGGATCTGGCCGTCCAGCAGCCCGGCCAGCTCGGCGCCCAGCGCGACCAGCTCGGGGCGGTGCTCGTCGGGGATCTTCGGCAGCGCGGTCAGCAGCGCCTCCAGATCGGCGCGCACCAGCACCTCGGTGTCGTAGCCGGTCAGCAGCTGCGGGGCGTATCCGGCCAGCTCACTGCGCACCCGGCCCGCAGCGCGCAGCCGCTCGGCCAGCTCCACCGGGTCGTACTCGCCGATCGGGCCGCTTTCCCGCCACAGGTAGACGGTGTCCTTGAGCTGGTCGATGGCGGAGGCCAGGGCCAGCGCCCGGGTGATGACGGGGGCGCTTTCGCAGCGGCCGGCCGGGAAACGCAAGTCCAGCCGGTCCCAAAAAGAGCGGCGGAAGACCTTGTTGCCGCAGGAGCGGTCGCGCAGCAGGACGGGCCGCTGGGCGATCTGGACGCCCTCGCTCGTCTTGCCGTACAGGCCCCGGTGCGCATCGGACTGCACGGGCTCGTCGTTCTTGAGCCGGTGCACATTGCCGCAGGCCAGGTCGGAGCCGGAGTGCTCCAGGGAGGACACCAGGCGCCGGTAAGCCCGTTCGGGTACTTTGTCGTCGCCGTCCGCGAAGGTGAGGTATTTGCCGGTGGCCTGGGCGACGCCCAGATTGCGGGCCGGCCCCACGCCTTGATTGTCCTGCTGGAACAACCGGAACCGGGAATCGCGTTCGGCGAATTCCTTGGCGATGGTGGCGCTGCCGTCGGTCGAGCCGTCATCGACCATGACGACTTCGATATCGCGGAGGGTCTGCCGCCGCAGCGACTCAAGACATCCGGACAGATAGGGCTCGGCGTTGTAAAAGGGGACAACGACGCTCAGCAGCGGTGACACGGTCCTCCCTGGGCGCGACGCGCGAGGTAAGCGCACAGTTACCAAACCCATCACCGGGGCGGCGGTTTCGGGTGAATGCCTGGTAGAGGCAAGATTAACGGACTCGGTGCGATGTGATGTGCGGCTGTGACGATCACCGCGGGCGAACCCGAGGCCCGGCGGGCCCGCCCGCGGCCTTTCAGGAACGGCTGCGCCGCACCGGCTGGCCGGGCCTGCGCAGCCCGGTGAAGGCCCAGCCGAGTTTCGGCTCCAGCAGCCAGCTCATGGTCTTCACCACAGGCGGGGTGCACAGCAGCGTGCCGACCACGGCGGCGATCACGATCATCGTCAGCACACCCGGCACGGTGTGCCAGAACGCCAGCTCGCGGAAGTCGGTGAACTTCAGCAGCCGGGTGAAGAACCCGTGCAGCAGGTAGGCGTACAGCGTCATGGCGCCCAGCCCGGTGAACCAGGTGCGGCGGCGCGGCACCAGCGACAGGAACGCGGCCACCAGGATCACCGCGCAGATCATCATGGCCAGCCGCATTCCCGTGCCGACCAGGTTGCTCACCCCGAGCTCGGCGTGGCCGTGCTTCCAGTACACCCAGTCGATGTTCATGCGCGGGTAGGCGAAGTAGGCCACCACGACGGCACCGCTCAGCACCGCCACCCCGAAGAGGCGGGCGATGGGCCGCTTGACGAGCTCGAAGTGCTCCGGCCGCAGCATCAGCCCCAGCACGTAGAACGGCAGCAGTCCCAGCGTGCGGTGCAGCTCCAGGTCATCGCCCAGGTCGTCCATGTACGACAGCAGCGAGATGCCCACCGCGATGGCCAGCGGCCAGCGGATCTGCTGCCAGACCGGGGTCGACAGCCGCCACAGGAACAGCGCCATCAAAAACCAGGTCAGGTAGTAGGGGTCCAGCAGGCTGATCTTCAGCTTGTTGCCGCCGACCTGCCAGTCGTAGATGGAGTAGGCGAACTCGAACACCACATACGGCACGCCGAGCGCCACGATCAGCTTGCGGGCCTTGCCGGACCCGAAGGTGAAGTTCCGGGACAGGTAGCCGGTGAGCACGATGAACAGCGGCATGTGGAACATGTAGATCGCCAGGTACAGCGTGCTCGCCAGCGGCACGTCCCGCAGCCCCACGATGGAGTGCCCGATCACCACCAGCAGGATGGCCAGGAACTTGGCGTTGTCGAAGAACGGGTCGCGCTCCTTCTTGCGCGGGGCGGCGGCGTCCTTCGGCGCGGGGGCGGCCGGCCGGTCCGCGGCGGTGCCTTCGGGGGTGCCCGCGAGGGGGGAGCGGGGCTGGAGGATCTGAGTCATGAGGTCCAGACGTCCGTGAAGGGGGTCGGTCGCCGTCCGAAGTTACCGGAAGACCGAAGATCGGAACGGGCAAATCGGGCGACCGGTTGGCGGAAAAAGCTCAGGCCCGCCCGGGCGGGACGGTGATCTGCGCGCGGGGTCAGGTCTTGCAGACATCGTCGGTCCCGCGCACCTCGTCCTGCTGACGGGGGATCCCGGTCTGGCGGGGCTTGAGGGCGGTCCAGTCCGGGCCCACCACCAGGTCCACGATGCCGGCGGTGCCGTTGGCGCGGGCGACGGGCTGCCCGTCGGCGTCGGGGACCGCCTCGGCCAGCGCCAGGGCCTCCCGCCCGGCGCCCGGCCCGTACAGGATCCGCGTGGTGCGGCGGGTGGTGAGCGTGCCCACCCCGACGACCTGGTAGCCCTGCGCCTCGAGCTGGTCGGCGACGCGGCGGGCCTGGCCGTCGATGCCGCTGGCGTTGTAGACCCGCACCCGGATCCGGCTGGGCGAGATCTTGGGGGCGGTGCGCTTCTTCTGCGGGATGCCGGTGTCGTTGCGGATCGCGGCGAAGAACTGGTCGGCGTCGGGCTGGCGCAGCGCCACCCGGTTGGGGTCGGGCGGGTACTGGGTCCACGGCACGGTGACGAAGCGCAGCTTGCCGGCGGTCAGCCCCTGCATCCCCCGGGCGATCTTGGTCATCGCCTGCAGGTCCAGGTCCTCATCGGTGGTCAGCGACTTGGTGGCCGCCGATAGCAGCGCGTTCAGCTTGACCGGGTTGCTGAGCACCCCGGCGCTCATCGCCTTGTTGGCCAGCGAGGCCATGAACTGCTGCTGGCGCTTGATGCGGTCGATGTCGGAGCCGTTGCCCAGCGCCTTGCGGGTGCGCACGTAGGCCAGCGCGGTCTCGCCCTTGACGATGTGCCGGCCCTTGCTGAGGCGCAGCCGGGACTGCGGGTCGTTGACGTCCTTGGGCAGGCAGATCTCCACCCCGCCGACGGCGGTGGTGATGTTCTTGAAGCCCACGAAGTCGACCTGCAGGAAGTGGTCGATGCGGATGTTGGTCAGGTTCTCGATGGTCTTGACCGTGCAGGGGGCCCCGCCCCGGGTGAACGACTCGTTGATCATCGCGACGCTGGAGGCGGGCACCACCTGGCCGTCGCGGCTCTTGCAGGAGGGGATCGGCACCATCAGGTCGCGCGGGAAGCTGATGCCGATGGCCTGCTCGCCGCCGGGGGACAGGTGCAGCAGGATCATCGTGTCCGACCGCGGCGGGTCGTTCTGCATGCCGCGCCCGTACTTGGCGTTGGCGCCGGTGCGGGTGTCGGAGCCCAGCAGCAGGATGTTCATGGCGTCGTTGAGCTTCTCCGGCCGCGGCCCGTAGTTGATGTTCTCGCGGGCGATGTTGCCGTTGAGCTTCCGGTAGTAGCCGTAGACGCCCAGGCTGGAGCCGACCAGCGCGACCGACAGGCCGACGGCGACCCAGCCGAGGATGCGCCAGCCGCGTCGACGTACTGGGGGCGGCTCGTCGTCGTCGACGTACTCCATGTACATCGGGTTGCTGTTCATGGGCTCCTGCGGTCGGGCGTGGGGCCCCCGACTCGGGGGGTCGGGTTCGGACGCGGTGGGCCGGCCTGCCGGCTAGCGGACCAGCCGGCGGACGGAGCCGGACGGCCCGTCCCATCCCAGCACACCGGCCACTGCTGTCACATGCTCCACAGAAATTCGTCGATCAAGGGCGGACTCGTCGAGATTTCGTTGAATTATGACCGACGACCCCGCCGCCAGGGGGGTGAGAACCCCCACCAGCACCCCTTGCAGGGTCGTGAACGGCAGGTCGGAGAGCACCCGGCTACCGGCGTCCAAATCCCATGCGGCGGCGGCATCGGCGGCCCGGTCCACCAACTCTCCGGCGGATAGTGTGGCAAATGTCACGTTTGCCGCGGAAGTCTCTTCCGCCACCCGCAACGCGGGGGCCTTCGCGTCCACCGGGACGGGCGGCGCGAAGCGGTCGCCGTACCCGCGGACCTCCACCGCGTAGTCCAGCACCCCCGCAGGGCACTCGCTCAGCGGACGGCCCAGCGCATGCAGCGACAGGCCGATGACCTCCTCGGCGTCGGCGGCGTGCTCCTCGTACCAGCCGGGCACCGACAGCACCTCCTCCGCGGCCACCAGGAAATACGCGCCGCCCGCGCCCGCAGGTTCGAGCTCGCCGAGCCGTTCGGGCTCCACCGGCTCGGCGACCAGCCCGGCCGACCAGCACGCCAGCAGCCACACCGCGCTCTGCCAGTGCGGCGGCAGCACCAGCGCCGCCCGGTCGCCGGGCTGCGCCCCCAGCCCGTCCACCAGCAGATTGGCGGTCTTGGCCACCCAGTTGGCCAGCGTCTTGGCCGACAGCTCCACGCGCTCGCCGGTGGCGTCGTCGTAGAAGGTCAGCAGGGGGCGCGAGGGGTTGTCGATCAGGCGCCGCTCCAGCAGCCGTGCGGGTCCGTAGTCAGCCATGCCGCTGAGCGTACGGCTCCACCCCGCCCCCGGTGGCCCGATACCCTGCGCTCTCAGTGGACGAACCGCAGCAGCTGAGCGAGCACCCGATGAGCGAGCGCGCCCCCGCAGGACGCCGGGTCGCGCAGCTGCGGCTGCCGATGCCCTTCCCCAACGACCCCGCCGCCCGGGGCCGCTCCACCCGCGCCGGACGGGTGCTGGCCCGCCTCACCGTGGCGCCCGCCCTGCTGATCGTGGCCTGGCTGGCGGTGTCGCTGCCGCTGCTGATGGCCGGCCGCTACCGGCTCGGCCCGGCGCTGGCCCTGTTCGTGCCGGTGGCCTTCCTCACCCTCAAGGCCGGCTTTTGGGACCGCACCCGCCTGGAGCTGACGGTCGGGCTGCGCGGGCCGGTCTCCTGGTGGTCCACCGGCGGGGTGGTGGCCGTGGCCGTCGCCTTCTTCGCCCTGGAGGCGGCCATGTGCGCCGAACAGGTCGTGGTGCGCCGCGACCCGGCCTCCTACGTGCAGTTCGCCACCTGGCTCAAAGACCACGGGCGGCTGCCGATCGACCCCATGCACTGGGCCTTCGGCGGCCACGACCCGGCGCTGGAATACGGCGGCCCGGCCTTCTACCAGGTCGGCGACCAGGTCGTCCCGCAGTTCATGGCCGGGCTGCCGATGGTGCTCGCGCTGGGCGGCTGGATCGGCGGGACCGGCGCGATGCTGATGACGGCCCCGCTGCTGGGGGCCTGCGCGGTGCTGGCCTTCGGCGGGCTGACCGCCCGGCTGGTCGGCCCCCGCTGGGCGCCGCTGGGCGCGCTGGCGCTGGCCCTGCTGCTGCCGATGCAGTGGCTGGCCCGCTCCACCTACAGCGAACTGCCCGCCCTGGTGCTGCTGCTGGGCGGGCTGAGCCTGCTGCAGGACGTCCGCGACCTGGAGACGGCGGCGGCCCGGGTGCGGGCCTTTTGGGGCGGGCTGGCGCTGGGGCTGGTCCTGCTGGTCCGCATCGACGGCATCCGCGACGTGCTGCCGGTGGTGGTGTTCGCCGGGCTGCTGGCCGCCCGCCGCCGCCCCACCTGGCCGCCGCTGGCCGCCGGGCTGGCCCTGGGCGCCGGGGCCGGGCTGCTGGAGGGCTACACCAAGTCCCGCCCCTACCTGGAGTACCTGAGCGACTCGCTGCGCCCGGCGCTGATGCTGGCCACCGCCGTGGTCGCCGCCACGATCGCGCTGGCGGCGGCGCTGCGGTGGCCGCCCGCCGGCGCCCGGCTGCGGCGGGCCGGCGCCGCGCTCGCCCGGGGGCGCCTGCCCGACCTGGCCGCCTTCGGCGCGGTGGCCGTCTTCGCCGCCTTCGCCGTCCGCCCCTGGCTGCAGACCGTCCGGCGCGCCCCGCGCACCGAAGACGACCGGCTCAACGTGTCGTTCATCGAGCAGGTCCAGCGGATCAACGGGCTGCCGCTGGACGGGTGGCGGCAGTACTCGGAGCTGTCGCTGCACTGGGTGGCCTGGTACGTGGGGGTGCCCGCGCTGCTGCTGGCCGCCCTGGGCGCGGCGGTGCTGGCCCGGCGGCTGCTCAGGCGGGAGAACGGCGAGTGGGTGCTGCCGTTCATGGTCATCGCCTGGACCACGGTGACCACCCTGTACCGGCCCGGCATCACCCCCGACCACCCCTGGGCCTCCCGCCGGCTGGCGTGCGTCGTGCTGCCGGGGATGCTGCTGCTGGCGCTGTGGGGACTGGCCTGGTGCGTGCGGCGCCTGCGCCGCCGGCACCGCCCGGCGGCCGTGCCGGTGGCGCTGGCCGGCGCGCTGGCGATCGTCGTCCCGATCGCCGCCGTCTCCTGGCCGCTGGCGCTGCGCCCCACCGAGCAGGGCGAGCTGGCCCAGGTGCGCTCGATGTGCCGCAAGATCGGCCCCGGCCGGTCGGTGATCATCGTGGAGCGCGTCACCGCCGACCGGTTCATCCAGGTCATCCGCGGCATGTGCGGCATCCCCGCGGCCCGCACCGTCCCGGAGGCGACCGAGTCGGACGTGCGCCGCGTCATCGACCGCATCAGCGCGCAGGGCCGCCGTCCGGCCGTCCTCGGCGCGGCCCCCGCCGACGTGGCCGGCTACGGCGCCGCCGAGCAGATCCTCCGTTTGCGCACCCGGCAGGACGAGCGGACCTTGACCTCCCCGCCCAACGGGACCTGGCCGCTGAGCATGGATGTGTGGATGGCCGAACCGCTGCCGTAAGGCCCCGGCCCGGTGAGCCGGACATGGGCGGCGGCGCAAGGGAGTATTCTCGCGCTGCGTGAGCACCGAGCCCGACAGCCGATCCGAGCATGTCCACGTGACGATCGTCCTGCCCTGCTACAACGAGCAGGACCACGTCATCGACGAGGTCGAGCGCATCTGCAAGGCGATGGACGCCAGCGGCCACAGTTATGAGCTGCTGGCCATCGACGACTGCTCGACCGACGGCACGCTGGAGCGGCTGCGGGAGGCCGAGCCCCGCTTCCCCAACATGCGGGTCATCGCCTTCCAGCACAACAGCGGCTCGGGCACCGTCCGGCGGATCGGCACCCAGCAGGCGCGCGGCGACATCGTGGTGTGGACCGACGCCGACATGACCTACCCCAACGAGCGGATCCCCGAGCTGGTGGAGATCCTCGACGACGACCCGTCGGTGGACCAGGTGGTCGGCGCGCGCACCACCGAGGCCGGCAGCCACAAGCTGCTGCGGGTGCCCGCCAAGTGGTTCATCCGCAAGGTCGCCGAGCGGCTCACCAACACCAAGATCCCGGACCTGAACTCCGGGATGCGGGCCTTCCGCCGCGAGGTGTCGCTGCCCTACCTGCGGCTGCTGCCGCCCGGGTTCTCCTGTGTCACCACGATCACCATCGCGTTCCTGGCCAACCAGCACCCGGTGCGGTACGTGCCGATCGACTACTACAAGCGGGCCGGCAAGTCCAAGTTCCGCTTCTTCAAGGACGCCTACCGCTACATCTTGCAGGTGCTGCGGATGGTCATGTACTTCAACCCGCTGGCCGTGCTGATGCCCCCGGCGCTGTGGCTGCTGGGCATCGGCGTGGCCAAGGGGATCTTCGACATGGTCGTCCACTTCGGCTACTTCGCCAACAACACCGTGATGATCTTCATCTCCGGGCTGCTGATCGCCTCGCTGGCGCTGCTGGCCGACCTGATCGTCCGCTCCCGGGGAGACACGTGAGGATCGCCATCGTCGGCCCCGCCTTCCCCTACAAGGGCGGCGGCGCCCACCACACCACCGAGCTGGCCCACCGCCTGGCCGGGGCCGGCCACGACGTGGTGATCGAGTCCTGGAAGGCCCAGTACCCGTCCTTCCTGTACCCCGGGCAGCAGACCATCGACGCCCCCGAGGGCGAGCCGTTCCCGCGCACCCGCCGCGACCTGGCCTGGTACCGCCCGGACGGCTGGCTGCGCACCGGACGCCGCCTGCGCTCGGCCGACCTGGTGGTGCTGGCCGTGCTCACCCCCGTCCAAGTCCCCTCCTACCTGGGCATCCTGCGGGGAGTGGGCGGGCGGGCCCGTGCGGTGGCGCTGTGCCACAACGTCCTGCCGCACGAGCGCAAGCCCTATGACGTGCCGCTGATGAAGGCGCTGCTGCGCCGCGTGGACGCCGTGCTGACCCACTCGGCGCAGCAGGCCGAGCTGGCCCGCACTCTCACCGCCCGTCCGGTGACCGTCGCCGAGATGCCCCCGCACCTGCCCGCCCGGGCGCCGGCGCGGACCGGTACGGATGACGGTGTGCGCAACCGCCTGCTGTTCTTCGGTATCGTCCGCCCCTACAAGGGCCTGGACGTCCTGCTGCGCGCCCTGGCCGCGGGCCCGCCCCAGGTGCGGCTGACCGTGGCGGGCGAGTTCTGGGGCGGCGTGGACGACACCCGCGCGCTCATCGCCTCCCTGGGCTTGGAGGAGCGGGTCGATCTGCGCCCCGGCTACGTCCCGGCCGCCGAGGTGCCCGCCCTGTTCGCCGAGGCCGACGCGCTGGTGCTGCCCTACCGTTCGGCCACGGCCTCCCAGAACGTGTGGATGGCCCACGAGCACGGCATCCCGGTGATCGCCACCCGCGTCGGCAGCTTCCCCGAGCAGGTCGCCGACGGGGTGGACGGTCTGCTGTGCGACCCCGACGATGTGGCTTCGCTGACCGAGGCCCTCAACCGCTTCTACGCTCCCGGCGAGCCGCAGCGCCTGCGCGCCGCCGTCCGTCCGGTGGACGACGCCCCGCTGTGGGACGCCTATGTGAAGAGCCTGCTGGCCGGGTGACCGGCTGATCTGTCGTGATCGCCGTCCGGGAGGGGACGGTTTCCCTCCGGCGCGCCCGGCTCTCGCCGGCTGACGCCTGACGCATCCCGTGAGGATCACTGCGGGAGCGTCTTGCAGTCCTCAAAAGTCCCTATCGCTCCCTAATTAGGTTTAGGTTAGGGAGCGATGAGTGAAAAACTGTACTCAGTGGAGGAGGTTGCCCGTCTCCTCGGCCTGCACGTGCGCACGGTGCGCGGCTACATCCGCTCCGGCCGGCTCAAGGCGGTGCGGATCGGCAAGCAGTACCGCATCGCCCCCGCCGACCTGGAGAGGCTCACCGGACGGACGCTCCCGGCCCGCCCTTCCCGGGCCGCGCGGGTGGAGGTGTCGAGCATCGTGCAGATCGACGGCATCGACCGGGCCGCGGCCGACCGGCTGGGCACGCTGGTCCTGGCCGGAGCGAACACCACCGCGGACCCCACCGGCCCTTTGCACGTCCAAACGATCTACGACAAGGAGCAAGCCCGCTTGAAGATCGTGATCATGGGCGGCGCCACCGCCACCGCCGACCTGCTCCGCCTGCTGGACGCCGTGCTCGACGGCGAGAACGGCCTGCTCACCGGAAGGGACGGCAATGCCTGACGTGATCCAGGAAAGAGCCGGCGTCCAGGTCCTGGTGTGCGACGAAAGCGGCCCCCCGGTGGCGACCGTCCAGGACGCCCTGGACCTGATCGGCGCGGCCTTCGCCGGCGCCGAGGTGGTGGCCGTGCCCGCCGACAGGCTGGAGGAGAGCTTCTTCTCCCTGAGCACCCGCCTCGCCGGCGAAATCATGCAGAAATTCGTCAACTACCGGCTACGCCTGGCCATCATCGGCGACATCTCCCACCACCTGGAGACCAGCACGGCCCTGCGCGCCCTCGTCCGGGAGTCCAACCGCTCCGGCCACATATGGTTCCTGCCCGACTTGGCCGCCCTGGACGCCCGGCTCAGCGAGCTGTAGGAACGCTCTGGCGCACCCGAGTCTGCCGGTGGACTGCCATGCGCCCGTTCCGTTCTCACACCGGAACTCTCTGGGACGAGTATTGAAAGTCCGGCCGTCCCCATTCCGGTCGGCACCGCCGGTGTCCGTCGTTTTCGGTGGGGGCGGGTGGTGGTCCGTGGACGTTAGACGCTTGGCGGAGGAGACAGGGGGTGACCTTGTTCGCGCGTGAAGCCTCCTACCGCGAGGTGGCCTCGGCGGTGGCCCCGGTGGCCGTATCGCAGTTCTTGGCGGCCAAGGGCTGGGAGCTGGAGGCCAGTCAGGATAATGTCAAGGAAATCTGGCGCCTTCCGGACGGCCAGGGCGGCGTGCGAGGTCGTATTCTGTTGCCACTCGCCACGGATTACATCGACTTCCCGCAGCGTTTCGCGGACGCGCTGCACGCCATCAGCAAACTCAACGGCTGGAGCCCTGAAGAGCTGCTAGAGCAGATCATCACGGCCTGAGCAGGTCTGTTGTTCGTCCGCCTGGATCTTCCACAGGCTAACAGGACGATCCCTTTCTGGTGGGCCGAGACGACCATCGCTGCGCTCTACGAAATGCTCGGATCGGCGACTTTGACTGCCGCCGATCCGAATTATTCTCAGCTTTGGTGACGATCTAGGATGGTGAACTTCGCCGGCTGGCGAAGCTCGGCTTTCCGGTGTTGGCTGCCCTGCTTGCTGAGGGGCGGAGCTGCATGGGGCGGTATCTCTACGGTGGTGGAGCCATTCACGGCGTGGCTCGCACCGCTCTTGAATCGAGTGTGTCTCTAAATGTGGAAATCCGGATCGCTGGAAGGGTTTCGGTGTCTGATGAGCCTAGCTGTTCCGGATTCTCTGCAGTAGGGCGGCGAAACAATGGGGAGAGGCGGTGAGATGACCGGCGGCAGGGTTCTTGGAGTTACGCAGGCCAATCCCACTGGGGAGCACGGCGACCTCGAGGCACGTGCTTTGATTCGTTCCGCTGTGGCTGGACTTCCGCCAGGCGGTCATCGCATGACCTCCGTCGCTTCTGTTGAAGGACGCTGGTGTTCGGTCAGCTGTTTTTGATCTTGCGTACCAAAGCGGTGAAGTGCCGGCGGGAGACGGCCAGGTGCCCGGCGGCGGGGTTCTTAGAGTCGCGCAGGCCGATGCCTTCGGGCAGTGCGGCGACCTCGACGCAGTTGCCCTCCTGAGTGCCGCTGCGGCTGGACTTGCGCCAAACGATCTTGTTGGTCATTCGAAGGACTCCATCGCTTTCTCGATCAGCTTTCTTGAGGGAGTTTCAGGTAGCGCCTTGGCGCTGATCTGGTTCCACCGGATCACATACGACTGTACGTCAGAGGGTGCCGAGACCAACCGGCCACATCCAGGAGACTCCGAGTAGGCCACTTCTCCGAAGTCATCTCCAGCCATGAGCAGGAAGCTTCCGTCAAGGCCGGGAAAAGCTCCGACGTCCCAGGTCCGGGGGACTACGCGGACGACTATTCGCTTCCGTTCCGACAGCTCCAAGACACGCGCCAGCTGACGACGCATGATCTCTGGAGAGCCGACAGGCCACTCCAGCGCGTTCTGGTTCAAGATCGCTGATACGAACGGGGGGACCTCACGCTCGAGGATCTCTTGCCGGCCGATCCTGCGTTGCAGCACCTCCTCTGTGTTGGGCACATCACCGGTGCTGAGAAGCGCTCGTGCGTAGTCCTCCGTCTGGAACAACCCGGGGATGACGTTGGCCTCGTACGTCTTGATCACTCCGGCCTTGCGCTCCTTGTCGAGGTACTGACTGAACCACGACGGGTCGTGTCCGATCGAGGCGTACCACATGAGCGTCTGGAACAGCCCGCCGATGTCCCAGGCCCGGTCGATCAGAATTGCCTGTTTTGTGTCCAGCCGGGTCTCACCCAGCTCGATGCGGGAAACCGATGATCGGCTGCAGCCCATGATCCGACCCATGGCCTCCAGTGAGAGTCCCCGTTGGTTACGGAGAAACCGCAGGTAGAACGCGATGAAGTTCCACAGGTTGGACTTGGGGTCCGGAGGCTGGCCCACGCGCATCCGTGATCGCTCCCCTTTCCCAGCTTTTCCCGGACTTCTCAGGGTAAGCAGAACGCTACCCAATGTTGGGGCACTCTGTGTCTCGAGCCACAAAACACAGAGTGAAGGGGATTGTCGTGAACGTAACGGAGGTGGGATTCGGGCGGCAACTGCTGGCCACGCCGGCGGCGGTCGGCGTGGTGCGCACCTACGTGAAGGCGCAGCTTGAGAAGTTCGGCTACCCCCATGCGGTGGCGGACGCGCAGCTGGTCGCGGCCGAGCTGGCCACCAACGCGCTGGCGGTCAGCGAGCGGGGCGGGAGCATCCGGGTCTTTCTCGGGCATCGGCCCCGCGGGCTGGTGCTGGGGGTCTGGGACGCCGATCCGCACATGCCCGAGCGGAAGCCGCCTCCACGGCTGACTCCCGAGACGCTCGACCTGGACCCGGGCGGCTTCGATGACAACGGGGGCTGGGGGCTGATGATCGTCGAAGCGCTCGTCCGTGACCTGTGGATCGAGCGGCCGGCCTGTGGCGGCAAGTGGGTCTGCGTGGCGCTCAACGTCTGATGTTTCCCGTCCGGCGGCGGAAGGTCAGCCCGCTATGGGCCGGGATCACCGCCGTCCGAGGGGATGTTCCCTCTGGGAAGGACGGGAAAAGCGGGCGGGACTTTCCCCCGTGGGCCGTCGCGCTCCTGAGGGCCCCACAAGGGCCTCAATGATGCGGCGCCCGGTCCCCGACGGGCGGGAACCGGGCGGATGGGTGCGGGTGGTTACTTGGCGACGACTCCCAGGTGCGGGGCGAGGGTGGACAGGAGGGCCCGCTTGGGCTTGGCGCCGACGATCTGTTCGACGACCTCGCCGTTGACGTACAGGTTCAGGGTGGGCAGACCCTGCACACCCGCCTGGGCGACGGTGGCGGGGTTCTCGTCGGCGTTCAGCTTGGCGACCGTGAGCTTGTCGGCGTACTCGGCGGCGATCTCGTCCAGGATCGGCGAGATCATCCGGCACGGGCCGCACCAGTCGGCCCAGAAGTCCACCAGCACGGGCTTGTCGCTCTTGAGGACGAGCTCATCGAACGTCTCGTCGGTCACCTTGATCGGTGCGCTCACGATCTCTCCTTAATCGGCTGTCTATCCCCCTCAAGTCTGTGAGGGGTCACTTCATTCCCGTCGCCGTGTCCCGCCGCGAACGCCAACGCCGCGCAGGCCAGATCGGCCAGCGTCAGCAGCACCCGGGAGACCAGCGCCACCACCAGCGGGGCGCCGGGGGGCAGGGCCGGCGAGAGGGTCAAGACGATCACCGCCTCCCGGGCGCCCAGGCCGTTGGGGGCGATGAAGACCAGGAAACCGGTGGTGAAGGCCAGCGCGTAAGCGCCGGTGGCCAGCAGCGGCAGGCCGTGGCCGTCCCCGCCGGCGGCGTCGGCGATCAGCCAGGTGTGCAGGCCGAACAGCGCCCAGCCCACGACCTCCCAGGCCACCGCCCGCAGCGTCACCCCCAGGCTCACCGGGTGCTCCAGCGGGGGACGCCGCGCGATCTTCAGCAGCAGGTCGATGCCCCAGGTGACGATCCGCGGATGCAGGCAGGCCAGCAGCACCGGCGCCAGCAGGAACAGCCACCAAAAGTCCGCGGTGGCCTGCGGGGAGGTCAGCGGCAGCGTCACCGCCGCCACCGCCAGCCCGGACGCGGTGGTCGAGGCGATGGCCAGCAGGGAGGAGCTGATGTTGCGGATGCGGGGGATGCGGTACCGGCGGCCCAGCTCCATCTGGGTGACCAGCGCCCACACCTTGCCCGGCACGTACTTGCCCAGCCCGGAGATGAACGACAGCCGCGAGGCGGCCACCAGCGGCAGGGGAGAGCCCAGCCCGGCCAGGAAGACCCGCCAGCCCAGCATCCACGCCACCAGCCCGCCGACACCGGCCAGGAAGGCCCCCACCAGCGCCGTCCACGACATCCGCGCCAGCGCCTGAGTGGTCTCCTCCCACTGGGACACCAGGCTGTAGGCGCAGAAGGCCACGGCGGACAGCACCAACAGGGCCCGAACCGCGCCCATGGCCCGCTGCTTGGAAATCACCCGCCTTAGGGTAGGCGAGCCGCAGGGGGTCCTGCGCGGGGGCGGATGGACGCGGCGAAGGCCACTGAGGCAATGGAGAGGCAATAGGCTGGCCCGCATCATGAAGCTTGCTGATGCGGTGGCCTTCTTCGGCCACCAGGTGCACATCTGCCGGTTCCGCGAGGCCGGGACGCTGCTGCGGTGGATGGGCGATGACCTGCGCGGCAAAAAGGTGCTGGACGTCGCCGGCGGCGATGGGTACTGGGCCGGGCGGGCGCGCAGGCGCGGCGCGCTGGCGGTCTCGCTCGACCTGGCCCGCTCCAAGATGCTCTACGGCAAGACGCTGGCGCACGCCCCGGCGCTGATCGAGGGGGACGCCCTGGCGCTGCCGTTCGCCGACGCCAGCTTCGATGCGGTGCTGTCGGTCTGCGCCATCGAGCACTTCACCGACGGCGCCCGCTCGCTGGCGGAGATGGCGCGGGTCCTCAAGCCCGGCGGGGAGCTGTTCCTGTCCGCCGACGTGCTCAGCCGCGCCGACGCCTGGCCCAAGCTGCGCGATGCGCACAAGGCCAAGTACCACGTCCAGCACACCTACACCCACCGTTCGCTGGGCGAGCTCATGGGCGAGCACGGCCTGGAGATGGTGACCTACTCCTACCAGTTCCGCACCGCGGCGGCCGAGCGGCTGTACCTGTCGCTGTCGGCCTACGGCGGCCGGGTGGGCTTCAACGCCGCCGCCCCCCTGGTGCCGCTGGTGGCGCTGGCCGACCGGCGGGCCCCCAACGAGCGGGGCAGCATCGTGCTGGTGCGGGCGCGCAAGCGGCCCTGACGCATTCGGGGTGTGGTGTTCCCCGGCGCGGGGTCCTCGCGAGAACGGCCGTCGCGCAGGCCCTGTTCGGCGTAGGCCCTCGAAAGGGTCGATCCCGGCGAGAGGACCCCAGGGAGGACTGTGGCGCCCCGGTGCTCACCACGCGCTGCTCGTTCCTGCCGGAGGTCGGGGGCGATGTGGTCGCCTACGCCGAGCCCGGACGCCGCCGGCATCGCCGCCGCGCTGCGGGAGCTGATCGGCGATCCGGCCCGCCGGGCGGCGCCGTCGCAGGCCGCCCTGCGCCGTTCCCGGCGTTTCACCCGGGCCGCCTCCGCCGAGGCGCACCTGCGGTCCTGCCGGCGTGCGGTGGGCCTGCCGGAATAGCCCCCTGACGGGTTTTGCCGATCACGAGAAAAGGAACGGTGAACCTTTCCCACCCGTGCGCCTTCCGGACCGCGGCGGCCCCGATCACCGGGAGGGGCCTGCAATAGGCTCTGACGCCTGGTGAAGCTTCGAACTATCCGGAAGGGAACGCTGTGGAGGCAATCCTTTTGGTGGGCGGACAGGGCACCCGGCTGCGACCGCTGACCTTGTCCACACCCAAGCCGCTGCTTCCCATGGCGGGCGTCCCGTTGCTGGAGCACCAGCTCACCCGGGCCCGGGAGGCCGGGGTGCGGCGCATCGTGTTCGCCACCTCCTACCGCGCCGAGATGTTCCACGAGGTGTTCGGGGACGGCTCCCGGCTGGGGTTGGAGATCGTGTACGTCACCGAGGAGGAGCCGCTGGGCACCGCGGGCGCCATCCGCAACGCCTCCGAGGCGCTGACCTGCGGGCCTTCGGATCCGGTGCTGGTGCTCAACGGCGACATCCTCTCCAGCCACGACCTGAACGCCCAGCTGGCCGCCCACCGCAAGGCCGACGCCGCGGTCACCCTTCACCTGACGCTGGTGGAGGACGCGCGCCGTTACGGGGCGGTGCCGACCGCTCCCAACGGCCGGGTGCTGGCCTTTGTGGAGAAGTCTCCCAACCCGCCGACCAATCAGGTCAACGCCGGCTGTTATGTCTTCCGCCGCTCGGTGATCGATGAGATCCCGCCCGACCGGGTGGTGTCGGCCGAGTACGAGTTCTTCCCCGCGCTGCTGGCCGACGGCGCGGTGATCATCGGCTATGTGGAGGCGGCCTACTGGCTGGATGTGGGCACCCCGGCGGCGTTCGTGCGCGGCGCCTGCGACCTGGTCAACGGGGCGATGACCTCGCCGGTGGTCTCCGGCGCCGAGCACGGGGTGCTGGTGCTGGACGGGGCGTTCATCGCCCCCAGCGCCCGGGTCGGCGGCGGCACCACGGTCGGCGAGGGCGTGCGCATCGGCGAGAAGGCCGAGGTGGAGTCGAGCGTGCTGTTCAGCGGGGCGGTGGTGGAGTCCGGCGCCCGCGTGGTGCGCTCGGTGATCGGCCGCGGCGCCCGGATCAGCTCCGGCGCGGTGCTGGTGGACGTGGTGATCGGGGACGGGGCCTCCATCGGGCCGGGCAACGAGCTGCTGAACGGGCTGCGGGTGTGGCCGGGCGTGGAGCTGCCGCCCATGGCCGTCCGCTTCTCCCACGACGCCTGATCCGGCGGCCGGGTCCGCACGGCGCCGCGTCGGCCTGGTTAGGTAGGGGCGTGATCCCCTGCCGCACCCGGATATGGCGTCCGCCCTGGCCGCTGGACGTGGCCGCCGCCTTGGAGCCGCACCGCCGGGGCCGCGGTGACCCGGCCTACCGGGTGACGCCGGACGGGGCGATCTGGCGTGCCTCGTTCACCCCCGACGGCCCCGGCACGCTGCGCGTTCTGGCGCGTCCCGCCCTGGGCGAGGTGGAGGCGCAGGCGTGGGGGCCGGGCGCCGGCCGGCTGCTGGAGGAGCTGCCGGACCTGCTGGGCGCCCGCGACGACCCGGACTCGCTGCGCCCGGTGCACCCGGTCGTCCGCAGGTGGCAGGCGCTGCGGCCGGGGCTGCGGATCGGGCGCAGCGGCCGGGTGTTCGAGGCGCTGGTGCCGGCCGTGCTGGAGCAGAAGGTGCCGCTGGCCGAGTCCAGACGCGCCTGGAGACACCTGCTGCGGCGCTTCGGTGAGCCCGCCCCCGGCGCCCCGGACATGCGGGTGCCTCCACCGCCCGCCCGCTGGGCGCGCATCCCCTCCTGGGAGTGGCACCGGGCGGGCGTGGAGGCGGTCCGGGCGCGCACCATCGTGAACGCCGCCCGCGTGGCGTCCCGGCTGGAGGAGGACGCCTCCGAGCGGCGGCTGCGGTCGCTGCCGGGGATCGGGGCGTGGACGGCCGCCGAGATCCGGCAGCGGGCGGTGGGGGACGCCGACGCCGTCTCGGTGGGCGACTACCACCTGCCCGCCCTGGTGGGCTGGGCGCTGGCGGGCCGCCGGGTGGACGACGCCGGGATGCTGGAGCTGCTGGCGCCCTATGCGGGGCACCGCCACCGCGTCACCCGGCTGGTGAAGCTGTGCGGCACCCGTCCCCCGCGCCGGGGGCCCCGCATGCCGGTGCGGGACTACCGGGCCTTTTGATCCCGGCCGGAGGGCGGCTCGCGCCCCGGGGCGCGATGGCGCGGCCAGGAGCCGGACGCCCAGTCCCGGCCGTCACGGCTGTCGGCGCCCAGCAGCGGCCCGGCGACGGCCAGCGCGATGAGCAAGCCGAAAACGACGCACATGAGACCTTCCGCACTGTGAGATTCCGCGAGCCCTCGGGGCGTGGCCGGATACCGACGGGCTCGGGGAGGGGGGATGTGAGAGGAAAGCTCCCGCGCGGGGTCGCGACCGGGGCGGGATCGCCGCCCTGCCGCGCGTCTTCCACTCTGGTCGGCGCGATCGCCTGACGCTGGCGAGATTCGGACGTGTAAGGGCGGCGAATCCGGACCGGTCGCGCCTTGCGCGCGGGACCGAGCTCGGCGCGGACCTTGGGCCGTGCGCCTTGGACTCCCGGCCGCCAGAGCCCGCCGGGGGCGGGCGAGCTGTCCCGGCCGCATCGTCCGGGCGGCTGCACGGAATCCACCGGGCGCGCGATGCCGGCTGCAAGGCCACCCGGCGGGGCGTCGCCGGAGGCGACTGAGCCCGGCCGGGTCGGTGCTTTCGGGACTTTGCCGACAGGCCTTTTAGGCCGCGCAGCGGGTCGTCTGGTCGACCTGAGCCGTCCGGCGGCCGTCCCCCATGACGGGGGGAACCGAGGTCCGTGCGTTCTTGCCGGGCCTTTCCACGCCGGATCGGCGGGGATGGTCGCGTCCGGGAACGCGGCGCCGCAGCCAGAAGTCGCCGGGCGTCCAGTCCAGGCCGTCGCGGGTGTCGGCGCCCAGCAGCGGCCCGGCGATGGCCAGCGCGAGGAGCAAGCCGAGAACGAGGTACATGGGGGCTTCCTTTGTGTGCAGGTCCGGTGAACCCCGCGGCCCCGGGAGCCGGCCCTGCGTCCGGGCCGGTCCGGGACACCGGAGGGGTTCGGAATGAGAAAGGTGAGCTCCCGCGCGGGTCGCGACGGGGGACGGGGTCGCCGCCCCGTGTCGCCGTCTCCAGTGTGACCGCCCCGATTGTTCAGGTCCAGCGACGATTTCTGTATGGAACATGTAAGAATCACTGAACGATGTTGGACCTGGGCCGGTTGCGGATCCTGCGCGAACTCAAGCTGCGCGGCACGGTCGGCGCGGTGGCGCAAGCCCTGGGCTACAGCCCCTCTGCGGTCTCCCAGCAGCTCGCCCAGCTGCAGCGGGAGGTGGGCGTCCCGCTGACCGAGCGGGCCGGGCGGCGGCTGCGGCTGACCGAGGCCGGCGAGGTGCTGGCCTCCCACGCCGAGGAGCTGCTGGCCCGCGCCCAGCAGGCCGAGGAGGAGACCGCCGCCGCCTCCGGCCGGGTGGTGGGCGTGGTGCGGGTGGTGGGGTACCAGACCGCGCTGATCAACCTGCTCGCCCCGGTGCTGCCCGGCCTGGCCGAGCGGCACCCGGAGCTGACCATCGAAGTGATCGACGAGGAGTTCACCCGGGTGCTGCAGGCGCTGGTGCTGCGCGAGGTGGACATCGTGATCACCGACGAGTACTCGGTGCTGCCCCGGCCCCGCCGCTCCGAGCTGTCGGCCGAACAGCTGATCATCGAGCCGATGCGGCTGGCGCTGCCGCGGGCCCACCCCGCGGCGGCGCACGGCGGCCCGGTGCGCCTGGCGGACCTGGCCGAAGAGCCCTGGGTGACCGGCCACCCCGGTACCAACTCCGCCGAACTGCTGGAACGCGCCTGCGTGGACCTGGCCGGGTACCGGCCGCGCATCCGGCACCGCACCAACGACATCCACGTGATGATGGCGATGGTGGGATGGGCCGGGGCGGTGTGCCTGTTCCCGGATGTCGGGCGGGCCGAGCGCTTCCCCGGCGTGGCGGTGCGCGACCTGGCCGACGCCGCGCTGCGCCGTTACATCGTGGTCTGGACGGTCGTGGGCGCCGAGGTGCGGCCGTCGGTGCGGGTCGTGCTGGAGGCCCTGCGCGCCTCCGCCGCCGACCTGGTCGCGCGTTTCCCGAGCTTGACCCTGGTGCGTCCGGACGCACCGCCCGCCGCCGAGGACGGGAATAAAGACCGCCACGGGGTGCGCTGACCGGTATGCGGCAGGGGCCGGGTAGAAGCCGAATATGACGTTTGGCATAGAGTGCTGGCCATGGACTCTGCCAGCACGGTGACCGAGTCGGCACTACGACGGGCGCTGGCCCGCGCACGCGACGGCAAGGCCCTCGACCACTCCGAGGCGACCATTCTGCTGCACGCCCGCGGACCCCACCTGGACCGACTGCTGGAGTACGCCTCACGGACCCGGGATGCGGGCCTGCAAGCGGCGGGCCGCCCCGGCGTCATCACCTACAGCCGCAAGGTCTTCATCCCGCTCACCCGGCTGTGCCGGGACCGCTGCGGCTACTGCACCTTCGCGACCGTCCCCCACCGCCTGCCGGCCCCCTACCTCAGCCCCGATGAGGTGCTGGAGATCGCCCGGCAGGGCGCGGCGATGGGCTGCAAGGAGGCCCTGTTCACCCTCGGCGACCGCCCCGAGGACCGCTGGAAGCAGGCCCGCCGGTGGCTGGACGAGCACGGCTACGACGACACCCTCTCCTACGTGCGGGCCATGGCCATCCGCGTGCTGGAAGAGACCGGACTGCTGCCGCACCTCAACCCCGGCGTGCTGACCTGGCGGGACTTCCAGCGCCTCAAGCCCGTCGCCCCGTCCATGGGCATGATGCTGGAGACCACCGCGACCCGCCTGTTCACCGAGCGCGGCGGCCCTCACTACGGCTCCCCCGACAAGGACCCCGCCGTGCGGCTGCGGGTGCTGGAGGACGCCGGGCGCAGCAGCGTCCCCTTCACCACCGGCATCCTCATCGGCATCGGCGAGACCCCCGCCGAACGCGCCGACGCGATCTTCGCCATCCGCAAGACCATGCGGGAGTACGGGGCGATCCAGGAGGTGATCGTCCAGAACTTCCGCGCCAAGCCCGACACCAAGATGCGCGGCGTCCCCGACGCCGAACTGGAGGAACTGGCCGCCGCCATCGCGGTGACCCGCCTGGTGCTCGGCCCCAAGGCCCGCATCCAGGCCCCGCCCAACCTGGTGGACGACCAGTACGCGCTGATGCTGCGGGCCGGCATCGACGACTGGGGCGGCGTCTCCCCGCTCACCCCCGACCACGTCAACCCCGAACGGCCCTGGCCGCAGATCGAACAGCTGGCCGCCCGCACCGCCGAGCACGGCTTTGAGCTGCGGGAACGGCTGACCGTCTACCCCGAGTACATCAAGCGCGGCGAACCCTGGCTGGACCCGCGGGTGGCCGCGCACGTCGCCGCGCTGGCCGACCCGGTCACCGGGCTGGCCCGCCCGGACGCCGTCCCGCGCGGCCTGCCCTGGCAGGAGCCGGACGGCGGGTTCCCGCAGGCGGCCGGCCGCACCGAGCTGCACGTGGAGATCGACACCACCGGCCGCTCCAGCGACCGCCGCGGCGACTTCGATGAGATCTACGGCGACTGGCGGGCCATCGGCGAGCGGGTGCGGGCGCCGCAGCGCTTCGACGCCGACGTCAAGGCCGCCCTCGCCGCCGCCGAGCGCGACCCGGCCGGCATCACCGACGAGCAGGCCCTGGCCCTGCTGCACGCCGACGGCCCCGAACTGGAGGCCCTGGCCCGCCTCGCCGACGACCTGCGCAAGGACGCCGTCGGCGACGAGGTCACCTACATCGTCACCCGCAACATCAACTTCACCAACGTCTGCTACACCGGCTGCCGGTTCTGCGCCTTCGCCCAGCGCCGCACCGACGCCGACGCCTACACGCTGTCGCTGGAGCAGGTCGGGCAGCGGGTCGAGCAGGCCTGGCAGGCCGGCGCCACCGAGATCTGCATGCAGGGCGGCATCCACCCCGACCTGCCCGGCACCGCCTACTTCGACCTGGCCCGCGAGGTCAAGCGCCGCGCCCCCGGCATCCACCTGCACGCCTACAGCCCCATGGAGGTCGTCAACGGCGCCTCCCGCGCCGACATGTCCATCCGGGACTGGCTGCAGGCCGCCAAGGAGGCCGGGGTGGACTCGCTGCCCGGCACCGCCGCCGAGATCCTCGACGACGATGTGCGCTGGGTGCTCACCAAGGGCAAACTGCCCACCTCGGCCTGGGTGGAGGTGGTCACCACCGCCCACGAGCTGGGCATCCCCACCACATCCACGATGATGTACGGGCATGTGGACACCCCCGCCCACTGGGTGGCGCACATCCGGCTGATCCGCTCCATCCAGGAGCGCACCGGCGGCTTCACCGAGTTCGTGCTGCTGCCGTTCGTGCACCACAACACCCCGATCTACCTGGCCGGGCTGGCCCGCCCCGGGCCGACCGCCCGGGAGAACCGGGCGGTGCACGCCCTGGCCCGCATCCTGCTGCACGGCGCGATCGACAACATCCAGTGCTCGTGGGTGAAGCTCGGCGACGACCTGTGCGCCCAGATCCTCCAGGGCGGGGCCAACGACCTGGGCGGCACCCTGATGGAGGAGACCATCAGCCGCATGGCCGGCTCCGACCACGGCTCGTTCAAGACGATCTCCTCCCTGGAGCAGATCGCCGCCCGCGCCGGCCGCCCCGCCGTCCAGCGCACCACCCTGTACGAGCGGCCGCCCGCCGAACGCATCGAGGCCGCCCGCCGCACCGACGGCGTCGGCCACTTCGCCCTCGCCGCCAAGGGCCGCATCGACCTGCCGCTCGTCACCTGACCGGCACGGCCGCCCCGGACGGCCGCCACGGCCCGTGGCGGCCGTCCGGCTCCCGCCAGAGGACCGGCGTTTCCACAAAAGGCCGGGTGGTCTTCGCACCGAGGCGGGCGTCTGGTTTCCTTGGGGCGGTCCTTTCGATGGTCGGGCCGGACGGCTCCCGCCGCGTCGCGGCCGTCCGGCCTTCCGGCCAGGGGGCCGTGGTCCCGCAGCGCCCGGCCGGGGCGGGGCTCGTCCCGGCGGCGGTCCACTGCGGTCGGCTGACCGGAGGAAGCAGGTGCGTTCGGACGAAGTACCCCCCGCCGTATCCCCCGCGGCGTCCCCGTCGCCGAAGGCGGCGCCGTGGCGGCGGCCGCGGGCGCTCGCGGCGCTCATCGCCGTGCTGCTGGCCGTCATCGGCGGCGGCGCCTGGGCGTACGTGACGCTGACCGAGCCCTGCCCGGGGCCGCCGCTGCCGGTCACGGTGGCCGCCCAGCCGGAGATCGCCCCGGCGCTGCGCGACATCGCCGACCGGTTCGGCACCCAGCACCACCGGGTGGCCGACCGGTGCGTGGAGGTGCAGATCGTCGCCGAGGGGTCGGCCAAGGTCGCCGCCGACCTGGCCGCCGGCCGGGCCAGCGCCGACGGGTGGGTGCCGGAGTCGGCGATCTGGTTCACCGTCGCCCGCCGGGCCGGGGCCGCAGAGTCGCTGCTGCCGCAGGTGCCCACCGCGCTGGCCGGTTCCCCGGTGGTGCTGGCCACCACCCGTCCGGCCGGCCGGGAACTGCAGGCCGCCGGGGTGAGGCCGAGCTGGCGGCTGCTGCGCTCGCCCCTCGCCGGGGGCATGACCCTGGCCCGCCGCATGCTGGACCCGTCCGCCAACACCAGCGGCACCTTCGCCATGATCGCCCTGGAGCAGGTCGCCGGTGCCCGCGGCGAATTCCTGGACGAGCTGAAACGCACCGCCCCTAAGGACATGGAGGCGATGCTGGAGGAGCTGACCTCCCTGGAACGCTTCGACCGTCCCCTGGTGGTCACCACCGAGCAGGCCGTGGTCGCCTACAACGAAACGCACCGGCCCAACCCCGCGGTCGTCCTCACCCCGCGGGAGGGCACGCTGATGGTGGACTACCCGATGGCCGTCATCGCCCAGGAGCCGCAGCGGCGCGAGGCCGTCGAGGCGTTCGCCTCCGCGCTGCGCTCCCGCGCCACCCGCGACACCCTGCAGCGTTACGGCTTCCGCGCCCCGGACGGCACCATCAACGGCGGCTACGCCCGCCGCCACGGCCTGGACCCCGACCCGCCCAGGCCGCTGAGGCTCCCCACCCAGCGCCAGATCGACCGCGCACTCCGCTCCTGGAAGTGACCGGCTCCGTGCCGGACGCCACGGACCTGCGCTCACGCCACGGCCGTCCGAGGCGCCTCGCAGCGGCGTTCACCGCGCCGTGGCGTCCAAGACCGGCACCCGGCCGAGAACCGGCGAGCGAGGGGCCGGGACGCGCGGACCGGCGCTTCGCCCTCCTCGGCGTGCCGGTCCGCGCGGCCCGCGCTCCGCTCAGCGGACCTCGATGAAGGCGTCCGGGGACCGCGGCGGGCGCTCCCGGGGCGGCGCGGCGGCACGGCCGACGCCCACCGCGCCCATCGGGTCCCAGCTCTGCGGCAGGTCCAGCACGCGGCGCACCACGTCCCGGCAGAACATCGTGCTGGACACCCAGCACGAGCCCAGCCCTTCCACGGCCAGCGCCACCAGCAGGTTCTGCACGCCCGCGCCCATCGACACCAAGAACATCTCCCGCTCGGCCGTCGAACGGCGCGGATCGGGGTAGCTGTGCGCCCCGTCCATCACCAGGCACGGCACGATCAGGTAGGGCGCGCGGCGCAGCACATCGCCGCGCCGCAGCCGCTTGGCGATCGACTCCTCGCCGAGACCGTCCCCGCGCAGGTCGGCCTCCCACGCCTCGCGCATCGCATCCAGCAGCCGGGCCTGGGTCTCGGCCGACTCCAGCAGCACGAACCGCCACGGCGTGGTGTGGTGCGGGGCGGGCGCGGTGATCGCCGCCGCCACCGCCCGCCGCACCGCCGCCGCATCCACCGGCTCGTCGGTGAACTCCCGCACGGTGCGGCGGGCGTGCAGCACCTGCGCCGACCCGTAGCGGAACATGTCCTCGGCGGCCGGGCGGATCAGGGCGCGCGCCCCGGGCCCGTCCTCGTCGGTGACCAGGTGGCCCAGCCCGCGCACCACCGCCACCGGCACCCCCGCCAGCTTGCCCTTGACCAGCTCGGCGGCCGAGGCGATCTCGTCGGCCACCGCGGTCACGGTGGACTCCAGCCGGTTGCCGTGCGGGTCGGTGCGGCCCCGCAGGTCCTGCAGCACCTGCAGCCCGGCCGCCCCGATCGCCGCGTCCGTCAAACCCATCCGCCAGGCCCGGCCCATGGTGTCGGTGACCAGCACCGCCACGCGCGCCCCGGTCAGCTCGCGCAGCCGGGCGCGGATGCGGCGGGCCGAGGCGTCGGGGTCCTCCGGCAGCAGCAGCACGGTGCCGGGCGGGGTATTGGAGGCGTCCACCCCGGCGGCGGCCAGCACCAGCCCGTGCCGGGTCTCCACGATGCGGGTCTCCCCGCCCGGGTGGGCGCGCCGCGCCACCACCCGCACGGTCTCGGCGTCGATCGCCTTCTCCCGGTCGGCGGCGGCCAGGATGCGCCCCTCCGCCTTGCTGACGATCTTGGAGGTGACCACCAGCACGTCCCCGTCGGCCGGGGAGCAGGCCCCGGCGATCAGCGCGGCCAGGTCGTCTCCTTGGCGCACCTCCGGCAGCCCGGGCACGCCGAAGATCTCGATGGAGCCGTTCACCGCAGCTCCTCGGCCAGGCGCAGGGCCGCGCGGGCGATGTCGGCGCTGGCCTCCAGGTCGGTCATCAGCAGGGGACGGGCCCGCACCGCGATGCCCTCGATGCCCTGCTCGGCCACCTCGGCGTCGGCCTCGTCCACCAGCCAGCCGTCCAGCAGGTCCGGGCCGTAGTGCTCGGCGACCGCGCGGGCGCTGGTCTCCACCCCGATGGCGCGCAGGCAGGCGTCGGCCATGCCCCGCACCGGCGCCCCGCCGATGATCGGGGAGACCCCCACCACCGTCTTGGCCGCCACCGCCTCGCGGATGCCCGGCACCCCCAGGATGGTGCCCACGCTGACCACCGGGTTGGACGGCGGCAGCAGCACCACGTCGGCCTGCTCGATGGACTCCAGCACCCCCGGGGCGGGCTTGGCGTCCTCGATGCCGATCGCCACGATCGCCTCGGCCGGCACCGAGGCCCGCAGCCGCACCCACCACTCCTGGAAGTGGATCGCCCGCCGGCCCTGCCCGTCGGTGATCACCACGTGGGTCTCCACGCGGTCGTCGGTCATCGGGATCAGCCGCACCCCCGGCCGCCAGCGGTGGCACAGCGCCTCGGTGACCGCCGACAGCGGGTACCCCGCCGACAGCATCTGGGTGCGCACGATGTGGGTGGCGAAGTCCCGGTCGCCCAGGTTGAACCAGGTCGGCTCCACCTCATAGGCGGCCAGTTCCTCTTTGACGTGGAAGGTCTCCCCGGCCCGGCCCCAGCCCTGCTCCTCGTTGATTCCACCGCCGAGGGTGTACATCACCGTGTCCAAATCGGGGCATACCTTCAGACCGAACAGGAATATGTCGTCCCCGGTGTTGCCGATGACGGTGATCTCGGCGTCGGGCGCGGCCCGCTTGAGTCCGCGCAGGAAGCGAGCCCCGCCGATGCCGCCCGCCAGCACCACGATCCTCATGGCCGCCAGCCTATGGGGAGCCCCAGGTGGCGCGTCGGGCGCGGTCCGCCTCGGCTCCGGCTCCGGACAGCGGGACGCATGGTGTGCAAAGCTTTGCGGACCGACACGGACGCTATCTGAACCGATCTGGAGAATGTCGTGAACAAGGAAGCGATCCAGCGTCTGCGCGAACCGGCCGCCTGGGTGCTGACCATCGCGGCCGGCCTGCACGTGCTGGCAGGCCTGGTCATGCTCCTGGCGGGCAGGTATCTAGGCGGCGGGACGTTCACCCTCCGGGCGATGACCGAGACCCTCCAGCTGGGGCTGATCACCGGCGTCGCGGTGACCGTGATCCTGGTCGTGGCGGTGCTGCTGGCCACCTGGGAGCCGGCCGCCAAGCAGGCCCGCACCATCGTCCTGGCGGCGCTGGGCGTCTTCGGGGTCGCGCTGGCCTTCGGCGTGATCTCCTGGCTGGCCGGGCTGGTCGCCGACACCGGCGGCGTGGAGGGCGCCGCCGTCGCCAAGTTCTCGATCTTCCTCTACGGGGCGGCCAAGCTGGCCGTCATGGGCGTCGGTGCCTGGTTCGTCTTCACCGTCTTCCAGGGCATGAAGCCCGCCGCCCCCGCCCCGCAGGTGCAGCAGGGCTACCCCGACTACGGCTACCAGCAGGGCGGCTACCCGCAGCCCCCGCAGGCCGGCTACCAGCAGCCCCAGCAGGGCAATTACGTCCACTCGCAGTACCAGCAGCCCCAGCAGGGCTACCCGCAGCCCCCGCAGGCCGGCTACCAGCAGCCCCAGCAGGGCCCCTACCAGCAGCCCCAGCAGGGCGGCCAGTCGCTGGAGGAGGAGAGCGCCGGCGAGTGGACCCGCGCCTACGGCGGCGGCCAGCAGCAGTCCGCTCCGGGTTATGGGCAGCAGGAGCAGCAGGGGCCGGAAAACGGCGGTGAGTGGTACCGCGATAGCCGTCCTCAGCAGTAATAACCCCGCCGGCGCAGATCGCTTCGCGCCGAAACAACCGCTATGCCCCCGCCGCAGGTCGTTCCGCTTGACGGAGCAGGCGCTACACGCGTGTAATTTCAGTGGTGTAGTTCTTCTTCTCGGGGGGACCAGGGCTCGAGGGAAGGCATGATCGGGGGCTCCACGGGCTAGGAGGTGCGCGTGAGCGAGGTCGTGATCCCGCTGGCGCACGGCACATTCGGTGAAGAGTTGAGCTGGCAGGAGCGCGCCTTGTGCGCGCAGACGGATCCGGAGGCTTTCTTTCCGGAGAAGGGCGGCTCAACCCGCGAGGCCAAGAAAGTGTGCCGAGCTTGCGAGGTACGGGCCGAGTGTCTGGAGTACGCGCTACAGCACGACGAACGTTTCGGTATCTGGGGCGGTCTGTCGGAACGGGAACGCCGCAAGCTCAAGCGCCAGGCGGTCTGACCTGGCACCTGGCCGGGTCGGCCGTCTGATACGGCCCGGGTCGCTCAACCACCGGCCGGCTTCGCCGGCCGGCAGCGCAGGCGGCTCGGGCCGTTGAGCTTTATAAGGGGGCCGACCCGCCCCACCGGCGCCGGTGATCTGCACGGGCCGATTCCGCACGGAAAACCGGTGTGAACGGACTGCGGGCCGCAGGCGGGGGAGTGGCGCAAGACCCATCCCCGGTCCCGGTTTCGGGGGGATGTCCGGCGCGAGACGTACACCTGAGCGTATGGTGATTGCGCCGTGTCCGTCCGGCGGCCGTCCGCAGCAGGCGGCCGGGACGGGCCGCCCGGCACGCCCCGCCCGCGCGGCGGACGGCCGGTCCGTCCCCCGGCGGGCGGGGGACGGGAGGAACAACCGTCGACTCAGATCGAGGGACCCTTGCCGCCCACTCTCGATCGCCACGTCGTCACGGCCGTCCTGGTCGCCCACCAAGGAGGGCGCTGGCTGCCGGAGACGCTCAAGGCGCTGCTGACCCAGAGCAGGCCGGTGCAACGCCTGGTCGCCGTGGACACCGGCAGCACCGACCGTGGCCCCGCCGTGCTCACCGAGGTCGTCGGCGACGGCAACCTGCTGCGGCTGCCGCCCGAGACCGGCTACGGCGAGGCGGTCGCCCGGGCGCTGCGGCACCGCGCCGCCGCGCTGCCGGTTCCCGACGAACACCCCGGCGAGCCCCGCACCGAGTGGATCTGGCTGCTGCACGACGACTCGGCACCGGCCGCCGACGCCCTGGCAGTGCTGCTGGAGGCCGCCGACGCCGACCCCAACGCCGCCGTGCTGGGACCCAAGCTGCGCGACTGGCACGACCGGCGGCTGCTGCTGGAAGTCGGCGTGACCATCGACGGGGCGGGACGCCGCGAGACCGGCGTGGAGCGCAGGGAGTTCGACCAGGGCCAGCACGACGGCGTCCGCACGGTGCTGGCGGTCAGCACCGCCGGGATGCTGGTGCGCCGCGACGTGTGGGAGCGGGTGGGCGGGCTCGACCCCGACTTCGGGCTCTTCCGCGACGATGTCGACTTCGGCTGGCGGGTGCACGCCGCCGGGTACCGCGTGGTGGTGGTCAGCGACGCGGTCGTCTACCACGCCGAGGCCTCCGCCCGGGGGCTGCGCGACATCGGCGTCCCGATCGGCTCCCCGCGCCGCCGCGACCGCCGCAACGCGCTGCACGTCCTGCTGGCCAACCTGCCCGCCGGGCCGGCGGCGCGGGCGCTGGTCCGCAACCTGGCGGGCACCGTGCTGCGCGTGCTGTACCTGCTGGCGGCCAAACGGCAGGAGGCGGCGCGCGATGAGCTGGCCGCGCTGTGGGACGTGCTGGGCGCCCCCGGCAGGCTCCGCCGGGCCAGGGCGGCGCGGGCCGAGGGGAGCCGGCGCGTCTACCACACCGTCCGGCGCTTCCTGCCGCGCGGCGTCGCGCTGCGCCGGTTCATCGACAGTCTCGCCGCCTGGCTGTACCGCGAGGGCCGCCACCGCGGCGAGCAGGAGGACCTCCCCGAGCGTCCCGGCCGGCTGCGGCGCGTGCTCAGCCGCCCCGCCGCCGTCCTGACGCTGCTGCTGGGCGTCCTCGCGGTGGCCGCCGAGCGGACGCTGCTGCTGGCCGGCGACCGGCTGGGGGGCGGTGCGCTGGCGCCCGCCCCGGGCGGGGCGAGCGACCTGTGGGAGCGGTACGCCGCCAACTGGCACCCGGTCGGCCTGGGCTCGGCCGAGCAGGCGCCGCCGTCGCTGGGGGCGCTGGCCGCGCTGTCCACCGTGACCTTGGGCAAACCCTGGCTGGCGGTGTCGATCCTGCTGCTGGGCGCCGTCCCGCTGGCCGGGCTCACCGCCTATGCCGCCGCCCGCGCGCTGGTGGTCGAGCCCCCGCCGCCGAAGACCGGGCGCCGGGCGCTGCGCCGCGGCGACGGGCGCCGCGTTCCCCTGGCCGCCGTGCGCGTCTGGATCGCGGCGACGTACGCGCTGCTGCCGGTGGCCACCGGCGCCGTCTCCACCGGACGGCTCGGCACCGCCGTGGTGCTGGTGCTGCTGCCGCTGATCGTCTGGCAGACGGCCCGGATGTACGGGTTGCCCCGCAGCAGCCGGCTGCCGCGCAAGCAGCGGCGCCGGGCCGCCTGGGCGGTGGCGCTGCTGCTGGCGGTGGCGATGGCGTTCGTGCCGCTGACCTGGCCGCTGGCGGTGGTGAGCGGCCTGGTCGTGCGGGCCGCCTTCGGCGTGCGGGGCGGCCGGCGGATCGACCGCGGGCTGCTGATCGCGCTGGGGGTCCCGCCGCTGCTGCTGTTGCCGTGGACGCTGACGCTGCTGCGGCACCCCTCGCGTTTCCTGCTGGAGACGGGACTGCACCCGGGCACCGATCCGGCGCCCGGCGCGTTGTCGCTGCTGACCTTCAACCCGGGCGGGCCGGGCACCCCGCCGTGGTGGGCGCTGTGCGGGCTGCTGCTGCCGGCGGCGGTGGCGCTGCTGCTGCGCAGCGGCCGCACCGTGGTGCTGACCGGCTGGACGCTCACCCTGTTCGGGCTGCTGGTCGCCGTCGGCGTCAGCGCCGTCACGGTGACCAAGGGGGCCGAGCGGGCGGCCGCCTGGCCCGGGGCGGCGCTGCTGCTGGGGGCGGCCGGGGCGCTGGTGGCCGCGGTCGCCGCCGTGCTGCGCGCCGCCGTGGCACTGACCGCCAGGGACCTGATCAGCCGGATCGGCGGCGGGCTGGTGATGGCGGCCGCGCTGAGCGCGCCCGCGCTGGCCGGGGTGCTGTGGGTGGCCGGCGGCGCCCGCGGGCCGCTGCAGGAGGTGTCGGATGAGACCGTCCCCGGTTTCATCGACGGTCCCACCGCGCCCCGCACCCTCGTGCTGAGCCGGGACGGGACGGGCCGGGTCGGCTACACCGTGCTGCGGGGCGCCGAGCCCGGGCTGGGCGACGCCGAGACCCCGGCGGACCCGGCCGCCCGGCGGCGGATGGACGCCCTGGTCGCCGCCCTGGCCGCCGGGCACGGCGACGGCGCCGCCCTCACCCGGATGGGCGTGCAGTACATCCTGGTGCCCCGCCCCGCCCAGGACCCGACCGCGGCCGTGCTGGACGCCTCCTCCGGTCTGACCCGCCTCAGCCGCACCGACGAGTTCGGCATCTGGCGGCTGCTGTCCCCCTCCGGCCGGCTGCTGCTCATCGAGGGCGGGCGCATCACCCCGCTGCCCGCCGGCCGGGTCGAGGCCGCGGTGCGCATCCCGCCGGGCGGCGGCTCCCGCACCCTGCTGCTGGCCGAACCCGCCGACGGGAAGTGGCGGGCCACGCTGGACGGCGCCCGGCTGCCCGGCCGCCGCGTCGACGGCTGGGCGCTGGCCTATGACATCCCGCCGTCCGGCGGACGCTTCGAACTGCGCCGGGACATGCGGCTGCGGCACATCTGGGTGACCGTTCAGGGCGGCGCCGTCCTGGTCGTCGCGGCCTTGGCCCTGCCCGGCGCCCGGGCCTCCGCCTTCCCGGCACCGGGCCGCGCCCGCCGCCGGGGCCGCCGCGCCCGCCGCGGCCGCAACGCCCGTCAGGCCCGTCCCGACGCGACCCCCGCCCCGCCCTCTGCTCGCGAACCCGAGCCGCCGGTCACCGCCGGAGAACCTTCATGACCGACCACCCCGACACCCCGGACCTTCCCCGCCCGGACGACCCTCCCGGCACCGAGCCCGCCCCTGGTCACGGGCTCGGCCTTCGTGATGAGCCGGAACCGCACGAGGAGACCGGCTCTCCCGGCGAGGCCGGTTCCCATGAAGGGCTCAGCCCCCGTGGGGAGACGGATTCCCGGGACGGGGACGGCTCTCACGACGAGCCCGGTCCTGGAGGTGGACTCGGCTCTCACGAAGAGCCGGGCCCCCGCCACGAAGCCGGCTCTCAGGACGGGCTCGATCCTCACGACGACCCCGTCCCTCACAAGGAACTCGATTCCTCTGACGGAATCGGCCCCGGCTCTCATGACGAGCCCGGTTTCCACGGCGGGCTCGGCTCGTCGGATGAACCCGGCCTTCTTGAAGGATCCGGTTCCGGCGGCGGACTCGGCTCCCGTGAGGGGGACGGTTCCGGTGACGCCCGCGATGTTCGCGGTGAGCCTGATCTGAGTGGCGGGACCGGCTCTCATGACGAGCCCGATGCCGGTGAAGAACCGGCCTCTCAGGACGGGGCCGGTTCTCGTGATGACCGCGGCTTCGGTGGTGAGTTCGGCCCGCGCAGTGAGCCCGGCGGGCCCGTCGCCCACGATGAGCCCGGTTCACGTGGTGAGGCCGCCTCTTTCCACGGAGGGCTCGGCTCCGGTGATGGGCACGGCTTCCATGACGGGTCCGGTCTTGGCGGTGAGCCCGGTGCCCTGCCCGCCCCTCAGGACGGGGCGGCCCTTCACGAAGGGCTCGGCCCTCACGAAGAACCAGGCGGCGGCCAAGGAGCGGGCCTTCGCGAGAGAACCGGTCCCGCAGGCGGCTCCGGTCTTCGCGACGTGGCCGGGCTCCGCGGCATGGCCCCGCCGCGCGATGAGGAGGGCTCTTCCGAAGCGACCCCTCTCCACAAAGGGACGGTGCCGCACGCCCCGGCCTGGCCCCCGGGCGGTGCCGGCCTTCTCGGCGAGGCCGGCTCGCGTGATCTGACCGGGCCCGGTGAACCGTCCGGCGGCCGGGAAGCGCTCACCTCCTTCGGCCTTGCCCGGTCTTTCGGGACGGCCGCGCCCTCCGAGACGACGGGACCTTCTGCCGCGGTCGGCTCCGGCGGCGGGGCCACGGGCCTTGGCCGGTCTTTCGACGCGGCAGGGTTCCATGACGTGCTCGGGTCCTACGGCAAGGTCGGATCCGAACCCCCCGCGGCCCGTGGTGTGATCGGCTCTCCCAGCGAGGCCGGGCCCGATGCGGCGGCCAAGGCCCGGGACGCGTCCGAGCCCGGAGGGCTTCCCGGCCACGGGGATGCGGCCGAAGGCCGGGCCGGCGCCGCGTCCCCGCAGACGCAAGAACACGGCGGCGCGGCGGAGGCCCCCGGCGCGGACACGGGCCGGCAGGAGCGGCCCAAGGAAGCCCCGGACGGCAAGACCGGCGACCGGGCGGACAGCGGCGGAACCCATCGGACCGGCCGCCGGGAGCCGGTATGGCGGCTGCTGTGGGAGCAGGCCGAAAAGTGGGAGCAGCGCCTGGTGGCCCTGGCCGTCCAGGTGCTGCGGTACCGGTACGCCACGGCGGCGCTTTTGCTGGTGGCGGTGGCGGCCCTGTACGGGGCGGCGGCGCTGTCACGGCCGTCCGGCGGCCAGGCGGCGGCCGGGGCGCCCCGCAGGGTCCCGGTCACCAGCGCCATGCTGGCCTGCCCCGCGCCCACCGACGGCACGGTCAGCGTCCTCACCCCGCCGGGCGGGTCCGGCGGAACGGGGCGGGCCGAGGTGTCCTCCCTCAAGGACGGCAAGGCCGTCGCGTCCATCACCGGCACGGGGACGCCCTGGAGCAAGGACGTCGCGGACGGAGCCGGCGCGTATGTGATCAAGGCGCGGGGCGCCCTGGCCGGAGGGCTGCAGGCCGAGCACACCAGCCACCGCGGCAGCGGCGCCGACCGCGGGCTGGCCGCGGTCCGCTGCGGCGAACCCGGCACCGACCTGTGGTTCGTCGGCCCCGGTCCGCTGGCCGCCGACCGGCTGGAGCTGCATCTGACCAACCTCGACGCCCAGACCGCCGTGGTGGACCTGACGGCGCTGTCAGGGGAGGGGCCGCTGGACACCCTGGACGGGCGCGGCCTGCCGATCGACCCCGGCTCCACCAGGGTCGTCCGGATCGGGGACGGCCCCGAAGGGCTCGGCGAGATCGTGCAGACGGCGCAGGTGCTGGCCCTGCGGGTGCAGGCCACCACCGGGCGGGTGGCCGCCGCGCTGCGGGTGCGGGCGGACGACGGCGGGGGCGTGGACTGGCTGCCGGCGGCCGGCGCCCCGGCCACGTCGCTGACGGTGCCCGGCATCCCCGAGGGCGGCGGCGAACGCAGGCTGCTGCTGGCCGTTCCCGGCCAGGACAACGCCCGCGTCCGCATCCAGGTGCTCACCTCCAGCGGCGCGTTCGCCCCCGAAGGGCGCGACACCGTGGACCTTCCCGCCCGCACGGTCACCTCCGTGACGTTGGAGCGCGCCCTGTCGGGCAAGGCCGCGGCGGTGCGGCTGACCTCCGACAAGCCGGTGGTGGCCGGACTGGCCGTCGCGCGCGGCGACGACGTCGGCTACGGCACGGCCACGGCGCCGCTGGGCGCCGCCGGCGGGGTCGTCGCCGACAACCGGTTCGAGTCCGTGCTGCTGCTCACCGCACCGGAACGGGAGGCGACGGTGACGGTCACCACGGTGGACGGCCGGGGCCGGGCCGGAACCCCGCGGCAGGTGCGGATCCCCGCGGGCCGCACCGCCCAGGTGGAGCCGCCCGCCCCCGCCGGGGAGAAGGGCTTCGGCGTGCTGATCGTCCCGCAGCCGGGCTCCGGCCCGGTGCACGCCGCCCGGGTGCTGCAGACCGGCCGGGACGGCGGGCTGTTCACGGTGCTGCCGGTGGTGCCGGCCGTCACCACGCTGCTGCTGCCGCCGGTGCTCGACTCCCAGCGGGTCCTGATCCCCTGAGCGCGCGGGGCGGCTCAGTCGTCGGGGGAGTCGTAGCTGGGGTCCACCGACTCCGGGGACAGCCCCAGCAGGTCGGCGACCTCCTCCACCAGCACGTCGCGGATCAGGCGGGCCAGCTCGCGCTCGTCGATGCCGCGGCCGCCCGCGCCGCCCATCCCGGCCCGCGCCTCGATCGGCCGCCGGAACACCACGATGCGCAGCGGATGCCTGCCGTCGGAGGGGCGGGTCAGGCTGAGCGGCACCGGCTCGTCGAAGCCGAGCACATCGCCCCGGGGCCCCACCTTGGGGACCTCCTCGACCACGAACTCCACCCCGGCCAGCTCGCGGCCCCAGCGCCGGCCGAGCCGGTTCACCTCATCGCGCACCAGCCCGTCGAACCGCTCCGCCCGGGTCAGGGCGAAGGGGGCCTCGGGCGGCAGCAGCGGGCCGCGCACGCCGCGGCCACGCCGGTCACGGCGCCGGATCCTTTGACCGGAGGCCATCGCGCTCACCGATCACCGGGTCCTGCGGGGACCGAGGTAGCGGTCAGGGATCGCACGAATCCGAGCTTATCTTCCCGGGACGTCACTGGCGATGGCCCAGTTCAGCACGTGGATCGACACGGCGGGCGGAGCGCGGCGCACGGCGGGTATTGGGGCGGTTACCCATGAATTGACGCGGTAATGGCGACACGACCGCGGTGGTGGTGGCGTATACGACGGATGGGAGGTACGGTCGGCCATCGTGAGCCCCGCCCGAATTTGCTCCCGCACCGCGTGTAAGGAGCCAGCAGTCTTCACGCTCACGTACGTCTACCGCGACTCGACCGCGGTCTTGGGACCGCTCGCCACGTACGCCGAGCCGCACTGCTATGACCTGTGCGCGGAGCACTCGGAGCGGCTCACCGCCCCGGTGGGCTGGGAGCTGGTGCGGCTGCCGCCGGCCGAGGACGGCCGTCCCAGCACCGACGACCTGGAGGCCCTCGCCGACGCGGTGCGCGAGGCCGCCCGCCGGCCCGCTCCCGAGGAGGAGCCGGTGGGGCAGGGCGTCGAGGTGGGCCGCCGGGGTCATCTGCGAGTGCTCCGTTCCGACATCACGCCGCCCGCCAAGCCGTCCGCCGGCACCGGCGAGCAGGAGTCCGACTGAAGGCGGACGCGCCGTGCCGAGGGAGGTACCGGCCGCCTGAGCGGGTCCCGGTAGGCTCATCTCGGCTTGGGTACGCCGTCGGCGGCGTACGACCTGGACCCAGGGGGCGGTATTGGGCGACGTCGCGAAGATCTTCAAGGCCTACGACGTTCGCGGCGTGGTGCCGGAAGAGCTCGACGAAGGCATCGCCGAAGCCGTGGGAGCGGCGTTCGTGCGGGTGACCGGAGCGGCTCGGGTGGTGACCGCGCACGACATGCGTCCGTCTTCCCAGCCGCTGGCAGCGGCGTTCGCCCGGGGCGCCACCGCCCAGGGCGCCGACGTGATCGAGGCCGGGCTGGGCTCCACCGACCTGCTGTATTACGCCAGCGGCAGCCTGAACCTGCCCGGCGTGATGTTCACCGCCAGTCACAACCCGGCCCAGTACAACGGCATGAAGATGTGCCGGGCCGGCGCCCGTCCCATCGGCCGCGACACCGGCCTGGCCGACATCCGCAGGCTGGTGGAGGAGGGGGTGCCCGCCCACGGCGGCCCCCGCGGCACGGTGACGCGCCGCGACCTGCTGGCCGGTTACGCCGAGCACATGCACCGCCTGGTGGACCTGAGCGGCATCCGCCCGCTGAAGGTCGCGGTGGACGCCGGCAACGGTATGGCCGGGCACACCGTGCCCGCGGTGTTCGGCCGGGGCCGCGACGGGGCGTCCGCCCCGCCGATCGAGGTGGTCCCGCTGTACTTCGAGCTGGACGGCACCTTCCCCAACCACGAGGCCAACCCGATCGACCCGGAGAACCTGCGCGACCTGCAGGCCGCCGTGCGTGAAAGCGGCGCCGACATCGGGCTGGCCTTCGACGGCGACGCCGACCGCTGCTTCGTGGTGGACGAACGCGGCGAGATCGTCTCCCCGTCGGCGATCACCGCGCTGGTGGCGGTGCGGGAGCTGGCCAGGCACCCCGGCGCGCCCATCGTGCACAACCTGATCACCTCGCGGGCCGTCCCGGAGATCATCGCCGAGCACGGCGGCACCCCGATCCGCACCCGGGTCGGCCACTCGTTCATCAAGCAGACCATGGCCGAGACCGGCGCGGTGTTCGGCGGCGAGCACTCGGCGCACTACTACTTCCGCGACTTCTGGTACGCCGACTCGGGGATGCTGGCGGCGCTGCACGTGCTGGCCGCTCTCGGCGAGCAAGAGGAGCCGCTGTCGAAGCTGCTGCGCGAATACGACCGCTACGCCGCCTCCGGTGAGATCAACAGCGAGGTGGCCGACCAGGCCGCGGCGACCGCACGGGTCCGCGCGGCCTTCGCCGGCCGTCCGGGCGTCACCATCGACGAGCTCGACGGGCTGACGGTCAGCGCCGACGAGTGGTGGTTTAACCTTCGTCCGTCCAATACCGAGCCTTTGCTGCGTCTCAACGCGGAGGCCACCGACGGCAAGACGATGGCAGCCGTCCGCGACGAGGTCCTGGCCATCGTTAGGGAGAAATAGATGAAGCTCGACTCCTGGCTGCTGGACATCCTGGCCTGCCCCAACTGCCGGGGAGCCCTGCGGGCCGATGAGAAGGCGGACGAACTGGTGTGCACCGGCGAGTGCGGTTACGCCTACCCGGTGCGCGATGACATCCCGGTCCTTCTCGTGGACGAGGCCCGGACCCCGTCTTCGTGATCCGGCCGGCGGCACGCGGCACGAAGGCCGATCCAAGCCCCGGCAGAGCGGGTCGGGGATGAAGCGTCACACCGCGCGGGAAGGTCGTGCCTTGGAACGTGCCGCGGGCGAGAAAGGAACGCGTGCGGGCCGGGGGCGCGCGGCGCGGACCTGACCGGGGAGTGCACGCCGCCGCAAGGATGAGGCGGCGCGCGACGGGGGAAGGGCGTGTCGTAGCGAGCGGGGGAACGCGTGCGAACCGGCGGCGGGACCGGCCGGCGGGCACGCGGGGGATGAGGAGAGACGTGAGCGTGATCGTTGACTCCGGGCGGCTGGATGATCCGCAGGCGCTGGCCGCCGCGGATCCCGGTGACATGCTGCGGCAGGTGGCCTCGTCGGCGGCGCAGGTCCGGCAGGCCCGGTACCTGGCCGGGGAGGCGGGGCTGGAGCGGCTGGCCGAGGACGGACGGCCGCGGGCCGTGGTGGTCGCCGGCATGGGCGGCTCGGGAATCTCCGGGGACGTGCTGGCCGCGGTCTGCGGCGTCGGCTGCCCCGTCCCGATCGTCACCGTGCGCGGCTACCGGCTGCCGGGCTGGGTGGGCGCGGCCGACCTGGTGATCGCGGTGTCGTGCTCCGGCACCACCGAGGAGACCCTGCTGGTGGCGGCCGAGGCCATGCGGCGGGGCTGCCGGATGCTGATGGTGGGCGGGGAGGACTCCCCGCTGGCCGAGCTGGCGGCGCGGGCCCGGGCGCCGTTCGTGCCGGTGCGCTCGGCCGGGCAGCCGCGCTCCACGCTGTGGGGGCTGTCGATCCCGCTGGTGCTGGCCGCCCGCGAGCTGGGGCTCACCCGCGTCTCCGACGAGGTGCTGGAGGCCACCGCCCGGCGCCTGGAGGAGGTGGCCTACCGCTGCCGCCCCACCAGCGAGTCGTTCGTCAACCCCGCCAAGCAGATCGCCCTGGACCTGGCCGGTGAGCTGCCGATGGTGTGGGGCTCGTCGGAATTGGCCGCCACCGTCGCCTACCGCATGTGCTGCCAGCTCAACGAGAACGCCAAATACCCGGCGGTGTTCGGCGGGCTGCCGGAGGCCAACCACAACCAGGTGGTGGCCTTCGACGGGTTCTTCGCCGGCGGGACGGCCGGTGACATCGACGACTTCTTCCGCGACCGGGCCGAAGAGGCCGAAAGGACGCGGCTGCACCTGGTGATGCTGCGCGATGCCGACGAGCACCCCCAGGTGGTCAAGCGGCGGGAGATCTCGGCGGAGCTGGCCCGCGAGCGCGGCATCGCGGTGACCGAGATCACGGCCGAGGGAGTGCATCCCCTGGAGAGAATCGCCAGTCTCATCGCTATGAGCGACTACGTCACGGTTTACTTGGCTATCGCACTGGGCGTCGACCCCACGCCCGTGTCTGCCATCCAAGAGCTCAAAGCGAGGATTGCGTAAATGAGTGCTGAAGGCGGAACAAAGGCGATCATCGCCGCATTGGCCGCCAACCTCGGGATCGCCGCCTCGAAGTTCGTGGCGTTCGTGTTCACCGGCTCGTCGTCGATGCTGGCCGAGTCCATTCACTCGGTGGCGGACTCGGGCAACCAGGGCCTGCTGCTGCTGGGCCGCAAGCGTTCCGAACGGGCCCGCACTCCCCAGCACCCCTTCGGATATGGACGGGAGCGCTACTTCTACGCCTTTGTCGTAGCGGTGGTGCTGTTCACGGTGGGTGCGGCGTTCTCCCTTTACGAGGGCATCCACAAGATCACCGATCCGCACGAAGTGGAATCCCCGGCCTGGGCCTTCGGCGTGCTGATCGTGGCGATCTTGATGGAGTCCTTCTCCTTCCGCACCGCCATTCAGGAGTCCAACCACCTGCGCGGCGACAAGTCCTGGGTGCAGTTCGTCCGGCACGCCAAGGCCCCCGAACTGCCGGTGGTGCTGCTGGAGGACCTCGGCGCGCTGGTCGGCCTGATCCTGGCGCTGTTCGGCGTCACCATGGCCGTCATCACCGGCAACGGCGTCTGGGACGGCGTCGGCACCGTCGCCATCGGACTGCTGCTGGCCGCCATCGCGATCATCCTGGCCGTCGAGACCAAGAGCCTGCTGATCGGCGAGGGCGCCGGCCCGGAGGTCGAGCAGCAGATCGTGGCCGCCCTGGAGTCGGTGGAGGAGGTCGCCCGGGTCATCCACATCCGCACCCAGTACGTCGGCCCCGAGGAACTGCTGATCGCCGCCAAGATCGCCGTCCACCACGACGAGACCGCCGCCGAGATCGCCCGGGGCATCAACGCCGCCGAGGAGAAGGTGCGCTCCCAGTTCCCCCACGCGCGGCTGATCTACCTGGAGCCGGACCTCTACCAGGCCTCCCCGGAGGAGACCGTCTCGGAGACGGCGGCCTCCTGACCTTCGAAGAGTCCTCGCCGGCCGGCCGCGGGCCCGGCCCAGCGACCCCAGCCCAGGCGAGACCGGTCGTCTTCCGCTGAAGACGCCCGCGGCCGTGCCGGCGAGGATGTCCTCCCGTGAGACGGCCGGCCCGGCATCGCGACCCCCCGGTGCGCGAGCGCTCCCGGCCCGTCACACCGACGAGACTACGTTCACGGCGGTGCCCCGATCGTCCGCCGCAAGGATGGAAAACGCATCGTCCTGCAGGGGGAGGTCCCCTACGGAGGTACCACCGCGCTGAGACGAGCGGTGGCGGCGCCCCAAGGCGGTCCCTGAATCGAGCGGCGGAGCCGAGTGCGGGGCACTGATGCGCTTTCCGCCCCTGAATGAGAGTGGCCCCCTCCCAGCGGAACGAATGTTGAACCGGCCCTGAAAAGGAGTGTGCGACGGCACCGTCACGGTGGGTACCGGACACCGTGGGGGTGTGAAGTCGCCGCAGACCGGCGCAGCCGACGCAGGGGGAGCCGATGAGCGCATCGCCGGTCGTGGTCGGTTACCACGGGAAGAAGTACGCCCGGGACGCGCTGGCCTGGGCGGCGCGCGAGGCGGACCACCGGGGCGTTCCGCTGACGGTGCTGTTCGCCGCGAACTGGCCCGGGATGACGCTGTCGTCCGGCACCGAGCCGCTGGCCTTTGAGCCCGGTGCGCTGGAGGCGGCCGAGGAGGTGACGGCACAGGGCGTCACCGAGGCCCTGGCCGTCTGCCCGCGCCTTGAGGTCGGCGGCATGACGGTGGTGACCAGCCCCACCCGGGCGCTGATCGAGGCCTCGGCGCACGCCGAACTGGTCGTGGTCGGCTCCCGGGGCCGCGGGCCGGTCGTGGAGACCCTGCTGGGGTCCATCTCCTTTTCCGTGGCGGCCCGGGCCGAGTGCCCCGTGGTCGTGGTGGAGCAGGGCATGGGCGAGTGGACCGCCGGGCCCGGCCGTCCCGTGGTGGCCGGGGTGGACGGCTCCCCGGCCGCCCTGCAAGCGGTCGCCTTCGCCGCCGACTATGCGAGCGGCCGGCGGGCCCGGCTGGAGCTGATCTGCTGCACCGGGGAGATGCTGGCGCCGGGCGTCGATCCGGAGCAGGTCCGGGCCGGGGCCGACGCGGCGTTGCGCCGGGCGCGCACGACGGCCCGGTCCGGCCGCCGCGGGCTCCAAGTCCTCACCCGCAGGGTCGACGGCGCGCCGGAACCGGTCCTGATCGAGGCGTCGGCCGAGGCCGGCCTGATGGTCGTGGGCTCGCGCGGCCGCGGCGCCTTCCACGGGATGCTCGCCGGATCGGTCGCCCATGCGGTGGTGCACCGCGCCCGCTGCCCCGTGGCGGTCGTCGGCGGCTCCGGCGGCCGATGACAGGGATGGGCGGCGGCCTCCCGGGCGCGTGCCCCGAGGGGGCGCCGCCGTGCTGATCCTGTCCGGGCTCGCCGCCCTGGTGGTGGGGGCCGAGCTGCTGGTGCGCGCCAGCGCGCGGCTGGCCAGGCGGCTGGGCGTGGCACCGATGATCATCGGTTTGACGATCGTGGCGATCGGCACCAGCGCGCCCGAGCTGGCCATCGGCATCGACGCGGCCCTGATCGGCGCCGGGGACATCGTGGTGGGCAACATCGCCGGGACCAACGTCGTCAACCTCATGCTCATCCTCGGCTTCAGCGCCCTGCTGCGGCCGCTGCCGCTGCACGGCCGGACGCTCCGGCTGGACCTGCCGATGATGAGCCTCACCGCGGTGGTGCTGCTGGCGCTGGTCGCCGACCGCAGGCTCTCCCGCCTCGACGGCGCGCTGCTGGTGGCGATCGCCGTCGGCTACACCGTCGTCATCGTCCGCTCCAGCCGGCGCGAGAGCGCGGACGTCCGGCTGGAATACGAGGAGGAGACGCCGCCGCCCGCCCACGGGCACTCGGCGGGCATGATCGCCGCCGAGTGCTGCGTGCTGCTGGCCGGCATCGTCGTCATCGTCACCGGCGCCGACTGGCTGGTGAACGGCGCGGTGGACTTCGCCCGGCGGTTCGGGGTCTCCGAGGCCGTCATCGGGCTGACCATCGTGGCCGTCGGCACCTCGGCACCGGAGTTCGCCACCATGGTCGTCGCCACGATCCGCGACCACCGGGACGTGGCCGTGGGCAACCTGATCGGCTCCAGCGTCTACAACATCGCCCTCATCCTCGGGGTGACGGCGCTGGTGCCCTCCGATGGCGTGGAGCTGGCGGCGCAGCTGGTCCGCATCGACCTGCCCCTCATGGTCGCCGCGGTCCTGGTCTGCGTGCCCGCGTTCGTCAGCGGCCGCGAACTGACGCGGCTGGAGGGAGGCTCATTCGTCCTGGCCTACCTCGTCTATCTCGGCTATCTCCTCTTCGTGCGCACCTGAGCTCTCAGGTGCGGCGCAGCAGGCGCAGGGCCTTTTCCTTTTCGAAGTCCAGGGCGCGGGTGGGCCGCGCCGACAGCCGGCCGATGCGCTCGCCGAGTTCGCGCACCCGGGCCTGCACCTCCGGCTCGGCCAGCACCCGCAGGCCGAAGGCCAGCTCGGCCGGGCTGATGTCATAGCGCCGCTCCAGGGCGAGCGCGAGCGCCACGGCCTGCAGCTCCGCCTCCCCGAACCGCCGATGGCCCCCCGATTCCCGGGTGGGGGGAAGCAGGCCCAGGGCTTCGCGGTAGCGGAGCATCCGGGGCGAGGTGCCCAGCCGCCGGGCGGCCTCTGTGATACGCATGCCGTCAATTCTGACGAATTAGTGTCAAGAAGTCGCCTTCGCTCCTGCCAAGCCGGGAGCGGCGGCCCTAGACTCGCAGCCGTACCCGCGACGCTGAGGAGCTTTCGCAATCATGGACTTCAAGGTCGCCGACCTCTCGCTGGCCGAGTTCGGCCGCAAGGAGATCCGGCTCGCCGAGCACGAGATGCCCGGCCTGATGGCGGTACGGCGCGAATACGCCGCGGCCAAACCGCTGCGCGGCGCCAAGATCATGGGCTCGCTGCACATGACCGTGCAGACCGCCGTGCTGATCGAGACGCTGGTCGAGCTCGGCGCCGACGTCCGCTGGGTGAGCTGCAACATCTTCTCCACCCAGGACCACGCCGCCGCCGCGGTCGTGGTGGGCCCCAACGGCACCCCCGACAACCCGCAGGGCGTCCCGGTCTTCGCCTGGAAGGGCGAGACCCTGGAGGAGTACTGGTGGTGCACCGAGCAGGCGCTGTCGTGGCCCGACGGCAGCCCGCCGAACATGCTGCTCGACGACGGCGGCGACGCCACGCTGATGGTCCACAAGGGCGCCGAGTACGAAGAGGCCGGCGCGGTGCCGACCCCCTCCGAGGACGACTCCGAGGAGTGGAAGGTCTTCCTGAACACCCTGCGCCGCACCATCGCCGAGCGTCCGGGCCGCTGGACCGAGACCGTCAAGGCCATCAAGGGCGTCACCGAGGAGACCACCACCGGCGTCCACCGGCTGTATGAGATGGCCAAGAACAACACGCTGCGCTTCCCGGCCATCAACGTCAACGACTCGGTCACCAAGTCCAAGTTCGACAACAAGTACGGCTGCCGCCACTCGGTCATCGACGGCCTCAACCGCGCCACCGACGTGCTGATCGGCGGCAAGGTCGCGGTGGTGTGCGGCTACGGCGACGTCGGCAAGGGCTGCGCCGAGGCGCTGCGCGGCCAGGGCGCCCGGGTCATCGTCACCGAGATCGACCCGATCTGCGCGCTGCAGGCCGCCATGGACGGCTACCAGGTCACCACCCTGGAGGACGTCGTCGAGACCGCCGACATCTTCATCACCGCCACCGGCAACCGCGACGTCATCCGCGCCGACCACATGGAGCGGATGAAGCACCAGGCGATCGTGGCCAACATCGGGCACTTCGACAACGAGATCGACATGGCCGGCCTGGCCCGCATCCCCGGCGTCGAGAAGGTCGAGATCAAGCCGCAGGTGCACGAGTGGCGCTTCCCCGACGGCCACTCCATCATCGTGCTGGCCGAGGGCCGGCTGATGAACCTGGGCTGCGCCACCGGCCACCCCTCGTTCGTGATGTCGAACTCCTTCACCAACCAGGTGATCGCGCAGATCGAGCTGTTCACCAAGACCGACCAGTACCCGGTCGGCGTCTACACCCTGCCCAAGCACCTGGACGAGAAGGTCGCCCGCCTGCACCTGGACGCCCTGGGCGTCAAGCTCACCAAGCTGACCAAGGAGCAGGCCGAGTACATCGGCGTGGACGTGGAGGGCCCCTACAAGCCCGACCACTACCGCTACTGAGCGGATGTCACCGGGGCCCTGCGCGCGTCCGGGCCGCCGCGGCGCGCGCAGGGCGATCTCAAGCCGCTCGGCCCCGGCACCCCTGCCGCCGTGGTCATAGGGCCGTCCGTAAAACGGCAATATGATCACGGCGGTTCGGGGGCGCGGAGGAGACCGCCGCGCGGGGCGTCCTGCGCGGCGGACGGGCGGAGTGAGCTGATGGACACCAGTGACATCGCGGACGTTTCGCTGGCCCGCGACGGAGTGAAGCGGATCGAGTGGGCCGACCGGGCCATGCCGGTGCTGCGCCGGATCCGGCAGCGGTTCGCCGCCGAGCGTCCGCTGGCCGGGCTGCGCATCGCCGCCTGCATGCACGTCACCACCGAGACCGCCAATTTGATCCGCACGCTGCAGGCGGGCGGGGCGAGCGTGGCGCTGGCCGCCTCCAACCCGCTGTCCACCCAGGACGACACCGCGGCCGCGCTGGTGGCCGAGTACGGCGCGCAGGTCTTCGCCCGCGCCGGCATCGACCGCGAGGGCTACTACCGGCACATCCACCAGGCCCTCGACACCCGCCCCGACCTGGTCCTGGACGACGGCTGCGACCTGGTCAACACCCTGCACCTGGAACGCACCGACCTGGTGGAGGGCGTGCTGGGGGGCTGTGAGGAGACCACCACCGGGGTCATCCGGCTGCACCAGATGGCCCGCGAGGGGGCGCTGCGCTTCCCGATGGTGGCGGTGAACGACACCGCCACCAAGCACATGTTCGACAACCGCTACGGCACCGGCCAGTCCACCCTGGACGGCATCATCCGCGCCACCAACACCCTGCTGGCCGGCAAGACCATCGTGGTCGCCGGGTTCGGCTACTGCGGCCGCGGCCTGGCCGAACGCGCCCGCGGCATGGGCGCCCGCGTGGTGATCACCGAGATCGACCCGGTCAAGGCGCTGGACGCGGTGCTGCAGGGCTTCACCGTGGCGCCGATGGCCGAGGCCGCCGAGGTGGGCGATGTGTTCATCACCGCCACCGGCAACCGCGACGTGATCACCGCCGAGCACTTCGCGGTGATGAAGGACGGGGCGATCCTGGCCAACTCCGGGCACTTCGACGTGGAGATCGACGTGCGCGCCCTGGCCGACCTGGCCGTCGAGGTGCACCGGGACGTCCGCCCCCAGGCCGACGAGTACGTGCTGGCCGACGGCCGCCGCCTGGTGCTGCTGGCCGAGGGACGGCTGGTCAATTTGGCCGCCGCCGAGGGCCACCCGGCCGCCGTCATGGACATGTCCTTCGCCGACCAGGCCCTCACCTGCGCCTGGCTGGCCCGCGAGCACCAGCGCCTCACCCCGGCCGTCTACCAGGTCCCCGCCGAGATCGACATGGAGGTGGCCCGCCTCAAGCTGGCCGCCATGTCGGTGCGCATCGACACCCTCACCCCCGAGCAGCAGGACTACCTGAGCTCCTGGCAGCACGGCTCATAGGCTGGTGCGATGCCGCGCGGCACCTACCTGCACCTGAGCGGGGAAGAACCCCTCGAGGAGCACTTCGAATGCGCGCCCGGCCCGGGCGGCTGGCGCTATGTGGGGGAGCGCCCCGACGGCGCCCGGGTGGATCTGACCGTGGACGGCCGCTGGCGGCAGATCCGCGTCGAACTGGCCACCCCGTCCTGGCTGATCCGGGGCGGGACGGCCGGCCACGACCTGCTGTGGGTGCGCCACCCGGCCGCAGGAGACGCCGCCCCCGATGAGCACGGTGTGCGGGCCGCCGGTTTCCTCGGCGACTCCCCGGCCTTCCTGGTGGCGGTCGCCCGGTGGCTGCGCCTGGAACCCGGCCGGGACGTCCCCGTGCGCCTGGTCCGCATCCAGGGCCCGTCCCTGGCCGCCCTCACCGTCGATGTGCGCTGGCACTTGGCGGAGATCGAAACACACCAGACCGAGACCGTCCCGCTCCCGGTCGAACGCCACGAGATCACCGACCTGTCCACCGGCGAGACCCGCACCGTCCACCTGGCGGGCGACGTGGTCCTGGCGGCCCCGGGCATCGAACTGACCGACCTGGACTCGCCGCCCAACTTGTCGCCTTGATCCCTGCTCCTTCGCGGCAGGGGCCATGTGACGAAACCTCGTCTGGGCAAAACATCTCATATGTCACCAAGTGGTTTTGGGGCGGCTTCTTCTCTTGATTCGGCGGGATGCGGGCGTGCTTCGGCGGTGTCGGCGTTCCAAGATTCGAGCATTGCTCAGGTATGAACGTTTCAGTCAGTGGCTTATTTTGGGACTTCCATGACCTTCTGGACGTCGAATGTTATTCGATATGACGAATTGCCTGACGTGACATGACGATTCCCGTTAATGTTCGGTTCATGCCGACACAGCAACATGACATGTTGGCCGAGCTTTTCCGCTCGTCCCCCGAACTGGCGGCCGAGGCCGTGGCCGGTTTAGGAGTTCGGGTCCCCCCGTACGAGCGGGCGCGGGCCATGTCCGAGTCGTTCACCGACCTCAAGACCAGCGAGTACAGCGGTGACGCCGTGGTGCTGCTGGAGAGCGCGGCCGAGAGACTGGGCGTGATCATCGAGGTGCAGCGCCGCAAGGACGAGGACAAACGCTGGACCTGGCCGCTGTACCTGCACATGTTCCGCGCCCGCGAGCGCTGCCCGGCCGTCCTCATGGTGATCGCCCCCGACCCCGACACGGCCTTGTGGTGCGCCACCCCGATCGAAAGCGGCCATCCGGGACACACCCTGATCCCGCTGGTGCTGGACGCCGCCCACATCCGGGCGATCACCAAGGGCAGCGAGTTCGCCGCCGACCCCGACCGGGCCGTCCTCTCGGTGTTCCTGCACTCCTCCGGCCCGAAACAAAAGGAGATCTTCCAGGCCGTCTTGGACGGCCTGGCCGAACTCCACACCACCGGCCTCGAGAAGACGAGGCGTTACGCTGAGTATGTCCTTGGTGTTCTCCCCGAGGCGCCCCGCAAGATCCTGGAGAGGATGATGATCACCGACGAGCGTCCCTACGTCAGCGAACTCTTCCAGAGCCTGGAGGAGAAGGGCAGGCAGAAGGGCCGAGAAGAGGGCCGAGAAGAAGGCAGA
>Ga0207867_1000258_pt1 | contig 63925 bp, 53 predicted proteins | sample HigsolmetaAR206D_FD_184838 | JGI IMG/M metagenome (GOLD analysis project Ga0207867, IMG submission 184838) | Ionic liquid and high solid enriched microbial communities from the Joint BioEnergy Institute, USA - AR20-6-D (SPAdes) (version 2) ...
GCGTCGATGGTCAGTGTGGCGTAGGCGTCGCCCCGGGTCGGCCCCTGGTTGATGATCACGATGGGGATGCCGCGCTTCGCGGCCCGGATCACGAAGCGGCGGCCCGACATCACCGTCAGGGAGGAGCCGAGGACCAGCAGCGTCCGGGCCCGTTCGACCAGCGCGAAGCAGGCCTGGACCCGGTCGGCGGGGACGGACTCGCCGAAGAAGACGACGTCCGGTTTCAGCACCCCACCCGGGCACGCCTGGCAGTCCACCATCCGGAAGCCGGCCACGGCGGCGTCGGGGAGTTCGACGTCCCCGTCCGGGTTGATCACGTCGTACGCGGCCGTGAAGTCGGGGTTGGCGGCGCGCAGCCGCCGGTCGAGCGTCTCGCGGTCGGTCAGGTCGCCGCAGTTCAGGCAGGTGACCCGGGCCAGGTTGCCGTGCAGCTCGATGACGGAGCGGGTGCCGGCCGCCTGGTGTAGCCCGTCCACGTTCTGGGTCACCACGCCGGCCAGCAGGCCGCGCCGCTCCAGATCGGTGACGGCGTGGTGCCCGGCGTTCGGGACGGCCCGGGCGATGGTGCGCCACCCGAGGTGGCTGCGGGCCCAGTAGCGGCGGCGTGCCGCCGCGTCCCCGACGAACGTCTGGTACGTCATCGGCACGCGCCGGCGGAGTGCCCCGTTCGGGCCCCGGTAGTCCGGAATCCCCGACTCCGTGGACAGGCCGGCGCCGCTGAGCACCACCACGTCGCCACCAGCCAGGAGCTCCGCCACCGGGGCGTGTCGTGCGCGCGTGTCCACCCGTCCATGCTGCCGCGCCGGCCGTCCCCACGGCAGCACGGGTGGCCCCGGTCACGGCCGGACCGGATCCGGGTGGACGGGCCCAGGCGGTGTGTCGTCGCCGGTGGGCCCGTTTCCGGGGACGCGGGTCCTGGCGTACGTGCCGACCGGGCGGAGGTCTCCGGGGCGCCGGGCGGAGTCGGGGACGGCGCCGTCCGCCCGGATGGTCGTCGGGACGGCACGCACCCGGTCACTCGGGCAGCGTGCGGAAGGTCAGCGGTGCGGACAGCGGGCTCATCGAGTAGCCGGAGTAGGGCATGGGGGCGGCCTGGACGGCGACGGTGTACTCGGTGTCCGGGGTCAGCCCGACCAGGGAGACGTGGTTTCGCGGCGTGGAGAGCCAGCCCTGCCACTCGCCGTCGACCAGGCGCAGCATCGAGCAGCGGAAGACCGGGCCGTCCGGCCCCGTCCAGCTCACGACGGCGGTGGTCGCGGTGACGGAGGTGGCGACGAGTTGGCTCGGCGGGGGGAGCGGGGTCAGCGGTTCGGCCTGGGCGGGAGCCGGAGCAAACGGCAGCAGCACGAAAGCGAGAGTGGTCGACAGCACCGCGAGCAGGGTACGGCGGATCATGGCGGAAGCAACTTCTGTGCGTACGACTCGGCCAACACTCGAATTTGATTGAAATACATCAATATATGCACAGCCTTGACGGCGAGCGGACCGCTGTCCTTGATCGGACAGTGCCGCGCGACGCGGTCGGCGGTGAAGAGGTCTCCGTTCTGGAGCCGCCGCCAGGGCCGACACCGACCAGACCATTCCGGGCGTCCGTCGTCGGCACCTCCTCGCCCGCCCCCGATCCCCGCGGTGACGCACGGCACCGCGAGGGCCGGGCCTCTCCCGGCCGGACACCGGTCCGTGCCGTCGATCCCACGCGATCTACCATCGGTCGATGCGTCGTATCCTCCGAACAGCTCTCGTCGGTGCCGTCGCCGCCACCGCGTGTCTGGTTCCCGTGTCACCGGCCACCGCCGCGGTGACCAGCGGCGCCGTCTTCAACAACCCCACCGACCCCGCCTCGCAGTACGCCATCGTGGACCACCTGCGCGGCCTGATCCAGAACGCCGCCGCCGGCTCGACCATCCGGGTCGCGATGTACCACTTCACGCTCACCCGGATGTCGAACGACCTGATCGCGGCACATCAGCGTGGGGTCAACGTCCAACTCGTGCTCGACAGTCAGTCACGCGACTACCCGGCGGTGCGGGATCTCGTCGCCGCACTCGGCACCAACCGGGCCAACCGGTCCTGGGTGACGATCTGCACGACCGGCCGTGCCTGTATCGGCAACCTGAACACGCCGATCATGCACAACAAGTTCTTCCTCTTCTCGAACACGTCCGGCGCCACCAACGTGCTGGTGCAGAGCTCGGCCAACCTGACCAACGACAACGCCGAGCGGTACTGGAACAACGCGGTGACCCTGGTCGGCAACACCGCGGTCTACAACTCGTACGTCAGCTACTTCAACGACCTGGCCGCCCAGGTGAAGAACAACAACTACTACCGGACCACGTCCAGCGGCAACGCCAAGTCGTACTTCTTCCCCCGCGCGGGCACGGACGCCAGCACGGACACGATCTACAACATGCTCGACCAGAACGTCACCTGCGAGGGCAACACCACGGTCGGCACCCAGACCGGACGGACCATCATCCGGATCGGCATGTGGTACTTCAGCCGCAACGGAATCGCGCGCAAGCTGCGCGAGTTGGCCGACCGGAAGTGCTGGGTCGACGTCGTCTACACCAACATGGACGCCGACGTGCGCAGCATCCTCGGCGGGCACTCCCGCATCAAGCTCTACCGGATCAGCGGCGACCACATCGTGCACTCGAAGTACATGCTGATCGAGGGGACCTACGCCGGCAAGCGGAACACCAAGTGGGTGGTGACCGGCAGCCACAACTACACCAACGCCGCGCTGCGGGAGAACGACGAGGCGTTGCTGCGGATCGAGTCGGCGACCATCCACGACCAGTACCGGGCGAACTTCCGGCTGATGCGGGACGCGGCCGTACCGCAGAACTGACCCGGCGGCAGAACTGACCCGGCGGCCGAGGTGCGCGCCCGTCCGCGGACACACGGCGTCGAAACCGGGGCGGGCGCGCACCGGCGCCGGCGGCCGCCCGCCCCGGGCCGCCGGCGCGCGGAGGCGCGGCGCCGCCTGATCAGGGTCGAGGCGTCGCCGCGCCCTGGCCGTCTCCCGCTGACGCAGCCCATCGGCGGTACGCCGGCGGGGACCTGGCTCGCCGCCCGGCTCGCGGCCGTTCCGGCGGGATGTGGAATTTCCCACGCCTGGGCCGAGCAAACCTGGCGCCGGCTCGGCATCTGCTAGGGGCGGGCCACGTCCGGCGCGTACCGGGCCATCCCTCCCATCGGGCGCGTCATCCGTCCCGTCGGGGGTAAGGAGCCGGCCATGGAGCACTTCACCATCGCCACCGTCGCCGAGGAGAGCCCGGACTTCCGGCGGGTGCTGTGGACCGGCCGGCACACGCAGCTGGTCATCATGACGATCCCGCCGGGTGGTGAGATCGGCGAGGAGGTCCACGAGGACATCGACCAGATCCTCACCTTCGTCAGCGGGACCGGCCAGGCACGCCTCGACGGTGAGCACCGCAGGGTCACCCAGGGCGACCTGGTGGTCGTACCGGCCGGAACCCGCCACAACTTCGTCAACACCGGCCCGAACCCGCTGGTGCTCTACACCATCTACGGTCCGCCCGAGCACGCCGACCGGACGGTCCACCGCACCAGGGCGGAGGCGGAGGCGCTGGAGCGGGCGGGCCGGGACGAGCCGCCGACCGCCTGAAGGGCGACCCGGCGGGTAAGCGCACCCGGTGACCGACCTTCCGATCACCGACTACGCGTTCCTCTCCGACTGCCGCTCCGGTGCGCTGGTGAGTCGGGCCGGCTCGGTCGACTGGTGGTGTCCGGACCGCTTCGACGGGCCGTCGGTCTTCGGACGACTGCTCGACCCGGACGCCGGGTACTGGCTCCTCACCCCGGTGCCGTCGGCCCCGACAGACCCGCCGACCCCGCCCGCCGGGAGGTTCGCGGACGGGCGGGCCGGGGACGCCGGGGGTGGGGGACGGCCGTCCGCGGGGGCACCGGCCACGGGCCGGGTGGAGCGGGCGTACCTGCCGGGCACGCTGGTGCTGCGCTCCGAGCACCACACCGCGGACGGCAGCGTCGAGGTCACCGACGTCCTCGCCACCGCGCCCGGGGTGCGGGAACATCGGCTGGGGCTCAGCTCGCCGGCGGTGCTGATCCGGGTCGTGCGCGGGCTCGCCGGCACCGTGCGGATGCGGCTGGAGTTCGTGCCCCGTCCCGAGTACGGCCTGCTCAAGCCGTACCTGCACCCGAAACCGGGCCGGATCGTCGCCGCCTGTGGGCCGGTGACGCTGGCCCTGCGTGGCGACGCGCCGTTGACCCCGTGCGACGACGGCACGGCGGTGGCCGAGTTTCCCGTCTCCGCCGGGCAGACGGTCGGCTTCGACTGCGCCTACGCCCCGGCGTACCGGGGAGTGGAGCCGGCCGAACTGGACCGGCTGGCCGCGGTCGCGGACACCGTCGCGGCGTGGCGCTCGATCCAGGAGATCCACCGCTACCGGGGGCGCTACCCGGAGCTGGTCCGGCACAGCGCGCTGGTGCTCCAGGGACTCACCTACCAACAGAGCGGCGCGGTGGTCGCCGCCCTCACCACCTCGCTGCCCGAGGAGGTCGGCGGGACCCGCAACTACGACTACCGGTACGGCTGGCTGCGGGACTTCGCGTTCACGATGAACGCGCTGTGGGTCGGCGCCTGCCCGGACGAGGCCGACCGGCTCTTCGGCTGGCTGGCCCGCTCCGCCGGCCGCATCGACCGGCCGCCGCTACCGATCATGTACGGCATCGAGGGCGAGCGCTGGCTTGCCGAACGGAGCCTGCACCACCTGCGCGGCTACCGGGGCAGCCGGCCGGTCCGGATCGGCAACGACGCGTGGCGCCAGCACCAGCTCGACGTGCTCGGTGAGATCATGGTCGCCGCGTACCGACTCCGCAGGCAGTTGGGACAGCTCGACGACGAGCTGCGGGAGATGCTGGTGGGCGTCGCCGACACCGCGGCCGACACCTGGCGGGAGCCGGACGCCGGCATGTGGGAGGTGCGTGGCGAGGTTCGCGACTACGTGTCGTCGAAGGTGATGTGCTGGGCGGCGCTCGACCGCGCGGTCCGGCTCGCCCCGCTGCTCGGCGACCGGGCCGACCCGGCCCGGTGGGCGGCGGCCCGGGACGAGATCCGGGCGACCGTGCTCGACCGGGCGTGGCATCCCGAGGTCGGGGCGTTCACCGGCGCCTTCGGCTCGACCGAGCTGGACGCCTCGGTACTGGTGATGCCGATCCTCCGCTTCCTGCCGGCGACCGACCCGCGGATGCGCGCCACCATCGCGGCGGTCCGCGAACGGCTCGGATCCGACGGGCTCGTCCGCCGCTGGGCGACCGATCCGGCCGGTTTCGTGCTCTGCACCTTCTGGCTGGTCGAGTGTCTGGTCCTGGCCGGCGAGCCGGAGCGGGCGACGGAGTTGTTCGAGCAGACCGCCGCCCGGGCCAACGACGTCGGGCTCTTCGCCGAGCAGCTCGACCTGGTCACCGGGGCCCAGCTCGGGAACTATCCGCAGGCACTGTCCCACATCGGCCTGATCAACGCCGCCTGGCGGCTGACCGACCCGGACACCTCGGACCTGCGGTCCGACCCCGACGAGGGCACGGCCTGACCACCACCGCGGCCGGTCAGCCGGCCTCGTCCGCCCCGGCGAGCAGGTCCAGGGTCAGGGCCGCGGTCCAGCTGAACGACGGCGAGCCGATGCCGGCACCCGTCTCCGGGTGGAAGTACTCGTAGGAGCCGGAGCGGCGGACCAGGTCCAGCAGCGCCCCGCGCAGCCGCCCGGCCAGCGCCTCCCGGTGGTGGGTGAGCAGCCCGCGCCAGAGCAGCCAGTTGATGTTGAACCAGACGGGTCCGCGCCAGTACCGGTACGGGTCGAAGTCGGCGGCACAGCGGTCGTAGCTCGGGACCGGCATCCGCTCGGAGATGCCGAACCGGGGCGAGGTGATCGCGGCCACCAGGCTCTCCACCTGGGCGGCCGGCAGGTCGGGCAGGATGAGCGGGAGCAGCCCGTTGACGCACCGGGCCGGGCTACGCCGTCCGGTGCGCAGGTCCCGGACGTGGAACATGCCGGTGTCCGGGTCGAAGAGCCGGTCGAGCAGCGCGGTGGTGATGGCCGCGGCGCGGGCGCGGTGCGGTGCCGGGTCGGCGCCCACCACCTCGGCGATCCGCGCCAGTGCCTGCTCCGCCGCGGCGCGCAGCGCGTTGAAGCCGGGGCATTCCACCAGGAAGGGATGGCGGTCGGCCAGCCCCGCGTCCCGGTAGCCCTCGTCGCGGTACGCCGAGGCGATGGTGAGGTAGCGGGCGTAGTCCTCGTCGGTGGGGCGGTGGGACGAGGCGATCACCTGGGTGTCGTGGCGGGAGTGGCGCCGCAGCGCGGCGAGGTCGACCGGCACGTTGGCCAACGCGTCGTCCCAGGCGGGGCTGTTGTCCAGGCCGGACTCCCACGGGTGCACGAGCGCGCTGAGTCCGGCGCCGCCGACGTCCCGGGCGGTCGCGAGGTACTCCTGCTGGGCGACCAGCCGGGGATAGAGCCACCGCAGCTCGGCGACGGCGGTCGCGTCCGGGTTCCGCTGGTGACACAGCCAGGCGGCCAGGGCGTGGACCGGAGGCTGCACGATACCGCTGCTGGGCCGGGGCGGTCGTGCCGCGTCGGCCGCGCTCTCCCGGCCGCCGCCCGTACGCCAGAACGCCGGGCCCGGGAAGTAGTCCCGTTCGGTGACGCCCGGGTCGAAGGAGATGTGCGGGACCCGGCCGTCGGGCCACTGCGCCTCGAAGAGGCTGCGCAGGTCACGCCAGGCCCGGTCGGGCGCGACGTGGGCCAGTCCGATGCTGATGAACCCGGCGTCCCAGCTCCACTGGTGGGGGTAGAGGGTGCGGGACGGAACCGTGTAGGTACCGGTCCAGTTGCCGTCGAGAACCGCGGCGGCCTCCCGCCACAGCGTCTCGTCGGACTCCACGGGTGCGGCCCGGACACCGGTCGGCGCGACCGTTCGGACGCCCTTCGCCACGTCAGACATACCCACTCAACGCCCGTCTCCTGAGGGCCGTCGTTGTCGGATTTCCGCCGCCGGCCGCCTGACCGGTGGACGGTCGGCGGCTCCGGCGGGGTCGACTCCCGCCGCCGGCCGTCGTCCACCGTCCGTGCCTCGACGACGCCGTCGGCGGGCCCCGCCGACGGCGTGTCGACGCACCCCGCCACGCTACACCGAGACGACCGGAAGGCTGTCCACGTCGACGGTCTCCGGATACTTCAGCCCGGCGCCGGTGTTGAGCACCACCACCCGCTCGTCCGGGCGGATCCAGCCGCCGGCCCGCAGCCGGCGGGCGGCGCTCAGGCAGGCGGCCCCCTCCGGGCAGAGCAGCAGACCCTCCCGGACGCCGAAGTCGTGCAGGTCGGCGAGGATCTCCTCGTCGTCGACGGCGATCGCCGTACCGCCGGTGTCGCGGAGCGCGGCGAGCAGCAACTCGTCGCCCAGCGGCGCCGGAACGTTGATGCCGAAGGCGAGGGTCCAGGCGTCGGCCCACGGTTCGGCCCGGGTCGCGCCGGCCCCGAACGCCCGTACGATCGGTGCGCAGCCGCTGGACTGCACGGCGACCAGCCGGGGCAGGTGCGTGCCGATCCAGCCCAGCTCCCGCATCTCCCGCAGCGCCTTGTGGATGCCGATCAGGCCCACCCCGCCGCCGGTGGGATAGATGATCACGTCTGGCACCCGCCAGCCGAGCTGCTCGACGATCTCGTAGCCCATGGTCTTCTTGCCCTCCAGCCGGTACGGCTCCTTGAGGGTGCTGACATCGAACATCCGCCCGTCGGGGCTGTCGGCGGACGCGGCGATCAGCGTGCCGACATACCGGCCGGCGTCGCTGATCAGCCCGTCGACCAGGTGCAGTTCGGCGCCGGCGGCGACGCACTCCCGGCGGGTGATGGTCGGGGCCCCGAGCGGCATCGCGACGGTCGCCCGGAGGCCGGCCCGGGCGGCGTACGTGGCCCAGGCCGCGCCGGCGTTGCCGTTGGTCGGCATCGCGACGTGCCGGATGCCCAGTTCCCGGGCACGCGAGACCCCGACGGCCGCGCCCCGGGCCTTGAACGATCCGGTCGGGACCAGCCCTTCGTCCTTGACCAGCAGGTGGGGAATCCCGATCGACTCCCCGTACCGGGCGGCGGGCAGCAGCGGGGTCCACCCCTCGCCGAAGGTCGTCACGTACCGGTCGTCGGCGACCGGTAGCAGTTCCCGGTACCGCCACAGGTCGGCGGGGCGGCGCGCCAGGTCGTCTGGCCGTACCGCGCGCCGTACCGCGGCCAGGTCGTAGCGGGCGAGCAGTGGAGAGCCGCAGGCGCAGAGGTTCTGCGGACGGTCGGCGTCGTGGGTGGCGCCGCAGCGCGGGCATTCGAGGTGGGTGAGGTACACCGGCTTGGCCTCCAGTAGGTTGGGGTCCTCTCATGATCCCTGGTAGGGCCGCTGCCGCGGCGGGGAACCGGTGCGAGCCGGCCACGTCCCACCCGCGGCTGTTCCGGCCGGTACGGATCCGTGTTCCGCGCATCGGGTCCGGAACGCATGACCGCGGCGGTTTCGGGTAGGACGTGCGGTTGGGCCCCGCAACCGACCAGCCCACGGCCGCGCTTTTCGGCGGGGTGCGGACGCCGTCGTGGCGATCCCGACCGGGGCGTGTCCCGGCCGGCGACCCCGTGGGCGCCCGTCGGCGCCCGGGTCCCGCCGCGCGGTGGCGCTCGCCCGCGGGTACCCCACACCGCGCCGCGGCGGCTACCCTGGCCGTTCGACGGTTCGGGTGTGGCGGGATGGGGGACATACGTGTACGACCAGCAGCTTGTCGGTGGACTCGGGGCACCGGGCCGCAGGGATGACGGGCCGGAGCCCGACTTCGTCACCTGGCTGCTCTATCTCGACTGTGCGGACGATCCGGCCCGGTTCGGCGCGCTGGCGCGGTGGTGGTACGACGAGACGTGCCGGATGCTGTTGCCGTACGTCGAACCGGCCGGTGCCGTGCGTGCGGCCGTCTCGCTGACCGCGTTCGAGCAGGACGCGAGCGGTCGGGGACGGCGCCGGCGCCCGGCGTACTGGGCGGACGCCCTCACCGCCGAGTGCCGCCAGGTGTCGGCGCGCTGGTTCGACATCGACCCGGGGGCGACCGTCTCGGAGTTGGACGTCCTCCTCGACCGGTTCCCGGGCTCGCGGCACGTCCGGTTGCAGATCTCGGTCGGCTTCGAGGGCCGGCCCGGACGGCTGCCCCTGGTCGTGCCGGCACTGGTCGAGCTGGCCCGGCGCAGCGGCGACGCGGCCGACCCGACGTACGGGGAGATCGTGGTGAACGCCGGTAGTCCCGCCCCGGCGACCATGCTGGACGTGGTGCTCGGGCGCGATCCCGAGTCCTCGGCGGCGGCGAGCCGGGTGCGGCTGCGGGGCTACGAGTGGGTGACGATCTGCCCGCGCGAGCTCGCCGACCGGCTGGGCGGGCCGGAGCGGCTGCGTGCCTCGGGTGCCTTCGCCGAGGTGTACCCGTTGCGCCACGGTGGCGTGCTGCTGCGGGCCACCGACGACCCGGCCGACTACCGCGGGGACCGGGTACGGGCGGTCTTCCGGGCGCTCGCCCCGGTGCTTCCGCCCGGCCGGCCCGGCCTGCTGCCGACGGTGCCGCCGGTCGACTCCGCGATGCTGTCGGCGGTCCCGGGCGTGCTGACCGGTGATCCCGGTGGGCACGACCTGAGCCGGATCGTCTTCGCCGACGCCCGGGACGCCGACCTCGCCGACCGGCACCTCGCGCTCGGTCCCGCCGCCGGGCAGCGGACGGCGGGCGGGGCGGCCCTGAACTGAGAGCGGTCTCGCGGCCGGGCTGCCACACGCCGCCCCGTGCCCGGCCGGCCACGCGCCTGCCCCGTCCCCGGCCACGCCGGGCCGGGGACGGGGCGCTCGCGCGGGTGCCGGACCGACCGGCGGTAGGCGGGTCAGGCCCGGGTGCAGGTCGTGCCGTTCAGGGTGAACGAGGTGGGTGACGCGTAGGCGCCGCTCAGCGTGCCCTGGTAGCCGAACGAGGCGGTGCCGCCGGGCGGGATCGAGGCGTTCCAGTCGACGTTGCGGGCCGTGACCGCCGATCCGTTCTGGGTCACCGTGGCGTTCCAGGTGTTCGTGATCTGCTGACCGGCCGGCAGCGTGTAGCTCAACGTCCAGCCGTTGATCGGGCTCGACCCGGTGTTGGTGATGGTGACCGAGGCGGTGAAGCCGTTGTCCCAGGAGTTCGCCGTGTAGGCGACCTGGCAGCTCCCGGTTCCCTGGCCCGGCGTCGTCGGCGGTGTGGTCGGCGGCGTGGTGGGCGGGTTCCCGCCGCCGTTGACCGACGCCGAGAAGGAGTTCACCGCGAGGCCGACGCCGCCCTGCCAAGGCTCGAAGCCGGCCTGGATGCTGGTCAGGTACCACGAGTTGGTGATCGCGCCCCGGTTGCGGACGTCGTTGACGAAGTCCAGCACGCTGAAGCTCCAGCTCGTGATCGGGGACGGCGCCACGTACGAGATGACGTTGTTGGAGCCGTTGTTGCCCTGCCAGACCTCCCAGGTCCGGCCGGCCACGTTGGCGGTGCCGACCGACGAGCCGATCGGCTGGATCGGACCCTGCCGGTTGAACCAGATCATGATCTCCATCTGGTTGACGCCGTCCCGCTTCGGCGTCGGGTCCAGCCAGATGTCGTACGAGGCGTTGTAGGTGGCGCCGCTGACGTAGGTGTAGTTGATGCTGCTGGTCGCGCTGCTGATCTGGCTGACCTGCAGCGGCAGGTTGGTTCCGGGCGAGCAGTTGGTGTAGTGGCAGCCGACGAAGATCGACGGGTACGACACCGGCGCGCCGCTGGTGTTGCCCTGACCGTCCTGCCGGATGATCTGGAACCCGCTGTCGGTGACGTTGATGCACTGCTCGGCGGTGGTGCCCCAGCGGTTGTTCTGGACCACGTACCGACCCTGGATGGTGGTCGAGCCGTACTGTTCGCAGATCTGCACGTCGGCCTGGGCGGGGCCGGCGGAGGCGAGTACGGCGATCGCGCCGGCCGCGAGCAGACCGGCGACCGCCGCGAAGACGGGGACGGGACGTCTCATGATGCTCCTCGCGTGGTGGATGTCCGTGGAGACGGTGGTGTGCCGCGTGGTGTGTTGGGCGTGCGGCGGTGCCTGGGCGTGGGGAGCGCTCCCACGACGGCAGGAGACACATTTACACGCCTCAAATTAGAACGCAACCGTCGGCCGGTGCCGGTCCCGTGCCACGCCTCCGGCCGCGACGCGCTCGTCCGTTCGGCATACGGGATGGCGTACCGGGGGCGGCACCGGGTTGGGCGCGGCGAGCCGGCCGGCGGACCGGTCGGCCTCCGGCGGCGGGACGCGGGCCGCGCGCGGCGGGCGGGGCAGGGGGTCAGACGTCGGTGAGCAGGGCGCGGGCGGCCCGGACCTGGTCGACCGCGGCGCGCAGCGCCGCGACGATCCGCTCCTCGCTCCCGGGGTCGAGCCGGGACACCGGCACGGAGAGGCTGACCGCGTCCACCGGAGGCGAGTGCAGCGGCACCGCCACGGCGAAGCAGACCATGCCCTCGGTGTTCTCCTCGCGGTCCACCGCGTAGCCGCGGGCCCGGATCGTGGCCAGCTCGGCGTGCAGCGCGTCGGGATCGGTGATGGTGTGCCGGGTCAGGGCGGGCAACGGCCAGGTGAGCAGCCGGTCCACCACCTCGTCGGGTCGTTCGGCGAGCAGCGCCTTGCCGAGCGCGGTGGCGTGGGCCGGCAGGTGCCGGCCGATCGCGCTGTACAGCCGCAGGGGATGCACGGACTCCCGTTTGGCCAGGTAGACCACGTGCGCGCCGTCGAGCCGGCCGAGGTGCACCGTCTCGCCGAACTGTGTGGCCAGGTCGTCCAGGACGCCGGCGAGCAGTCCGGTGGCGTCGTCCGCCTCGAGGTACGCGGCGCCGACCTGAAGTGCCCGTATGCCGAGCCCGAAGCGGGTGCCGGTGGCATCCGCCTCCACCCAGCCGCGCCGGATCATCGTGCGGAGGATGCCGTGCAGGCTGCTCTTCGGGATCTCCAGGGCCCGCGCCAGCTCGACCAGGGACCGCCGTTGCCGCGACTCGGCCAGCGCCTCCAGGACGTCCAGGGTCCGGCTCGCGGACTTCACCGGCTGGAACGCCTCCGCGGGCCCGGCTTCTCCGGTCGTCCCCGTCGTCATGCCCGCCACTGTAGTCGGCTTGACAGCCGAGACGGCGACAGTAGGGTCACGTACGTGACTGCTGTTCATGATGATGAACGGATCGTGGACGTGCGTGCCGCCATCGCCGCCGCCCGGATCCTCCCCGTCGTCGTGCTCGACGACGCCGCCGCCGCGCCGGATCTCGCCGCCGCACTCACCGCGGGCGGGCTGCGGGCCGTCGAGGTGACGTTCCGGACCGCCGCCGCGGCCGACACCATCAGGGCCATGGCCGAGCGGCCGGACGTCCTCGTCGGCGCCGGCACGGTGCTGACCCCCGCCCAGGTCGACCAGGCCGCCGACGCCGGCGCCCGGTTCGTGGTCAGCCCCGGCTTCTCCCCGGCCGTGGTCCGGCGGTGTCAGGAGCGTGGGCTGCCGGTCTTCCCCGGAGCCGCCACCGCCACCGAGATCCAGATGGCGCTCGACGCCGGCCTGGACACGGTGAAGTTCTTCCCCGCCGAGCAGCTCGGCGGGGTCGGGATGATCAAGGCTCTCGCCGCGCCGTTCCGGTCGGTCCGGTTCATTCCGACCGGCGGGGTCAACACCGGCAACCTCGCCGACTACCTCGCCCTGCCCGCCGTGCTCGCGGTCGGAGGCACCTGGATGGTCGCCCCCGACCTGCTCGCCGCCGGCCGGTGGGACGAGGTCACCCGGCTGACCGCCGCCGCCGTCGCGGCCGCCCACGCCACCACCGCCGCGTGAAGGGGGATGTCATGCTGCCCGTCCGTCCCGCCGAGGGGTGCCGTTAGGGCCCGGTCGCGCTCGGCGAGGTCACGCCTCGCCTCGACCCGGGTGAGGGCCGGGTCCGCACCGCCCGGAGTCTCCGGGTCTGGGAGGGCGGCGGGGAGTACGACGTGGCCCGCGGCCTACGACGCTGCCTCGGCATGCGTACCGCGGTGGTCACCGCGTTCGCCGACAACTCCCCAACGGATGATCGTGCCGGGCGTCCCGACGGCGCGACCCGGACGGGCCGACGAGGTGACACGCGCCCGTCAGGGCGTACCCGACGCGGGACCCGCCGCTGGCGGGGACTATCCTGCCTGCGAGGTACGGCCCGCAGATCAACAGTGCGTGCCGAGTGGGACCAGCGAGAACCGGAGGCACTCGTGACCACCGTCGCACCAAAGCCGATCGTGACCCGGCCCTGGCCGGTCCACAAGCCGGTCAAGGGTTCGGCATTCGCGCGGCTGCTGCGTACGACGGACGCGAAGCAAATCGGGATCATGTACATGGTCACCGCGTTCGTGTTCTTCATGATCGGTGGCCTGATGGCCCTGCTGATCCGTGCCGAGCTGGCCCGGCCAGGGCTGCAGTTCCTGTCGCCGGAGCAGTACAACCAGCTCTTCACGATGCACGGCACGGTGATGCTGCTCTTCTTCGCGACGCCGATCGTCTTCGCGTTCGCGAACTACATCGTGCCGATCCAGATCGGCGCTCCGGACGTGTCGTTTCCCCGGCTGAACAGCTTCGCCTACTGGCTGTACCTGTTCGGCGGCACGATGACGATGGCCGGCTTCCTCACGCCGACCGGCGCGGCCGACTTCGGCTGGTTCGCGTACACCCCGCTGAGCAACGTCGAGCACTCGCCGGGCGTCGGGGCGAACCTGTGGGTGATGGGCCTGGTCGTCTCCGGTCTGGGCACCATCCTCGGCGCGGTCAACATGATCACCACGATCCTGACGCTGCGGGCGCCCGGCATGACGATGTTCCGGATGCCGATCTTCACCTGGAACATCCTGGTCACCAGCCTTCTGGTGATCATGATCTTCCCGCTGCTCGCGGCGGCGCTGCTCGCCCTGGCCGCGGACCGGCTCCTCGGGGCACACGTCTTCGACCCGGAGACCGGCGGTCCGATGCTGTGGCAGCACCTCTTCTGGTTCTTCGGGCACCCCGAGGTCTACATCATCGCCCTGCCGTTCTTCGGCATCATCAGCGAGATCATCCCGGTCTTCTCCCGCAAGCCGATCTTCGGCTACAAGGGCCTCGTCGCCGCGACGATCGCCATCGCGGCGCTGTCGATGAGCGTGTGGGCGCACCACATGTTCGCCACCGGCCAGGTGCTGCTGCCGTTCTTCTCGTTCCTGAGCTTCCTGATCGCCGTGCCGACCGGCATGAAGTTCTTCAACTGGATCGGCACCATGTGGCGGGGCCAGATCAGCTTCGAGTCCCCGATGCTCTTCGCGATCGGCTTCCTGGTCACCTTCCTCCTCGGCGGCCTGACCGGTGTGCTGCTCGCCAGCCCGCCGCTCGACTTCCACGTCTCGGACTCGTACTTCGTGGTGGCGCACTTCCACTACGTGCTCTTCGGCACCATCGTCTTCGCCGTCTACGCGGGCGTCTACTTCTGGTTCCCGAAGATGTTCGGACGGATGCTCGACGAGCGGCTGGCGCGGGTGCACTTCTGGCTGACCTTCGTCGGCATCCACGCCACGTTCCTGGTCCAGCACTGGCTCGGCACCGAGGGCATGCCCCGCCGGTACGCGGACTACCTGGCGACCGACGGCTTCACCACGCTGAACACGATCTCGACGATCGGCTCGTTCATCACCGGCATCTCGACCCTGCCGTTCCTGTACAACGTCTGGAAGTCGTACAAGACCGGCCCGGTGGTCGAGGTCGACGACCCGTGGGGTTACGGCAACTCGCTCGAGTGGGCCACCAGTTCGCCCCCGCCGCTGCGGAACTTCGACCGGATGCCGCGGATTCGCTCCGAGCGGCCGGCCTTCGACGCCAAGTTCCCCGAGCTGGCCACGGGCCACTCGCTCGTCGGTCCGTCCGAGGACGACGCCAAGTTGCTGACCAGCGGATCCGGTCACGGAGCCCGCTGACCCGAGAACACCGCCCGCACCATCGACCACCAGCAGCGGGAAGGTCGATTCCCAGTCACGTGGCCGGCACCCCCGGGTGCCGGCCACGTGCCGTACGGGGGGCAGGTCGGTCACGGCACCGCGGGTCCCGCCGGCGTCGGCGGGACCCGCGCGGCGTCCGGGACGTGGGGCGGTGGCCGGCGAACCCGCGGGACACCGTGCCGGAGGCACCGTTGGAACACCGTGCCGGAGGCACCGTTGGAAGGCCGTGCCGGAGGCGCCGCAACAACACCGTGCCGGAGGCGCCGCAACAACACCGTGCCGGAGGCGCCGCAACAACACCGTGCCGGAGGCACTGTTCTTGAACGCCGTGCCCGGGGCGCCGGTCGAGCCGTGCCGGCGCCCCGGGCAGGGTCAGGGTCGGCGTGTCCCGGTGTCGCCCACCCCCGCGGGCTGGGCGGGGTTCGGGCCGTCGGCCGGTTCGGCCCCGACCGGGTCGGGTGCCGCCGCCTCGGGCGCGGTCTGCCGGTCACCCCGCAGGACCGGGAACAGCGCCAGCGCGACCAGGGCGCCGACCAGGCCGGTCGCGACGAAGCCCCAGGCGGGCCCGGCGGCGTCGATGACCCCGCCGGCCAGCGGGGACCCGAGGGCGATGCCGGTGGTCAGCGCGGAGTTGTGCAGACCCATCGCCTCGCCTCGGACCGCGGCCGGGACGCGCCGGCTGACCGCGTCGACCGAGGCCGCCAGGGAGGGTGCGCAGAGGAACCCGGCCGGCACCAGGGCGAGGGCGAGCGACCACCAGTGGCCCCCGCCGAGCCCGACCGGAACGGTGCAGAGGCCGAGCAGCAACACCAGCAGGACCGGAGCCGGCGGCCGGCGCACCGCACCGTAGGCGAACCCCCCGACCAGGGAGTAGGCCCCCCACAGGGCCAGCACCAGGCCGGTCCAGGCGACCTGGTCCGCCTCCCGGAGCACCGCCACCACCGCGACGTCCGAGCCACCGAGCACGAGCGTGCTGGCGGCGGTGACCGCCAGCAGCCCGAGCAGCCGCGGGGTCAGCCACTCCCGGCGCGACACCGGGCGCCGCGTCGGTGCCGGCTCGTCCTCGGCCCGCACCGGTGGGTCGAGCAGGAAGAGGGCGACTCCCGAGAGGATCAGACCGGCGCCGACGGCGGCCACCGCGAGCCGGGGTGACCCGCTGGTGGCGAGCAGCACCGCCAGCGCCGGCCCCGCCATGTACGACAGCTCGACCCCCATCGAGTCCAGCGCGTACGCCGGCCGGCGGTGCTGCTGGGGCACGAGCGCGGCGAGCGACTGCCGGACCACCCCGAACACCGGGAGACCGAGCAGCCCGCCCGGCAGGGCGGCGCCGAGCAGCACGGGGTACGACATGAACGGGGCGCTCGCCCAGAACAGGCCGGTACCCGCGGTCGACAGGACGAGCATCGTCCGCAGCCCGCGCCGGTCGACGAGCCGGCCGAGCAGCGGGGCGCCGAGTGCGTTCCCGACGGTCATCGCGGCCCCGACCAGCCCCGCCGCGCCGTACCCCTGCTCGAGGTGCAGGACGACGTACAGGGTCAGGGTGATGGTGGTCATCGTGACCGGGATCCGAGCCACCAGGGCGACCAGCACCAGGGACCGGACGCCGGGCAGCGCCAGGGTCGCTCGGTAAGGGGCTAAGTTCATTGGGCTCCGTACCTCCGGCTGGCCATCCTGCCTGCCAACCGGGTGGTGCCCGCAACCGGGTTACGTCCCCGGGGTGCCGAGCACCGGAGTGCCACGCAGGGTGACCCCGGCCTCGCGCATCTTGTCGAGGGCGACCTGGGTGGTGTCGTGGGCGACCCCCGCGGTCAGGTCGAGCAGCACGGTGGTGGCGAAGCCCTCCCTGGCCGCGTCCAGGGCGGTGGCCCGCACGCAGTGGTCGGTGGCGATGCCGACGATGTCGACGCTGTCCACCTCGTGTCGGCGCAGCCAGTCGGCGAGCTTCTCGGCGCCCTCCGCCGTTCCCTCGAAACCCGAGTACGCGGCCTGCCACTCGCCCTTGTGGAAGACCGCCTCGATCCGGTCGGTGGCCAGGTTGGGGTGGAACTGCGCACCGTCGGTGCCGACCACGCAGTGCCGCGGCCAGGAGTCGACGAAGTCCGGCTGGTCGCTGAAGTGCGTGCCCGGGTCGACGTGGTGGTCCTTGGTCGCCACCACGTGGTCCCAGCGGTCCGGTTCCGCGGCGAGCAGCTGGGAGATCTTGGCCGCCACGGCGGCGCCACCGGCGACGGCGAGCGAGCCACCCTCGCAGAAGTCGTTCTGTACGTCCACAATGATCAGCGCTCGGCTCATCGGTCGCACCTCTCCTTTCCCGAGTGCGGTTGGGTCCGTTCCGTGGCCGGAGGCGAGAGCCTATCCGCTGTCGGAGGCGGAGGCGAGGTCCTTCCCCCGCGGGCTAGCCCGCGGGGATCACCGTGACCGGGATGGTGGGCTCTCCCGCGGAGAGCTTGAGCCCCTCCCAGGGGATGGAGATCAGGCACTGCCGCAGGTGCTCCCGGGACTCGGCCAGGGTCGGCAGGTCGACCGGCTCGCCACCGCGGACGTAGGGCCGCTGGAGCGGACGGTCGTGCGGCCGGGGTTCGGGGGTGCCCTGGGGGACGACGACCTCCTCGGTGGCCGTACCACTCGGCTTGTGCCGGCGTACCGCGGTCTTGCGCCCGCCGACCGTGGCCTTGCGCTCGGACCGCTTGACCACCGGGCGCCCGTCGACCTCGACCAGCTTGTAGACCAGCCCCGCGGTGGGGGCGCCGGAGCCGGTCACCACCGCCGTGCCGGCCCCGTACATGTCGACCGGCTCGGCGGCGAGCGCGGCGATGGCGTACTCGTCCAGGTCGCCCGAGACAATGATCTTCGTCTCGGTGGCGCCGAGCGAGTCGAGCAGTTCCCGGGAGTGCTGGGCCAGCACCGACAGGTCACCGGAGTCGATCCGGATCGCCCGCAGCGAGGGGCCGGCGACCGCGATCGCGTTGCGGATCCCCTGGGCGATGTCGTACGTGTCGACCAGCAGTGTGGTGTCCGGGCCCAGCGCGGCGACCTGGGAGGCGAACGCGGCCGGCTCGTCGTCGTGCACCAGCGTGAAGGCGTGTGCGGCGGTGCCCGCGGTGGGGATGCCGTAGCGGCGGCCGGCGGCCAGGTTGGAGGTGTAGGCGAAGCCGGCGAGGTAGGCGGCACGGGCGGCGGCCATCGCCGCCGACTCGTGTGCCCGCCGGGAGCCCATCTCGATCAGCGCACGGCCACGGGCGGCGGTCACCATCCGCGCGGCCGCCGCGGCGACCGCCGAGTCGAAGTTGAGCACGGAGAGGGTCAGGGTCTCCAGGAGCACGCACTCGGCGAAGGTGCCGGAGACGGTCAGGATCGGCGAGTTGGGGAAGTACAGCTCACCCTCGGCGTACCCGTCGATGTCACCGGTGAAGCGGTAGTCGCGCAGCCACCTGGCGGTCGGCTCGTCGACCACGCCGGTCTCGCGCAGGTACGCCACCTCCGCCTCGTCGAACCGGAAGTCGCGCAGCATCTCGACCAGCCGGGTGGTGCCGGCGACGACACCGTAGCGGCGGCCGGCCGGCAGCCTGCGGGCGAAGACCTCGAAGACGCAGTGCCGGTTTGCGGTGCCGTCGCGGAGCGCGGCGCTGACCATGGTCAACTCGTAGTGGTCGGTCAGCAGTGCGGGGCGGATCTCGTGCACGACGCCAGCCTAAGCGTGCCGGCTCGGGCGTGTCGGACGGTGCTCACCCCCTGGCGTCGGCGGGGCGCGCACACCGGCCCGCCGGCCGGGCGGCGCCCCCGTCGGCGCTCACCGCCCCGGGTCGGCCTCCAGGTCGGACAGGGCCCGCAGCGCCGGTCGCAGCTCGCCGCGGCCGGTGACCCCGAGCTTGTTGTAGACCCGCTGCAGATGGTTCTCGACGGTGCGGACCGAGATGTAGAGCTGTTCGGCGATGTTGCGGCTGGCCAGGCCCTGGGCTGCCAGCCGGGCGATCTGTCGCTCCCGTTCGGTCAGCGCCGGTTGGCGGACGGTCAGCGTGGGGGTGCGCAGGACGTCGCAGCGGCGCAGCAGTTCGGCGAGCCGGAGGTTCGCCTCGTGCGACCGGGACGAGCGGGCCGCGCGCAGCCGGGAGACGGCCCGGCTCGTCGCCTCGACGGCGAAGACGTTGAGCTCCAGTTCGGCGAAGTCGTTCGCGACGGCGAGCAGGTCGTCGCCGGAGTGGGTGTACTCGGCCCGGGCGTGGCGGGCCATCAGCGCCGGCAGTGCGCCGTCGACCCGTTCGCTCAGCTCGCCCAGCCGTTGGGTCACGTTCTGCCGTGTTCCGGTCATGGTGGGTTCACCCACCTCAAGGTCCGCCCGGCCGAGCCGGACCAGCTCGTACAGGGCGAGCACCTCGTGCCCGGCGAACCCCTCGGCCTGCAACCGGTTCACCAGATCGCGGAGCAGGGCGACCGCGCCGGTGACATCCCCGGAGGCCGCCCGGACGGCGGCCCGGGCCTGCTCCAGCCACGGGTAGAGGATCGCCATTCCGGAGCTGTGCGCCCGGTCCGACTCCGCCATCGCCTCGACGGCCGACTCCACGTCGCCGCGCATCGCCGCCGCCTGGGCCCGCTCGGCATGGGCCAGACCGGCGAAGACCGGGCTGGTGGCGAGGATGGCGCAGGCGCTGAGGCTGGTTCGCAGCGCCTCGCCGGTCTGGCCGCGCAGCCGGGCTGCCTGAGCCCGCAGGATGGACAGATAGCCGCTGCCGAGCCGAAAGTCGCCCGCGTCGGCCAGGTCGGCGAACTCGGCGGCGACGATGGCGTCGATACCGACCAGATCCCCGGCGAGCGCGAGCCCGGTGCCCCGGGCCAGCTCCATGGCGAGCTGCAGGTACGGCATGTCGCTGCGCCACTGCGCCGCCTCGGCGGCGACCCCCTCGACCGTCCGGCGGCTGAGCGTCAGCTCGCCCCGGGCGGCCTGGAGGTGGGCGATGGTGCACCGGGCCAGCCCGCGGGCCGAGGCCGTCGCGGCCGGCCGATCCAGCACCGCGCGGCTCAGCCGCAGTGCCTCGGCCCACTCGAGCCGGTGCAGCCGCATGATCGCCTCGAACGCCATCACCCGGGCCCGGTCGGCGGGATCGGTCAGCTCCGTCAGGCCGGCGGCGATCTCGGCCACCGTGGACTCACGGTTGAGACCCCAGTAGGAGACCATCCCACGCGCCGTCAGCCAGCGGGCCCGCCGCGCGTCCGAGGTGATCTGGTCGGCGACCGAGTCCAGCACCTGGATCGCCTCCTCGGGCTGGTCGCCGAAGAGGAGGATGGTGGCGAGCAGCTCGGCGGCGCGGTAGCCGCCCCCGGCCGTGAGCGCCGCCCGTGCCAGCCGGACCGCCAGCGGCACGTCGAACTGGCTGAACGCCTGCGTACCCGCCCGCAGCAGCAGTTCCGGGTCCTGCGCGGTGCCCGAGTCGAGCCGCCACACCGCGACCCGGAGCAGGTCGTCGCGGCGTCGTGTGCCCACCTCCTCGACCAGGTCCGCGAGCTGCGCGCTGAGCCGGCGAACCCGGGTCACCGGGCAGCGCCGCCGGACCACCTCGCCGTAGAGCGGGTGCGCCAGGCGTACGTCGGAGCGGCGGTCGTGGGTGACGACCCGGATCAGCCCGCGTTCCTCCGCCATCTCCACCGCGGCCGGGTCGGTGGCCCGGTTGAGCAGGGCCAACCCGATCGGCTCACCCATCGCCACCAGTTCGACCACCGCCCGCACACTCGGGTCGAGCTGGCCGATCCGGGCGTCCACCAGGTCGTCCAGGCTCGGCGACAGGTGACTCCGGCCGGTCCACCGCCACACCCCGTACGCCTGGTTCAGCTCGTTGCTGGCGTGCGCCGCGATGACCAGCTCCCGCAGCAGCAGCGCGTTGCCGGCCGAGAGCCGGTGCAGTCGGTCGGCCGACGAGGGGTCGATGGGACCGTCGAGCATCGCGGTCAGCAGCTCGGCGGTCTCCGCCGGAGTCATCGGGCCGAGTTCGGCGTGGTCCACCAGGTCGTCGCTCCAGAGCGCCCGGATCGGCAGCGGCACCGGCTCGCCGCTGCGCAGCGTGCCGAGCACGGTGGCGTTGTCGGAGCGGGCGATCAGATAGACCAGCGCGGCCGACGAGGCGTCGAGCAGGTGGGCGTCGTCGATGCCGATGACGATGCGGCGCCCTGCCGCCTGCTGGTGCAGCGCCTCGACGGCCCAGCGCAGGATCCCGGCAGGGGTCAGCCCGGCCGGCTGGTCGGCCGGGAGCACCTGCGCCAGCCCGCCGAAGGGGATGCCGGCGGTGGCGATGTTGGCCGAGGCGGACCAGACCGCGCAGCCGAGCGCGGAAAGCTGTTCCAGACTCTGGGCGAGCAGCCGGCTCTTGCCGACCCCGGCGGTGCCGCTGAGGAAGAGACCCCGGCTGTCCGGACTGGTGGCGGCCCTCACCAGCCGGTTGAGCTCATCCGTCCTACCAACGAACTTCCACCGCCCCATCGGGGCAGCATATAGAGCGGCGGCCATCCGCGCTCGTGTCGTGACCGACGGTATTTGAGTAGCGTCCCGCTCACCCATGAGTAACGCGGCTACTCCCCGCCGGGAACATCGACGCATAACGTTCCATGGACCGGATGAACGCGTGCCGGCCCGTACCAGCCCAGTCGATACGGGCCGTTCGGGAGGTGAGCGCGCCGATGGAGCCGCTGTCCGCCGTCGACATGTGGCACTGGCCCTCCGCCGCGTCGGAGCCGGCGGGCGCGGAACCCACGGGCGGGGCGGGGCTGCGGGCGTATCCGACCATCTCCCCGGCGTCCGACGAGCCGCTCGCGGTGATCACCGCCGGTCCGTCCGGCGCCGACCGCCGGGCGCTGCTCGCCGGTCTGCTCGGGGTCGCCCCGGCGAACCTGCGGGTGCCGCCGGAGAGTTTCCTGGTGCTCCGGCCCGCCGCCACCGCGGGCTTCACCGTCCACGTGCCCGGGGACACCGGCGGAGCCGTGACCCGGTTTCCGGCCCCGACCCGGACCGTGCACCCGTCCGCGCGTCGCACCGGGTCCCCGCGCCCGTTCCGGCCGCCCCGCCGGGTCGAGCTGAGCGGACCCGAACCGTTGCTGCGGCACTTTCTCCTGGTCGACACGCCGGACACCGACACCCTCGGCGTCGCCGGAACCCGTGTGGTCCGCGACGCGGTGCGCCGGGGTGGCGCCCTGCTCTTCGTGCTCCCCGCCGACCGGCCGGTCACCGCGTCCGAGGTCGCGCTCCTCACCGAGACGGCGGGTGAGGCCGCCATCTTCCTGGTCGGCACCCCGAGCGAGAACGGCACCTGGCCGGCGGCGCCCGACATCGAGGCACAGCGGGCCGCGATCGTCCGCCGGGTGCCCGCGCTCGACGGGCTGTCCTGGCTCGACCTCGACCCGGCCGCCGGCGACACCGCCTACCTGCGACGTGCCCTGATCGACTGGGCCAGCACCGAGGGTCTCCGCCGGGCCAGCCGCACACCGCCGGTCGGTGCGGGACTCGGCCGTACCGTGCGGGTGGCGCCGACGGCCGCCACCAGCGGTTGGGCCGACGTGCTGGAGCGTCGCATCCGCGACTGCGCCCAGCAGCTTCGTCGGGAGATCGCCCTGGAGACGGCGAACATCCACCTGCGTGCCGTACAGGAGATCGTCTTCGGCGCGGGTCGTCCCGGGCTGCCCAGAATCCTGGACCGCGAGGTCGAGGCACTGTCGCTGGACGTGACGGCCGCCTGCGACGCCGAACTCGACCGGATCATCGACGAGTTGCTGACCCTGGTTCTCGGTGAGGCGCCGGACGACGGCGTACGGCTGCGGGTGGCCGCCGCGGTCGCCGCCGCCGTCGGCGGGGCGGACGAGGGCGGCGACCCGCTGCACCGGGCCCTGCTGGTCCGGCAGACCGGCGAGGTCGTCCCGGTCGACGGGCCGGCGGCCGTCGCCGCCTTCGCGAGCTATCCCTGGACCACCGCCATCCTGCCGCCGATCGGGATGGCGTTGGCCGCCGAGTGCTTCGGCCACTGGCAGCCCACGAAGCGCGGCGACTCCGGGGCGGCCCGCTCCTGGCTCCAGCAGGCGCTGCGGGAGATCGAGCTGGAACTCTGCCGCGAGGTGTCACGCCGCCTGACGGCGGTCGGGCGGTCGCTGGCCGGTGTGCTGGACGACGCGGTCCGGCACGGCCGGCTCCGGGCGTGACCAGGTGGGCGGGGCGCCGCCCGCGGGTCGCCGTCCCGCCCGCCGGCGACCCGCCCGGCCGCCGACTCTCCGGTCGCGCCGAGACGGTGGCACGATGGGGGGCATGGCGGCTCCACAGGTTGTACCGGTCGAGACACCGGACACCGACGAGGTGTCGGGCGCCGACCGGGCATGGGTGACGATCGTCTGGGATGATCCCGTCAACCTGATGTCGTACGTGACCTGGGTGTTCCAGAAACTCTTCGGATACAGCCACGAGAAGGCCGAGAAGCTGATGCTCGACGTGCACCACAAGGGCAAGGCGGTGGTGTCCAGCGGTGCCCGGGAACAGATGGAGTACGACGCGTCCCGGCTGCACGCGTACGGCCTGTGGGCGACGGTGGACCGGGCGTGAGTACGTTTCGACGCCAGGGCGAGCACTGCGTCGCCACCTTCGCCCCGGACGAGGTGCGGGTGCTCCGCAGGGTCGCGTCGGAGGTCGTGGGTCTCCTCACCGACGGCTTCGACCGCTCCGATCCCGTGGTCGGGCGGCTCTTCCCCGAGGCGTACCCGGACAGCCCGCAGGACTCCGCCGAGTTCCGGCGCTACACCGAGGGCGACCTGAAGACCGGCAAGATCGACCAGGCGGGCGCCGTGCTGGCGACGCTGCCCGAGTCCAGCGGCGGCGAGGTGCGGCTCGACAGCGAGGCGGCCGAGGCGTGGCTGAGGGCGCTCAACGACGCCCGCCTGGCGATGGGCGTACGGCTGAACATCACCGCCGACACCGACCTCGGCGCGGAGCTGGACGACGCGGTGCTCCGCGACCCGACCTCGCCCCGGGTCTTCCAGCTCTCCGTCTACGCCTACCTCGGCTACCTCCAGGAGTCCCTGCTCCGGGCGATGACCGAGGACCCGCGTCCGGAGGAGAACCGCTGAGGGCCCGTCCCGCCGCGCCTGGGCGGGAAGGGCCCTGGCGGGACGGGGTGCCCGGCCCCCTCAGTCGTCGGTGCCGTCCAGCCGGGCCAGCTCGTCGGCGTCGAGCACCAGGTCGGCCGCGGCGGCCGAGTCGCGGATGGTCTCCGGCCGGCTCGCACCGGGAATCGGGATCACCACCGGGGACCTGGCCAGCATCCAGGCCAGGCAGACCTGTTGCGGGCTGACCCCCCGCGCGGCGGCGACCTCGGCGAACGGAGCGAACCGGTCGCCCAGCTCGCGGGCCCGGCCGATGCCGCCCAGCGGCGACCAGGGCAGGAAGGCCAGTCCCAGCTCGGTGCAGAGCCACAACTCCGGCTCGGAGGAGCGGAACGCGGGAGAGTACTGGTTCTGCACCGACACCAGCCGGTCGCCGAGAATCCGGTGAGCCTCACGGATCTGGTCGGGGTTGGCGTTGGAGATGCCGGCCATCCGCACCTTTCCGGCGTCGACCAGCTCCTTCAGGGCGCCGATGGATTCGGCGTACGGCACCCGCGGGTCGGGCCGGTGGTGCTGGTACAGCCCGATCGCCTCCACCCCGAGCCGCTTCAGCGACGCCTCGCAGGCCGCCTTGATGTGCGCCGGCGATCCGTCGATCGTCCAGCTGCCGTCGCCGGGACGCACGTGCCCACCCTTGGTGGCGACCAACACCCCGGAGGTGTCCCCGCCGTGGCTGGCCAGCGCCCGCGCGATCAGGGACTCGTTGTGTCCCACCTCGTCGGCGTGCCAGTGGTAGGCGTCCGCGGTGTCGATCAGGGTGATCCCGGCGTCGAGCGCCGCGTGGATGGTACGGATCGACCGCTCCTCGTCCGGACGTCCCTCGATCGACATCGGCATCGCGCCGAGCCCGATCGCGCTCACCTCCGTGGTACCGATGCGGCGTCGTTTCATCGGACAGGCCTCCCTCGCCTCGGGTCTTCCGCCTCAGACTCCCTCGCCCGGCGCGCACCGCGGCGGAACCACGCCGCGCGGTGGGCCCGTGCCCGGTCGCGACCTCCGGCCGGCCGTCCGGCCACGGGTCCCGGCCCGACCGGGCCGGCGGACCGGGCCGGCGGACCGGGGTGGCCGACCGGGGTGGCCGACCGGGGTGGCGGCCGGGCGGTGGCCCGAGCCCAGACGCCGACTCTCCCGTTCTGTCCGCCTCCGGCCGGGGGCGTCGAGCGGTCGGGTGAGGTCGACCACTCCCGGGAGCCGAGACGGGCCGGTCACGGCCGCTCGGACAGGCGGTAGTCTGGGACACGTGCTGAGCATCGACCGGTCGATCATCGACGCGATCGTCGCGCACGCCCGCCGGGACCACCCGGACGAGGCGTGCGGCGTGGTCGCCGGTCCGGTGGGCTCCGACACCCCGACCCGGCACATCCCGATGACCAACGCCGCTCGGTCGATGACGTTCTACGAGTTCGACTCGATGGAGCAGCTGCGGGTGTGGCGGGAGATGGAGGAACGCGACGAGGAGCCGGTGGTCATCTACCACTCCCACACCGCGACCGAGGCGTACCCGTCTCGCACCGACATCTCCTTCGCCGGTGAGCCGGGGGCGCACTACCTGCTCATCTCGACCCGCGATCCCGAGGTCGAGGAGATCCGGTCGTTCCGGATCGTGGACGGGGTGGTGACCGAGGAGCCGGTCCGGGTCGTCGATGCCACGGTGGACCCGAACGCGGTCCAGTCGTACATGTTCGGGCAGAGCCCGACGACGGTCGACTACGAGTGTTCCGGCCGCTGATCCACGCGATCCTGCCGCGCCCGTAGTCCGTCCCTTCGACCCCCGTCGTCACCAGACTCCGTTCGTCACGAGGAGCACACCATCATGGCCATCGAGGTTCGCATCCCCACCATCCTGCGCAGCTACACCGGCGGCGCGAAGGTCGTCGAGGGATCCGGCGACTCGCTCAACGAACTCCTGTCCGACCTGGACTCCCGGTACTCCGGGCTGCGCGCCCGGCTGGTCACCGACCAGGGCGCGCTCCACCGGTTCGTCAACGTCTACGTCAACGACGAGGACGTCCGGTTCCTCGGCTCGCTGGACGCCAAGCTCAACGACGGGGACACCGTCACCATCCTGCCGGCCGTCGCGGGCGGCGCGTTCGGCTTCGCCGCGGCCGCCGCGATCCTCGGCCACCGCGCCGCCACGCGGGCGCGCTGAGCGGACCATGGCGCGGTACGAGAGCCTGCTCGACGCCTGCGGCGGCACGCCACTGGTGGGGCTGCCCCGCCTGTCACCGGCGGTGCCCGAGGGGGCACCGCCGGTGCGGCTCTGGGCGAAGCTGGAGGACCGGAATCCGACCGGCAGCGTCAAGGACCGGGCGGCGCTGTACATGGTCCGCGCGGCGGAGCGGGCCGGGCGGCTGCGTCAGGGCGACACCATCCTGGAGCCGACCAGCGGCAACACCGGCATCGCCCTGGCCATGGTGGCGAAGCTGCGCGGCTACCGGCTGGTCTGCGTGATGCCGGAGAACGTCTCGGCCGAGCGGGTGCAGTTGCTCCGGATGTACGGTGCGGAGATCATCTTCTCGCCGGCGGCCGGCGGTTCGAACCAGGCGGTGGCGACCGCGAAGCAGATCGCCGCCGAGCACCCCGACTGGGTGATGCTCTACCAGTACGGCAACCGGGCCAACGCCCAGGCGCACTACGAGACGACCGGCCCCGAGCTGCTGCGCGACCTGCCCACCATCACCCACTTCGTGGCCGGGCTGGGCACCACGGGCACCCTGATGGGGACCGGTCGCTACCTGCGGGAGAAGGTCGAGGACATCCAGATCGTCGCCGCCGAGCCCCGGTACGGCGAACTCGTCTACGGCCTGCGCAACATCGACGAGGGCTACGTCCCCGAGCTGTACGACGCCGGCGTGCTGACCCGGCGCTTCTCGGTGGGAACCCGGGACGCGGTGCTGCGTACCCGGCAGCTCATCGAGGTGGAGGGGATCTTCGCCGGGTTCTCCACCGGCGCGGTCCTGCACGCCGCGCTGGCCGTGGCGCACGAGGCGGCCCGCGCCGGGCGCCGGGCGGACGTCGCGTTCATCGTCGCCGACGGGGGGTGGAAGTACCTCTCGACCGGCGCCTACGCCGGCACGCTGGCCGACGCCGAGGAGGCGTTGGAGGGCCAGCTCTGGGCCTGACCGCCTCGGGGGCCGGCGTCCGGGTCGCCACCCGCCCGGATCGGGCGTCCGGGGCGCCCGCCGGGCGCGTGGGTGGTCCGACCCGACCGTCGTCTCCGGTTGGCGGGCGATGGTCTGGTTGCATCGCTACGAAGGTGACGGAACGTAGCGGTCAGGGCCGATTGCCTCGACCCGGTCGCTACCGGGTCGAGGCAACTCCAGCCGGTGTCACGTTGGCGACAAAGGTGACCAGATCATTCTTGTGGCCTGATGTCCCAGCGTAGGCTGCGCACCGTGACAGACGTTTGGGCGACGATTGCCCGCGCCTCGGCCGAAAGTCTGTTCGCGTCCATCGGTGACCATCGGTGATGGTGGGGCGACTGGATGCGACTGACCATACTCGGGTGCGCTGGCAGTTTCCCCGGTCCTGAAGCGGCCTGTTCCGCCTATCTCGTCGAAGCCGAGGGGTTCCGGCTCCTCCTCGACTTCGGCTCCGGGTCGCTCTCCGCGCTGCAGCGCTACGCCGGGCTCAACGTGATCGACGCGATCCTCCTGACCCATCTCCACGGCGATCACATCCTCGACGCGGTGCCCTACATCGTGGTCCGGCGGTACGCCCCCGACGGCCCGTACCCGCCGCTGCCGGTCTACGCCCCCAGCGGCGCGCCGGACCGGCTCGCCAGCGCGTACAGCCTGGACGAGGGGATGCTCGACGACGTCTACACCTTCCACGGCCTGCGGCCCGGCACCTTTCCGATCGGGCCGTTGACCGTCACCGTCGACCGGGTCAACCACCCGGTCGAGACCTACGGCGTCCGGATCGAGCACAACGGGCGCACACTCTGCTACTCGTCGGACACCGCCCCCTGCGAGTCCCTGCTCCGCCTGGCACACCGCGCCGACGTCTTCCTCTGTGAGGCGAGCTACCTCGACGGCGTGGACAACCCGCCCGACCTGCACCTCACCGGCCGGGAGGCGGGCGAGATCGCCGCCAAGGCCGAGGTGGGTCGGCTCCTGCTGACCCACCTGGTCGCCGCCTGGGGCAGCGAGGCGATCACCCACGAGGCGGCCCTGTCGGCGTTCGACGGTCCGATCGAGGTGGTCCGCCCCGGCTGCCGGTACGACATCTGAGCGTCGGCGTGTCGAACGGGTGACGCGGGCCCGCCGGTCGGGTTCGCCCCCCGGGGGGGCCTCCACCCCGGCGCCGTCGCGCCCGCCGCGGAGTCCGTCGGGGCGCCCGCCGCCGGTGCCGTCCCGGTGCCGGCCGTCGGGACACGGGGTGTCGGGACACCCTCGATGGGAGCGTTCTCGGTACGACATAGGCTGCGGGGATGACGCGACCTGACGGGCGAAGGCCCGACCAACTTCGACCGGTGACCCTGACCCGGGGCTGGAGCAGACACCCGGAGGGTTCGGTCCTCGTCGAGTTCGGCGACACCCGGGTGCTCTGCACGGCCAGCGTCGTCGAGGGGGTGCCCCGCTGGCGCAAGGGTTCCGGGCTGGGCTGGGTCACCGCCGAGTACTCGATGCTGCCCCGTTCGACCACCACCCGCTCCGAGCGGGAGAGCGTCCGAGGCAAGATCGGCGGTCGCACCCACGAGATCTCCCGCCTGGTTGGGCGGAGCCTTCGGGCGTGCATCGATCTGAAGGCGCTCGGCGAGAATTCGATCGTGCTCGACTGCGACGTGCTCCAGGCCGACGGCGGCACCCGGACCGCGGCGATCACCGGGGCGTACGTGGCGCTGCACGACGCGGTCACCTGGCTCGCCGACCGCAGGGCACTGGCCGGCAGGCCGGAGACGGTGATGCACCGGTCGGTCGCGGCGATCAGTGTCGGGATCGTCGCCGGGGAGCCGCGACTCGATCTGACCTACGACGAGGACGTGGCCGCCGAGGTGGACATGAACGTGGTCTGTACCGGTACCGGGGAGTTCGTCGAGGTGCAGGGGACGGGCGAGGCCGGTGTCTTCGCCCGCGAGCAACTCGACGCGCTGCTCGACCTCGGCGTACTAGGCTGCGCCGAGCTGACCGAGCTCCAGCGGAAGGCGCTGGAGGGATGACGGTGGAGGGCACTGGTCGGATGAAGGTGCTGCTGGCGACCCGCAACGCCAAGAAGCTGACCGAGTTGCAGCGGATCCTCGACGCCGCCCTTGGCGCGCAGCGGGTCCAGCTCGTCGGGCTGGCCGACGTGGCGCAGTACCAGGAGGCCCCGGAGACGGGGCTGACGTTCGGGGAGAACGCGCTGCTGAAGGCACGCGAGGGTGTGAGGTGGACCGGCCTGCCGACGATCGCCGACGACTCCGGGCTGGCGGTGGACGCGCTGAACGGGATGCCGGGGGTGTTCAGCGCCCGCTGGTCGGGCCGGCACGGTGACGACCGGGCCAACCTGGAGCTGGTGTTGGCGCAGATCGCGGACGTACCGGACGAGCACCGGGGCGCGTCTTTCGTCTGTGCGGCCGCCCTGGTGCTGCCAGGTGGCAAGGAGCACCTGGTCGAGGGGCGGCAGGCCGGTCGGCTGCTGCGCGCGCCGCGCGGCGAGGGCGGCTTCGGGTACGACCCGATCTTCGTCGCCGAGGGGCAGAACCGGACCAACGCGGAACTGTCGCCGGAGGAGAAGGACGCGATCAGCCACCGGGGCAAGGCGCTGCGCGCCCTCGCCAAGGTGATCGCCAAGTCGCTGCCGGTGGGCGAGGGCGGCGGCTGGGCCACCCGGTGACGGCGCCGGGCGATCCGGAGCGGTCGGCCCGTCCGCACGACGGACGGGCCGACCCACGTTCCGGGGTACCTTCTCCCTGTTGGTGCCGGTCGGGGAGTGTCCGGGGGCGGTGTGTCGAGGTGGGCCCGCCGCGCCGTGGCGGCCCGGCCGTCACCCGAGTGGAGCCGGCAGCCGTGGTGTCGCCCTGGGTGGGTTCTGTCGGGTTGCCGCCCTCCGCGGCCCGGACGTCCCGTCGCCGGTCGCGTCGGCCCGGCTGCCGGTGACGTATCTCGCGGCGGGGGAACTTGCACACCTCCCGAGATCCCCAGATGATTGTGTGTGCCAACCAAATATCACGGGGGTGATCGTGAGTCCTGCCGGGCACTTCGACGAGCTCCTGCACCGGCTGGATGACCTGGCCCGGATGCTGCGGATAATCCGGCAGCGTCGGGCGACGGAGCGACCCGAGATTCCGTTCGGCATGCTCGGCATCCTGAGGGGGATCGAGCAGTTGACCGACCGGGCCGGTCGGCACGGCGAGGAAGCCGTCGGCTGTCACGCCAAGGAACTCGCCGAGACCGTCGGGCTGGACCCCTCGACGGTCAGCCGGGTCGTCACCGCCCTGGTGGCCCGGGGCCTGGTGGACCGGCGGACCGACCCCGCCGACCGACGGGCGAGCATCCTCGTCCTGACCGACGCCGGGCGGGCCGCCCTCGCCGACGCCCAGGACTGGTACGCCGACCTGGTCGTCCGTGCCCTCGCCGACTGGCAGCCGGCGGATGTCGCGGTGTTCACCTCGGTCCTCGGGCGGTTCACCACCGACATCCTGCGCAGCCTCGACGAGGCGGCTGCGGTGCACAACGACCCACACGACACGCGGGAGGCTTCGCGATGAGCGCACCCATCCTGACAGGCGCCGCGTCCGACGCGGAGCCGATGAGTCACCGGCAGATCCTGGAGGCGCTCAGCGGGCTGCTCCTGGTGCTCTTCGTCGCGATGCTCAGCGGCACGGTCGTCGCGACCGCGCTGCCGCAGATCATCGGAGCACTGAACGGCTCGCAGACCCAGTACACCTGGGTGGTCACCGCCACCCTGCTCACCGCGACCGCGTCCACCCCGATCTGGGGGAAGCTCGCCGACCTCTTCAGCAAGAAGATGCTCGTCCAGGTCGCCATCGTGATCTTCGTGACGGGCTCGTTGGTGAGCGGGTTCAGCCAGAGCGCCGGTCAGCTGATCGCCGCGCGGGCCTTCCAGGGCATCGGGGTCGGCGGCCTCCAGGCCCTGGTCCAGGTGGTGATCGCGGCGATGATCCCACCGCGGGAGCGCGGCCGGTACAACGGCTACCTCGGTGGGGTGATGGCGGTGGCCACCGTCGGCGGTCCGCTCCTGGGCGGCCTCATCGTCGACACCCCGTGGCTCGGCTGGCGTTGGTGCTTCTTCGTGGGCGTGCCGGTCGCGCTCGTCGCGCTGGTCGTGCTCCAGCGCACCCTGCGCGTGCCGACCGTCCGGCGGGAGGACGTCAGGATCGACTACCCGGGCGCCCTCCTGATCACGGGCGGGGTGAGCGTGCTGCTGATCTGGATCTCCTTCGTGGACGACTCGTTCGCCTGGGTCTCCTGGCAGACCGGGGCGATGGTCGGCGCCTCGCTCGTGCTGCTCGCCATCGCCGTCCTGGTCGAGTCCCGGGCCGCCGAGCCGGTCGTCCCGCTGAGGATCGTCCGGGAGCGGACCACCGCGCTCGCCATCATCGCCAGCCTGGCGGTCGGGATGGCGATGTTCGGCGGCGCCGTCTTCCTCGGGCAGTACTTCCAGATCGGCCGCGGCTACAGCCCGACCGAGGCGGGCCTGCTGACCATCCCGATGATGGTCGGGGTGCTGGGCTCCTCGGTCGTCGCCGGCCGGATGATCACCAGAAGCGGCAGGATCAAGCCGTACGTCGTCGTCGGTTCGGTGATCCTCGTCGGCGGCTTCCTGATGCTCGGCATCATCGACCACGCGACCCCGCTGACCGTCATCAGCGCGGGGATGCTCCTGGTCGGCGTCGGGGTCGGCATGACCATGCAGAACCTGGTCCTCGCCGTGCAGAACACGGTGGCGCTGCGCGACGTCGGCGCCGCCAGCTCCAGCGTCGCCTTCTTCCGGTCCCTCGGCGGCACCATCGGGGTCTCGGTGCTCGGCGCGGTACTGGCCCGCCGGGTCACGGACCAGATCACCCGCGACCTGGCCGCCGCCGGCATACCCACGTCGGGTTCGAGCGGTGCCGGCGGCAACCTCAACCTCAGCGCACTGCCCGACGCGGTGCAGCACATCGTGCGCAACGCGTACGGCGACGCCACCGGGCACATCTTCCTGCTCTCCGCGGCGATCGCGGTGGTCGGGGTGATCGCCGCCCTGCTGCTGCGGCCGGTGACCCTGCGGACCAGCCTCGACCTGCCCGACCGGGCGACGTCGGCCGGTCCCGCGGGGCGGACCACCTCCCAGAGCTGAACGAGACGGCGCGGGCGGGCGGTGGGCGTGGTCCGGGTCAGCTCCGGGGCCGCAGCAGTACGTTCAGCCGACCGCTGCGGAAACCACCGAGGTCGAGGGCGCAGAAGTCGAAGCCGGCGGCGCGTACCGCGGCGTCCAGCTCCGCCGCCACCGCCACGGCGTCCGGCAGCCGGTCCACCGGGAGTTCCACCCGGGCCACCGTCCCCCCGGCGTGCGACCGTACCCGGCAGACCGGGAAGCCGAGCCGGTGGAGTGCGGCCTCGGCGGCCTCGACCCGGCCGAGGAGTTCGGCGGTGACCGGCTCGCCGTAGGCGACCCGGGACGCGAGGCAGGCCATCGCGGGCTTGTCCGCGGTGACCAGCCCGAGCCGTCGGCTGATGTCCCGGACCAGCCGCTTGGTCAGGCCGGCGTCGACCAGGGGGGCGACCGCACCCCGGCGGGCCGCCGCGACCTGCCCCGGCCGGTGGTCGTCCAGGTCGTCGAGGTTGGTGCCGACCGCGACGGTCGCCGACGTGAGCGCGGCGAGCGGGGCCAGGGCGTCGAAGAGTGCCGACTTGCAGTGGAAGCAGCGGTCGGCGCCGTTGCGCACGTACTCCGGCCGGGTCAGCTCGTCGGTGGCCAGCTCCACGTGGGCGATGCCGTGCCGGCGGCAGAACTCCCGGGCGGCGGCCCGCTCGGCCGCGGCGAGGCTCGGCGACACCGCCGTCACGGCGACGGCCCGGCTTCCGAGCACCTCGGTGGCAACGGCCGCCAGCAGCGCGGAGTCGACGCCGCCGGAGAAGGCGACGAGCAGTCGCCGCTCGGCGCGCAACCGGTCGCGAAGCCGGTCGAGCGCGGCGTCGACCTCGGCGGCGTCGGCGGCGACCCGCTCCGGTGCGGCACGGTCCGGGACGGTCGGCACGGTGGCGCCCGGCTCCACGATCGTCATCTCGCCCTCCTGGTGGTGTCGTCAGACGAAGCACCGCCCGCCGTCGACGACGACGGTCTGGCCGGTGACCGCCGAGGCGGAGGCGAGCCAGACCACCGTGTCGGCGACCTCCTCCGGCTGGACCACCCGCCCCAGGGCGGTCGCGTCCAACAGCGCGGTGAGCTGCGCGTCGGTGAGCGAGGCGGTCATCCGGGACTCGACGGGGCCGGGTGCGACGACGTTCACCCGGATGCCGGCCCGGCCGAGTTCGCGGGCGGCGGAGCGGGTCAGGCCGATCAGCGCGGCCTTCGCCGCCGCGTAGTGTGGTCCGAAGGCCCCACCGGTCAGTGCGGCGACGCTGCTGAGGTTCACCACCGCACCGCCGACCCGGGACAGCGGCGCGACGGCGGCGCGGATGACCCGGAAGGGCGCGGTCACGTTGACCGCGAGGCAGGCGTCCCACTCGTCGTCGCGAAGCTCGGCGAACGGACGCGGGCGGGCCCCGCCGACACAGTTGACCAGCAGGTCGAGGCCGGGCCAGTCGGCGGGAAGGGCGTCGAGCAGCTCGTCGGCCCCACCGGGTGCCACCAGGTCGGCCCGGACCAGTCGCTCGACCCCGACGTCGCCTCCCAGGTCGCCGCGGTGGCAGTGCGCGACCACCCGCGCCCCCTCGGCGACCAGCCGGCGGACCACGGCCCGCCCGAGGTCCCCCGAGGCGCCGGTCACCAGCGCGTACCGGATCTGTCGCCGCCCGTCGGTGTTCGCGACGGACACGTCCCGCCCGGTGTCCACCGCCTCTCCTCTCGCGTTCACGTCCGTCACGTCGCGGACCCTCCGTCCGCCGCGCCGACCAGTGCCCGTGCCTCGAGCAGGAAGTCCCCGAGATGTCCCTCGTGCGGCAGGGACGGCCGGGTCCACCAGGGCGGGACCCCGCCGACCACCACCTTGTGGATCGAACCGGTGGCGACCGCCCGTTCGGCGACCGACCCGACGTCGCCGAGGAGCAGCACCACGAGCGAACGGCGCAGCGGCTCCACCCCGTCCTCCGGCCGCCACGGCGCCACCACGACGAACGGGAACGGCAGCTCCACCCCGACCGCCGGGTGCCGGGCGTTGTCGACGGCGAGCACGGTGCCGGACAGCGCCGCCGAGCCGTCGCCGAGGTCGGCGACCGTCGGCTGTCCCGGGTGGCGCCGGGCCGCCTCGGCGAGCCGGTCGACGGTGGCGGCGAGCGCGCGGGCCTCGGCGACCGGCCTGACCGGAAGCACCGCGTCCGGGTCGGTCGGCGGGAGCGCCGGCAGCTTCGCCAGTCGCTCGCCGAGCGCGGCGGCGACCTCGTCCACCGGCTGGTCGGTGAGGATGGCCGAGACGTTCGTGCAGCGGATGCCGGCGTCCCCGGCCACGGCCTGCGTGAGGGCGTCCAGTCGGTCCTCGGTCAGCGGACCGGCCAGCAGCGCCTTGCTGCGTCCGGGTCCCCGTACCGCCACGTCCCGGCGGTGCGCGTATCCGGAGGTCACCGCCTCACCGCCGTACACCACCGCGAGGTCCGCCTCCTCGACGAGGCATTCGGCGGTGGCGTGCGGACCGGGCAGCACCAGCAGCGGCGGCGGTGTGCCGTACGCCTCGGTCAGGGCGTGAGCCAGCCGGATCGGGGTGAACGGGTCCCGGGCACCCGGCCGGACCGCCACCCGCAGCCCGTACCCGAGGGCGCGCAGCCACGCCCCGTGCGTCGCGGGATGGTTGTTGGGTGCGATGACGGCGAGGGTCTCGCCGCGCGGCACGCGTCGGATGCACGCCCGTATCCCGTCGCTCTCCTCGACCCGGACGGCGAGGTCGGCGGCGGTGAGTGCGGGCAGCGCCGCGCACAGCTCCCGGAGTTCGTCCGCGGCCCGTGCCGCCACGGCCGCCGGAATGCCGGTGGCCAGGGCGAACCGTTCGTGGTACTGCTCGGGGGTCTCCCCGGCCAGGGTGCCCCGGGCGAACAGGTCCCCCGCCCGGGCGAGCGCGTCGGGGTCGTGCGTCGGCGCCGGCAGCTCGGCCAGGCCGTCCAGCAGCCGCCGGGCCAGCAGCGGCGGGGCCTGGGCGACCTCGGCGAGCGGGGCGCCGGTGACCGTGGACAGGGTGACCCGGTCCGCCGAGCCGCGCGGCCGGCCGGCCACCATCAGCGGTACGTCGTGCATCAGTAGACACCCTCGATGAGCGGACCCTCGGCCTTCGCGGCGGCGTACGGCCGGACGCCGGCCAGCCCGTCCCCGCCGTACCCCTGGGCCGGGGCGACCCGGATCGCGGTGTCCCGTTCGAGGACGGCCGGCAGGAACATGTCCCGGGTGAGCAGGTTGACCCGCACCCGGCCGCGTTCGCCGTACCCGACGACGCGTTCGGGCTGATCCGGGTCCACGACGTCCACCAGCGCGTACGGGTGGTAGGGCTGGAACACGCACGGCAGGTCGTCGCCGGCCTGCCGGGGCCGTTGCGGCGCGATGCCCATCAGGCTGTTGCCGTAGATCCCGACGACCGGGATGTCGGGGAAGATCTCCTCGGAGAGCAGCCGCAGGGTCTCGTCGCTGATGCTGGTGCCGCTCCAGATCAGCAGATCGAGACGCTTCGCCAGCAGTTTCTCCAGGTCACGTCGCTGGCAGGCGGCCTCGATCACCGGCGGGGTGGCGAACATGACCGTCACGTTCTGGGTACGCAGGACCTCCTCGGCCTGGTCGAGGACGTGCTCGACGTAGGTGCGGGCGGTGGCCCGGTCACCCGCGGCGAGGACCCGCCGCACCCAGCGAGGGTCGAAGTCGACGTAGAAGCAGGCCGCACCGCGCCGGGCGGCCAGCAGCCCGATCGACCGGCCGACGATGTGCGGCCCGGTGGGGCCGACGTGCAGCCAGTGTCCCTCGCCGCCGCCGTGCTGGCGCAGCACCGAGTCGACCCAGTCGAGCGCCCGCTCCCGGGAGGCGAGCTCGATGATCCGTTTCGGGGTGCCGAGCGTGCCGCCGGACTCGAAGACCCGCGGCGGAGACCCGGCGCAGCCGCGGGGGACCAGGTCCTCGACCGCCACCCGGGTCAGCGCGGTGCTCACGTCCGGGAACCGGGCGAGGTCGGCCCGGCCCGTCACGTCGCGCAGCGGGTCGAAGTCGAGGCGCCGGGCCAGGTCGAGCCAGAACGGGCTGCCGGTGCGCGGGTCGAAGTGCCAGCGCACCACCGCCCGGACCAGGTCGTCCACGGTGAACGGCGCGGCGAGGCCGAGGTCGTCGGCATCGGTACGGGTGGTCATCTCGCTCCTCCTCTCTCCGCGGGATCCGGTGCCGGTCCGGGCGGACCCGTCCGGCGGTGTGCCGTTGGCGGTGACCCGCCACGTGCGGCGCTCGATCCCGCCGGCCCGCTGTGGGCGCTCATACGGCGACCGGAAGGGACGAGCCGACGAGCGCGTCGACGCAGTTGCGGACGATCTGCCGGCCGTGGTCGGTGAAGATGGACTCGGGATGGAACTGGAGCCCGATCGTCGGGGCGTACCGGTGGGCCACGGCCATGATCTCCCCGTCGTCGGAGACCGCGGTGACCCGCAGGTCGTCCGGGACGCACCGGGCGTCGATGACCAGCGAGTGGTAGCGGACCACCGAGATGGCCGGAGGCAGGCCGGCGAAGGCGCCGGTGGCGTCGTGGAAGACGACCGAGCGTTTGCCGTGCATCGGGCGGCGGGCCCGGACGATCCGGGCGCCGGCGGCCTGCCCGATGCACTGGTGGCCCAGGCAGACGCCGAGGATCGGGAGCACCCCGGTGAACCGCCGTACCGCCTCCAGGGAGATCCCGGCCTGTTCCGGGGCGGCGGGCCCGGGCGAGATCAGCAGCAGGTCGGGCCGGGCGGCGGCGATGTCGTCGAGGTCGACCTCGTCGTTGCGGCGGACCACGGTCTCCAGGCCCAGCGCGCCGAGGTACTGCACCAGGTTGTAGACGAACGAGTCGTAGTTGTCGATGACGAAGATCATGCGGGCCTCCGGTCGGACGGGATGCCCAGCGCGCGGGCGGTGGCGGCGAGCTTCGCCAGGCACTCGGCGTACTCGTCGTCGGCGCGGGAGTCGGCGACGATGCCGGCCCCGGCCTGAAGACTCACCCTGCCGGGCCGCAGGACCGCGCTGCGGATCGTCAGGTACGTGTCGAGTTCGTCGGGGGCGATCAGGCCGACGGCGCCGGAGTAGAAGCCCCGGGCGGTGGGCTCCAACTCGTCGATGATCTCCATGGCACGTACCTTCGGCGCCCCGGTCATGGTCCCGGCGGGGAAGCACGAGCGGAGCACCGCCTCGGCACCGACCTCCGGGGCGAGCTCGCCGACGACGTTCGAGACCAGGTGCATCACGTGCGAGTACCGTTCGACCGTCATCACCTCGTCCACCACGACGGAGCCGGGCCGGCAGACCCGGCCGAGGTCGTTGCGGGCGAGGTCGACGAGCATCCGGTGTTCGGCCGCGTCCTTCTCCGAGCCGCGCAGCTCCTGTTCGTTGGCCTGGTCGTGGGCGGGTGTCCGGCCACGCGGGCGGGTGCCGGCCAGGGGGCGGAGCCGGGGCCGCCCCGCGCGCAGCGTGACGAAGGGCTCGGGCGAGGCGCCGACCACCGCCAGCGAGGGTCCCCGGTAGCAGAACTGGAACGGCGACGGGTTGACCGTGATCAGCCGGTGGTAGAGGTCCAGGCAGGACCATGTCGTGGCGATGTCCCACCGCAGTGAGAGGACGACCTGGAAGATGTCCCCGTCGAGGAGGTAGTCGTGGGCGCGGCGGACCGCCGCGGCGAAGCTCTCCCGGTCGAACGAGGCCCGGATCGGGGAGCACTCCGGCGTGCCCGCGCCCCCGAGCCGCCGTCCGGCCGCGCCGGCCGTCGCCCTCCGACCCGCCCCGGGCGGGCGGATGCGGGCCACCGCCTCGGCGGCATCCGCCGCCTCCGCGGGGGTGTTGCCGAAGCCGACGACCTCGCCCCCGCCGGCCGCGTCGAACGCCGCCACCGCCCGGGGCACCATGAGCAGGTAGTCCGGCACCACCCGGGGGTGCCGGCCGGGAAGCTTCTCGAACCCCCGGGCGGCCTCGTAGGACAGGAAGCCGAAGGCGGAGCGCAGCGGCGCCGGGACCGGGTCGGCGTACCGCAGCTCCGCGAGCAGCCGCATGATCCGGGCCAGCGGATCGGGACCGGGTGCGACCGCGAGTCTGCGGCGCGTCGCGTCCAGGGCGAGGATGCTGTCCCCGTACGCGACCACGCGCAGCAACGCGCCGATCGCCAGCAGCGTCGTGGGCCGGCCGGCCACCGGTACCGGACCGGAGAGCATGAACTCCCGGTCGCCGGGGAGCGCCGCCGCGTACGCCTCCGCGGTCGCGCCGTCGGGCAGCGCGCGCCGGGCCACGTGGACGTCAGGCATGGGCCGGCACCCGGAACTGGCTGCGCTCCATCGGGGTCACCTCGCGTCCCATGGCGTACCGGAACGCGGCGAGCTGGATCGCCCGGGGCGGACACCCCTCGATGTAGATGCCGAGGTCGCGCTGCTCGTACATGCAGTTGCCGACGAGCACCACCACGCCGCGTCGGGGTGGCGGTGTCGGGTGTGGCCCGGCGATCACGGTCATCTCACCCGGCCACCGGCGCAGTTCGTCGGCCAGCGCGTGCATCGCTCCGGCGATGTAGCGCTGGCAGGCCGGGCAGGCGCGGTCGGCGTAGACGTGGATGCCGGGCCGGGGTACCTCGATCCGTACCGGTGCGCGGCGCAGGGTGAACGCGACGTCGGCGAGCGACTCGCCGACGATCTCGATCTCGGCGGGGTCGATCGGTCCGAGACCGCGTCGGTGCGCGTCGGTGAGGTACGCGACCTCGGCCGGGTCGAACCCGGCGGCGGTGCCGACGACGGCATCCACCGCGACGGCGTTGGTGCCGGCGGCGACCAGGCCAACCGTCCGGGGCGTTCCCCTCATCGGGTAGTTGCCCTCGATGGCCACGGTCGCGTCGGCGACGACGAGGTGCTGCGGGCGCAGCAGGTTGAGGTCTACGGTGGACTCGTCCACCCCGGCCATGTGCACGATCCGGGTGGTGTACCCGGGCAGCAGGCCGACCAGGTTCTTCATCGCGTTGGAGTAGACGACGCTGGCGTGGGTCCGCAGCTGGGGCATCCCGATGAAGTAGTCACAGTCCAGGACGACGTCCGGGATCGCCATCGGCACCCGTAGCGAGGTGGCGCCGGGTATGTCGACCACCCGCAGCGGGCAGTCGTCCAGGCTGAGGATGCGGGCGTACCGGGCGGTCTCGTGGTCGCCGAGCAACTGGTAGATGTGCCGGGTGCGTTCGGCGACGATCACGCGGGCCCCGGTCGCCGCGGCGCGGGCGGCGACCGCGGCGACCAGGTCGCGGTTGGTCTGGAACTGGTCGGCGAGCTGGAACATGTTGGGCTTGACCAGCACGGTGTCCCCGGCGCCGAGGTGCCGCAGCGGATCGTCGAGCAGCTCCATCAGCCGGGCGACCGCGGCGTGGGCGGCGTCCCGGCCGGTGCCGGCCCGCGCCAGTGCGACCCGGGTCACCGATGCCCTTCCTCGATGACCACGGCGCGGGCCGGGGCGGCCTCGGCGCCGGCGACCTTGATCGGCAGGGCGACCAGCTGCACGACGGTCTCGCGCACCTCGTGCAGGTTGGTGATGTACTCCAGCAGCGGGATGCGGGCGCCGAGGAGCCGGTGGTGTACCGGGGAGGCGGCGTCGCCGGGCCGTTCGGTGAGGCAGTCGAACCCGACCAGGACGGCGCCGCGCTCGACGGCCCAGTCGGCGGCCGATGGCGTCAGGTACGGCGGGCGGTCCCAGTAGTCCGGAGCACCCCAGTTGTTCCGCAGGTAGTCGGTGCGGATCAGCAGCCGGTCCCCGGTCTGGAAGACGGCGCCGACCGCTGCCTCCAGGTCGTCGCCGGTCACCGGTTCCAGGTCACGCTTGTGCGACAGGTTGGCGACGCAGGCGCGTCCCACGAGCACCGAGAGCGGCACCGCGTCGATGCCCTCACCGGAGGGATCGAAGTGGAGGGTGTACTCGATGTGCGTGGCGTTGTGCGGGAACAGGTCGAAGCGGGAGAACGTGCGTTTGGTGCCGTTCGGGTCGGTCTCCGGGGTCATCGCCCGGTGCAGCGCGAACTTCGGGAACCAGTCTGCGGGGTACGACGGCATGCCCGGGTAGTAGCCGTGGGTGATGTCGATCAGACGGGTCATCCGCCCCTCCGTCACCTTGTGGATTCCGGCGCAGTCAGGAGCCGAACCTGATCGATATCTGGCTCCGTCAATGTCAGTGAAGCAGTGGTGGATGACAGCAGTCAACCCTGGGCATGACAATGGTAATGTCAACGAACGTCTATGGCCGGGTTCCGGATCCGGCCGCCGCCACGGACACGAGCGGAAGGCAGACGATGGCAGCCACAATCGCGGTATTCCGGGAGGGCATATCCGACGACGTGGTCGCGCGGACCGTGGCCACCCTGCGCGAGGCTGGGCATACCGGGGTGTCGTGCCTGATCGGCGGGCGCCGGTTGCTCATCTTCGACTCCGACGACAGCTCGGCGCTGGTCGAACGGCTGGAAGGGCTGCCCTGCATCGCCCAGGCCATGCTCGCGCTGGACGGCTCGCCGCTGGCCCGCCGCTTCGACCCGGAGGCCCGGACCGTGGTCGACATCGGCACCGCCCGGCTCGGGGACGGCACCATCGCGGTGCTGGCCGGGCCGTGCGCGGTGGAGAGCGCGGCGCAGCTGCGCGAGACCGCCACCGAGGTGGCCCGGCTGGGTGCCGTCGGGCTGCGTGGCGGTGCGTACAAGCCGCGTACCTCACCGTACGCGTTCCAGGGGCTGGGGGTGTCGGGCCTCAAGCTGCTCGCCGAGGTCGGCCGCGAGTGCGGGCTGCCGGTGGTCACCGAGGCCGTCGACGCGGCATCGGTGGCCGAGGTCGCCGAGCACGCGCAGGTCATCCAGATCGGGGCCCGCAACGCGCAGAACTTCGCGCTGCTCCGGGAGGCCGGGCGGGCCGGGCGCCCGGTGCTGCTCAAGCGGGGATTCGGGGCGACGGTCGACGAGTGGCTGGCCGCGGCCGAGTACATCCTCGCCGCCGGCAACGGCGCGGTGATCCTCTGCGAGCGCGGGATCCGCAGCTTCGAACGGAGCACCCGGTTCACCCTGGACCTGTCCGCGGTACCGGTGGTGAAGCGGTTGAGCCACCTGCCGATCGTGGTCGACCCCAGCCACGGGACGGGCCGCGACTACCTGGTACGGCCGATGGCGCTGGCGGCGGTGGCGGCCGGTGCCGACGGTCTCCTCGTCGACGTGCACCACAACGCCAGCGCCGCCCTGTGCGATCGGGAGCAGGCGCTCGGCATCACCGACTTCGCCGGGCTCCTCGACGATCTGGGCCGCCTCGCCACGGGTCTGGGTCGCCGGCTCACCCGGCCGACCCAGACCCGTTCGCTGGTGGGCTGAACCCGACCTACCGGGACTGGTGCAGGCGGTCGACCGCCTGCCAGGCCCGGGAGGCCCACCGGTAGGCGCCCATCCCCTCGTACGTCTGGGCGGCCGAGCGCATCTGCTCGATCGCCGGGCCGGGGCGCCCCAGTTCGGCGAGGGCCTGCGCGTGCAGCTCCAGGACCCGGGCCCGGTCCACCGGGGTCAGCGCCGGTGTGGTCGAGGCGAGCAGGGTGACGCAGCGCCGCTCGGCCTCCTCCGGGTCCCCGCTGGCCAGCGCGTAGCGGGCGGTCACGACCGCCAGGCGTAGCCGTTGGTTGGGCTGGTTGTGGTGGCGCAGTGCCTCCTCGGCCTGCGCCATGTACGACCGCACCCGCGCCAGGTCCGCCCCGGCGGACAGCAGGACCGAGGCTGCCGAGCGGCAGAACCACACCCACTCGCCGCGGTTGAGGAACCCCTCCGCCAGCTCCTCTGCGCGGGCCAGGTGCGACACGGCCTGCTCGGCGTTGCCGATCACCGCGTAACCGGCCGCGGCGGACCAGTGCGCCCAGCCGATGGTGGCCGGCCGGCCGGCCCGGGTCGCCGAACTGATCATCTGCTCGACCAGGTCGTCGATCTCCTCCACCTCACCGAGGTCGCAGCGGAGGACGACCAGCATGCCGAGCGCCCGGATGTGCTCGGTGGTGCCGTCCCGACCCTCCATCCGGAGCAGGTCGAGAGCCTCCCGCAGGGTCTGCTCCGCCTGGCGCAGCCGGCCGGTGTCCCAGGCGACGTCCGCCAGCGAGGTCAGCACCCGTAGCCGTACGTCGGGAACCTGCTGCCGGGTGATCCGGGCCAGGTCGTCGAGGAGCGCGAACCGCGTCGCGTCCTCGCCGAGGGACTGCAGGACGTTCTCCAGCGACAGCCCGGCCGAGGTCATCCAGTGGGTGTCGGCCCTGGCCGCCGCCTGACGGTAGATCTGCTCGAAGGCGTCCCGGGCGGCCTCGGTGTCGCCGAGGTCCATCGCGGTCTGGGCGCGGAGCTGCAGCGAGAGGTAGTCGTCGTCGCGCCGACCGGTTCCGCCCTCGGAGCCGGTCAGGTCGGTGCCGGTCAGCTCGGACGGCGACACGCCGAGCCGTCTCGCCAGCAGCAGAACGATTTCCAGACTCGGGGTCCGCTTGCCGGACTCCAGCATGGAGACGTAACTGGGATTGGCTACTCCCTCGGCGAGTTCGGACTGGGAGAGCCCGCGGCGTAACCGGATCTCGCGCAGCCGGCGGCCGAACTCGGGCTGCGCGACAGAACCGGAGAATGCGTTCATGTCAGGTCCATCGTGGCAACAACGACTCGCTTACTCTGCGCAGTCGAGATGGGCAAAGAGACTAGTGTATGGGCGGTAGGGAGGGTGCATCTGACCTGGTTGACCATGGGTTGATGTGATGGGCGGCCGTTCCGCCGATGCACCGAATAATTACTTTCCGTGATGATCCATGGTGCGGCCCGCTGACGTCACGGGGCCGGTCATCGCGGTGTGCGGAATCGCGGGGCGGAGCGTCGGTCGACCGCTCCCTGGTGCCCTGGTCGGTCGGCTGCACTACCCTCTGGTCGAACGGCGAGTTGATCGTGGGAAGGGCTTCCTGGTGGGCGATGGGCTTCTGCTGATCGTCGAAAGTGGATTCCAGAACCACCGGGAGTACATCTTTCGCGCGTTGAGCGGCCGGCACCGACTCTGGCTGCTGACCGCGCAGCAGCCCACCTGGGAGCTTCCCTACCTGGCCGGTCACACCGTGGTGGACACGATGTCGGTGGCGGCGCTGGTCGCGGCGGTGCGCGCGCTCCGGGCCCCGGTCGCCGGGGTGCTCTGCTACGACGAGCTGCGGGTGGTGCCGGCGGCGGGGTTGGCCCACGCCCTCGGCCTGCCCGGGCCGTCACCGCAGGCCGCCCAGGCGTGCCGGGACAAGGGGATCTGCCGCCGACTGTTGGCCCGAGCCGGTGTCCCACAGCCGCGGTCGGTCCCGGTCAGCGACCTGGCCGGCGCGGCCCGGGCCGCCGACGACCTCGGGTATCCGGTCGTGGTCAAGCCCCGGGACATGGCCGGCAGCGTCGGCGTGTGCCTGGTCGAGGACGCGGTGCAGCTCGCCGACGCGGTGCGCCGCGCGTCGGAGGTCACCTTCGCCGGCGTACCGCGGCATGCCGGTCTCCTGGTCGAGGAGTACCTGGTCGGCCCGGAGATCAGCGTCGACACGGTGGTACGGGACGGCCGGGCGGTGCCGGTGATCGTGGCCCACAAGAGCCAGGACCTGAAGCCGACGTTCGAGGAGACGGGGCACCTGGTACGGGCCGGTGACGAGCTGCTCGCCGACGAGGCGCTGGTGGAGACGCTGGCCGCGGCACACCACGCCATCGGCTGGACGTACGGGATCACCCACACCGAGGTGAAGCTGACCGCGTCGGGACCGCGGATAGTCGAGATCAACGGGCGGTTCGGCGGCGACCTGATCCCGCGTCTCGGGCAGCTTGCCACCGGAATCGACCTGGTGGAGGCGGCGACGGCGCTCGCCCTCGGCGACGCCCCGGTGCTCACCCCGAGTCGCACCTGTACGGCCGCGATCCGCTGGCTCTATCCGGCACATGACATGCGGGTCACCGACATCCGCGTCGACTGGTCGGCGATGCCGCCCGGCGTCTGGGAGCTGAAGCTGTTCGTCGCTCCGGGACAGCGGCTGAGGCTGCCACCCCGCCAGCACGTCCTGGATCGGCTCGGGTTCGCCATCGCCGTCGGTGACCTGCCGGAGTCCTGTCGGCGCACGCTGGAACTGGTGCCCCGCGCGGTCCGGGTGACCGGCACCCGGCTGGCGTCGCAAGGCTGACCACGCCGGCCGGTCCACCCGGCCGGATGAGATCAACTTGCATCAATCAAAACCTGCTCTTGAAGTCGTCGCGCGAGTGGGTTTACATGAAAGTATGACAAGAGTCAGGGATGCTGCTGTCTGTAGTCAAGAGAGCGGCGTCGACGAAACGGAAGAATCGTCCGCGCCTCGCGTCCGATCCGTCAGCAGCTCCCCGGAACCCGCGCCGCCACAGGGCGCCTGCGCGTCGGAGCCCGCCGACGCGGAGTCCGTCGCCGACGGCTGCGCGGTCGAGGCGTTCCGGCGCGGCATCACCCTGGTGCGGCAGCGGTCGCGCTACTTTGGCCCGGCGAAGGAGACCTGCCTGGCCCTGGCCGAGGCCGCGCTCGCCGCCGCCACGCTGACCGGTCCGCACGGCGGCTGCAGCTGCCGACCGGAGGAACGCTGCCCGGTGTGCCACCTTCGCGAGGTGTTCGACGGTGCGCGGGCGGCGGTCAGCACCGCCCGGTTCGCGGTGGTCGCCGCCGCCGACCGGCAGCGGCTCGCCACCGGCGTCGACTGTGCCTGCTCGGGATCGGACCGATGAACGAGCCAGACCGCGGCGCGAAGATCATCGCCACGTTCCGCGAGGCGCCGACGCCGGCGCGGATCCTCATCTTCGGGATGCTCATCAACCGGATGGGCGCCTTCCTGCCGTTCTTCCTGGTGCTCTACCTGACCGACCGTGGCTACTCGGCCAGCGACGCCGGTCTCGCCCTCGGTGCGTACGGCTTCGGCGGGGTGGTCGGCGGCCTGGTCGGCGGCTGGCTCACCGACCGGATCGGCTGCCGCCGCACCATCGTCTACAGCTCGGCGGCGACCGGGGTGCTGACCGCCGCGATCTACCACCTGCCCAACCTGCCCACGGTGGTCGTCGTGGTCGCGCTGGTCGGCGTCCTCGGCTACGCCTACCGCCCGGCCTCGTCGGCGCTGCTCGCCGACATGGTGCCGCCCAGCCGCTACACCATGATCTTCGCGATGTACCGGCTCGCGTCCAGCGTCGGCACCGCGACCGGTCCGCTGATCGGGGCCGCACTGGTGGCGTGGAGCTTCGGCGCGCTGTTCTGGACCGAGGCGCTCGTGCTGGTGGCACTGGCCGTGCTGGCGCACGCCCTGCTGCCGGCCGACGTCCGGGCCACCGGGTCGGTGTCGGCGGAGCCGGACGGCGCCGGGGCGTCCACCGCGCCGGACGCCCCGGCCGGCGGATCGGACGAACCGGCCCCGGCCCGCGGCACGATGTTGCGGGACCGCCGGTTCATGCTCTTCCTCGCCACCGTGTTCGTGGTGACCCTCGTCTACTTCCAGCACCTGTCGACGCTTCCGCTGCACGTGGTCGACTCGGGGTACACCACCGCCCTCTACGCCACGCTCCTGAGTCTCAACGCGATCGTGGTGACCACGTGCGAGCTGCCGCTGACCAAGATCGTGCAGCGTTGGTCGTTCCGGACCGCGCTCGCGTTGAACTACGCGTTGATCGGCGTCGGCATGGCCCTGTACGCCGTTCCGTGGGGTGTCGTCGGGATCTACGTCGCGACGCTGGTCTGGACGCTCGGCGAGATCATCGGCGCACCGACCTTCTTCTCCTACCCGGCTCGCGTCGCCCCGCCGGGCATGCGGGGCCGTTACCTCGGCGCGGCCAGTGCCATGCAGAACCTCGGCTTCGCCATCGGGCCCGCCGTCGGCACCATGCTCTGGACGCAGACCGGCCGCGCCTTCTGGTTGGTCTGCGGAGCCGTCTGCATGGTGTCGCTGCTCGGCATCCGTGGCGGCGTGCTGCCCGGCAACGCCCTGTCCAGCACCGCCCCCGCTCCCACCGCCACCCCCGACCGGGTCGGCAAGCCGGAGAAGAGCGCCCTGGAGGCTTCATGAAGACACTGTTGATCGTCGCGTCGTCCGCCAACCCCGACCTGCTGCGCACCCCACGCGAGCTCGGCCTGAGGGTCGTGGTCGCCGCCCGGCAGGCACCCGCCGATCCCGCCCTCTACGACGCGCACCTGGCCGTCGACGAGATGGACGAGCGGGCCGTCGCCGCGGCCGTCGGCGACTACGTGGCGGCCGGCCACCGGATCGACGCGGTGGCCTGCTTCCACGAGGGGGCGCTGCGGGCGGCGGCCCGGGTCGCCGCGGATCTCGGGCTGCCGGGCAACTCCCCGGAGGCGGCGCTGCGGATGCGGGACAAGGCCGCGACCATGGACGCGCTGCGCGCCGCCGGGGTGCCGTGCCCCCGCTCCGAACTGGTCGGCTCGGCGGCCGAGGCGGTGGCCGCCGCCGACCGCATCGGCTACCCGGTGGTGGTCAAGCCGCAGTCCAGCGCGTCGAGCCAGGGAGTGGTGAAGGCCGCCGACGCGGCCGCGGTCGCCGCCGCGTACGAGATGGTCAGGAGCCTGCCGGAGCGCGCCGAGTTCCGGCAGGGCGAGTACGCGGTGCCGAACGTCAGCGCCATCTACATGGACCCGGAGCGGCGGGGCGTGCTCGTACAGGAGTTCCTCGACGGTCCCGAGTACGCCGTCGACGTGGTCTACACCGGCGGTGAGGTCTTCGTGCTCGGTATCCACGACAAGCCCTCGGAGTGGGAGGGCGACTACTTCATCGAGCGCGTCTACGTGACCCCGCCCGACCTCGACGCGGAGGCGTACGCCGGGCTGGTGGAGATCTCCACCGCCGCGCTGCGGGCGGTCGGGGCGGACACCGGCGCAGCCCACATCGAGGTGCGTCGCACCGCCGACGGACCGAAGATCATCGAGATCAACGGCCGCCTCGGCGGCACCACCGCCTTCGTGCAGGAGTCGCTGCGCGCCGCCACCGGCGTGTGGGGGCCCCGCGAGTACCTGCGGGCGGTGCTCGGTGAACGCCCGGAGGTGGCGCCGCCGCGTCGGACCGCCGGATTCACCGCGCTGCTCGCCGACCGGACCGGCCGGATCCTCGGCTTCGAGGGGGAGGAGGAGACCCGACGCATCCCCGGCGTGGAGGCGATCCGCTGGATGGCAAGGCCCGGTGACGACGTCGTCATCGAGTATCCGGCCAACCCCGTCTCCTGCTTCGCACTCGTCCTGGCCACCGGTGACAGCAGGAAGGACGTCCTCGAGGCACTGGCCAGTGCCGAACGCACGCTGCGTCCGGTGCTGAGTACGGCGGACTGAGCCGCCGGGGGCCATCCCCCATAGATCGATAAATTTCCATATTCAGAGTATTCGTCCACCCGACCCGTCCACCCGCACCGAACCACCACCACCCACCCACACCCACACACCGCACCCGACAACACCCACACCCACACACACCCAACACCTGCACACCCACCGCCCGGCCGCCGTACCGCCGGGCGGGCGACCCGGCTCGTCCTCGAACCGTGGTCGCAGGGCACACCGTCATCCCCTCCAACGGAAGGAACGCCCATGCTCGTGCTCGGGGTGAATCTCAGCCACGACCGGTCGGCATGTCTCCTCCGCGACGGCGAGGTCGTCGTCGCCGTCGAGGAGGAACGACTCGACCGGATCAAGCACTCCGAAGGTTTCATGATCGCCGGCCACTTCGAGCGGCTGACCAAGGTGATCCCGATGAAGGCGATCACCTACTGCCTCGACGCCGCCGGTGTCGGCATCGACGAACTCGACCTGGTGGTGGGCAACCGTCCGCTCAGGGACGGCGCGGTGGAGCGCCTGCGGCGGGAACTGCCGATCCGCGACAAGACCAAGATTCGTTCCCTGCCGCTTCCCTCGCACCACCTGGCCCACGCCTACTGCGGCTACTTCACCTCGCCGTTCGAGGACGCCGCGGTCCTCGTCGTGGACGGGGTCGGCAGCCGCATCCCCGGCAGCGGGCGGATCGAGAAGCACACCATCTTCTCGGCGGAGGGGACCACACTCACCCGCGTCGTGAGCGCGACGTACGCCGCAGACGCCAGCGACGTCGGCCTCGGACTCTTCTACGAGTTCTTCACCGCCAAGCTGGGCTTCGTCACCCGCTGGGGCCACCCCAACTGGGGCATGTACGGCTGCGGCGGCTACACCGAGGCCGGCAAGACGATGGGCCTCGCCCCGTACGGCCGGCCACGGCCGGACTGGGGGACGCTGCTGCACCTCGACGGGGACGACGTCCGGGTGGACGTCGCCACCCTGGAGAAGGCGTACGCCGAGTGGTACGCCGCCGAGGGCAACGGGTACGACCCGGCCGCCCCGGAGTCCTGGAACTGCCAGTTCGCGATGGACGTCGCCCGCAAGGCACAGGACGAGCTGGAGACGGCGATGCTGCACCTGGCACGGCGGGCCCGTGAGGTCACCGGCCGCTCGCGGCTCTGCCTGACCGGCGGGGTGGCGCTCAACTCGGTGGCGAACCAGCGGATCGCCGCCGAGGGGATCTTCGACGACGTCTTCGTCGCCCCGCCGGCCGGTGACGCGGGGATCGCGATCGGCTGCGCCGCCTACGGCTACCACGAACTGCTGCGCGGCGGCCGGAGGCGGTATCTCGCCTCGGCCGGCGTCGGTCGGGTCTACTCGGACGACACGGTGCGGGCCGCGCTGGACGCGGTCGCCGACCGGGTCGAGTTCCGCGAGGCCGGCCTCGACGAGGTCGCCGACCTGCTCGCCGAGCACCGGGTGGTCGGCTGGGTGCAGGGCGGCTCCGAGATCGGCCCCCGGGCGCTCGGCCAGCGCAGCATCCTGGCCGACCCGCGGCACCCGGCGATGCGCGACTACCTCAACATCGTGGTCAAGCACCGCGAGCCGTTCCGGCCGTACGCGCCGTCGGTCCTCGCCGAGCACGCCGACGAGTGGTTCGACATGGTCGTCGACAGCCCGTTCATGCTGTTCGTGCCGAAGGTCCGCGAGGACCGGCAGGCCAGGGTGCCGGCGATCACCCACGTGGACGGCACGGCACGGGTGCAGACGGTCAAGGCCGAGGTCAACCCCCGCTACCACGCGTTGATCAGCGCGTTCCACGAGCGGACCGGTGTTCCGTTGGTGCTCAACACGTCGTTCAACGACGCGGGCGAGCCGATCGTGGAGACCCCGGCGGACGCGGTGCGGACGTTCCTCAACACCGAGCTGGACTACCTCTACATCGGTCCCTACCTGGTGCAGAAGCGGGATCGGGTGCTCCCGGAGACGCACCCGGCCCGTGAGCCGTTGACCGAAACGGTCCCGTCGTGACCAGCCAACTGGCCGGGACCGCGCCGGCGACCGGGAGAGAGTCCGGCCCGGTGACGCTGCAGCGCGGACTGCGCTCCCGGCAGATCAGCATGATCGCGATCGGCGGCGCCGTCGGCACCGGACTCTTCCTCGGTTCGGCGGTGACGTTGAACCTGGCCGGGCGGGCCGCCGTCGTGACGTACGCCGTCGGGGCCGTCGTCGCGCTCGCCGTCATCTACGCGGCGATCGAGATGGCGATCGCCCACCCGGACGTCAACGGGTTCGGCGGGATGGCGCACCGCTATCTCGGGCCGCTCGCCGGCTTCGTGGTCCGGTGGCTGTACTGGGTCGTGGTGACGGTCACCATGGGGGCCGAGGCGGTGGCGGTCGGGGTCTACCTGAGGTACTGGTGGCCGGGGCTGCCACTGTGGATACCGGTCCTCGTCGCCGCCGGCGCGGTCGTGGCGGCCAACCTGGCAACCGTGCGGCTCTTCGGCAACGCCGAGTACTGGCTCTCCATGATCAAGGTATCCGCGATCGTGGTCTTCCTCGTTCTCGGCGTCACCTACCTGGTCGCCGGGCTGCCCGGCCGGCCGTCACCCGGCCTCTCCGCCTGGACCGACTCGTCCTCGTTCCTGCCACACGGGCTCGCCGGGCTGGGCACCGCGATGATCTTCACGATGTTCAGCTACGGCGGCACGGAGGCGGTGGCGCTCACCGCCAACGAGTCGGTCGACCCCCGGCGGGACCTGCCCAAGGCGGCCCGGTGGACGGTCCTCCGGCTCGGACTGTTCTACGTACTGACGATATTCGTCATCGTCTCCGCGCTCGCCGCGCTGGGCACCCCCACCGGGGAACTCGCCGCCAGCCCGTTCGTCGTGATCCTGGACTGGGTGGGGCTGCCGGCCGCGGCGGCGGTGATGAACTTCGTCGTGCTGACGGCGGCGCTGTCCGCGCTCAACACGCTGATGTACGTCGCGGTCCGGACGCTGTACTCGTTGGGCGTCGACGGGCAGGCCCCGGCCTTCACCAGCACGCTGTCCCGCCGGGCGGTACCGACCGGCGCGGTCCTCGCCTCGGCGGGCGGGGTGGCGGTCGCGGCAGCCGTCAGCGCGCTCTCCCCGGACACCGCCTTCGCGAAGATGCTCGGGGTGTCGTCGTTCGGCGGCCTCGCCTGCTGGGCGCTGATCCTGGCCACGTACCTGGTGTTCCGGCGCCGGCGGGCCGGTGGGGACGGCGACACCGGTTCCGGGTTCCGGCTCGCCGGAGGCGTGGTGACCAGCACCGCCACCCTGGCCGTGCTCGTCGCGGTCCTGGTCGGGATGGCGTTCGTACCGACGTTCCGGGACGCGTGGTACGTCGGCGCGCCGTTCGTTCTGGCGATCGTCGTCGCGTACCTCGTCACCCGGCGTCGCCGGACCGCCGGGTAACCCCCACCGCCCGGCGCACCTGGGCGGCAGGCGGCGGCCCGGGTGCGCCGGGCCGACTACCGCCCGCTGTCGGCGGCGGCCCGGCCGGTCGGTCCGGGCGGCCGGGCCGCCGCGGTCCGGGCGGCGGCGTCGCGTACCTCGTCGAGCACCTGACGCAGCGGCCGGCCCGTCGCCGTGGCCGCCGCGCGGGCCTCGTCGTACTCCGGCTGCACGGTCACCACCGCACCGCCGAGGAGGCCGCGTTTCACCCCGACCGACTGGCCGTGGTACTCGACCACCACCCGGTCGCGGGGCAGCGCGAACCGGCGTACCGGGTGGGACCGGACCCCCAGCGCGGAGGTGTGCCGGAAGATCGCCTCGGTGACCGCGTCGACCACGGCCGGCGCGGCGAGGACGGTGAGGACGTGTCCGGGCCGGCCCTTGTGCATCAGCGCCGGCACGCACCAGGCGTCGGCGGCGCCCAGTGCCCGCATCGTGGCCAGCACCTCCGGCCACAGCCGCGGGTCCAGGTCGTCCACGCTGGTCTCCAGCACCACCAGGTCGTCGCCGCGCGGCGGGTCCGCCGCGGCGGCGCCCTCGGCGAGGACGACGCGGAGCACGTTGGCGTGGGTCGCCGGGTCGCGGCGGCCGGCACCCGTTCCGATCCGGCGCGGCGTACCGGCCGGCAGCGGCCCGAAGCCGGTGGCGAGGGTGGCGAGCAGGGCCGCCCCGGTCGGCGTGCACAGCTCACCGGTCCCGACGTGCGCGGCGGTCGGCATCCCGGCCCCGGCGAGCAGCGCCAGGACGGCCGGCGGTGGGACCGGCAGCGGGCCGTGCGCGGTGGTGACCGAGCCGCCGCCGACCGCGACCGGCGAGACCACCACCTCCGCGCCGAGCAGGCCGAGCGAGTGCAGCGCGAGCGCGCAGCCCAGCACGTCCACGATCGCGTCCAACGCGCCGACCTCGTGGAAGTGCACCTGGTCACGGTCGATCCCGTGCACCGCGGCCTCCGCGTCGGCCAGCCGGGTGAAGACCCGGCGGGCGAAGTCGGCGGCGGGTGCGGGTACCGGGTCGAGCAGGGCCAGGATGTCGGCGAGGGTGCGGTGGTGCCGACTGGGCGGCACCTCGACGTCGGCACGCAGCGCGCGCAGCCCGTGCCGGCGGGTCTCGTGGAACTCCACCCGCACCGGCTCCACGGGTAGCCGGCTGAGACCGTCGAGGACGAGGTCGCGGTCGGCCCCGGCGTCGACCAGCGCGGCGAGCAGCATGTCGCCGGCGGCGCCGTTGCTGGCGTCGATCCAGGCGACGGTGCTCATCGGTGGTCCCCCCCGTCACGCCGCACCCCGGTCGGCGGGTGCGCGTCGACGGGTTCCCTCGGACGCGAGGGCGCGCCGGCCGGCCGCCCGGGCGATCCGGGCGGCGGCGACCCCGGCGCCGAAGCCGTTGTCGACGTTGACGCACAGCACCCCGGGAGCGCAGGAGTTGAGCATGCCCACGAACGCGGCGAGGCCGTCCAGGTGCCAGCCGTAGCCGACGCTGGTCGGCACCGCGATCAGCGGTACGCCGACCAGGCCGCCGAGCACCGACGGCAGCGCGGCCTCCATCCCGGCGACCGCGACCACCGCGTCGGCGGCGGCGATCCGGTCCCGCTGCGCGAGCAGGCGATGCAGCCCGGCCACGCCGACGTCGACCACCAGGTCCGGTGTGGCGCCGAAGACCCGGACGGTGGTGGCGCACTCCCGGGCGACCGGCAGGTCGGAGGTGCCGGCGCAGACGACCGCGACGGTGCCGACCGGCGCCGGGGGCGTGCCGAGCGTGGCGGTCCGGGCCACCTCGTCGACCACCGCCGCCGGCAGGTCGGCGCGGAGCCGGGCGACGGCCGGCGGGGCCAGGCGGGTCGCGAGCACCGCCCGGTCGGGGTGGGCGGCGGCCAGTCTCCGGAGGGCGATGACCACCTGCTCGGGCGTCTTGCCCTCGCCGAAGACGACCTCCGGGTCGCCGGTCCGCCCCGCCCGGTCAAGGTCCAGCCGGGCGAACCCGAGGTCCGCCTCGCGCTGCCTGATCTCACCCACCCTGCCTGACTATAGTCAGCAGATCGACCGACGGAAATGCCGACGGGTCCGCGGGCTCAGCCGAGCTGCCCGACCTCCGCCTCGATCGCCGCGCGTAGCGCGGGTCCGGTCACCACCGCCTTCGCCGCCTCCAGCACCGGGGCGAGGAAGATGTCCGGGCCCGGCTCCCCGGCGAAGTCCCGGACCGCCGCCAGCGCGGCCCGGCCGGCGGGGGAGGGGGTCAACGGGGCACGCAGCTGCAGCCCGCGTACCCCGGCGACCAGCTCCACCGCCAGCAGGCTGGCCAGGTTGTCCAGCACGGTGCGCAGCTTCCGGGCCGCCGCCCAGCCCATCGACACGTGGTCCTCCTGCATGCCGCTGGTGGGCAGGGAGTCCACCGAGGCCGGGACGGCGAGGCGTCGGTTCTCCGCCACGATCCCGGCGGCGGTGTACTGGGCGATCATCAGCCCGGAGTTGACCCCGGCGTCCGGGGAGAGGAACGCCGGCAGGTCCCGGGATCGGGCGACGTCGAGCAGCCGGTCCACCCGGCGTTCGGCGATCGCCCCGACCTCGGCGGCGGCGATCGCCAGGAAGTCGGCGGCGAAGCCCAGCGGGGCGCCGTGGAAGTTGCCGGTCGACTCGACCCGGCCGTCCGGCAGGACCACCGGGTTGTCCACCACCGACGCCAGCTCCCGCGCGGCCACCTCGGCGGCGAAGGCGAGAGTGTCCCGGGCCGCCCCGGCCACCTGCGGCGCGCAGCGCATCGAGTACGCGTCCTGCACCGCGTGTGACAGGTCGTCCCGGTGCGAGTCCATGATCTCCGAGTCCTGCAGCAGCCGGTAGATGTTCCCCGCGGAGACCGCCTGCCCCGGATGTGGACGGATCGCGTGCAGCTCCGGCAGGAACGGCCGGTCCGAGCCGAGCATCGCCTCGATCGACAGCGCCGCCGTCACGTCCGCCATCGTGAACAGGTGCCGGGCGTCGGCGATCGCCAGCAGCAGCATCCCGAGCATCCCGTCGGTGCCGTTGACCAGCGCCAGCCCTTCCTTGGCGGTGAGCGTCACCGGGCGCAGCCCGGCCTCGCGCAGCGCCTCGGCCGCGTCCCGCCGGCTCCCGTCCGGGCCCAGCACCCAGCCCTCGCCGAGCAGCACCAGCGCGCAGTGCGCCAGCGGCGCCAGGTCACCGGAGGCGCCGAGCGAGCCGTGCTCCGGCACCCAGGGGGTGACGTCGGCGTTGAGCAGGTCGACCAGGGCCTGGGCGAGCTCGGGGCGTACCCCGGAACGGCCCAGCGCCAGCGAGCGGACCCGCAGCAGCAGCATCGCCCGGACCACCTCCCGGGGCATCGGGGCGCCGACCCCGGCGGCGTGCGACCGGATCAGCGCGTGCTGCAGCTCGGCCCGGCGTTCCGGGGCGACGAAGGTGGTGGCGAGCGCGCCGAACCCGGTGGAGACCCCGTACACCGGGCGGCCGGTCTCCTCGATGCGGTCCACGACCGCCCGGCTCGCCGCCATCGCGGCGACGGCGGCCGGGTCGAGGACCACGGTGGCGGTACCGCGGGCCACCGCGAGAACGTCCTCGGCGGTGACCCCGGTCGGGGTGACGGTGACGACGGGTCGGGTCACGGTCGACATTGCGGCACTCCGTTGTGCAGGACCTGGCTGATCAGTGGCACCCCCGGCCGGTAGGCCAGGTGCACGTACGAGGGGGCGGCGAGGATGCTCAGGTCGGCCGGCACCCCGGGCCGGAGCACCCCGAGATCGTCGCGGCGCAACGCCCGCGCGCCGCCCGCGGTCGCCGCCCACACCGCCTCGGCCGGGGTCATCCCCAGCTCCCGGACGGCCAGCGCGATGCAGAACGGCATCGACGAGGTGTACGACGACCCGGGGTTGCAGTCCGTGGCCAGCGCCACCGTGACCCCCGCGTCCAGCAGCCGCCGTGCGTCCGGGTACGGCGACCGGGTGGAGAACTCCGCCCCGGGCAGCAGGGTCGCCACCGTGTCCGAGGCCGCCAGCGCCTCGACGTCGCGGTCGTCCAGGTGGGTGCAGTGGTCGACGCTCGCCGCGCCCAGCTCCACCCCGAGCCGCACCCCCGGCCCGGGGCCGAGCTGGTTGGCGTGGACCCGGACGCCGAGACCGGCGGCCTGCCCGGCGGTGAGGACCGCGCGGGTGTGGTCGGCGTCGAAGGCACCCCGCTCGCAGAAGACGTCGATCCACCTCGCGTACGGCAGCGCGGCGCGCAGCATCGGCCCACAGACCAGCCCGACGTAGTCGTCCGGCCGCTCGGCGTACTCGGGTGGGACCACGTGCGCGCCGAGGAACGTCGTCTCGGTGGTGAACTCGGCGGCGATCCGCAGCGACCGGGCCTCGTCGGCGACGCTGAGCCCGTACCCGCTCTTGATCTCGATCGTGGTGGTGCCCTGCCGCAGCGCCTCGGCGCGCAGCCGCGCGACGGTGGCGCGCAGGGTCGCGTCGTCGGCGGCCCGGGTGGCGGCGACCGTGGTCCGGATCCCGCCGCCGGTGTACCGCGCGCCGGCCATCCGGGCGACGAACTCGCCCGCCCGGTCCCCGGCGAAGACCAGGTGCGCGTGGCTGTCCACGAATCCGGGGAGGACGGCGGCGCCGTCGGCGTCGATCCGGCGGTCGGCGGCCGGCGCGGGGCGGGCCGGACCGATCCAGGCCACCCGGCCCTCCTCGACCACCAGCGCCGCCCCGCGCAGGATGCCGAGCGGTCCGCCCTCGCCGCTGTCGGCCACGTTGGTGACCAGCTCGCCGATGTTGTCGATCAGCAGGCTCACCGGGCCCTCACCCCGTCACCGCCGCGACCGCGGCCACCAGCGCCCGCGGTACGTCGATCGTCGTGTGTCGGCCGTCCCGCACCACCACCCGCCCGTCCACCAGTACGTCGGTGACGTCGGCGGCGGTCGCCGCGTACAGGATCCCGGCCGGTGGCACGCCGGCGGTCCGTGGGCTGTCCCGCCGGACGGTGACCAGGTCGGCGCGGGCGCCGACGGCGATCGTCCCGGCGTCCGACCAGCCCAACGCGGCGTGCCCGGCGGCGGTCGCGGCGCCGAGCAGCTCCGCCGCGGTGAAGTGGCCCCGGACGTGCGACGCCAGCCGCTCGTCCAGCTCCAGCGCGCGAACCTCCTCGAAGAGGTCGACCACGGCGTGGCTGTCGCTGCCCAGGCTGACCGGGCAGCCGGCGTCGGCCAGGGCCCGGCCCGGTCCGATGCCGTCGGCCAGGTCCCGCTCGGTGGTCGGGCAGAGGCAGACCCCGGTGCCGGTGTCGCCGAGCACCGTCCGGTCCGCGGCGGTCAGGTGGGTGGCGTGGACCGCCGTCGTGGCCGGGCCGAGCGCCCCCGCGTCGGCCAGCAGCGCGGTCGGGGTTCTCCCGTGGTGCTCCCGGCACGCCGCGTTCTCCGCCGGCTGCTCCGACAGGTGCACGTGCAGGGGTACGCCGCGCCGCGTCGCCCACGCCGCCACGGTCGGGATCTGGTCGGCGGGGACCGCCCGGACCGAGTGGATCGCCGCCCCGACCCGCACGTGCCGGCCGGCCGGTGCGAACGCGGAGACCCGCTCGGCCCAGCCGGCGGCGTCGCCGTCGCCGAACCGGCGTTGCGGTCCGGTCAGCGGCTGCCCGTCGACGGAGGCGGTCAGGTAGCACGTGTCCAGCAGGGTGATCCGGATCCCGGCCGCGGCGGCGGCCTCGACCAGCGCGGCGCCCATCGCGTTCGGGTCGTCGTACCGGCCGCCGTCGGGGCGGTGGTGCAGGTAGTGGAACTCGCCGACGCAGGTGACCCCGGCCAGTGCCATCTCGGCGTACACGGCGGTGGCCAGGGCCAGGTAGCGCTGTGGGTCGAGCCGGCCGGCGACCGCGTACATCCGTTCGCGCCAGCTCCAGAAGTCGCCGCGCCCACCCTGGGTACGCCCGCGCAGCGCCCGGTGGAAGGCGTGGGAGTGGACGTTGGCCAACCCGGGCAGGGTCACCCCGGGCAGTCGGCGGGCGTCCGGCGGGGCGGGGCTGCCCGGGACGACCCGGGTGAAGCGCCCGTCGGTCACCTCGATCAGCACGTCGGCGTCGGGCTCCGGCCGACCCGGCAGCCAGGCGTGCTCGGCGTGGAACCGCCGGGTGTCGGTCATGATCCGGCCAGTTCGTCGAGGAGGGCGGTGAGGTGCCGGATCCCGGCGACACAGTCCTCGTCGGTCGCCGACTCCGCCGGCGAGTGCGACACCCCGGTCGGGTTGCGCACGAAGAGCATCGCGGTGGGCAGGTGTGCGGCGAGGATCCCGGCGTCGTGCCCGGCGGCGGTCGGCAGCACCGGCGCGCCGTCGGCGGCCAGCCGCCGCAGCGCCGCGACCAGCCCGTCGTCGAACGTGACCGGCGGACTCAGCGACTCGCGGGTGACGGCCAGCGTGGTGCCGTCCCGGGCGGCCCGCTCGGCAGCCTTGGCCCGGACCGCCTCGACCAGGGCCTCCAGGGTGTCGACGTCGGCGGCCCGGGCGTCGAGCCAGCCCCGGACCCGGGCCGGTACGGCGTTGGTGGCGTTCGGCTCGACCTCGACGCGGCCGATCGTGGCGTGCGCGCCGCGCGTGCGGGCCTCCTTGTTCGCCGCCAGCACGGTGAAGGCGTACGTCAGCATCGGGTCGCGCCGGTCCGCCATCCGGGTCGTGCCGGCGTGGTTGGCCTCCCCGGTGAAGTCCAGCCGCCAGCGGCCGTGTGGCCAGATCCCGCTGGCCACCCCCACCGGTGCGTCCAGGTCGACCAGGGCCCGGCCCTGCTCGATGTGCAGCTCGACGAAGACGCCGACGCGGGCCAGCAGGTCGGGACGGGCGCCGGCCGGGGCGCCGCCGAGGGCCTCGGCGAGGCGCACCCCGGCCCGGTCGGTCAACGCCGCCGCCTGCCGCGCGTCGAGCGCACCGGTCAGTAGCCGCGACCCGAGACAGGGCACGCCGAACCGGGAGCCCTCCTCCTCGGCGAACGCGATCACCCCGACGGGCCGGCGGAACCGGCGGCCCGCCCGGCGCAGGGCGCGGACCGCCAGCAGGGCGCTGACGATGCCCAGCGGGCCGTCGTAGCCACCGCCGTGCGGGACCGAGTCGAAGTGGCTGCCGAGCAGCACCGCGTCGCCGGCGTCCGGGCTCGGGCCGTACCAGGCGACGAGGTTGCCGTTGCCGTCCGGCTCGACGGTGTGCGCCCCGTCGACGGTGGCGGTGGCGGCGAACCACTCCTCCAGACGGCGGACCGGCTCGGTGTAGCCGTACCGGAGGTAGCCGCCGGTGTCCGGGTCGCGGCCGATCGGCGCGATCTCCGCCCAGAGCCGGCGGAACTCGGCCACCTGGGGGCGGTGCGCGGAGGGCTCGGCGACGGCCGGGTCCGGTACCACGGGGTCCTTCCTCACCGCTCGGCCATCGGGATGCGGAGGTTGCCCCGGGCCGCGGCCTCGACCGCCTCGGGGTACCCGGCGTCGGCGTGCCGGAGCACGCCGGTGGCGGGATCGTTGCTGAGCACCCGTTCGAGCTTCTGCGCGGCGAGCGGGGTGCCGTCGGCGACGGTGACCTGCCCGGCGTGCAGGGACCGGCCGATGCCGACCCCGCCGCCGTGGTGGATGCTCACCCAGGACGCGCCGCTGGCCGTGTTGACCAGGGCGTTGAGCAGCGGCCAGTCGGCGATCGCGTCCGAGCCGTCGGCCATCGCCTCGGTCTCCCGGTACGGCGAGGCGACCGAACCGGCGTCGAGGTGGTCGCGGCCGATGACGATCGGGGCGGCCAGTTCGCCGGAGGCCACCATCTCGTTGAACCGGATCCCGGCCCGGTCGCGCTCGCCGTGACCGAGCCAGCAGATCCGGGCCGGGAGGCCCTGGAAGGCGACCCGTTCGCCGGCGAGGCGGATCCAGCGGGTGAGGGACTCGTTCTCCGGGAACAGGTCGAGCACGGCGCGGTCGGTGGCGGCGATGTCGGCCGGGTCGCCGCTCAGCGCCGCCCAGCGGAACGGGCCCTTGCCCTGGCTGAACAGCGGCCGGATGTACGCCGGCACGAAGCCCGGGAAGTCGAAGGCCCGGTCGTAGCCGCCGAGCTTCGCCTCGCCCCGGATCGAGTTGCCGTAGTCGAAGACCTCGGCGCCGCCGTCGAGGAAGCCGACCATCGCCTCGACGTGCCGCACCATCGAGGCGCGGGCCCGCTCGGCGTACTCGCCCGGACTGCGGCGGGCCAGCTCGGCCGCGTCGGCGGGGTCGACCCCGACCGGCACGTACGACAGCGGGTCGTGCGCGCTGGTCTGGTCGGTGACGATGTCGATCTCGACGCCCCGGGCCAGCAGCTCGGGGAACACGAGCGCGGCGTTGCCGACCACGCCGACCGAGAGTGCCCTCCGCTCCCGCTTGGCCGCCAGGGCCCGTGTCACCGCCTCGTCCAGCGAGTCGGCGACGGTGTCCAGGTAGCGGGTGGCGACCCGGCGGGCCAGCCGTCGCGGGTCGACGTCGACGATCAGGCAGACCCCGCCGTTCATCGTCACGGCCAGCGGCTGCGCGCCGCCCATCCCGCCGCAGCCGGCGGTCAGGGTCAGGGTGCCGGCCAGCGAGCCGCCGAACCGCTTGGCCGCCACGGCGGCGAAGGTCTCGTACGTGCCCTGCAGGATGCCCTGGGTACCGATGTAGATCCACGACCCGGCGGTCATCTGGCCGTACATGGTGAGGCCGAGCTGTTCGAGACGGCGGAACTCCGGCCAGGTGGCCCAGTCGCCGACCAGGTTCGAGTTGGCGATCAGCACCCGGGGTGCCCACTCGTGGGTGCGCAGCACCCCGACCGGCCGTCCCGACTGCACCAGCATGGTCTCGTCGTCGCGCAGCGTGGTCAGGGTGCGGACCAGTGCGTGGTACGAGGGCCAGTCCCGGGCCGCCCGCCCGGTGCCGCCGTAGACGACGAGGTCGTCGGGGCGCTCGGCGACCTCGGGGTCGAGGTTGTTCATCAGCATCCGCAGCGCGGCCTCCTGCGGCCACCCGAGCGCGGTCCGGGTGCTGCCGCGCGGGGCGCGGATCGGGTCGGCCATGGGACCTCCGTTTCCGGTGGTGGGTGCGGTGTGGGTCGGGTGGTGGGTGGGGCGCGGGTCGTTGGTGGGTGCGTGGGCTCGGTCGACGGCGACGGGCTATCCGACGAAGAGCTGTCGGCGGGCGGCGGACTGTTCGAACTGTTCGAGCCGGCGCTGGACGTCGGCGGGCGCGGCGTCGCAGAGCGCCTGCAGCAGCACCATCGCCATCGCCATCGGCGCGGTGTGCAGGTCGAAGACAAGCTGGGCGCCGACCGCCGCCGGCAGCACGATGTCGGCGTGCTCGGCGGCCGGGCTGACCGCCGAGTCGGTGATGACCACGACCGACATCCCGGCCGCGCGGGCGTCGGTGAGGGCGTCCAGCGCCTCCCGGGGATAGCGGGGGAGCACGATCGCCAGCATGGCGGACGCGCCGGCCGCGCGGGCCTGTTCCAGCCGGTCGGCGAGCAGGCTTCCGCCGGAGTCCAGGATCCGGACGTCCGGGTGGACCTTGGCGGCGAAGTAGGCGAAGTAGCCGGCCAGCGGCGCGGCGGCCCGCAGTCCGAGGACGACCAGTGGTCGGCTGCCGGCGAGCAGGGCTCCGGCGGCGGTCACCGCCTCCCGGTTGGCGAGCTGCTCGGCGAGACGGTGCAGGTTGTCGGCCTCGGCCCGGACCGCCCGCTGCAGCTCGTTGTCGACCGGCGCGGCGGGCCGGTGGTGCCCGGCGGCGAGGATCTCCCGCAGCCGGCGACGCAGCGCCGGGTAGCCGTCGTAGCCGAGCGCCATCGCGAACCGGGTCACCGAGGGCTGGCTGACCTTGGCGAGCTCGGCGACCTCGGCCGCGGAGAGGAAGGCCGCGGAGGCGGCGTGCTGGACCAGGCTGTGCGCGATCCGTCGCTGGGTCGGGGTCAGCCGGATGCCCTGGAACAGGTCGAGCAGGCGGTCCGTGGGTGGTGCCGCGACGACAGTGCCGTCATTCACTAGACGAATGTATGCATGAAATATTTCAGAGGCAACGGGGGCCCGGGGACGTGGTACAACCTGCGCGTGGACGGTACGAAACTGCGACGTGCCATCGCCCGCAGCCGTCTCGCCCCGGTTGCGGCCTTCCCCAAGCGGTTCCTGCGGGTGGCCCGGCACGACGCCCGGGTCCTCGGCAACTCGGCCCGCTGGCTGCTCACCTCCCGGGAGCACCACAACTACACGTACGACCTGACCAGGCTCAGCCGCGAGCACCTGGCCTGGTTCGTCAGCGTCACCTGCGAGGTCCCCGTCAGGCAGGTGCGGGCGTACCTCGACGAGATCGAGCACGACGACGCGCTGCGCCGGCACATCGAGCGGACCACCGCGACCGCCGACCGTCGGGGCCTGGCCGACCGCACCGTGCGGTACGCCCGCCGGATCGGCTGGTACGCGATCGTCCGGGCCACCCGACCCGGGCACGTGGTGGAGACCGGGGTCGACAAGGGCCTCGGGACCTGCGTCCTCGCCGCGGCCCTGCTGCGCAACGCGGCCGAGGGTGCCCCCGGCCGGGTCACCTCGCTGGACATCAACCCCGAGGCCGGCTACCTGGCCAAGGCCGAGCCGTGGTCGAGCGTGGTCGATCTGGTGATCGGAGACTCCGTCGCCTCGATCCAGGCCCTGGACCGTCCCGTCGACCTGTTCCTGCACGACAGCAACCACAGCGCCGCGCACGAGCGTCGGGAGTTCCAGGCCGTGGAGCCGAAGCTCGCCCCGGGGGCCCGACTGCTCACCGACAACGTCACCGTCACCAACGTCCTGGCCGAACACGCCGAGAAGACCGGGCGGCGGTTCCTCGCCTACCGGGAGACACCGGCCCGCCACTGGTACCCCGGCGACGGCATCGGCATGGCCTGGTAGCCGGGCGCCGGACGGCCGTGGCGGCGGGGCGACGGCCGGGTGGCCCCAGGGACCCCGCTGCCGCCGGGTCGTCGCCTGTGGCACGGTGGCGGCATGCGACTGGCGGCGATTCACACGTACCCGGTCAAGGGCTGCTACCGGCGCGACCTCGACGCCGCGCGGGTCGAGCCGTGGGGCCTGGCCGGCGACCGACGCTGGATGATCGTCGACGACGAGGGCGTCGGGATCACCCAGCGCCAGCTTCCGGCGCTGGTCGCGGTACGCCCCGAGCCGCGTCCCGGTGGGCTGCTGCTCCGCGCCGCCGGGAGCGAGCCGCACGAGGTCGCCGAGCCGACCGACGGCGAACCGGTCCGGGTGCGGGTCTTCGCCCACCAGCCCGGTGCGCCGGCCCGCGCCGCCGATCCGGCAACCAACGACTGGCTCTCCCACGTCCTCGACCGGAGGGTGCGGCTGGTCTGGCTGGGCGACCCGACCGGCCGGCCGATCCCCGACGTCCACGGCGTCGAACCCGACGACCGGGTCAGCTTCGCCGACGGGTATCCACTGCTGCTGGCCAACCAGGCCTCGCTCGACGCGCTCAACGAGTGGCTGCTGCAGGCGGGGAGCCCGGAGGGGCCACTGCCGATGACCCGGTTCCGGCCCAACCTGGTGATCGGCGGGGCCGCGCCCTGGGCCGAGGACGACTGGCTCAACCGCCGGCTGCGCATCGGCCCGGTCCTCTTCCGGGTGGCCAAACCCTGCGGCCGGTGCCTGGTCACCACCACGGACCAGGAGACCGGGGCCCGCGGCCACGAGCCGTTGCGGACGCTGGCGCGGTACCGCAACCGCAACCGGCAGCTCGTGTTCGGGCAGAACCTCGTACCGTTGCGCGGCGCCGCCGGATCCGGTGACACCGTACGCGTGGGCGACCCGGTCGAACTGCTACCCGACCAGCCGTCGCCGTGACGGCTCCGCGGTCCGGCCCGGGGTGTGGCCGAGGTCCGGCCGAGGGAACGTGCGTGTTGCGCCGATCCCGGACCGTCCGGCACCATCCCGGGCGTGATCGACGACCCGCGTACCCCCGCCGACCCCGGCGACCAGGCGGACGACCGGCCGGAGCACGGCCGGGACGGCCGGACCGGGCGCTGGCGCCGGTTGCCGACACCGTGGCTGGCAGGCGGCGGCTCGGCGGTGCTCGCCGCCGTCCTCGGCGTCGTGCTGGTCTGGGTCTCCGGCGAGTCCGCGGCCTGTGCGGCCGCCCTCGTCCCGCCGGCACCGGCCGCCTTCGCGGCTCCCCGGCCGGTGGCCGCCGCCCCGGTGGCCGGCGCCGCCGTGCCCATGGCCGCCCGTGCCGCCCCGCCGGACAGCTCGAAGGTCTACAAGGGAAAGGCGTCGCACTACGACGGCGGGAACTCGGGTGGCAACTGCTCCTTCCCCGGCCCGCCGGCCAACCGCCTCTACGCCGCGCTCGGCCCCGCCCAGTACGCCGGTGGGGCGGCCTGCGGCAGCTTCCTCGACGTGACCGGCCCGAAGGGCACGGTCCGGGTGATGGTGCTGGACCGCTGCGCCGGCTGTTCGGACGGGAAGATCGACCTGTCCAAGCAGGCGTTCGCGAAGATCGCCGACCTGTCGAAGGGAATCGTGTCGGTCCGGTACCGGTTCGTGGTCAACCCGCCGGTGACCGGTCCGCTGACCTTCCGGATCAAGCGCGGGGCGTCGCGGTGGTGGTTCGCCGTGCAGGTGGGCAACCACGGCAACCCGCTGAGGTCGGTGGCGGCACGTCAGGCCGG